>Ga0066376_10004071_pt1 | contig 12833 bp, 7 predicted proteins | sample Knorr_S15_td_Bot_FD_77009 | JGI IMG/M metagenome (GOLD analysis project Ga0066376, IMG submission 77009) | Marine microbial communities from Southern Atlantic Ocean transect - Knorr_S15_td_Bottom_ad_5009_LV_A | ecosystem: Environmental > Aquatic > Marine > Oceanic | place: Southern Atlantic... | reverse complement strand
CTCATTGGGGTCATGCTCGGTGTGATCATGTTGGCAATGTGGCCAAGTTCGTATGAAATTATTGGGTTGTTTCTTGGGATTAATTTTTTACTAAGTGGTTCCTATCTATTGTCGTTGGGTTGGTTTTTTAGTCACGCGCCAGCACATTGATTGATGACACGTGAACCAGTAAAAAGGCTATCACCGCTTGCTTGGGTTGTTGTTTTATTTGCTGCTGGGTTAATAGGATTAGTTGCCTATTATTTTGCTTTTGCGGGGAAGCAGTCAGAACATCTTCGAGAATGGTTAATGCAAAACGAATCTTGGGTAGTCTATCTCTTGCCCGCTATTGGCTTGGTTACCATCACCCTGTTGAGAGTTCGTTTTTTTCGCGGTACCGAAGGTACAGGAATTCCGCAAACGATTGCTGCGTTGCAATTTGAAGACGAGGGAGAGCGACAAAAATTATTATCACCGAAAATTTTGTTTGGAAAAATAATTTTGACCACCCTTGGTTTATGTAGCGGGGCATCGATGGGCCGAGAAGGCCCAACAGTTCAAGCGGGCGCTTGCATCATGTATTACTGCAAAAGAATTCTACATGTGCCTCAACACTTGGCCCAAAGGGGCTTGATTGTAGCTGGTGGAGCAGCTGGAATTGCCGCCGCGTTTAACGCACCAGTTGCAGGCATTGTTTTTTCGATTGAAGAAATAGGAAGGTCATTTGATAAGCGAAACGTAAGTGTATTACTTTCAGTCGTCATCGTTGCTTGTGCGGTGTGTGTTGGTTTCTTTGGTGAGTATTGGTTTTATGGTGAGGTGCAGTTGTTTGAAGTGACCCATGCAGATTGGCTCATGGTTCCAGTTATTGCAATTGGGATGGGACTCCTTGGTGGATTTTTTTCCCATGCAATAGTATGCATTTTCCCAAAGGTAATGAAGGGCATGCTTAAACGGCCTATTATTATTCCGTTGTGCATTGGACTAGCAATAGGATTCCTAGGATGGTTGTCTTCTGGTCAAACGCTTGGCACTGGTTTTCTTGAGGCAAAGGGCATGCTCATTCATGGAAATGAAATGGATTGGTATTACGCGCCACTTCGACTGCTTGCAACGGCACTCACGTTACTCAGTGGGATTCCAGGTGGATTATTTGATCCGTCGTTGTCTGCAGGTGCAGGATTTGGTCAGTGGTTTACGAGTTTGGCGCAGAATTTTGAGTGGTCGGCAAGCGTCGATTCCAAAATCATCATGATGATTGCAATGGCATGTTTTTTTTCAGCTGTGGTGCAAAGTCCCGTGACCGCTGTTGTGATTATGGTTGAAATGACAGACTCGGTACACGCAACGATGCCAATGTTAGCAGGGGCGTTGATTGCGTATGCCATATCGAAACGCATTTGTACTTGTTCGATATATGTCTCTCTTGCGAAGAGTTATTTCAAAGATAGTTGTGACGAAGTGCCACGTTGAGATGCTTGCATTGATTCGCGAGCAATCTTTCGTAATCGTTGAACTCTGCAAAGTACATCGCTCATTGACATGTTGAGGACAACATGAATTTCCCATGGGGAAAGACGTTCTGCAAAGTGGAGCGCAAGGACTTGCCTATCGGTCCATGACAGATTTGAAAAGAACGTGCCGAGTCGATCATCATATTGATCGGTTTGGAGCCGTAATGGAATTGTGCTGTTCGTTGGTAACGATGGTGGACCAATATGTCCAAGTGGAGATGTGTCGGCGATCATGGGCGACGTCCTGTCTTGTTGAGAAGCCAGCACTCCGCTGGCTCGTCAAGACAAGCATGAAACACTTCAATTTCATTCAGAAAAAATAAATGGAATACAGCAAAGAAAAGCGAAAAATTTGGTTGGAGAAGCGATTGTCTCTCCTGGTGGCATGGAAGCCACCTTACTTAAACTCCTCTCTCTTTCCTCTTTCTTTCTTCTCTCCTCTGCGAGCCTACGCCAAAAGCGTGGGCTCGCGGCGTTTTTAGCCCGTAAACGAGGTTTATTAGGCTTTGGAACCAATAAATCCAAAAACAAAACAATTCCTCCGAGGAAAAAATATTCCTCGGAGGAATTGTTTTTGGAAGGGGGACAGTCCAACTATAGTCCTAGGTGTGGAATTGTGGCCCCTCAGGCATGCTGCAAAGCTTGTCAGGATTAGGAACCGAAGAACCAAATGCCGCAGTGGTAGCCATCATCGTCAGGAGTAGTATTACTCCATGCGACCATCATTGGTTGGTGTACAGAGGTGCCTTCAGGCAAATAACGAGTAATTACCCCCGTCATGCCCTCAGAAAGGGGAAATTGCGAGATAATACGCATGCCGCCTTCGCTTCGATCAACAACTTGATACCTGATTGGGGTATCAAAATCGTGACTCCACCTAAGCACGGCTTCGCCTTGATACTCTGTACGAGTACGATCACGGCGGTTTTGGTTGGTTGAGGAAGTTTCAGATGTAATACTTGGGTCATGAATCATATTCCTAAGTTCGGTCGCTTTTGTAGCCGACTTAACATGTTGTAAAATAATTACTTATGCATCACCATTTTGAGCGTTGTATGCTCGTACCTGTTCTTCAGCATGATAGGAACTACGTACCAGTGGGCCTGATTCTACGACTCGAAATCCCAATCGTACCCCTTCTTTCTTGTACATCTCGAATTGATCTGGATGCACCCACCTGTCGATTGGAAGATGATTGCGGCTAGGTTGTAAATACTGCCCAATCGTGATGATCTCAGCCTTTGATTTTGTGCGAATATCAGCAAGCATCTCGAGAATTTCATCATCAGTTTCACCAATACCAACCATAATGCCTGTTTTGCATACAAGCCCAGCATTGGAGATACGCTCTAATACTTCCATTGAGCGGTCGTATTTTGCTTGGGGACGTACTGCGCTATGCATACGAGGAACAGTTTCTAGATTGTGTGCGAGGATGTCTGGTTTCGTGGCGATAATGGTAGCCAAATCTTGGGCATCACCTCGTAAATCCCCAATTAAAGCCTCGACGGAGGTATTTGGTGCCTGTTTGCGAACTTGCTCTATCGTTTCAGCCCAAATACCAGCCCCGCCATCGGTAAGGTCATCTCGGTCAACACACGTGATGACTATGTGTTTCAAGCCCATGAGAGCGATAGATTTTCCAACATTTGCTGGTTCGTCGTAGTCTGGTGCGCTGGGTTTACCCGTTCGCACATTACAGAATCCACAAGACCGAGTACAAATATCACCAAGAATCATGATTGTTGCAGTGCCCCTTGACCAACAATCTCCAATATTAGGGCACGATGCCTCTTGGCAAACGGTGTGTAGACCATGCTTTTGCATGTTATCGCGCATGGCGAGATAGGCATCACCACTCGGAATTCGGGCACGAATCCATGAAGGTTTTCTTTGCATCAATAATTTTTGTGAACCGTCATCGTTGTTAAGGACTTGGCTACTTAAATCAAATGTTACAGAACATCTGGTTCTGCGGGCCGTATCACCACCGAGTGGTTTTGGGTGTCTTGAAGTAGGAGAAGGTTTTGTCACGAGCTATATATTCTATCAGACAGAGCGTGATTATCGCTCATCTAAGCGCCTATCATTGGTCGATGAAGTCCGATACCATCTCGCATATTGAATATGTGGGGGCTATATGTTGGATTATTGATGCGCAAAGGGCTACCCTTGATTGACTGGAAGAAAACATCGTTACCCGTATGTCCATTGCATGTGCAACGGATGTTCTTGACAATCGCACTCGGTCTTTTTTTAGTTGGCTGTAACGCTAACTCTTGGATGGCAGATCCCGGTGGCCAAGGATATTACAAGCCAACCCCAACAACAATTCCAATTTTGGATCGAATCGATATTATCGAAGATTCTATTTCGTTACCACGATATTCAAAAGTGACACATGCTGATTTGATGCCTTCAGATTTAACCTACAAGGTTCATCCTGGGGATACAGTTGATTTAAAAATATATGGCCTCTACGCAACCAATCAGCAGTACCCAGTAACAAGGCGTGTTGATGAAGGCGGGTATTTGCGAATTCCAGAAGTTGGCGACGTATTGATTGCTGGATTGACCGCACAAGCCGCACAAGATTTAATTTCGAGTGAACTAGGCAAGAAGGTTATGACACACCCAAGCGTACAGTTGGAAGTTCTTGATCACACCGGCTTCACGTATACAGTGTACGGAGATCTTGCGAGGTGGGGAAAATTTACCCTTCGAAATCCTGACCTACGACTTATCGATGTTCTTGCACTTGCAGGCGGTGTCCCGCAATCAACGAGATTCATTTATGTTATTCGCGGTTTACCACTAAGTGATTCTGTTCTTCCAAGTTGGGACAGAAAAAAAACCGGTGATGACGATAACGCTGAATTTCTAAAACAATTTCCTACAAACACAGAGGAACCGGCACCTGCCATAAATATTGAAGACCTCATAAATCAATTAGATGTTGGCACAACTAATACTGTTTCGCCCGAATCCAATCCCATACCTACGCCCGAACCTCAAGATGAATCCACACCGAACATAGAGTCACTTATTCAAAACTTGGATATAGGTGACAACGATGATACGGGTGAACATTCAATATCGCCTGGGATTATTCAAACTGGTAAGCACGAATTAATTGACATTGACGATGTTATTCCTGTTCGCAAGACGGCTTCAAACCAAAAGCGTGTTCCTGTCGACATTGATGCGTTGCTATCTCAGGTGCCTGCAAAAACAAAAGATTCAGCGTTTGTGTATATTCCAGAGAGCGACACTTGGCTGGAAGTCCACGCTGAGTCTCCAAGGAAAGTTGGTTCTGATAAAGAGCAATTGTCATCGAAGAAAAATAATTCCAAAATGCTTGAACGAATTATTGAAGTGGAATGGCTGCCTCTTAAGCAAGGCGATAGTTCTTATAATATTGTTATCCGTCCAGAGGATCGGATTTATGTGAAGGGTGCGCCGTTGGGGCATTTGTATATTCGCGGTGAAATAGGAAGACCGGGAGTATTTGATTATCCAAGGACTGGCGAGAAAATTACCCTTACGGAATTCATCACCTCCGCCGGCGATCTTGGTCCTATAGCAGTGGCAGAAAAAGTTAGTTTGACTCGCCGTTTGAGCGATAACACACAGGCAACTATAACGCTTAATTACGCTGCGATTATTCAGCGAACAGAGCCTGATATTTTCCTTAAACCAAACGATCTTATTAGTATTGGCACAAGTTGGGGTGCGACGCCGATGGCCATTATTAGAAACGGATTTAGAGCTACCTACGGATTTGGGTTTCTTCTTGATCGAAATTTTGGTAATGATGTATTCGGGCGGCCGCCGTAATGTTGCGTATGGGTGAATTTGTGTTTTCCGTGAACACGGTATGTGCCAGCCTCGTACTGTTGGAGTTGAATCAGAGCGTCTAAGGCGCTCTGCTTCTGATATAGAGCAATGACGAGTAGTCTCGAACACCAAACTGTGCATGAAGTAACTCCACAGAAATTTTTATTTTGGTCTGTTGCAATTCTTATTGCATTCGGGTGGATTTTTTGGGATTTTATCCAACGGCAATTTTGGTTTGCAATTCAGCAGCAAGCCGACTGGGGACATACGCTTATCATTCCTTGTATCGCCGGTTATTTCGTTTGGCTGTATCGCGGGAAAATTTTGAGCGAACCATTTACTAGATCATGGACAGGGTTGTTCTTTTTGTTTTTCGGTCTTGGCTGGTATACACTTTGTGCTCTTGGCCCAACCGTGATGCACCATCACAACTTAATGGGATTAGGTGTTGCCTCTACAACATTCGGAATATGTTTATTCTTATTCGGATGGCGACCCATGCTATATTTATGGTTCCCATTGTTATATTTGTTTGTTTTTGGTCAAACAATTTCTGACCGATTTATGGAAATTGTTACGTTTAAATTGCAAGACATCGCTTCGGTTGGATCGTACTATGGCTTGTCTTTTTTAGGGCTTGATGTTACTAGAGCAGGCAACACTATTAAAATATTCTATAACAATGAAACCTATCCGCTGAACATTGCTGAGGCTTGCTCCGGAATGAGAATGCTCATGGCCTTCTTGGCTCTTGGTGTTGCAATGGCATTTACGGGACTGAAATATCATTGGCAGCGAATTACGTTAGTCGTGTTAGCGTTGCCGACTGCAGTGTTTGTAAATATTCTTCGCGTTATGACACTTGGCTTACTTAGTATTGCAGACAGCGGGTTTGCAGCTGGAGACTTTCACACATTCGTAGGAACGGTCTGGTTAATTCCTGCCTTTTTAATTTACCTTGGAATTGTGTGGATTCTAAAAAATCTAGTCATCGAAGATGACGATGACGATGAAGAGGAACCTCTCGTTTCAACAATTCGTTTTTCGAGTTCTGCAACGGTTGGTTTTGTCATCGCAGTCCTCCTTCTTTCCACGTCTGCAGTTGGGCTTCAGGTTGGTGTAAACGCTCTCAATGTATATCTTAAAAAAGTGCCTGTACTCCCAAGAGAAGATTTTGCTGTGTTGCCACATTCAATTGGTAATTGGAAGCGCGTTGGAGAAGATTTTCGGTTCGATTCGGCTGGAGTTGAGGCGTTGGGAACTGAGTTGTATTTAAGTAGGGGATATGTCAATAGAAAACTGATTCATCAGCCCATGAAATTGCATATCGCCTATTACACAGGGCAAGTTGATGCAGTGCCACACGTTCCAGACCGGTGTATGGTCGCTGGAGGGTATGTTCCCTTAACGGCAGAGCCAATAACTATGCCAATGTTAATTGACACCTCATCTTGGAGCGAGGACGCAGTAACAGATGTAAATGGAAGGCCGTATCGAATCGTAGAACAGTTGAATTCGCAGAATGGCGAATCTGAAATAATCCGACTCCCGATAGGGGATTTTGAACTTCGAATCACTGAATTTAGCCATCCGAAGCTCGGGGATGACCACATATTCGCGGGATATTTTTTCATAGCAAACGGTAAAACAACAGCCTATCCAGAACGAATTAGATTGCTGGCATTTGACCGGTCTGCAAAATATGCGTATTACTGCAAAATCCAGTTTACTATGCAGGGCAATCGACAATTTGATATAGAGCAATTTAATGCTATAGCTACAGATTTTACAGAAAGTTTATTACCAGAAATTATGAAGTGCCTCCCTGATTGGGCAGAAGTAACACAGTCCGTACATGATACAGATTCAATTGATAACTAGGAGCTTTGAACTCAATGGCGAAAAAGAAAAGCAAATCAAAAAATAGAAGTGTAAAACGAAAACGTAAAGCCGCAAAAGCGAATAAAAAGCTTATTACTATCGTTATAGCCGCAACAATAATAATTGGCGGTGTCTTGGGTGGATTGCTGTACGTCAATCTTCGAAGTGCTGAGAAGAATGTTCAGAATGCAGACAAGTATTTTGCAGCTGGCGAATATAAAATGGCATTTAAAGTTTATGGTCGAGCGGTAAGTAAAGAACCTGCAAACCTCGTCTATATTGGCAAACTTGAAGACGCATTGCTTAACATTGCCCCAGTTACACCCGATGAAGCAACGGCATTTTACGATAGTTATCTTACGGCTTTAGTGCATAAATCAAGATATGCGCCATCTGACATAGATGCCCACCTTGCAGTTGTTGAAGAATTGTATAAAGCTGCTCATCTGACAAGCTTTAATTTTTATTGGAGAAGGTTACAGGCTGCTGCGGAGAATGGGTATGAAAATATATCTCCAGACGATCCGAGGCGGTATGAATTGTTGTTGTATATCGGCCTTTCGTCACTGAAATTAGAAAATGCTTCAATGACAGACGTTTACGATGATGAAGGCAATATTCGTTTTCCTGGAGAAGATGAAATTGAGCAGGTCCTTGAAATGGATCCAGGCAATGAAGTTGCATGGGCTGCACTTACGCTTGGCCGAATGGCTGTCTTTTATAAATTAGACCTAGAAGGGCAAACAAAACAAGCACGGAGAAATCGTGTGTTGTTTGACGAAACTATGCAGACAGCAATGGAAGTGGCTGGAGACAGTTTTGGAGTACTCGTTGTATTCTTCAAAGAGGCGGCACTTCAAAATTTAATTTTTGCTAAACGATTTGCAGAAGGCAATCCGGTTACTCAGGAAGAGTTGGATGTTTTCGAAGAAGAAGTAGCTATTGCGCAGGAAAAATTGATTCTAGCGTATAACCCCTCCGAACATGGCATGCGTATTATTGAAGTCATTTCGATTTTGTCAGCCATAAAAGATGGAGCCAAATCTGCAAACAGGCTGCTAGAAAAACACTTAGAGCAACACCCAGAAGATTTTGGAAGACATTATTATCAAGCGAATGTTTTGAAGCAACTTGGCGAATATGAAAAAGCAGAAGCTTCAGCATTATTGGTTATCGAAGCGCCACTGCTTACCGTGTCACTCGAAGCGTTAGAATTATTCCAATTTAAGCCACTAGCTTCGCAATTTTTAGTCGAATTAGCCGCACTACAAGCCCTGATTTCTGATGACGAATTGGAACGGGGTACGTTTCTAGCGAAGGCAGAGACATATCGTGAAACATTAGCAGAGCTTGTCTCAAATAATAGCGCCAATCAATTGTTAGTGTACTCAGATGGTCTTATCGCTCTTGCTGAAAAAAGGTATCAGGATGCGGCTCGTTTACTTGAAGAGGTTATTAGCAAAAATCCAAATGCACCTGCCCAACAATTACGGTACGCGGCAAATGCACTTCAAGAATCAGGCTCAGTTGGATTGGCCATTGAACGACTCGATAGTGCACTCCAAAAAGAACCAACCCGACTGATGAATTATGTGTTGAAAGCTCGGTTGGAATTGAGTATCTCGGATTATGCAGCAGCGAGAAAGACCCTAACCCCTCTTTCTCCCGCTGCGCGGAAGTTGCCGGAAGTTGCATCTCTACTAGACCACATCTCGATGGGTGACCCTTCATCTAAAAGCACAATGTTTACAGATCCTATTTTGGCTATCATTGCTGCGTCGGAGAAATTATCTTCCCAAGGTGAAACCGAAGAGGCAATTGCGGGACTGATGATTGAAATTGACAAAACAAATAGCGAAGATTGGCGCCTTTTATTAGCGCTGTCGAATGCGTACACGGAGGCAGCTAATACGGAGGAGGCAATTCTCTGGCTTAAAAAGGCAATTGAGGTGGGAGAAGATATACCAAGACTTAAAGACCAGTTGCTTGTAATTGAGAGTAGTGATCGGGTGGAGTCTGCTATTGCAATAATAAAATCTAAGGGCATGCCTGCACCCGAGGAAGCATCAAAGTTAGCAGTCACGCTAGCCTATATAGGAAGTGAATTGCTCGAGGAATCAAAACGATGGAATAGAGCAGGAAACCGTGTTGATTCTATATCGGCTAAAGAACTTTCTGAAAAAGCAATTATTGAAAGCAAGAAATACCAACATATTGCAGAGGAACTTGGCGGCGACGTCTCTCAGATTCTAATTCTTTCTATTAATGAGGCACTAACTTATAAAGATACGCGTAAAGCAAAAGAATTGCTCGAGAAATTTGACGAATTGTCAGAGGTGGATCCATTACAACTACATGGCATGCAGGTCAGCCTTCAATTAGTTCAAGCAAGAATAGCGAGAGATGATGGAGATTTGACAACCTATACAAAGCACATGCAACTTGCTTTAGATACAGCGAAATCTGCGACGGAAGAGGCACCATTTTCAGATAAATCGTGGAGGATGTTAGGACTTGTTCATTCCACCGAGGGAAATGCATCAGAAGCGCTGGATGCATATGAGAAGGCGTATCACATCTCGCCGAAAGCGAAACGTAATATTAGATCGTATCTTGGGTCATTACTTTCAGTTGGAAATGATGAACAGCGTGCACTTCGTATCATTCATATTACGAGGGAACAGTACCCTAAGGACAAGGATTTTATTGCTGTCTGGCTGGAAATTGAAGAGAAGTATGGCAAGCCAGAAGAGGTGCTTGCATATCGAGAAGAGCGTTACCTTGTAAGACCAAGCGATCGAATGAATGCTATCAAGCTAGCACAATTTTACATTAATAAATCTCCAGAGCGTAAATATTTACTAAACGTTGATGGGTCTCAAGCGATGACAGTTCGTGCTTGGGACAAATTGCCCATTGCTAGAAAGGAAATTGTACTACGTAAAGCAAAAGCTGTCTGGGTATCTCGTTCAGGCGAAATCCTTGCTGGACTTTCTAACGACTTAGACCCAGATATTCGTACGTGCGTTCTGCATACGATAGCCTTGAGAGATAAAGGTCTTCTTTCAGAGGCTTCGGAGGTATGGGATCGTTTTATAGAGAGCCGAGAAGGTACTGAAGAATATGAAAATGCTGTAATTACTGCTGCAGACTTTTTAGTAAAGAGTGAACGATTTATAAAAGCAGAGTTATTACTTGAAGGCGCAAGAGCGGTTCAGGGAGATGCCTTTGCTATTGACGGTGCGCTTGGGAATGTGTTATTTACGCAATCTAAATTTGAGGAAGCAGCCAAAGCTTTTAAAAAGTGCGTCGAAGCAACTAAAAACCCAATACTGCATGCTCGGATGATAGAAGCATTGATTTTATCTGGGCAATTTGAACAAGCAGAAAAACAACTTTCAGAATTTGCGACTACAAACACCGCGTATGGGACAGCAATGTTGCAAGCGATGATATTTAGAGTAACAGCAGAACAGCTTCTTGCACAAGGAGAAATTGATGAGGGCAGGGCTTCTGTAAAGCTTTATAGAAACGCACTTCAAGCAGGAATCGAAGCAGACCCTTTAAATCAAACTCCATACTTTGCTCTCTGTAGGAGTCTCCTAAACGAATATAGTTTAACGCAACAAAAAGAACTTCTTGAGGAAGCGCTTCAGATTGTAGATAAAGGTGAAAAGCTTAGTGGTGCTGAATCAGAGCAATTTGCAGTGATTCGTGCAGACGTATTGCAGGCAGACGGTCAATTGGATCGTGCTGTAGATAGACTAGCTATATATGTAGACAATAATCCAAAAGCAAATAGAGCAAGGCTTCGATTGATGGAAGCCTATTTGGATTTGGATAAAATTTCGCGCGCGATTTCAACGGTAGAAGAAGGTGTCGAGCTTTTTCTAGCTGATAGTCTTTGGCTTCAGCGATTAGGTAATTTACATATGCTCGCTAATGACAATGTGTACGAAGCGATTAAAACGTATATATCTGCAATTGAGCACACGCCTACAGTGCGATTGCTACAGATAATTAACTCAATGACCCGAACCAATAAAAAGCTGCCTGATAATGAATTGCTTACTATGGCACAGAGCGATTATTCAAAACTACATCCAGTAGCAGGATTAATCGAAGCAAAAGCGTTAGTGAATTTGGGGCGCAGGCGAGATGGTTTATTAGCGATGGAAAAAGCATGGCGAGGTTATCATAAAGCTATTGAAAATGGTTGGATTCCACCCATTTCAATTGCAGAGTGGTTTGTCGATCTCCATGAATTATTCAAAGTTGTGCCTGAAGAGGGACAGGCGTTTGCGCTTCGTCTTGCTAAAGGAAATTTTACACACGAGCAATATTTTGGTTTAGTAATATATTACCGACTGTTTGGAAACGAGTTTGTTGATACGGCTATTGATATCATTACTAATGAGGTAGCTGACCCAACCCTATCCAAGCAACTCCGCTCGCGATTACTTAATCATCTTGGTGGCTATTTAGTTGAAGTAGGTAGGTTTGAAGAGAGCAAGTCTGTGTTTAAACAACTTGTTGAAGAAGAAAAATCTCCACTTGTGTTGAATAACTATGCGTATGTCGTTGGTGTATATATGGATAATCCTCAAGAGGGTCTTCGGCTAGCAAAAGAAGCTGCGCTTCAAGCGCCAAGGGAACCCTCTATTCTTGATACTGTGGCTGTGCTGTATGAGCGAACCGGTGATTATGAGAAAGCAGCAGAAATGTTTGACTATCTATTACAAATTGACCCCTCGAATACAAAGGCAATGGCAAAGCTTGCGATTCTGTACGCTGAAAACCTAAACCAGCCAGAACGCGGGCTTGTGTTTGCTGAACGTGCTCGCAGTATAACGCCCCGATTGCCTGAAGTATTGGATGCACTTGGGTGGAGTTATTATCAGACGGGGCGAGAAGAGAAAGCAGAAGATTTATTAGAAAGATCATTGAGACAAGGAGAGACAATGGATGCGTATATCCATTTGGCACAGGTAGTTATGAACAGGAGCAAGTTCGAAGATGCCCTTGGGCATTTACGAATGGCTCAAGAATTAGCAGATGATACGTATTCTAAGAATAGAATTTCAGCCCTTCAGGACGATATTCGCAACATTCAGGCAACTATGCCCGAGTAGTTAAGGAAAGTAACGTTATGCCCACACCACCACCTAGAAATGTAGGTTCACCAAACCGCCCAATGCCTAAAGGCCGTGCCATCGACCCTGTTCGTGTTTTGCGGAGATATTGGAAGGGAATCCCGATTTGGGGTATCGTTGGTGCACTCATCGGAACCGGTGCATACTTTTTGTTTGCTAGGGTGTATCCTCTTTATTCTGGTGATGTGATGTTTGAAGTTCGACCTGGACTTGGGGATGCAACAGATATTGCTACGACTGACACTATCAGCGATAAAATGGTTGAGCGTGTTGCTGCAACGCAAGTGTATTTGATAAAAGAACGATCGATTCTAACTGAAGCGATCTCAAATAGAACGATACGAGAAACAGTTTGGATTGAGCAATTCATTGATCCCTTAACAAGCACTGTTCTAATAGATGAAGCGGTGGATCAACTTTTAGAAGAGGTCGGGACAGTCATCAAAAAGGGAACACAACTCTATGGTGT
>Ga0066376_10004070_pt1 | contig 12833 bp, 11 predicted proteins | sample Knorr_S15_td_Bot_FD_77009 | JGI IMG/M metagenome (GOLD analysis project Ga0066376, IMG submission 77009) | Marine microbial communities from Southern Atlantic Ocean transect - Knorr_S15_td_Bottom_ad_5009_LV_A | ecosystem: Environmental > Aquatic > Marine > Oceanic | place: Southern Atlantic... | reverse complement strand
TGAATGTCCAAATCATTTTGTTTTATCTCTGCAAGAGGCGACGGAGCCCACTCTACTATTCTGGTCGGAAATACTATAACAGAGCTGTTATAGACTTTTCCCGAGATTTTAAAACCTGTCTCAGAATAGCTTTGAATGATTTGCTTATCCGAGGATATGAGCGGAGTAACATCCATACTGAGTTTATACGCTTACTTTGTTACCCTCATCGACATCATCATCCACATGTGTTGATCTCACATTGAAAAACATAAGAAGAGGAGCTGCAACATATACGGAGGAGAACGTACCAATTACGATCCCGAAAATAAGAGCTTCAGTAAATCCGCGAATAACCTCCCCGCCGAAAACATAGAGCATAGCCAACACGAGGACAGTTGTTAACGATGTCATCACAGAACGTGACAGCATTTGGTTGACTGATAAGTTAAGAAGGTCCGATAAAGGCATTTTCTTAAACTTACGAAGGTTTTCACGCACACGGTCAAAAACAACCACTGTATCGTTAATAGAATAACCGGCAACCAATAGCACAGCGGCCAGGGTTGCGAGATCAAACGATTCACCTGTCAGGGCGAAAAATCCCAATACGGCAATAGCGTCATGAAATAGTGCCATAACAGCGGCTATACCAAATTGCCATTCAAACCTTATCCAGATATAAGTCAAAATCCCAAGCATCGACAGGAAGAAAGCAAGAAGACCCGCTTTTTTTAACTCTTCACCAACTTGAGGACCGACATATTCAACCCTGCGGTAATCAACTGGTTCTTCAAAAGAGCTATCTATAGATCCCCGCACCTTTTCGATTGCAGCTTTCTGGGCATTTTCATCACCATCTTGTTGTCCGATACGAATAAGCAAATCGTTCGGGCTTCCAAATTCCTGAATAGAAATACCACCAAGTCCCAGATTATTTAACTTGTTGCGAATTTCTGGTAAATCGGGAGTCTGCTCAGATTGAATTTCAATGAGTGTCCCACCCGTAAAATCGACACCAAGATTAAGTCCTTTTGTAAACAATAAAGCTAATGACCCCAGAACGATTATTGCCGAGAGCCCTAAAGCAACCTTCCTCAGCCTTATAAAATCAAATTGCGTATTTGCAGGAACAAGTTTTAAAAGTTTCATAACAATATCTTTCCCTAGACTGTCAATGTCTTTGGTTTTTTCTGTTTAACCCATAAAGAGACCATCAACCGGGTCAGCCAAATGGCAGAAAACAGAGATGTAATAATTCCGATTGTAAGAGTAACCGCGAAACCGCGGACAGGCCCGCTTCCGAATGAATACAGGAAGATCGCCGCGATCAGGGTCGTCATGTTTGCATCAACAATAGTCGACATCGCATTACTGTATCCTTTATCAATTGCGGAGATAACGCTGTGTCCCGCGTCAAGTTCTTCGCGTATACGCTCGAAAATCAAAACATTGGCATCAACCGCCATACCGATTGTCAGAATAATCCCGCCAATACCAGGAAGTGTAAGTGTCGCTTGCAACCATGACAGTATTGCAAAGATAAGTATCATGTTCATAGCGAGTGCCAATGCCGCGAAAACGCCAAATAATCCGTAGCTGACAATCATAAATATAAGTACAGCCCCCAAACCAAGCGCTCCTGCAATTTGACCTGCGTCGACCGAATCCTGCCCCAAAGTAGGTCCGACCGTTCTCTCCTCCACAATTTTAAGGGGCGCGGGCAAAGCACCAGCACGCAACAGAAGCGATAAATCCGTTGTTTCCTGAATGGTAAAGTTTCCAGAGATTTGGGCAGCACCTCCGCAAATTTCTTCATTAATACGCGGCGCAGATATAATTTCCTTATCAAGTACAATTGCGAATGGCTCGCCCTGATGCTTACGAGTCACATCACAAAAACGCTTGGCACCCACACCGTTTAAGCGGAAGTTTACAATTGGTGAGCCCTGCATGAAAGCAGGTGAAGCATTTACGAGCATATCACCAGTAAGAATAGACTGCCGCTTGACAGCAACATCCATACCCTGCTCATCACGAGATGGATAGCTTACTGTGTCAAGCCCACCATCGCGATCAACGAGGTGAAAGCTTAATTTAGCTGTCTGGCCTAACAATTCTTTCACACGGTCAGGATTATCAAGACCCGGCAGCTGAACGACGATACGACTGTCCCCTTGTCGCTGAATTAATGGCTCATTTGTTCCCGTTTCATCTATACGACGACGAACAATCTCTATGGATTGGGACAAAGTCTGGTCGCGGGTATCACGTAAAGCCTGGTCAGTAAATTCAGCCTGTATTACAGTGTCGCTTTCTTCAGAGATATCCATTCTATCGTCTAATTGACGCAGTATGGATTTTGCCTGCTGCATGTCTGATGGATCACGCAAAGTGATCTGGTAGCCATTTTCGGATGTCGTGTTACGTGTGTAGTTGATCCTGCTGGAACGCAATTCTCTCTTGGCCTGTAATAGGAGATCATCTTTTTGTTCTTTTATGACTTGGTCAACCTCTACATTTAAAAGCAAGTGCGAGCCACCCTGAAGATCAAGACCCAGATTTATCGTTTCACCAGGTAAAAAATCAGGTAACGCTTCTCTGGTATCGGGTGAAACAAAATTTGGAAACGCAAATAACACACCCAGAACACATATCAGGGATATAAGCGCGATCTTCCAGCGGGAAAAATGTATCATAACAAAGCCACGGTGTTGTTTAATTAAACTTACTTCTTAGTTGTCTTTTTAGTTGCTGCTTTCTTGGCTGCAGTCTTTTTTGCCGGCGCTTTCTTGCCCTTTGGTCTTGCAGAAGCTTTCTTTTCAGTTTCATCCATCTCGTCGGCCGTTTTTTTGGCAAGTTCGGCATCCTGTTTTTCAGCAGGCAAAGCCTCATCATATGTAGACATGATCGATGATCTTAAAACAAGCAGTTTAACGTCCCCTACTTTGATAAGAAGTTCTGTATCGCTCATTATTTTGTCGATTGTTCCAACAAGTCCTCCTTGTGTCACAACCTTGGAACCTTTACCGAGATGGCTAAGCATTTCCTGATGCGAGCGCATACGCTTCTGTTGTGGACGTATCATCAACATATAAAAGAGAATTACGAGTATACCTATAAGGAGCATATTCAAAAGAAAGGCTTCTCCTGCACTGGCCTCACCTGCACCTGCTGCGTTTTCCATAGTTTGCGCTAAAGCTTGCGATATAAACATCTTTTACTCTCTTACTCTTTATATATAAAATTGGTTTTTAATAATCTTGTCGCAGATAATAATCTTCTCTCACCTAAAAACAAGAGGAGTCTGCAATAACTACCCACAAGCAATTACTCAAGATAGCTTTCAGGATTAAGGGTCTGCGTGCCTTTTCGAAGCTCAAAATGGAGCTGGGGCGTTGATACATTTCCTGTGGAACCCACAGTTCCAATGGTTTGCCCTCTGCTTACCGCCGCGCCTTTTTCTGTGAGAATACTGTCCATATGCGCATAGGCGCTGACCCAACCCCCATCATGTCTGATAAGAACGAGATTACCGTAACTTTGTATTTTATCACCCGTATATAAGACAACTCCGTTTTCTGAGGCGCGCACAGGAGATCCCTTCACGGCACGAATGTTTATTCCGTCATTTTGAAGCGTGTCTTTTTTAGGGCCGTAGGTGGAGACCACATCTCCCTGTACAGGGCGCATAAATTTTGCCCCCGCTCTTGCAGGAGGTTGATCCAGAGGAACGCGTTTAACGGGTTCAGCAATTTCCACAGGCTGAGGCAGTTCGTTTTGTGGTTCGGGCAATTGAGAAGGTAAGGATTCGGATACCACAGATGGCCGGGTAGGCAGCGCAGTTCCTTTATCAACCGACGGCACAGAGGCCGGAACAGATTGTTTTTGAACTGTTGTAAAGCCCAGCTCGTTCAGGTTCCTGGAAGGAATCTGGAGATTCTGTCCGGTTTTAATAACATAGGGCGGTTTCAGATTATTCAGTCTGGCCAAATCTGTGACATTTGTATCAAACACCTGCGCAATGGTTCTTAAATCATCCCCTTCGCGAATCTTGTAACTGGCTGGTGCGGGAAGCAATATTCTCTGGCCGCGCGAAAGACGGTAAGGCGGACGAAATTTATTCAGCTCAATTATATCTTGCATAGGAAGGTTGTAACGCTGGGAAATTTTATAGACGGTATCTCCATTTTCTGCGTAATGGACACCAGTAGACCCCGCTCCCGCAGATTTACCATACATAAAAACACGAACATCTTCGGGTGAACTTTGCGTACAGCCGCAAAGCATAATAATCAGTATTGAAATAGACAAATAACGCATAAAATTAAAAGCCGTCAGGACTGGACCTCCCTGAGCTGTCCTTCTGTGTATGTGTTTCTGGTGACAACATTGGGTAATAAAGGTACAAAGCGTACATCGCAGAGATCCTTGATCGCAAAGGTGTCGTCACTTTCCTTTCGGTAGCGTCTCAATACCTGCTCACCGGTATTTAATTGCACGGGCGTAACAAGAACTCCCCCATCTGCAAGCTGGTTAAGCAACTCCTGAGGCGGGGAGTGAGTTGCGGCTGCAGTTAGCATAATCCGGTTAAACGGAGCCTGTTCCGGCCAGCCCTTCATACCATCTGCGGCAATAGCTGTAATATTCCTGATTCTCAGCTCATCAAAACGCCGCTCTGCCATTTCAAGCAACGGCCTGTGTCTCTCTATAGTGTAAACCCGGCGGCATAAATGGGACAAAACGGTGGCCTGATATCCTGACCCTGTACCTATTTCCAAAACTTTATCACGCTCATTAATGTCCAAAGCCTGTGTCATAAGCGCCACGACAAAAGGCTGGCTGATAGTTTGTTCCAGTCCAATTGGCAAAGCTTTGTTTTCATATGCCTGATGACGAATGGCTGCGGGCACGAAAGCCTCACGGGGGGTTCTCTCAATCGCGCTTAAAACCTCGGTGTTATAAATACCCAGGCTCCTAAGCTGCATTATCAGCCGGATTTTACGTGTATCGAGCTCGTTCAAAACTATACCGTTTTGTTTGAATTTATTTATCAGTGAAACGAATCGCTCTTGGAAAAAAGCGAAAAGACTTATTTATTCTCGCCTAAAGGCAATATTTTATCAAGCCCGCCCATATAAGGTTTTATAACATCAGGTACAAAAATACCTTTATCGGAAGGGTCATAATAATTCTCCATAACGGCAACAAGCGCGCGCCCTACAGCAAGGCCGGAACCGTTAAGTGTATGAACGAATTGTGTTTCTTTCGACCCGGCCTCTTTGTATCGTGCCTTCATACGCCTCGCTTGAAAATCGCCACAGTTCGAACAGCTGGAAATTTCACGGTAAGCATTTTGGGCAGGTAACCAAACCTCCAGATCATAAGTCTTCTTCGCACCAAAGCCAGTATCACCAGCACATAGCACCATTGTCCTAAAAGGAAGCTCAAGCTTTTTCAGAATATTTTCGGCACATTCGGTCATACGCTCATGTTCTGACTTACTATCTTCAGGCTTCGTAATAGACACCATCTCCACTTTATAGAATTGGTGCTGGCGAATCATACCGCGCGTATCACGGCCCGCTGAGCCTGCCTCTGAGCGGAAACATGGAGTATATGCTGTAAAACGCTTAGGAAGGCCATCTGGTGACAGAATCGTATCAGCAACGATATTGGTCAACGAAACTTCTGCTGTAGGAATAAGCCAGTGATCAGTTGTCGTTTTAAACAAATCTTCTGCAAATTTTGGAAGCTGGCCGGTGCCATATAAAGCATTATCACGCACCAGAAGCGGCGGAGAAACCTCGGTATAGCCATGTTCTTGCGTCTGTACGTCTAACATAAATTGGGCAAGGGCGCGCTCCATTCTGGCTAAACCGCCGCTCAAAAATACAAAGCGAGAGCCAGACACTTTTGCTGCGGCCTCTGCATCGAACATCCCCAATGCCTCGCCTATGGACTGGTGATCTGGCCAGTCAGAATTCGGCGCTTTGGGGGATCCTGACTTGCGCACTTCTACATTGGCGCTCTCATCAGCACCTTCTGGCACATCTTCACTTAAAAGATTTGGCAACCTTGCCAGCAGATGATCGAGCTCCTCACTTAGTCGCGCTTCTTTTTCCTCAAGCTCAGATACAGCTTGCTTGATACCTGCAACCTCATCCATAAGAGCCTGCGCATCGCCGCCCTTGGATTTGATCTGGCCTATTTCTTTTGACTTTTCGTTCCGCTGCTGAAGAAGCGATTGCAATTCTGTTTGAACCTCTCGCTTTTTTTCATCGAGATTAAGTATTTCAGATGTTTGTGGCTCAACACCGCGACGTGACCAATTGTCATCGTATTCTTTTGGATTTTCTCTGATCGCTTTTATATCGTGCATTTTTTATCTTTACCTGATTGCTTCTATCGTGTGAAATAGCTCTTTATGACTTATCCTTCATCCTCATTATCCCTAAAAGGTGTTTATACGCTTTGCAAGCCGGAAGATGATGGCAATATTGCCATTATATGTGATTCCCCGCATAGCGGAACCTTTTTTCCTAAAGATTTCCATTATAACTGCAAAAAGAAAGACCTTTTAAGATTTTCCGATTTGTATGTAGACGAGCTTATATCAGACCTGCCTTCCATAGGTGCTACAACGCTATCAGCCTTGTTTCCGCGCACATATGTGGATGTTAACAGGCGGCGCAACGATATTGATGAGGCTTTTTTAGAGACCTCCTGGGATGAAGAAGTAAGCCGCAAGGGGCGCGCAAAATCAGGGCATGGAGTGATTTTTCAAACAGCCTATGACGGTAAAAAAATTTACGATCAGAAACTAACCTCATCGCATGTAAAACATAGACTTGCCCATTACTATGACCCTTACCATCGGACACTCGCATCTGAAATACGCCTTTTAAAAGAAAAGCATGGGTCTGTATTGCATATAAATTTTCATTCCATGCCTTCAAATTACGGCTTTGTCAGTTTACCCGACATTGTTTTAGGTAACTTGAATGGTGTCTCTAGTGATTCTTATTTTCTGCACAAAATTCGTGATCTGTTTCATGAAAAAGGGTATAGCGTGGCTTTAAATCACCCTTACAAAGGAGCAGAAATTTTGAGACAAAGCGGACACCCGCATAGAGGCGTACAGTCCGTACAGATAGAAATTAATCGTAAGTTATATATGAATGAAAACACTTTGGAAAAAAACAATAATGTTGAAACGATAAGAAATGATATTACATTTATAGTCAGCAACTTATCAGTTACAATTAAACCAGTTTATTTAAATGCTGTAGCCGATTAAATGCGGCTCGTTAAGAGTTTTTCCGCATTTTTCTTCATAACCTCATCAAAATCCTTAGATGTAATGCTGAGCCCCTCCCTGGCAAAAGATGTAACGCCGTGGCCTTGGATACCGCAGGGCACAATACCAGAAAAACAATCAAGATCAGGTGAAATATTTACAGATATGCCATGGTAGGAAACCCAATGGCGGACGCGTACGCCAATTGCTGCAATCTTGTTCTCCACACCCTCGGGGCTTACAAGCCATATTCCAACACGCCCGTCTCGGCGCTCACCACTTAAACCAAAATCTGAAAGAGAAAGTATAACCAGTTCTTCAAGTGTCCATATATACTTTTTTATATCAGGTACTTGGAACATATCTTTAAGGTTATACATTAAGTAATAAATGCGTTGTCCTGGACCATGATATGTGTATTGGCCGCCTCGTCCCGATTGATAAACTGGAAATTTGGCATGAATTAAATCAGTCTCTTTTGCACTGGTGCCTGCTGTATATAAATGAGGATGTTCCAATGCCCATATCAGGTTATCTTCATCCCCCGCACGTATGTCAGCGACACGCTTCTCCATAAAGGCGACAGCCTCGTTATATTCAACAGGTTCTGGCGAAACTTTCCAATCCATATTGCAATCCTTATATTACTATGCTTTAACAATGCACAACTTATGTCGCGTTGCAATGCTAAACGCTATTGCCCGCGTCATCTGGATTTGTTATCTCATGTGCTTCGTTACTGTGTAGCTTTATACACGGTAATAAAGTGACGATGGTGAGCGGCCATGGCGGAATTGGTAGACGCGCAGCGTTGAGGTCGCTGTGGGCATTTAACGCCCGTGGAAGTTCGAGTCTTCTTGGCCGCACCATTTTTTGAATTTAATGCAAGCCTAGATGTAATAAGGGGCCTCATGACTGACATTTCCGATAATTATTCTAATAAGAAAAAAGATTTAACTGAAGCAGCGCTTGAGTATCACCTCAAGCCCCGCCCCGGTAAACTCTCCCTTCTTCCAACCAAACCGCTTACGACACAGCGCGATTTGTCTCTGGCTTATTCTCCGGGCGTAGCGATTCCTTGCCTTGAAATTGAAAAAGATCCCCTAAAAGCACTGGATTATACATCCCGTGGTAATCTAGTGGCCGTCATATCCAACGGTACGGCTGTTTTGGGCTTAGGTAATATCGGGGCTCTAGCATCAAAGCCAGTTATGGAAGGTAAATGCTGCCTGTTCAAAAAATTTGCTGATATTGATTCTATTGATATTGAGGTTGATGAAACAGATGTTGATAAGCTTGTAGACACTATTGCTGCGCTTGAACCATCATTTGGGGGTATCAATCTTGAAGACATCAAGGCACCCGAGTGTTTCGAAGTTGAAAGGCGTTTGCGTGAACGCATGAACATCCCCGTTTTCCACGATGATCAGCATGGCACAGCCATTATCGTTGCTGCTGCTTTCATGAACTGGATACATCTGACTGGCCGTGACATCAAGAAAACCAAGCTAGTTGGGTCAGGTGCGGGAGCTTCTGCTATCGCGTGTTTACGCCTGCTCGTAGAAGCAGGTCTGCCACGTGAGAATATCACTATTTGCGACCGCGAAGGCGTGGTTTACAAAGGCCGCAACACAGGCATGGACCCTGCCAAGGAAGAATTTGCGTCTGACACTAAGGACAGAACACTGGGAGATGCAATCAAGAGTGCAAACGTATTTCTTGGGCTGTCCGGCCCGGGTGTTCTGGATCAGGATATGGTTAAATCAATGGCCGATGCCCCGCTTATAATGGCTTTGGCCAATCCGACACCTGAAATCATGCCGGAATTGGCCAAGGAAGTGAAACCTAATGCTGTTATTTGTACCGGCCGCTCGGATTATACCAACCAAGTAAATAATGTGCTGTGCTTCCCATTCATTTTCCGTGGTGCCCTGGATGTCGGAGCAACAACTATTAACGAAGAGATGAAACTGGCTTGTGTTCATGCTATTGCAAAATTGGCAAGAAAAGAGGCCACGGCCGAGGTCGCGTCACTTTATAGTGACGAGATACTTGATTTCGGCTCCGACTATCTTATTCCAAAGCCTTTCGACCCCAGACTAATTGTTGATGTTTCTGCGGCTGCAGCACAAGCCGCCATGGACACAGGCGTTGCCGCTCGCCCTATAAAAGATATGGCCGCATATAAAGAAAAACTTCATCAGTTCTTTTATCGTACTGATCTGGTTATGCGTCCAGTATTTAACCGCGCAAAAGCCAACCCGCAAAGAATAGTCTATTGTGAAGGTGAGGAAGAAAAGGTTCTGCGGGCCTCACAGGTAACAGTTGATGACGGAAATGCTTTCCCCATCCTTATAGGTCGTAAGAGTGTGGTTGAAACACGTATAAAACGCCTCAACTTACGTCTTCAAGCCGGTAAAGATTTCGAGATAGTCGATCCCGAGGACGATCCGAGATATAAGGATTACTGGACCACTTATCACCAGATAATGGAGCGTCGAGGTGTAACACCTTCGGATGCGCGCCGCGTTGTTCGCACTAACACTACCGTAATTGGTGCCCTTATGGTCTATAAAGGCGAAGCCGATGCTGTTATTTGCGGCACAGAGGGGCAATATTCCAATCACTTGAAACATGTTAATGACATCATTGGTCTGAAAGACGATGTACGCACAGCATCCGCACTGAGCGTCCTAATACATCCGAAAGGCCCTTTATTTATCTGTGATACGCATGTAAACCCCCACCCCTGTAAATCACAGATTGTGGAAATGACTTTGTTGGCGATAGAGGAAATTAAACGCTTTGGAATCACTCCGAAAGTTGCTCTTCTATCACATTCAAACTTCGGTACCTCAAATACAGAAACAAGCGCTATATTGAGAGAAGCTTGTTCTGAACTGAAAAAGCGCGCTCCTGATATCGAGATTGACGGCGAGATGCAGGCTGATGTAGCCCTCTCTTCCAAAGTGAGGGATATTATCATGCCAAATTCAACATTATCAGGCGAAGCGAACCTTCTGGTCATGCCTTCTATGGATGCGGCAAATATTTCGTTTAATATGTTGAAAACCATGTCAGATGGTGTATCTATAGGTCCATTATTACTTGGTTGTGCAAAGCCCGCTTATATTCTGACACCGTCGGTTACACCTCGCGGTATCGTTAATGTCTCAGCACTGGCAACAGTTGCTGCACAGGTTTACGAAGTAGAGAATGAGAAAGAGATTTTTTCACAACAAGCTGTTTAACCTCTAACACACCGGAAAGAGTTATATGTCGGATAAAGATATCCTTCCTGAACCTGATACCCCTTCCGGTGAAATGTTTGTGAACGAACAGGGTGACCCCATATCAGAAATTTTCGACTCGGCTTCATTTTTCGGTTTAAACGATAGTGAAATTGACAGCATTTACACGCGCCTTGAAATCGGTAACCCCGAAGATGTCGAACAGATATTTTACGAAGAGCTGAGCGCAGCTGATCAAGCCGATTTCTTTTCAAAAATTAACAAGGATGACAGAACCAAGTTCCTGGAATCCTATATAACGCTTATCCATCCGGAAACATTTCTTCATTTCGGTGATGAACTTCGGCGTGAAATACTTTCCAATGTTGACCCGAAGGCTATTGGCCGAATTATAGCAGAGCTGGATAGTGATGATGCTCTTGACCTTATTTTGCCTCTGGATGAGGAGCGACAGCACCAGATAATCAAGGGCGTGTCTGCAAAAACGCGCGCAGCCATTCGTGAGGGATTAAGTTTCCCGGAAGATAGTGCCGGACGCTTGATGCAACGGGAGTTCGTTGCTGTACCACAAACATGGACTGTCGGTAAAACAATTGACTATTTAAGAGCGGCAGCGGATGACCTGCCTGGTGACTTTTTTGATGTTATCGTTATCACCCCGACATATCATGTAGCCGGAGAAATTACGCTTAACCGCCTTATCCGGTCTCCGCGTAAAGAAAAACTGCAAAATCTGACCCTTGATGAGCTGCATATTATTCCAGCCGACATGGACCAGGAGGATGTCGCCCGCCTCTTTAAACGCGAAAGTCTTGGTTCTGCACCTGTTGTAGATGATAACGAACGCTTAATCGGGGTGATTACAATTGATGACGTCATCAATGTTATTCACGAAGAAGCGGAAGAAGATATCCTGAAACTCGGGGGGGTAGACCAAAGTGACCTTTACCGCGCCATTCTCTCGACAACCCGCTCCCGCTTCAGCTGGCTTTTCGTCAATTTGATAACCGCTATTCTTGCATCAATTGTAATTTCTTTTTTCGATGCAACGATTGAGCAGATCGTGGCTCTTGCCGTATTAATGCCAATTGTCGCCTCCATGGGTGGTAATGCAGGAACGCAGGCCCTTACAGTTGCAGTGCGTGCGCTGGCTACGAAAGAATTATCCTCAACTAACGCCGCAAGAGTTGTCTGGAAAGAAACACTTGTCGGCGCCCTCAATGGCATGGCATTTGCAATAATTATAGCTGTGACAACGGCTCTTTGGTTCCAAAGTACCGGATTAGGCGTTGTCATTGGCTTGGCCATGATAATAAACCTCATTGCCGCAGGTGTTTTCGGTGCTTCTATTCCAATTATCTTGAGCAAAATGGGAGCAGATCCGGCCTTGGCATCAACGGTTTTTCTGACAACAGCAACAGATGTGATTGGTTTTTTTGTTTTCCTTGGCCTTGCTGCAAGTTTTCTTTTATAAGAAAACATAAATATGCGCTCGCAACATTTTTGATTTAAGGTATTTATAATGTCTGCTTCTAAATTGGTAAGACCTGACATACGCTACAAAAACAGCTTTCTCGAAGGCCTGAATGAATATCACTCCGAGGGTCGCCAGACCTATCGCAGCATGGAATATATTCGCGAAAACTTTGAGGAATTCATTAGTGATTTACGTGAAGAAAAAGGCATTCCCCATAAACCATGTCAGGAATGGGTTGAGCTTGTGCCCGAAACAGTATTATGGCTTGTAAAAGATGATCTGTATATTGGAACTGTTTTAATCCGCCATCGTTTAAACTGGCATCTTGAAAAATGGGGCGGGCATGTAAATTTTTTCATTCGCCCCTCCATGAGAGGCAAAGGATTCGGTAAAAAGCTTCTTAGAAAGGCGATGCCCTATATAAATCACTTCGGTATTGAAAAAGCCCTTATCACCATTTCACCGGATGCAAAAAGGGCCGCACATATCATTGAGCAACTCGGCGGAGAATACTGGGATACGACCCATGAGACAGATTGCTTTCCTGTTCAAAAACGGTATTGGCTGGACTGCCAGTAGAGTTTTGTTCTATAAGGTTTGAAAAGAATTATAAATATGACAAAAAACAAGAAAACAAAGAAAAAATCATCTAAAAAAACAAACGATAAAAGAAGTTTTTTTCGCTCTCTTTTCAAATTTGTTTTTGTGCTTGGATTATGGTGCGTCCTTGTCGTGGGTCTTATACTGGCTTGGTATGCACGTGACTTGCCGGAGCTTATGCGCAATGCTCAGTTTGAGCGCCGGCCGGCCATTACAATTATGGGTA
>Ga0066376_10004067_pt1 | contig 12837 bp, 10 predicted proteins | sample Knorr_S15_td_Bot_FD_77009 | JGI IMG/M metagenome (GOLD analysis project Ga0066376, IMG submission 77009) | Marine microbial communities from Southern Atlantic Ocean transect - Knorr_S15_td_Bottom_ad_5009_LV_A | ecosystem: Environmental > Aquatic > Marine > Oceanic | place: Southern Atlantic... | reverse complement strand
CTCTGATTGCGGCGTACGCCGTAATCCGCCGCGTGAGCCGAGCGTTAGCCTGCGTGGCGCTTGAACGTCGTTTGATCGTGTGTGCACGATTAAACGTGAAACGCTCTAATGAGTTTGCCCCCAAGCGCTGCCCGGGGAACCCTCACACGACCGTATAGATAAGGGAGATAAGGGACGCCTTATCTCCCTTATCTCACCCGCCGAATCGACGCAGCAGTTCATCGATCTGGGACAGGGTTGCGTAGCGGATGGAGACCGTGCCGCCGGGTCCGCGATGATCGATGGTCACGGAGAGATCGAGCAGATCGCTCAGGCTGCGCTCGATGGCGCGGGTATTGGCATCCTTTATGGCGGCGGTCCTGCCCCGCCCGGCGCCGGCCAACGGCTTGCGCAGCAAGGCTTCGGTCTGACGCACGTTGAGTCCGCGCGCCACCACCCGTTCGGCCAACGCCAGCTGGCTGTCACCATCCGCCGCCAGCAGGGCGCGCGCGTGGCCGGCGCTGAGGCGGCCGTCATCGACCATCGCCTTGACCTCGTCGCAAAGGCCCAGGAGTCTCAGTGTATTGGCCACATGACTGCGGCTCTTGCCGATGACGCTCGCCAGTTCACCCTGGCTGTGGCCGAATTCGTCGATCAGCCGGCGATAGCCGGCGGCCTCTTCCAGGGGGGTCAGGTCGGCGCGCTGGATGTTCTCGACCAGGCCGACCTCCAGGGCCTCGCGATCGCTGCACTCGAGGACCACGATCGGCACCTCGTGGATCTTTGCGGCCTGGGCGGCGCGCCAGCGGCGCTCACCGGCGACGATCTCGAAGCCGCCCGGATTCCGGCTGTCCGGTCGCACGACCAGGGGTTGAATAATCCCTTTCGAACGGATCGATTCAGTCAGGGCCTCGATGGACTCCCTGTCGAACCGACGGCGGGGCTGCAGGGGACTTGGTCTGAGCAATTCGACCGGCGCCATGGTCGGCGTGACGCCGGGCGCTGGCTTCCATATCCCGGTGTCGACATCGGCCAGCAAGGCCGACAAACCTCGCGCCAGGCCGCGGCGTGGCGGCGCTTCGCCGGGTTTGCCCATCACGGCCCGACTCTCATGGCCCGGCCGGCGCTGCGCTCGCGGCGCAGCACCTCGCTGGCGAGATGCAGATAGGCCCGCGAGCCGGCGCAATCGACGTCATACAGCAGGGCGGGTTTGCCGTGCGACGGCGCTTCGGAGATCCGGACATTGCGCGGTATAACCGTGTCATAGACCATTGGACCCATATGGTTGCGAACATCGGCGGCCACCTGTGCGGACAGGTTGTTGCGTTTATCATACATGGTCAACACAATTCCGAGCAGATTCAAGCGGGGATTGAGGTTTGCTTTGACCCGCTTGACGGTGTCCAACAGCTGGCTCAGCCCCTCGAGAGCGAAAAACTCGCATTGCAGGGGGATCAGCAGGGAATCGACGGCAACCAGGGCGTTGATGGTGAGCAGCCCGAGCGCCGGCGGGCAATCGATGACGACATAATCGTAGTCGCCCATTTCCCCGCTGAGAGCGCTTTTTAAGCGGAATTCCCGGCGTTCGGCGTGGGCAAGCTCGATCTCGGCGCCCGACAGATCGACCACCGAGGGCACCAGATCGAGTCCCGGCACCGCCGTCGGGATGGCCGCATCGGCAAGCCGCGCTTCGCCCATAAGCAGATCATATGAGGTCACGGGCCGGTGGTGTCGATCGAAGCCGAGACCTGTGCTGGCGTTGCCTTGTGGGTCGAAATCGATCAGCAGGGTGCGGCATTTCACGGCGGCCAGGGCGGTCGCCAGATTTATCGCCGTGGTGGTCTTGCCGACGCCGCCCTTCTGGTTGGCGACGGCGAGAACCCGCCGCGGCCGGTCGTGCGCAAGAGCCGATGATGTCCACTCAAGAGCCGTCTCGGGAGATTTTTTTGTCATGTTGAAGATGCCGTATGCACAGGACCACCGCTTTGGGGTCGGTTAAACTCGGATATCTTTCGACATCCATAATCCAACATTTTGTGGCATCGGTCAATTCTTTGTCTATATGTGCGCCCTTCATGGCGATCAAGCGGGTATGGGGCGCCCAGAAAGGCTGGGCGTAGCGCAGCAGTTTGACCAGCGGTGCGCAGGCCCGGGCGGTGATCGCATCGGCGGGAGACGGCGGCAGGGACTCGATCCGCCGGTTGTGAATGACCACCGACGCCCCGCCGGCCCGGGCGGCCTCGGCCAGGAAGGTGCATTTCCGGCCGTCGCTCTCGATCAGCTCGACCCCATGGACCCCGAGAATCGCCAGGACCAGGCCGGGAAATCCGGCGCCGCTGCCGAGATCGACCAGACGGCGGCACCTCGGCGGCAAATATCTGAGAATCTGAGCCGAATCGAGTATGTGGCGGCGCCAGACATCGGCCATGCCGGCGCGGCTCACCAAGTTGATGCGCCGGTTCCACTTGTCGAGCAAGGCGACATATGACTCGAGTCGCTGCAATGTTTCACGTGAAACACCCGCTGCGCGGGCGAAACCGGCGGCGCTCAGCGGCTTGCCGGCCGCCCCGCCGGGCCCATCGGGGCTCTCTACCGGGCCGTGGTTTCGTGTCATGCAGCCTTGATTTTGCGTTTGGTGCCAGTGGTTTGCTTGTGCTTAACGCGGCGTTTCACATGGCCGAGCAGCGCCGTCAACGCCGCCGGCGTCACCCCGGAAATGCGGCCCGCGGCGCCCAGGGTCGCCGGGCGCGCCGCATCAAGCTTCTCGCGGGCCTCATTCGACAGGCCGCCGATGGCGTCGAAATCGAGATCGGCGGGCAGGGCCAGGGCCTCGTCACGGCGGAACGCCGCCACATCGGCCCGCTGGCGCTCCAGATAAGCGTTGTAATGGGCCTCGATTTCGATCTGCTCGGCGACCGCCCCGGACAAGCCGCCGAGTTCGGGCCAGATCGACGTCAATCGCGCCAGATCGATGCGCGGATAGGCGAGCAGGGCCATGACGCTACGCGGATTCCCGTCGAGATTGATCTCCAGCCCCTCCCGGCGCAGTCGGCTGGGGCTCAGGCTGAGGCCCGCGACCAGCTCGCGCGCCGCCGCCAAGGCATTTGATTTATTGAGATAATGCTCGGCGCGGCGGGGTGAGACACAGCCCCGATCCAGGCCGCGCGGGGTGAGCCGCAGATCGGCGTTGTCGGCGCGCAGGCTGAGCCGGAATTCGGCGCGCGAGGTGAACATGCGGTAGGGCTCGGAAACGCCCTGGGTGACCAGATCGTCGATCATCACCCCGATATAGGCCTCCGACCGGTCGAGAATGAACGGCGCGCCGCCGGCCGCCGCCAGGGCGGCGTTGAGGCCGGCCATCAGACCCTGCGCCGCGGCTTCCTCATAGCCCGTGGTGCCGTTGATCTGTCCGGCGAGATAGAGGCCCGGCAGGCGGCGCGCCTCGAGGCTGGGGCGGAGCTCCCGTGGATCGATGTAATCATATTCGATGGCATAGCCGGGACGCAGCATTTCCGCCCGCTCAAGGCCGGGAATGGTGGCCAGCATGGCGGCCTGAACATCGCGCGGCAGGGAGGTGGAAATACCGTTGGGATAGACCGTCGGGTCGTCGAGCCCCTCGGGTTCGAGAAAGATCTGATGACCGTCGCGGCCGGCGAATCGCACCACCTTGTCCTCGATGGACGGGCAATAGCGCGGCCCGGCGCCCCGGATTCGGCCCGAATAGAGCGGCGAGCGGTCGAGATTGTCGCGAATCAGCGCATGAGTCGCCGCCGTGGTGGTGGTGATGGCGCAGGCGATCTGGGGCAGGGTGATGGCCTCGGTCATCAGCGACAGGGGGATCGGCGGGACGTCGCCGGCCTGGCGCTCGAGGCCCAGCCAATCGATGCTGTCGCGGCGCAGTCGCGGCGGCGTACCGGTCTTCAGCCGGCCCATGGCGAAACCGGCGTCATCCAGGGTTTCCGCCAATCCCAAGACGGCGGCGTCGCCGGCCCGGCCGGCCGGCCGGGTCTCCAGGCCGAGATGGATCATGCCGCGCAGGAAGGTCCCGGTGGTGAGCACCACCCGTCCGGCGTTGATGGTCTCGCCGGCGGCGGTCACCACCCCGGTGACCACGCCGCGGCCATCGCGCCGCAGGTCTTCGACCGCCGCCGGGCGGATCTCGAGATTCTCCTGCTCGGCCAGGGCGGCCTGCATGGCCCGGCGGTAGAGCTTGCGGTCGGCCTGGGCGCGCGGCCCGCGCACCGCCGGCCCCTTGGACCGGTTCAGCATGCGGTATTGGATGCCGGCCCGGTCGATGACCCGGCCCATGAGCCCGTCGAGGGCGTCGATCTCACGCACCAGAATCCCCTTGGCGAGACCGCCGATGGCGGGATTGCAGGACATTTCGCCAATCGTATCGAGCTTGTGGGTGAGCAACAGGGTGCGCGCACCGAGGCGCGCCGCGGCCGCCGACGCCTCGCAGCCGGCGTGGCCGCCGCCTATGACAATTACGTCATAGGCGGTCGCGGGGGTGGTCGATGGCGGGTCGGTCGACATGGGCGCGCACTCTACGCAGCCCGACCGGCCCTGTCAAAAGCCTTGCGCGGAGCCGCATGGGCTGTTTCACGTGAAACACCGCCCGCGCGACTATGAGCCGTCGCGGCAGGCAGCGAAGCCGTCGTCGCGGCTGGACAAGAGCCGGACAGTACGGTCCATAATACATGTAACATCTTGTTTCTCCCGGTAAACAATAGATTTGGCGTTATTTTCCGATGCAGAATTCAGCGAAGATGACGTCGAGCAGCGCTTCCACGTCGACCCTGCCGGTAATCCGACCCAAGGCGCGGCCCGCCAGGCGCAGGTCTTCGGCCGCCAGTTCAGTGGCCCCGGCCTCAAGGAAGCGCCCCAGCGCCGCCGCGCAATCCTCCAGGGCGGCGCGGTGGCGCGCCCGGGTCAACAGCAGGGACGAAGCGGGCTGGAGCCGCGCCTCAAGCGCCGCCCCGAGCGCCTCGAGAAAGCCCTCGAAGCCGTCGCCGTCACGGCAGGACAGGGGCCAAACCGTTCGGTCCAGTATCCTCGCGCCGAATTCGACCCTGGGGCCGAGGTTTTTATCTATCGCATTGATATGGCTGACAAGATCAATCTTATTGACGATCACCATGGTATCGCTGTCGACCAGATCGCGGGTCCGCTTATCGGTCTTGGGCCAGGCGGTGGCGTCGAACACGGCAATCTTCAGATCGGCCGCGGCGGCGCGGGCCAGGGCGCGCGCCACGCCCTCGCGCTCGATGTCGTCGGCGCCGCAATCGGCGCTGTCGCGGAGCCCCGCCGTATCCGCCAGGATGACCGGCAGCCCGGCAATATCCATATGTACTTCAATGACATCGCGGGTGGTGCCCGCATGATGCGAGACGATCGCCGCCGGCCGCCGCGCGAGGCGGTTCAGCAGGCTCGACTTGCCGACATTCGGGGCGCCGACGATGGCCACGAACAGGCCCTCGCGCAGCCTTTCGCCGCCCTGGTTATCATCTAGATGTAGTGTGATCGCGGCCAATACATCCCTTATGTCGTGGTTGAGCGAAGATAACATGTCCTCCGGCAGGTCATCCTCGACGAAATCGATCGACGCCTCCATGATCGCCAGGCAGCGCAGCAGCCGCTCGCGCCAGCCGTCGTAGAGCGCCCCCAGGGCGCCGTCGAGCTGGCGCAGGGCCTGGCGGCGCTGGGCCTCGCTCTCGGCCGCCACCAGATCGGCGAGGCCCTCGATGGCGGTCAGGTCGAGCCGGCCGTTGTCGAAGGCGCGGCGGGTGAATTCGCCGGGTTCGGCGGACCGCAGGCCGGGCAGGGCGGCGAGCGCCTCGAGCACCGCGGCGACTACGGCGCGGCCGCCGTGGAGATGCAGCTCGGCCGCGTCTTCGCCGCTGTAGCTCGCCGGTCCGGGAAACCACAGCACCAGGGCGTCGTCCAGCGCCTCGCCGTCGGCCGTCCGCAATGTCCTGCGCGAGGCGCGCCGGGGCGGCGGCACGGCGCCGGCCAGCGCCTCCAGAGCGGCGCGGGAGGCCGGTCCCGAGATCCGCACCACGGCGATGGCGGCCCGCCCCGGGGCCGTCGCGGGGGCGAAGATGGTCATGGCGAGCGGGTCAAGAGGAGATTCGGTAAGACGTTGTTATATCTTATCATTTCTACCATTCTCTCAGCCGTCGAGAGGTCATTTCTTGGTCTCGCCGCCACTGCCCATGCGCCACATCTCGCGCCATTGCTCGAGGCCCGCCATGCCCTCCGGCATCCAGGACTTGAACAGGGCGTCGCCGTCCATGGCGGCGACCGAGTCGGTCATGCGTTTGCCCAGCGCCTCGACAAACGCCTGCTGGGCGGGGGCGACATCGGGAAGACCGAGAAACTCCCGCGCCTCCTGTGCCGTGCAATCGATCTCGACGGTAATTTTCATCAGGCTTTCTCCGGTGATTGGGCTTGCCCCCGGCGCGGTTCCGCCCCAGGTTAGAGCATGTTAACACCACTCTCCGGTGATCGCTGCCTATGACCGAAGGGTGGTATAAGTCAAGCCCGGCGCGGCGGCAGCGCCTGTCGAACCCCCTGACCGCCAGCCGATCGCCGGAGAGCCATGACCGCCAACCGCCTCGCCCAGGAAACCAGCCCCTATCTGCTCCAGCACCGGGACAATCCCGTCGATTGGCGGCCCTGGGGCCAGGCGGCGTTCGATCAGGCGCGGATCCAAAACAAGCCAATTTTGCTGTCGGTCGGTTATTCGGCCTGTCACTGGTGCCATGTCATGGCCCATGAGAGCTTCGAGAACCCGGAAATCGCCGCGCTGATGAATTCGCTCTACATCAACATCAAGGTCGACCGCGAAGAACGGCCCGACATCGACGGCATCTACCAGCGGGCCCTCAGCCTGCTCGGCCAACCGGGCGGCTGGCCCCTGACCATGTTCCTGACCCCCGGCGGCGAGCCGTTCTGGGGCGGCACCTATTTCCCGCCGACCGCCCATTACGGCCGTCCCGGCTTCACCGACGTGCTGCGCATGGTCGACGACGCCTACCGCCACGCACCGGAAAAAGTGAAGCAGAACAATCAGGCGCTGACTTCAGCGCTGAACGACATGTCGCGGCCGGCGGCCGGCGGCGAGATCACCACGGGTCTCGTCGAGCGGGCCGCCAAGCGCCTGCTCGAGGAGGTCGATCCGGTTCACGGCGGCATCGGCGGGGCGCCCAAATTTCCCCAGACCATGGCCCTGGAGCTGCTCTGGAGAGCCTATTCGCGAGGCCGGGACCCGGCCTTTCGCGACGCGGTGGTGCTGTCCATGGACCGCATGTGCCAGGGCGGCATCTACGACCATCTCGGCGGCGGTTTCTCGCGCTATTCGGTCGATGATATCTGGCTGGCGCCGCATTTCGAGAAAATGCTCTACGACAACGCCCAGCTGCTCGAGCTCCTGGCCGCCCTGTGGCAGGAAACCAAGGCGCCGCTGTTCGAGCAGCGCGCCGCCGAGACCGCCGCTTGGGCGATCGAGCGGATGGCCGCCCCCGACGGCGGCTTCGCGGCCGCCTACGACGCCGACAGCGAGGGCGAGGAGGGCAAATATTACGTCTGGCGGGAGGATGACATCGACCGCCTGCTGGGCGCCGACGCCTCCCTGTTCAAATCCGCCTATGACGTCGGCCGGCGCGGCAATTGGGAAGGCAAGACCATTCTCAATCGCAGCCACCTGGCCCCGACCGCCGCCGACAGCCCCGGCCCGGTGGCCGATGAAGCGGCCCTTGCACCCTTTCGGGAGGTCCTGCTGCGGGCCCGTGATAAGCGGGTGCCGCCGCTGCACGACGACAAGGTTCTCGCCGACTGGAACGGACTGATGATCGCCGCGCTGGCCATGGCCGGGGCGGTGTTCGGCCGGGACGACTGGATCGCGGCGGCCGGCCGGGCCTTCGATTTCGTGCGCCGGCGCATGACCGTGGCGGGCCGCCTGCGCCACAGTTACCGCGCCGACAAGCTCGGCGAGGTCGCCTTCATCGACGATTATGCGGCCATGGCGCGGGCCGCCATCGCCCTCTACGAGGCGAGCGGCGACGACGCCTATCTGGTCTGCGCCGAAGACTGGGTGGCCGTCGCCGACGGGCATTATTGGGACGCCGACGGGGGCGGCTATTTCTTCTCCGCCGACGACGGCGAGACCCTGATCGTCCGCGGCAAGACCGCCTTCGACAGCGCCACGCCGTCGGGCAACGGGGTCATGCTCGGGGTTCTCGCCAGGCTCCATGCCCTGACCGCCAAGCCCGCCTACGCCGCGCGGGCCGAGGCGCTGGCGGCGGGTTTCGCGGCCGAGGCCGACCGGAACCCGGCGGCCGCTTGCGCCCTGTTGAACGGCTTCGAGACCCTGCGTGACGCCGTCCAGGTGGTGATCGTCGGCGAAGCGGCGGACGAGACCACCCGGCGCCTGCGACACGCCGTGTTCGAGACCAACGCCCCCAACCGGGTGCTCGCCGTGATCGCCCCCGGCGCCGCCCTGCCCGCCGGCCACCCGGCGGCCGGCAAGACCGCCATCGACGGCGCCGCCACGGCCTATGTCTGCCGCGGCCGGACCTGCTCCCTGCCGATCACCGAGGCGGAGGCGTTGCGAGAGGCGCTCATCGAGCGATAAAACCGTCTCCAGCCGTTAAAATACGATGTGTTCATGACGTAATCGTGGAGTGTTGAGTGAAAGCGGATATTTTATCGCTGTCGCCATATGCCGGTGGGACTTGGGCTGAACGGGCGCTAAGCTGGGCTCGACAACCCGCCACTCTCACCCTCAAGGAAGCAAATCAATGACCAAGGCCATGCGAATTCACGAGTACGGCGGACCCGAGGTCCTGCGCTGGGAAGATGTGGAGCTGGGCGCGCCGGGGGCCGGCGAGGTGCTGGTCCGCCATGGCGCTGTCGGGCTCAATTTCATCGATGTCTATATGCGCACGGGGGCCTATCCCCAGCCCGCCCTGCCGGCGGGAATCGGCCTCGAGGCCGCCGGGCTGGCCGAGGCGCTTGGGCCGGGGGTCACGGACCTCGCCCTGGGCGACCGCGTCGCCTATGCGGCGCCGCCGCCGGGCGCCTATGCGGAGGCCCGGTTGATGCCCGCCGCCAAGCTGGTCAAGATCCCCGAAGGGGTGACCGACAACCAGGCCGCCGCCATGATGCTCAAGGGCATGACCGCCGAATATCTGTTGCACAGGACCTATGCGGTCAAGCCGGGCGACACCATCCTGTTCCATGCCGCCGCCGGCGGGGTCGGGCTGATCGCCTGCCAATGGGCCAGGCATCTCGGCGCCACGGTGATCGGCACGGTGAGCACGGCGGAAAAGGCGGCCCTGGCGGCGGCCCACGGCTGCGATCATCCGATTATCGTCGGGCCGGACGGCTTCACCGAGCAGGTCCGCGAACTGACCGGCGGTGCGGGCGTCCGGGTGGTCTATGATTCAATCGGCAAGGACAGTTTCGAGGGCTCGCTGGATTGCCTGGCGCCGCGCGGCATGATGGTCAGTTTCGGCCAGTCCTCGGGCCCGGTGCCGGATTTCAATATCGCCGGGCTGGCGTCGCGCGGCTCGCTGTTCCTCACCCGCCCTTCGGTGATGACCTATACCGCCGGCCGCGAGGATCTGGAAGCCAGCGCCGCCGCCCTGTTCGACGTGGTCGCCGCCGGCCATGTCCGCATCGAAATCAACCAGACCTACGCCCTCGCCGACGCCGTCCAGGCCCACACCGACCTGGAAGCCCGCAAGACGACGGGATCGACTGTGCTGCTACCAGGGTAGGCAGAGGACAGAAAACAGAGAACAGGGATCAGAGAACAGGGATCAGGGATCGGGAATCGGACTCTGAAGCATTCTCCGGCCGATCTTCATCGGGCGGAGAAGCAAGCGAGCGACCGCGAGCCGCCAATCGTTTGGCGGAGCCTGCGTGGCACGCCGCCAAAGGCGGCCAATACAGACTCACGCAGGGAGCCACTAGGCGACCGTTGTTACGTATTCATGGATTCGAAGAACTCGGCGTTGTTCTTGGTGCTCCTGAGCTTTTCGAGCAGGAATTCCATGGCGTCGGAGGCGCCCATGGGCATCAGGATGCGGCGCAGCACCCACATCTTGGCGAGCTCGCCGGGATCGACGATCAGCTCTTCCTTGCGGGTGCCCGATTTGCCGATGTCGAGGGCCGGGAAGACCCGCTTGTCGGCGAGCTTGCGGTCCATGACGATCTCGCAATTGCCGGTGCCCTTGAATTCTTCGAAGATGACCTCGTCCATGCGCGAGCCGGTGTCGATCAGCGCCGTCGAGATGATAGTCAGCGAGCCGCCCTGTTCGATATTGCGCGCCGCGCCGAAGAAGCGCTTAGGTTTTTGCAGGGCGTTGGCGTCGACGCCGCCGGTCAGCACCTTGCCCGAGGACGGCACCACGGCGTTGTAGGCGCGGGCCAGGCGGGTGATCGAATCGAGCAGGATGACCACGTCGTGTTTGTGCTCGACCAGGCGCTTGGCCTTGGCGATGACCATCTCGGCGACCTGGACATGGCGCGTGGCGGGCTCGTCGAAGGTCGAGGACACCACCTCGCCTTTGACCGAGCGCTGCATGTCGGTGACTTCCTCGGGGCGCTCGTCGATGAGCAGCACGATGAGATAGACTTCCGGATTATTGGCGGTCACCGCATGGGCGATGTTCTGCATCAACATGGTCTTGCCGGCCCGCGGCGGCGACACCAGCAGAGCGCGCTGGCCCTTGCCGAGCGGCGCCACCAGCTCGATCACCCGGGTGCTCAAATCCTTGACCGTGGGGTCGTTCATCTCGAGAATCAGGCGCTCCTCGGGGTAGAGCGGCGTCAGGTTGTCGAAGTTGACCCGGTGGCGCGCCGCCTCGGGCTCGTCGAAATTGATGGTGTTCAGCTTGAGCAGGGCAAAATACCGCTCGCCGTCCTTGGGCGCGCGGATCTCGCCTTCGACGGTGTCTCCGGTGCGCAGGGAAAACCGCCTGATCTGGCTGGGAGAGACATAGATGTCGTCCGGACCGGGAAGATAATTGGCGTCCGGCGAGCGCAGAAATCCAAAGCCGTCCTTGAGAATTTCGAGCACGCCGTCGCCGAAAATCGCCGTGTCCCGTTCGGCCAGCCGCTTGAGAATGGAAAACATCAGATCCTGCTTGCGCAGGGTGCTGGCGGCCTCGATGCCGAGGTCGTCGGCAAAGGCGAGCAGGTGTTCGGGGGTCTTGAGCTTGAGTTCCTGGAGGTTCATTTGTCAGTCACTTGAGGTGGATGATGGGGCTGGGGCGGGCCCTTCGAGGGCCCGGCGTCACGCCGCTCCGAGATGCGGGGAAACGAGATTGAAGTCGCTCCCTTTAAGGCTGGGAGCGGAAGATTCACCTGGGAAATATATGCGGCGCGAGAGGCCGCGTGTCTCCATAGAACATGGAGCCGGAACACTAACGGCAAGCCGCAAGATCTGTCAAACGAAGAATGCGGGGTCTGGGAGTCGCTAGATGGGCTTGACCACGGCGAGGATGACGATGGCGACCATCAGCACGGCGGGTACCTCGTTGATGACGCGATAGAAGCGCTGGCCGTGCCGGTTGCGATCCTCCGCGAAGTCGCGGCGGCAGCGCGCCAGATACATATGACCGACGGCCAGGGTGAGGACCAGGACGAGCTTGACGTAGAGCCAGGCGCCGTCGAACCCGATGATGCCGATCAGCCCGGCCCCGAACACGAAGGCCAGGATCATCGCCGGGGTCATGATGGCGCGCAGCAGGCGGCGTTCCATGAGTTTGAGCATTTCCGAGCGCTCCGATCCGGCCGCCGCGTCGCAATGATAGACGAACAGCCGCGGCAGATAGAGCAGCCCGGCCATCCAGGCGATCACCGCGATGATATGACCCGCCTTGATCCACAGATAATAATCAGCCATGGGGGCAGCCGTTAAGCGCCGCCGGGCAGAGCCGCCCGCCCCGGTGAGAACACAGCGCCGCGCCGCCGTCGAGGGTGCGGCGCACCAGATCGGCGAGGCCGTCGATGAAGGCGGCGCCGACGCCCAGGGCCGGGGTGCGGACATATCCGGCGACGCCCGCCGCCTCGGCGATGGCGCGGTATTCGATATCGAGCTCGACCAGGGTTTCCGAATGTTCGGAGACGAAGGCGATGGGCACCACCACCACGGCGAGCCCGGCGGCCCCGGCGCGGGCTAGCTCGTCGACGGTGGACGGGCCGACCCATTCCAAGGGGCCGACCCGGCTCTGATAACACACCGTCCAGTCGAGACCGGGGAATTCCCCGGCCAGGGCGGAGGCCACGGCCGCCGCCGAGCGCTCGACCTGCCAAACATAGGGATCGCCCTTGTCGACGATCTTCTTGGGCAGGCCATGGGCCGAAAACAACAGCCGAACCGGGCCTTTTACGCCGTTCAGCGCGGTCCGGATCAATCCGGCATGGGCCTCGACGAGCCCCGCCTCCGTGGGGTAGCAGCACAGCGCATGGCTCGGCGCATCGAGGCCGGCGGCGCGGGCATGGGCCCGCCATTCGGTGATCGAGGAGGCGCTGGTGGTGGTCGAGTACTGCGGATAGAGCGGCAGCAGGACGATCCGGTCGGGGGCGAAATCCTTGACCTCGAGGACCGCTTCCTCGCTCATCGGATGCCAGTAGCGCATGGCGATGAAGCAACGCAGCTCGCCGCGGTCGGCCAGCGCCGCCTCCAGGGCACGGCCCTGGTCACGGGTCTGGCCGAGAAGCGGCGAGGCGCCGCCGATATGATCGTAGATCGCCCGCGCCACGGGCGCCCGGCGGTGGGACACCAGGGTCGCCAGACACCAGCGCAGGGGCTGCGGCAGATCGATGATCGCTGAATCGTTGAACAGG
>Ga0066376_10004065_pt1 | contig 12843 bp, 13 predicted proteins | sample Knorr_S15_td_Bot_FD_77009 | JGI IMG/M metagenome (GOLD analysis project Ga0066376, IMG submission 77009) | Marine microbial communities from Southern Atlantic Ocean transect - Knorr_S15_td_Bottom_ad_5009_LV_A | ecosystem: Environmental > Aquatic > Marine > Oceanic | place: Southern Atlantic... | reverse complement strand
TCCGCGAAGGTCAGGACCCAGTCGACGTTACGCTCGAGCTCGCCGGCGATGAGGCGGTGGGGCGGGCTCGACCGCGACCATGTATCCCACCCCCCCAGCTCGACGCGGCCAAGGTCCGGATGGTCATACGGGTACCAGTCGATGAAGCCGCTCCCACCGAGAACGTCGTCGTTCCATTCAAAGAGCGCATCTTGTCCGCCACCGAAGCCGCTCGCCCACATCTCCGTGGTCATCGCCAACACGCCGAACTCCTTCGAAGCCCAGTCGTTGAACACGCCGTGCCCGGGGCTCATGAGATCGACGATCGTCTGCTTCTCGTTGGCGTAGTTCTGGTACCCGGTGATGACGACTCCGTCCTCGGCGATCCGCGTGTAGTCGCTGATGTCCTCGACCGGGAACTGCCAGTCCTGATCGGCGAGCGTCGGGAAACGCAGGAGCAGGCCGCCGCTCGTGTGGAATGTGTGAACCGCGGCGATGTTCGGGCGATCCGTGATGTACTTCACGAGTGCCCACGACTCGGGCTCAGACAGAGGGAACGGACCCGAGGCGAACTGGGCCGCGCTCCAATTGGCCGGGAAGTTGCGGTTCAGATCGACGCCGCCGACTCGGTCTTCGTTGAAGCTCCCGTCACCGTCGTTGTCGATTCCTTCGGACAGTTGTGTGTAATACGTGCCGCCGGTTTCCCCGCGCGCACGTCGGACCATGCGGCGCGGGTCGGTTGGGTGGACCTTCCACTGACCGTCCGCATCGACGATGCGCATCTGGAGCATCCGTCCATCTCCGTCTAGGTCCTCTGGCGGGTCCTCATCCATGAGCCCGTCACCGTCCTCGTCGGTCGGGCGCACGTTCCAGCGATGGTTCTCGGGCGTATCGACCGAGATCGCGCGCCCGTCGGGGTTTACGATCGGCACGATGTAGAACGCCCGCGTATCGACCAGCTCGGTGATGCGCGGGTCACGCCCGTATTGGGTGATGAGTCGATCGATGAAGGCTAGGGCGCCCTCCCCACCGAGCACCTCACCCCCGTGGATGTTTCCGTCCACGTAAAAGCCGGGCTTCTCGGCCGCCGGCCCCGTCGCAGGGTTGTTGATGTCCAGGGCGAAGATCGGTCGGCTCTCCCGGCTCAGACCGATGATGGAGAGGGTCGTGAGGTCGGGGTTGCCTGCGGCGATCGCCTCGAGGTACGTGCCGATCTCGGCCAGCGTGTGGTAGTGATCGAACGTGATGAGGCTCTCCTGACCCGCTGCGGGACGTACGGCGACCAGTGCGGCCAGTGTCAGCCCCATCACGTGACGTCCCAGTGCAGAAAACCTCGAGTGTCGATCGGCCATGCGCGTTCTTCCTTGTTGAATCAGCGACCGTCCGCGCCACCGGGGCGATACGGTCCGAGTTGGTACTCAGCGGCCAACGTCACCTGCTGCCCGTCGCGCCAGACGCTGAGCTCGTAGGGCATCGGGTGCTCACGGAGTTCTCTAATAAGCCAATGGCGGAGCCCGTCCGTGCCGCCCCTTCCTTCGAAGAAAGGCTCCCCTCCGAAGCTGATGAGCAGGTCCCCAGGTCGGAGTCCGGCATCCGCCGCGGGCCCTGACGGGTCGACGGACGAGATTCGAATGGCGGTCTGCTCCGCGGCCATCGCGGGCGCTTCAGGTGGGAGTCGTACCTCGGACCCGACGAAGCCCACGTCGGGCACGCGCTCCTCGAGCGCCCGCACGGCGTACATCTCCCAGAACGAGAGCTGCCCTTCGGGATACTGCGGAGCCAGACGCTCAGACAGCCTTGCCGCTACGGCTCGCGCCCCTTCGTTGTCCGGCACGTTCACCGTGAGCGTCGTAGCATAAACGCGGCGAGAGTCGGCCAGAGCACGCGCCTGCTCCAGCGCCGTGCGGGCCGAGCGCCTCACGCTTCCCTGGAATACCCGCTCACCGTTCACCCGAATGGTCAGAGGCTTGTCGAGGTCGACGATGTCGTCGTTGAGGTGTAGCGTGATGGACCCCGTCCACCGCGCCTGGATCTCGATCTCACTCGGCCCTGACACCGTCCCCGAAACCAGGCCCTGACGGGTTGCGGACTCCAGCCAATGGACCCGCCGAGCGAGGGGCATGATGCCCCTATGGGGCACGCGCACAACCTGCCGTGGATCACGAAGTCGCGGCCGCGAGTCGAGCCAGCGAAGTACGTCCGGGTAGTGTTCCTGAAAGCCCTCGTGTGCGCGGTCGCCGAACTCACGATAGACGATATCCGCGCCGTGAGAGGTCATGATCTCGCTCAGTGCGCGAGGCCCTGCGACGGCGCGAATGTTCTGGTCCTGAGATCCCTCGAGGACGTACACCGGCACCGACACGTTGCGCAGGAGTCGTTCCCGTGACTCGCCTTCTGTCGATACAGGCACGATCGCCGAGAGCCAATCGGGGCTCGCCGCGGCGTAGGCAATCGAAAAGTTTGACCCCAGCGAAATGCCCGTCGACACGACACGGTCCGTGGCGACGCGGTACCGAGACCGGACTGCGTCGATGACCGCCCTGGCCTCCTCAGGGTGGAGCACCTCATATGGCAGTCGATCCTGAGTCCGCCCATCTCTGGAGACGACGGATACCATGGCCGGCGACACCACGATCCAGCCTGCGGCCTCCGCGGACTCCGCCCAGACCTGAATCATTCGGGCGGCACTGCCCAGAGCCCCTTCCGCGCTTCCAGGCGGACCGCCATGCATCGCGAGCATGAGTGGCCATTCTCGGTCTGGCGAATAAGCGCCTGGTACGCGCACGAACGTAGGAATCGAGCGGCCACCGGGCGCAGAAACCGTGAGTTGCTCCACGCCACCTGGTAGTCGTGCCTCCAGAGTCGTGGGGGGAAGGTCGGGCCCCCGGCGCATCCACTCTACGAGGTCGTGCCACTCCATGCGGGACACGTTGCCTAGCTCCGGGCTTTCCAGGGTCGCCCGAGCACGCTGGAAGTCCGCCTCGGAGCTGGGCCATAGGTAGGAGCGGACCAGCGCTTCTGTGAGCTGGGCGTGGACGCCTCGGCCCGAGAGTGCGACGAGGATGAGCGAAAGTAGCAGGCGTGCGGTGGCTGATCTCATAGTGCAGAACATGAGCGCCGACTTCGTCGGCGAGCAAGCGCATCCGCCTTACGAGTTATTCGGGCAATGTGTGCTTCCTGTAGTACTTCGCGGCCTTGGCTCGATTGCCACACGTCGTCATCGAGCACCACCGCCGCCGGCCACCCTTGCTAGTATCCAGGAACCAGCGCCCACAGGTCTCCGCAAAGCATCGTCTGAGGCGCTTGGGATCGGCATCGATCGCCAGCTTCGCGGCCGAGAGCGCGATCGGGTATAGAGGTGCGAGCTCTACTGGGCCGTGCTCCTCCTCGGAAATGGCGTATTGGGGCAGGCCCCGAGCTGGCTCGTCGCCTGCGGGAACTTCGGTCAGGGCGGTCGATCGGCGACTTGCCCGTAGAACTCGGTTCAACGTGTCGATCGTGATGGGCGGCGGTGCCGCATCGATCGATCGCGCGCTCACGAGCGTCGAGATCGCGTCCCGAAGCCAAAGTGCGTCGCGCAGAAGCATTCGAGCGGCCGGCGGGGAGCTCCTGAGGCCCTCAATCGAGCGCTCGGAGGTGATTTCCGCGGCGTTCAGCCAGTCCACCAGGTCTCTGGGCGTTCCTATCCGGTCGACAACGGCTGTGTTCGTGCCGCTTCGGGTGCTTATGAAATCCAGAGCGAGAACCCCAGATTCGAAATAGAATTCTATCGGCACGAACATAACTGGTAAAATGACAGATAACAGTTAGTATGTCTACATAACTGGTATAAGATAATATATAAGGTTATGCGGTAGTGACATTATCTCAAATTCACGGCCATCCGAAGCGCTTTAGGTCGATCCGGCCCCTTTCGTCGAATACCAAGCCCTCCGCCTCGAGCAGCGATCGCTGTATCCGTTCGAAGGTGTCGCCGCCTCTGCGCTCGCTGACCTCGCCCTTGGCGTTGATGACGCGGTGCCAAGGGACGTCGTGGTCGTCAGGTAGGGCGGCCATCGCGTAGCCGACCTGGCGAGCTCTTCCTGGGAGGCCCGCTTGGTAGGCAACGGCACCGTATGTGGTGACTCGTCCCCTCGGTACGCGCCGGACGACATCGTAGTAGACTGTGTAGGCTGACATCCTTCCGAGGCTGGGGCTCTCTCTCCTCGAGCGCAATGCAGGCAGCGCGATTACACCGACGAGCGACTTGATGACAGATCTCAGGTATCCCACCGGTCCGTTTACGTCGAAGAACCGACCGCTCAGCAGAGAGGAGCGGGATGCGTTGATCGACTCCATCGAAGCGCACCCTAAACGCATGAGGGCGGCGGTCTCAGGCCTGAGCGACGATCAGCTGAACACGCCGTACAGGGACGACGGATGGACCTCGCGCCAAGTCGTCCACCATGTGGTCGACTCGCATTTGAACGCGTACGTCCGCTTCAAGCTCGCGGCTACCGAGGATCGGGCGACGATCGGCGCGTACCAGGAGCACCTGTGGGCCGAGCTCCCAGAGGCACGGACGGGACCGACGGAAATGTCACTCGTGCTGCTCGAGGCTCTGCACTTACGCTGGGTGATGTTTCTCTGAGGGTTATCGGACGACGACTTCGAACGAGTCGCCGAACACCCGGAACACGGCGAGATTACGATGGATGTGCTGCTGGAGATCTACGGCTGGCACGGGCCTCATCATGAGGCGCACATCACCAGCCTGAGGGAACGCGAAGGGTGGTAGAAAAGGGCGGCGGGCGAATTGCCCACCGCCCCTCGCCAGCTTAGCCGCGTTCTACAGGCCCGAAACGTCCATGTGTGGCTCGAAGATGATCGCATGGATGTCGCTGTCCCCGATGTTCTCAACGGTATGGGTCCATGCGTCGTGGTGCATCACGTGACCGTCGGGAATATCGGCCTCCATTGAGTCTTCACCCACGTAGATACGCACCTTGCCACCCTTTATGAAAGTACACAGTCTCGTCGGGGTGCGAGTGTTCGGTGTCTTTATGCCCCGCGGGCAGCGTCATCTCAACCACTCGGAGCGTTTCCTTCTCGAAGAGCTTCTTGTAGTGGTCGGGCGAGACATCGCAGGGGTCGATATAGGCCATGAAGGTCCTCCTTAGGGAGTGATCGTCACGGGCAGGGCACCGGTTCGGAGGGGCACAGTACGCGGCGCGATCGTCGATCTCAAGTTTGAGTCACACCGAATGGGGAATCCGCGCCACGTCTGGCTTTTCACCGAAGTGACACTTGACGCTTCGACGGCCCCCGCTACCCTTCGAGCCCATGAGCGCATTCATCGAAGAGCTTCGCTGGAGAGGCCTGCTACAGGACCTCACGGAGGGGGCAGCCGAGCACTTAGCGGAGGCCCCGCGCACGGGGTATATCGGCTTCGATCCGACTGCGGCGAGCCTCCACGTGGGCAACCTCCTCGTGGTGATGGACCTCGTTCACCTGCAGCGACACGGGCACACACCGATCGCGCTCGTAGGCGGCGGCACGGGGCTCATTGGTGATCCGTCGGGGAAGGCCACGGAAAGGCCGCTCCTGACGAAGGAACTCGCAGCCGAGAACGCCGAGAAGATCCGTGCTCAGCTCGCACACTTCCTCGACTTCGATGCGAAGGGAAATGCGGCTAGGATGCGCAACAACTGCGATTGGCTCGGCCAGCTCCCCTTGGTCGACTTCCTCCGAGACATCGGGAAGCACTTCTCGGTGAATCAACTGATGGCGAAGGAAGCCGTGAAGCGCCGCCTCGAGACCGACGAGACCGGACTGTCGTACACGGAGTTCAGCTACGCACTCCTGCAGTCGTACGACTTCCTCGAACTCTACCGCCAAGAAGGGTGTACGCTCCAGCTCGGCGGGAGCGACCAATGGGGTAACATCACCTCGGGGACCGATCTCATCAGGCGCGTAGAGGGAGGGAAGGCCTTTGGAGTGGTGTCACCACTCCTCGTCAACGCGGCCGGCAGCAAGTTCGGGAAGAGCGAGGAGGGCAACGTTTGGCTGGACCCCGAGATGACGTCTCCGTACGCGTTCTATCAATTCTGGATCAACACCGACGATGGCGACGCGATTCGCCACCTCAAGGTCTTCTCGCTGCTGGACCGCGACGAAATCGAAGAGGTCGGGGCCGAGAGCGCCGCTGACCCAGCTCGGAGGGTGGCGCAGAAGGCACTCGCTGCCGACGTGACTCGCCGCGTGCACGGCGAGACCGGTTTGGCCCGTGCTCAGCGCGCGACGCAGGCCCTGTTTTCTGGCGAGTTGTCAGCCCTCGGGGCCGATGAGATCCGCGAGGTGTTTGCGGACGTACCCTCCTCCGATCTAGCGAAGGACCGGCTGGACGGGGACGGCGTGTCGCTGGTCGACCTCTTGGGCGAGTCCGGTCTCTGTCCTTCCAAGAGCGACGCGAGGCGGTCGATCGAGGGTGGTGGCATCTATCTCAACGGCGAGCGCATCCGGGACGTGGGCTATACGGCCTCGATCGACGTCGCTATCGAGGGGCGCTACCTAGTCCTCCGCAAAGGGAAGAAGGCGTACCATCTGGTGGCCGTTCGAGACTGAGTCGCTGGGCCAGCGGCATCGATCGCTCTAGAAGACCACCGTCCACCCGGCCGTGACTCCCCAATCCATGCCGAGCTGCGCGCCCGTGTACTCATGGTGGATCGGGAAGATCGCCTCGAGAGAGATGCGATGTCCCGCCAACGGAGAATCCTCTGGCATCACGAAGTTGATTCCGAGCGGCAGATCGACTCGTTCACCCTCGAGGAAAAACGCGTCGTTTCCTGGATCGCGCGCCGGGTCGAGATCCGGATCGGCACCCTGGATCCCGCCCCAGTTCTGCCAGTGGATGCGGGCCGATACCGCGAACTGGTCGTTGAGCAAGTACGATGCCCAGCCGCTCCCCTCGAAGCGGTTCCCTACCGAGAAGCTCTGGCTGTTCGTGCCCAGGGGCAGCGCGTGCTGTTCAACTGGAATCCCACGGAGGCAAACTCGTTTTGAATCGACGCGGTCACGCCGGGGAGGAACGCGAACGTTCCGCCTCCGGGCCGCATGTCGTAAGGGAGCGCCTCCGTATTCGGCGTGCTGAAAGGCGTCTCGCCAACGACGTTGTCCGAGCCGGTCGGAATAAGCGCGCCAATATTGAAGTGCGCGCGGTACGGTCCCGAGTTCACAAAGTTGTACAGGCCGCTGATGCGTAGGTCTCCGAGCTCCTGAGCCTCTGTGACGTAGAAGATCAAGTCCTGGGTCAACTGCTCGTGCTGCCGTGACGAGTAGTCGATGCTCGCCAGGAACGTCAGGCGCTCTGTCGCGCCTACGGCGATGGAGAAGTTGTGGTTCTGGTTTGTCAACGAGAGGGGCGCGACCTCGTAGAACTCAAGCGTCAGGTCGAGGGGGATCGAGTCGTTGTCGAACCAGACACCCCGTGAATTGAGCTGGCTGAAGCGATAACCGAACTCGATCGCGCCCTCGTCCAAAGTACGAGTACCCATGACGCCAATCGGGCCATGACCGTCAGGGCGGTTCGACGTCCAAACGTACTCCTCTTGGGCGGCCAAGGGTGCCGCGACAGCGAGGAGTGCGATGGCGATAAGGCTCTTTCGAACCATGTGGTATTCCTCCGACACGGTATCGGGTCACCGAACGGTGGCCCCTTCGGGCATCTGAGCTAGAAAAATGCCCTGAATCAGGCAAAAAAAACAAGTGTTTACGATCTAGCTTCGTCGTTTTCTCAGATCCTTAGCAATTTCAAGGGATTTTAGGCGAAACGACAGGTTCATGATTGGCGGCGGACGGCTTGATAAGGGTCCTATTGGGGTTGGGGGTGTCCGACCAATTGACCGGTTGGCGGCTCGCGGCGCGTGACGACATGCATCCGCATCGTGAACTGGGAGCGCTTCCAGCACTACAAGGAAGGCAAGCTCAAGGGCCCCCCTCCGTGGATCAAGCTGTACCGCGACCTGCTGAGCGAGAGACCGTGGCGGCACCCGCCAGACGCCTGGCATCCCCGACCTCATCGTCATCGGCCACGGCCGGATGCTGTTCGTGGAAGTGAAGGCGCCGAAAGGCCGGCTACGTTTGAGCCAGAAGGTCTTCGCGAACGAGTGCGAAACAAACGGCGTGGCGTGGGAATTGTGGCGCTCGGTATTCGATGCGAAGGGCTGGATGGTGGAGCAGGGCATTCTCGTGGAGAAGGCATCATGAAGACGGTCTACGGAACGCACGATGAGAAGACGTTGGAGCAGTTCGAGTTCGTGTCCAAGAGCACGGTCCACTCTGCGCTGATGGCAGACGGCCATCTGGGCTACGTCATGCCGATTGGCGGGGTGGCAGCGTACCGCAACAAGGTCAGCCCGATCGGAGTGGGTGTGGACATCGCGTGCGGCAACTGTGCGATCCGGACGGACCTGACGGCGGATGATATCTCAGGCGATCTCGATGCTCTGGCCGACGAGATCATCTCGACCATTGCCCTGGGAGTCGGGGGGGTGAATGACGATCCGCATGCCCCGAAGGACGATGCGCTATTCGAGTCGTCATCATGGGCGGTGGTCCCCAGGAAGCACCGAGCCAGCCTCATGGACCGGAGCCGCCATCAACTCGGGACGACGGGCGGCGGCAACCACTACATCGACGTCTTCCAGGACGAGGACGGATGGGTGTGGGTGGGCGTCCACTTCGGGTCCCGCGCGCTCGGTTTCCGGTTGGCGCACTCGTTTGTAGCGCTCGCTCAGGGCCTCGGCTGGACCGACCGCCCGAACATGAATGAGGAAGTGCTACTCGACCTGGACACGCAGCTCGGCCAGGACTATTGGGCCGGGATGGAGCTGGCGGGTGATTACGCCTACGCGGGCCGCGAGTGGGTGACGCGCCGCGTCGTGGAGATTCTCGGCGGGACCGAGGTGGACATGGTTCACAACCACCACAACTACGCTTGGCGTGAGAACCACGTAGGCGACGACCTGATCGTCGTGAGGAAGGGGGCCACGCCCGCATTCCCCAGTCAGCGCGGATTCGTCGGCGGATCGATGGGCGACAAGTCCGTGATCTTGCAGGGTTATCCGAACAAGGATGTCGCGTCGGCTCACACGCTCCTATCGACGGTCCACGGAGCGGGCCGCGTCATGGGCCGGATGCAGGCGAAAGGGAAGTGGAAGAAGGGTCGCTGCGTGCGCCCTGGCCGAGTCAGTCACGAGATGATGGACGCGGCCACCACGGCCATCGTTCTACGGGGTGGAGACCTCGACGAAGCCCCCCAGGTCTACCGTAAGCTCGACGATGTTCTGGACGTGCAGCCGGGCATCGAGGTGCTCCACACCCTGACTCCGCTGATCGTTTGCATGGCGCCGAGCCGCACGCGATGAGCACGGCCAGCGAACGGAAGGCGATGGGTGAGCACCTAGCCGCCTATTCGGCGATGGGCACCCAGCAGCTCGCGGACTTTCTCAGCTGCTCCTACGCGGTAGCGAAGAGATGGTCGACGACGGCAAGATCCCGTCGTTCCCAGTGGGGAAGGGGAAGAAGGTTGATCCGCTCGATGCGATCGTGCATGTGCTCGCGGGTAAGGAGGGCGTGAGTCGTGAGGAGTTCTGGCGGACACTCGGCGAGGCTGTGCCTGATCTGGCTCGCGCGCACTACGCCGCGATCCTGACACTGCAGGCGGCGGCGTGAGTTACCCGAAGGCGATCGAGCTACGCGTCCGCTCCAAAGGATTCATAAAAATCAAGCGCCCCCGCCGCTTTGGCCGATCGCAGGAAGCAGGCCGTCTGGAATGCCGAAGCCGTCGATCAAGAGGCACGCGTGTTCGCGCACGTCGGCACAGAGCGCATTCACCTGGCTTCGAATCGCCCTCGATTTGCCAGGCTCGATGTATCCTGATTCGAGGTACCACCCCCGGTTCATCTCGATGCGTGAGAGGGCATACAGCGCGCTTACCGATCTGAGCGCCTCCGAGATTCCAGGCGCGGGCGCGCTCGCAACCCCTTCTTGGAGCCTGATAAGCAGGAGTTTCTCGGCGTGCGCCCGGGCGAGCTCGACCACGTGATCCTGGCACTCATTGAGCGCCTGGAACGAGTCCATGCCGTCGCCGAGCCGCGCCCGCAGGCGCGTCGCGACCGAATGCAGCAGCCGCGCTTCGCGGTACTCGAATGCCTGAGCATGGAAGTCGGGGTCGAGCAGGTGCTCCTCGTCCGTGCGGCGCGTGACAACCGGATTCAGCTCCGTCACCGTCGTTTCGGCCCGCTCCGCCAAGTAGCGGACTGCGCCCCAAAGCTTCAGATCGCTCATCTCGTCGCGGAACCGTGAGAGCAGACCCTTTGCGACCAGCTGGTAGAGGACGAGGTTCGCGCCCTCGAACGTCGTGAAGACGTCGGTGTCGGCCTTGAGCGCCGCCAGCCGGTTCTCGGCCAGGTAGCCCTGACCACCACATGCTTCGCGACAGGCCTGCAGAGTTCGTGTGCAGTGGTCGGACATATATGCCTTGAGGGCAGCCGCGGAGACTTCGAGGCTCGTGTCTTCAGTGGCCCCGTCGGCGTACTCCTGTTCCAGCGCCCGGATGGCGAAGTGGCTGGCGAACGCCGTAGCGAGCTCCGGTAGGAGCGCACGCTGAACGAGGAGGTAGTCTAGTAACGGCTGCTCGTCTCCATGGTCCGGACCGAATTGCGGCCGGCGGTCCGTATAACGCAGCGCGATCGTCAGCCCGAGCTTGGTTGCGCTCAACGAGGCCGCCGCGATGCTCACGCGTCCGGCTACGAGTGTTCCGAGCATGGTGAAGAAGCGGCGCCCCGAGCTCGGGATCGGGCTGGAGTACGAGCCCTCTTCGTCGATGGTCGCGAAGCGGTCGAGGAGATTCGCACGGGGCACCCGGACGCCATCGAACCAGATTCGTCCGTTGTCGACCCCGTTCAGGCCCTCTTTGAGCCCACGGTCCTCGAGTCGCACGCCGCTGAGAGGTTGGCCGTCATCCCCCCGGATCGGCACGAGCACCGCGTGAACGCCGTGGTCTTCACCGCCCACGACGAGTCGCGCGAAGACGGTCGCTATCTGGCCATGACGTCCCGCGTTCCCGATGAAGTCCTTCGCCGCGCCGTCATGCGGGGTCACTACGACCAGCTCGCCCGTCGAGTCGTCGTACGTAGCAATCGTTTCCAGGTCACGGACGTTCGACCCGTGACCCGTTTCGGTCATCGCATAACAACCCGCCAGATCTAGCGTGGCGATCCTCGAGAGATACTTCTCGTGGTGATGGCGAGTCCCCAGCTGCAGGACGCTCCCGCCGAAGAGCCCGAACTGGACGCCGAACTTGATGAGCACGCTCAGGTCGCCATAGCCCAAGGTCTCGAACGCCGCGAGGGAGCCGCCTGGGTCGTCGCGACCCCCGAACTCCTTGGGATACGCCAGGGCACCAATGCCCTTGGCTGCCAGAGCCTGAACAGCTTCGAGCACGCGCTCTCGGTACTCGTCGAGAGTCAGGTCGGCCGGAAGCGTCGCCGCCTGAGCCTCGGCGATCGCGAGCACCTCCGCGCGGAGCTCTGTGTGGTCTCGATCCAGGTACTGTCGGAGGCTTGTCGCGTCGAATGACGGGGCGGCTTCCGCACGTCGCGAGCGAGGAGGGGATGCGCCCAACGCCCTCCTGGCGCTCTCTCCGCCGAGGATGCCGAGCTCTGCTTCGAGCGCGCGCAGGGCGTCCACGGCGCCGCTCTCCCCCCACGGGCCCATCTTCTTGCCTTCGGCTTCCCAAAGGGCCAGGCCGAGGTCGGCCAACGACTCGTAAGCCGTCCCGACATCGGCCAGCGCGGCTGACCGGATGCGCGTTCGCAGGGCAGCGAGCTGAGAGGGGCTCGGTGGCGAGGACGCATCCATCCAGCTCATGAGCGTTGCCTTGGAGGGAGCCGAGAGCCATGCCTGGTTCTCGACGCTGGGCCTGAGCGCCGAGAGCTCGTCCGCGGTCAGCACGCCGTCCTCCCACACGGAGTACAGGAAGGGTAGGAAGGGCGTCAGCTCCGGGTGATCTCCGCGCGACATCGCGCTCGCGGTCGGGGGCGCATTCACTCTGTGGCTCCTGAGGGCGACGAGGGGACTTGCCCCTGATGAACCCGATGTGCAACGTGCCGACCTTCCTGGCCGCGCACCCTGAACACTACTCGCGAACGAGGCGAAGCACGATGGCAGCACCGCTCGTCGGCGTCGTAATGGGATCGAAGTCCGATTGGGGCGTCATGACCCATACGGTCTCAACGCTCGAGTCCTTGAACATCCCTCACGAAGCGCGGGTCATGTCGGCGCACCGAACGCCGGACGTCGTGGCGGAGTACGCTGCGGGAGCCGAGGCCCGAGGCATCGAGGTGATCATCGCCGCCGCTGGCGGTGCGGCCCACCTCGCGGGCGTGGTCGCGTCCATGACGACGATCCCTGTGCTGGGGGTGCCGATGGTCGGTTGGGCGCTCGACGGACTCGATTCGCTTCTATCGACCGTGCAGATGCCCCGCGGCATCCCGGTCGCGACCGTGGCGATCGGCAAGGTCGGGGCGGTGAACTCCGCGCTCCTGGCGGGACAGATCCTGGGGCTCAAGCATCCAGAGATCCGAGATGCGGTCATCGCCGACCGCGAGGCGCGACGACAGGCTGCAATGGCGGACTCCGACCCCACGATCTGAGAGTGGCATCGGCGGCGCGGAACACGCGCCGCGGTGGGTCAGCCGCCTAGGCCGATGGCTAGTCCGATCCGAACGATGACGTTGTTGCCGGAACCGAGGTCGATCACCTCGCCTGAAAACTCGGCCTCTCCCAGGCTCAGCCTACCGACCGTGGCGCCCAGATCCAGGT
>Ga0066376_10004064_pt1 | contig 12843 bp, 10 predicted proteins | sample Knorr_S15_td_Bot_FD_77009 | JGI IMG/M metagenome (GOLD analysis project Ga0066376, IMG submission 77009) | Marine microbial communities from Southern Atlantic Ocean transect - Knorr_S15_td_Bottom_ad_5009_LV_A | ecosystem: Environmental > Aquatic > Marine > Oceanic | place: Southern Atlantic... | reverse complement strand
TCACGAGCGCTACCTGGCGGGCGTCATGGGGTTCTGTTCTGGAGTACAGCTCGGGTCATGCGGCAGAGATCCAGCAGGCGATGACGGTGCATCTCCTCGGCGGATTCACCACGACAAATCACCTCCAGATGCTCCGATCTATTGAGAACCCCACCGACTCGGTGGCCGACGCTGAGGCCGAGGGGAAGATCTGGTTTCCTGAGTGGTGGGAGAGTCCGCAATTCCTTGACGAACGAGACCGCTTTGTTGGCGCATTAGTCGACGTGCTCACCGGTCGCGGCGCTGGCAGTCCCGACCGGTCGACGTGTATCGAATGGGTCAGGGACGCCGCTGAGAACTTTGTCGCGAAAAACCGAAGCGCCCTAGAGTTGGCGACTGCCCCGCTATCGCCAACTAACTCTGGTCAGCAGGTCTTCGAGTTGGTTCGGGCTGCAGTCGGACGTTTACCCATCGGCTTGAATCTCGTCGCCCGTAGGGTTAGGCGGGGGTCACTGAAGGTCTTCGGTTACGCAGCGGTGGACGACTACGGGTCGGTCTCAGACTTGGCACGTTCTGGCCGGATCGACTCGATTGTGTTCTCTGAGGAAGTGATCCTGGATCTGCAGCAGATTGAGAAGTTGGTCGTTGAATTTCACGCCAGGAGACGAGGTGTCTAGAAGAAAGGACACGTTCGTTGGTTCCGAGGTAGGGAGCTGAAGGATCTTTGAGAGCGGATCAGAAGTAGTTCTCGAGAATTTCCAGAGCCCGCCAGAAGCCCTCTCCGTCGTTCTTGTGGCCCTGCCAGATCTCCGGGATGAACGAGGCATCAGGAGCGAGGACGCTGAGCTCGCTACTGAGCATCCTCCAGTCGATTTCCCCCTCAAGGATCTGAAGGCCTTCACCGTCTACGCCGGAGGCATCTCCTAGATGCAGGTGGGCCGTGTGGGGTCCAATCCTTTGCACGAACTCGGTGAACGACCAGTTGTGGTGGTTGCAGGCCAACTTCGAGTGCGAGGTGTCGAAGCACATCCGGTAGCCATGACGTAGGCAGAACGCAGTGATCTCGTCGGGGTCGATGAACAGGTTCATGAATCGCTGTCCTCCGAAGTACCAGGGGAAGGGTGGCATGGTCTGTGGGATCACTTCGACTCCGGATAGATCGAGGGAGGCAAGAGAAGCCGCGACTTGCTTGTACCGATCTGCCTTCTCGGCCTCGGGTATTGGTGCATTCTGCGAAAATCCACCGACGCTGACCACCACTAGCGGTCGGTTCGACCGGTCGAACCAGCTGTCTAAGCGGCAGGTGAGATCGATGACCCGTTGCAAGTGACCGATTGAGATCTTCCGATAGGCATCGTCTGGTGAGCTGAGGTCGAGAAGGTGATCTCCCTCGAATAGATCCGGCGAGTGGACAACCAGATCCAAGTCGAGCGGAGATTCGAAGAAGTTCGCCTCGTCCACCTCGAGGTCCTTGTAACTCAGGTGGAACTCAAGGAAGTCGAGGTTAGATCTGGTCCGGAGGGCATCGAGGTCGTGGTACCGGACGGGAATTCCGACCGGTCGGTTGAACGAATAGTTGCGTGCTACCACAGTGGTCTGGCTGATGTCGGTGGGATATAGGACGTCGCCGGGTACCAGAGCCCTGCGGGCCGGTTGCCCAACGACGGCGGAGAGCCGGTTCGGCTGGAGTCCACGACCGGGGCTCCGGACGTCGATCATCGGCTCCTCGATGATGTCGCCGGCATCGAGGTGGACGTTGATGACCAAGCTCTTGCCGAGCACTTCCCGGTTCATCATCTCGCCCTGTGTGAGCTCTCGACTTTTGGCTCGCCCCATGGCCTCCTCGACCTCTCGGACTCCTGCGACTAGGTCGGCGAACTCAGCGGGAAGGAGGCTGACACGATGGTCGTTGCCCTCCATTGACTTGTCGAGGGTGAAGTGTTTCTCCAGGATGTCTGCGCCGAGGGCGGCTGCCCCGATGCAGGTGCTGATGCCGCGGTCGTGGCTGGAATAGCCGGTGGGGCAGCCTCCGATCTCCCGGAGGGTCTCCATGTAGCGGAGGTTCACGTCCTTGAACGGCGTTGGGTAGGTCGAGTTGCAGTGGAGGAGTGCGAACTGGGCCCCTTTGTCTATGAGCAGTTCGACACTTTCGCGGATCTCTGATTCTGAGGTCATCCCGGTGGAGCAGATCAGAGGCTTGCCCGTAAGGGTCAGGGCCCGGAGAAATGGGTGGTTGGTAAAGTCAGCCGACGCCGTCTTATATCCGTCGACCCCATACTCCTCCAGGCGGTCCATACTTGCCTCGTCCCAAGGGGTGACTAGGGGAATCACCTGACGGTCGCGGCAGTGGTCCAGCGCCCGGTACATCTCCTCGACGGTCAACTGGAAGCGGGTGAGGAGGTCAAGCGTGTATTGGGAGCCGAGGTCCTCCCGATAGTCGGATGCGTCTCCGGCGTTCGAGTAGAGAGAGGTCAGGTCCCGGAGTTGGAACTTGACGCAGTCAGCACCGGCGTCGGCTGCCGCATCGACCATCTTGAGGGCCCGGTCAAGGCTGCCGTTGTGGTTGATGCCGATTTCGGCGATGAGCAGACAGGGCGAGCCTGCACCGATCTGGCGGCCTGAGATTGAGTAGGGGGCGGACCTTGGTCTGGCGATGGCCACGCACCGGCCGTCGGTGTCAGTCAATGGGATGAGGCGAACCACCTGATCGAATCGTGTTTCGATCTTTGCGGTGTCGTCGGTAAATCTAGCCGAGACAGCGTCCCGGTTGATAATGCCCCCTACTGCCTGGTCCAGGTCGGGGCTGGCCTGAGTCATCAGCCAGCGTCGGATGTCACCGTCGCTCAGGACGCCGAGGAACAGCCCGGTGGTGTCGACGCATACAACTATTCCCTCGTCGTTTTGGTCAATTCGCTGGAGTGCCTCGCGGATCGATGCCTCATCGAGGACTAGGTAGCGCGACATTTCGCGATCGAGGTTCATCGGGGTCCTTCTTCGTGCATGACTCGGCCCTTCCGGGCCCGGTCGAGCCCTAGGCCGGCATGGCGATCCTCTCGGGCTCTCGGGGTCACCGCCAGGGACAGGGTACCGAGGGAGGTAGGCCCGCTGGGGTAGTGCATGCTATCGCTGGGTCTCATCTGAAGAGCTCATCGAAGAGCCCCGGGTTGAGCTCAAGGTGGTACTCGAGGAGGTCGAAGTCGGTCGCAACGTCTACCTCGAGGGCAAGACCGGTGACAAAAGGAACCACCCGATCACCGTGTAGTAAGCCACTCCCCCGGATGAAGTTCGTCGACAGGACATCGACGTAGCCGTTGGCAAGATAGGTGACCGGAAAGTCCTGGCGGGGGTCGTTGGCGCGATCCAGTGCAGTGGTCCCGGCTCCGATCTGGCGGAGGATTCCCCCATCGATCTCCATTGACTTGTAAGCGGTCGTTGACATCTCGTGGACCGATCGGACGGCGGTGGGGCGTAGACCTGTGAGTGTCGCATTAGCCCGCATCATCTCGACGGCAGCATCGAGGTCGGCCGACGATCGAAAGGGCGTTGTCGGCCGGAGATGCACCACGAGGTCTGGTTCCTCGCTCCGATCGGCGAGCCAGTCGAGGGCGTGCATTATGAACTCCAGGTCGCGAGACTGGTCTCTGGCGAGTTCGATGGGCCGGAGGAACGGCACTTCGGCACCGTGCTCAGTGGCGATTCGGCCGTAGTGCTCGGAATCGGTCGAGACGATCACCCTGTCGATAGCTGACGCTCGCAGCGCGGCAGCTATCGACCATGAAAATAGTGGTCGACCACCAAGCGGACGAATGTTCTTATCGGGGACGCCCTTGGAACCGGACCGTGCCGGAATAAGCGCGATGACGCTGCTCATAGGTACCCCGCCATTGACTCGTAGGCGGCGAGGTTCTGCTCGTGGTCTGAGAGGAGGCAGGACACGTTGTCGTCGCCTTCGAGGAAGGCCACGGTCTGTCGATGGACCCCTGGCTTGAACCGCACGTCGAGGTCGTCATCGTGGGGAATGGTCGTCATCTCCAGCGAGCCGAGAGACATGGATCGGAGTTCCTCTAGTGGCTGAAGAACCAAGCGGCGTCGTCGGGTAAGGACCTCGAGGCCCCAGCGGCCGGGACCCTCCCAGTCTCCGTGGTAACTGAAGGTCGCACCGTGTTCAGTTACCCCAGCACCGGCAAAGCGTGCTGATGCCGGGTGCCAGGGGAGTGAACCACTTGTCCAAGATTGCCAGTCGGCAGGGCGCCCACCGAGATGGAAAGCCAAGTCGACCAGGTGGGACGACTGGGCGAGGAACCAGCGACGTCGGATGGCCTCACTGAACTGGACCGGTTCTGTGGCATGGGGCCACTCAGTCACCTCGAAGGAGAAACTCGTGACCCCACCGTCCTCCTCGATAGCCCGACGGGCGGCCCAGACTGAGGCGTACTGACGCCGGTTATAGGCAACGACAACAGACGCGTCGCCGGCCGCTTCGCTCACTGATCTGACCTGTCCGACTCCGAGGCCACCCGGCTTCTCAAGGAGCATGCGGGAGACCCCGGCCTGCAACAGGGAACAGGCCGTTTCGGCCAACTGGTCCAGGGTCACTGCCACGATCGCGAAATCGGGTATGGGACCTTCGTGCAGTGCCTGCTTGATTCCGCCGGTTCTGACCGGGTGGCCCGACACACGCTCGAAGACTGTCGCTGAGGCCGCCCCCCGACCGACCACCTCGAACTCGCGGCCGAGGTCGTCAAGAACCGATGCGTACGCTGAGGCCATAGGGCCGGAACCGACGAGCCACAGTCCGCTCCCGGTCATGTGATCGGGACCTGATCATGAGCAATGCCCTCGAGATGTGGCCGCGCCTTGAGGAGGCTCGAGAGGAGCAGCCGATGCTGTCCGGTGGAGGTGACGAGGTCGGGTAGTTCACAAGTGCCGGTATTGAGGATTGAATCGACGAGTGGCCCGGTCCGCTCGCTCTGGAGTTCGACTCGCCCGTCAATTCGAGCTCCTGACATGCCGATGGCCGATCCAGAGGTATCCGAGAAGGGCTGGTTCACGGCCCAGAGGTCATCTGCCGTTTCAATAGTCATGCAATCGATAATGTCTGTGCCCGCCGGAGCACCGGGCTCTGATGGGGGAGTTGATCGCAGGATGATGGTTGTGCCGGATGAGAAGGTTGCTCGGAGTTGTCCAGACAACTCGTAGTGGCCCGCACGTTTCGCCTCGGGCCAGCGGCGATCGAGCCCAGCACCGTCGACGGCCAGTAGTTCCTCTCCAGTCCACCACGTGAACAGGTCCATGAAGTGGATGGCGTTACATCCCAGGCCCCAAGAGGAACCTTTGATCTCGACGACTAGTGGCCCGGTTCCGACCTCTCTTCGGATCTGCTGGAACCATGGCGTTGTCCGGGCCCACGTATTGACCCAGGCAGGTGTCGAATCGCCGATGGTTGTCATAATCCGGTCCAGGTCACGGTGGCTCTGTGCTAGTACCTTCTCAAGGACCCACGACCCGATGTTGGCATGTTTGCTCAGACTTTCGATGGCATCAGGACGGACTCCAGAGGTAGTGGATACGATCGCCAGATCGAGGTCTCGGGGAAGCGTTTTCGGTCCGGAGTGGAACTCGACGATGTGCGGAGACGGTGGCCCCCCAGCATCGGACCATCGCGCTCGAGCCACGCTAAGTGCATCCAAGTCGGGGTCCACTAGGTGGATCCTGACCGGCTGGCGACACCAGACAAGGCCCTGGAGATACCGGGATCCGAGTTGTCCACCTCCGACCACAGCGACCGAGTGTGCCGGAGCGGTCACCACACCGAGAATCCACCATCGACGACCAAATCGTGTCCGGTGATATAGCTAGACAAGTCGGAGGCCAGAAACAGTACGGGGCCGGTGATGTCGTCTTCGGTCGCCATTCGGGCAAGTGGGGTGCGCTCGGAGTACCGCTCGACAAATGCTGGGTCCTGGTTCCGGAACACGCCTCCCGGTGAAATCGAATTTACTCGGACCTCAGGAGCGAGGGTGGTCGCCAGCCACCGGGCCAACTGGCTTACTGCACCCTTGCTGGCGGCGTAACCGGCGATGTTGTTGATCCCCGTTTCCCGGTACATGGCCGGTTGCGGTGCGCAGAATCCGTAAATAGAACTCAGGAGGACGACCGATCCGTTGCCATTGGCCGCCAGATGCGGGGCGGCCCGCTTCAAGAGGGAGAAGATCGAGGTTACCCCCACCTGGAGGACCGCTGGCCAGAGGTCCTCATCCTGTTCGGCAAAAGGGACGTTCCAGCCCAGGGTGGTGTCGGTGCCCATCCACGAGGCGGTGGTGACCACGACGTCCAGCCGGCCGAACCGGTCAACCGTTTTGTCGACGAGGTCGGCTGCAGCTCCGGAATCAGCCAGGTCGACGAGGACATGCTGAAATCGGTGCGGATCGCTACTGGGCCAGGGCTCTAACTCGCTGACGTCGGCTGTCATCACCGAGCATCCGGTAGCGAGGAAGGCCCCGGTGATCGTTGCTCCGATATGGCCTGCACCACCAGTTATTAGGACCACCCGACCGTCGAGGGATCTGAAATCGGGAACTGTCATCATCACATCGACCTCCTAGAGCCGACACCGGCCGATATTTAGAAGATAGCGCTATCGCTGAGTCGGGCTGGGGCTATAGGGAGCGAAGATCCTCCACCATGTGTAGTACGGCCATGGCCTCGTCGATTGTGCAAGCGTCCGGTTGTCCGGATATGACGGCACGATGCATGGCTGCGAACACCTCGTCACGTTCGACGGGACCAGAGCTGATCGTCTCACCGTCGCAACTTAGAGAACCGTCGATGAGGTCGAGGTAGAAGAAATGCTCGTCGGTCGTCACAGCCATCGTGCGGTTCTGGACACGGTCTAGGCAGTTGAGCTCTAAGCCGACAAGGCCGCCACCGTCGAGCGCTAACAGGCCGACGGCGAGGTCTTCACGCTCCATCTCCAGGAGCCCGCTCCGAAAGGTGCGGCCATGAAGCACCACGGCTCGTCCCAAAAGCCACTGGATGAGGTCCAACTCGTGACTCAACTCGAGGAGTACTCCACCTGCTGGACCGGCGGCTACCGTCTCCCGATAGTCGCGGTTCGGTCTCCAGTCGGGTAGGTACTGGCCGTAGCGGACCTGTGCGCTCAGCACTCGTGCATCGGTGAGCGCTGACCGGAGTCGACGCACAGCCGGGTGGAACCGGAGTTGGTAGCCAACGGATATTGAGGCGAACGGCAATGCAGGTATCGGTCTTGGCCGATCGAGGACCGGCTTTTCTAGGAGCACCTGTCCCGGAAAGTTGATCTCAACAAGGGATTCCACCGATTCGAGATGCCGCTCGGTCTCAGTGGCGATGACCACGTAGTCGGGCAATATCGGCGAGATAGCCTCGGCAATCGTTCGGTGTTCTCCGGTCCCGGGCCGTCGGCTTACCGTCGTGACTTCTGAACCAAGTGATTCGAGCACACGTCTGTGGCGGACTCCGATCGATCCTGCGCCCACTACTACTGATCTGTGGCCTTTCGGGAGGTTGGTCATAGGGTCCCTCTGATGTTCTTAGATTTCATGGCGGATCCTCGACTCAATCGGTAGTTGCGCCGACGGCGGCCGAAAGATGGCCCGAATGAAATGTAGTCTCTGGTCTGATGGACCGACTGCTCGTGTCGACGGCGATCGAGGAGTCGTGGGGAGAGTCGGAACCTGTCCTGTTCCTGGGAGAGTGGTGCCGCATCTTCTCGAGACGTCGCCAGTGGGAGGGGCTCGATGCCGAGGTTGTTCCCTACCACTGGTCCGATCGCAAGAAGGTCGAGACCGACAGGGTCTATCTTTGGGACCTCCACGAACGCTTGCTCGTAGACCTCGCCCGGAAGTTGAACGGAATTCATGGGGTCGACCACGGCACCCGATACTGGCGGATTCTGATCGGGCCGTGGCTGGGCTACTTCACCCAGACGCTTTTCGATCGCTGGGAGCAGATCTCTCTAGCAATCAACTCGTTTGAGATTTCTGAGACTGTCGTACTCAAGGGGCTCGCTGACGCCCGTTGCGGCATTGACATGGCCGACCACCTGGGCCTCGGGAACAGTTGGCAGTGGAACCACCACCTGTCGGCCGAGATTCTCCAGGAGTTCACTGACGTCGAGTGTCGGTTCCTTGAGATCGGGGAGTCAGGCCTCGCCACGTCGCCCGAAGAGGACGATCCGCCAATGTCGGCGATCCATCGCGCTGCGGTCCGGGGCTCCCAAGTGTTCCGCCGATTCTCCCGCGCCACAGACATCGTCGTCACCAATGCATGTTTCCGATCGCTTCGATCTGAGATGGACCTTCAGCGGAGGTTGGGTCAGTTGCCCCTCCTTGTCCCGGTCCAGCCGGTGGATCCCTGCCCTTTCGATGCTGCCATGCGGGGGTGGGTTTTCGACGCCGAGGTGTCCGGACTAGCTGGGTTCGAGGGGTGCCTTCGTGCACTGGTGCCCAGGTTCGTCCCGGTCAGTTGCATGGAGGGTTACCGTTCACTGGTTGAGCAGGCGGAGGGTGCGTACACGCCCAAGCGGCCGAGGGCGATCTTCACTTCTGCGTCCCATTTTTTCGATGACGTTTTCAAGGCGTGGTGTGCCGAGCGGGTCGAGCGGGGGTCACCCCTAGTAGTTGGACAACATGGTGGGCATATCGGGGTGGGTTGGTCCTTCAACCATGATCACCAGACTGCGATTGCTGACGTGGTCCTGAGTTGGGGATGGGAGGACCCGGCCGAACCGAAGGTCCGACCGGTTGGAATGACTAAGTGTCCGGTGCTCAAGAGAGACCACCAGTCCCCGGGGTCCCGTGCTGTCATGGTGATGGGAAACGAGGCGACGCAGGTCAATTCACTCTCCAGTTCAGCCCTGTCTAGCCAGTTCCTTGACTACATGGGAGACCAGGTTCGTTTCATGGAATCGTTGGATCAGACCGTGCGGAGGGCGCTTCTGGTACGGCTCTCTAGATGGGACGGCGACTGGTGTTTTGGACAACGACTGGCGGACCGACTTCAGGATGTAGAACTGGACGATGGTGGCCGACCTATTAGCGAGCTCCTCAGAGAGGCGCGGTTGTACATCACCACGAACAACGGCACGACGTTCCTAGAATCCATTTTCCTCGACGTGCCGACGGTGATGTTCTGGGACACCGAGATGTGGGGGCTTACCGAACTGGCGAGACCGGCTTTCGATCGGCTCTCGGCGGTGGGGGTTTTCTTCGATAACCCGATCAAGGCTGCCGCGCACGTGTCAGAAGTCTGGGACGACGTCGGATCCTGGTGGAACGACCCCGATGTGCGTGAAGCGGTCGAGGCGTTTTCAGTCCAGTTCTGTCGTCGGAGTCCAGATGTCGTGGACGAGGTCCGGCGGGTGCTCGTCGAGGTCGGAGGGCGGCGGTGACCACAAGTAAATCCTTGGAGACCTCGTTCCCGCGTTTGTTGCGCGGGCTCTGGGGACACCTAGGCCGACGTCGACAATGGCAGACACTCGCGGTCACGATCCTGATGGTGTGCAGCGCGTTTGCGGAGGTCATCACGCTGGGCACGGTCGTCCCCTTCATCGCCGTACTCGTAGAACCCGAGCGCGCCATGGCCTTCGGGCCGGTCGCCCGGGTAGCCGAATGGGTTGGGATTACGTCGGCGGACCAGTTGATCTTTCCGTTGGCTGGTGCGTTTTTGGCCACAGCACTAATGGCGGCGGCGCTTCGTCTCTTGGTGCTCTGGGCGACAACCCGCCTGGCCATGGCGACCGGCGCGGAGCTGGCTACTAAGGCATTTGAACGCACCCTTTACCAGCCGTACGAGGTGCATGTCCGTCGCCATTCCAGCGAAGTGACAAGCGGGATAATCCAGAAGGTCGAGTCCCTCGTCTCCGGGATGCTCTCCCCTCTTCAGACCGCCGCCGGTTCGGTGCTGACGCTCGTCAGTGTCACCGTGGCCCTAGTGATGATTGACAGTCAGATCGCGATGACGGCCGTCCTGTTTGTCGGGGGGGGATACCTCCTGATTACTCGGGTAGTCAGGGGAAGGCTGTTGAGGAACGGTCGCCAGATTGCCGTGGGTCAAGTTCAGGTGCTGAAGATCCTCCAGGAGTCCATCGGAGGAATCCGCCAAGTACTGATCGACGGTACCCAGAGGGTGTTCCTTGAGGAGTTCAAGGGTTCCGATGGTCGGCTTCGACGATCTCAGGCGTCCAACAGCATCATCCAACAGTCACCGAGGCTCTTCATGGAAGGCATCTCCATGACCCTGATCGTGGCGCTCGTCATGGTCCTCCACGGGCGGGAAGGAGGTTTGGTCTCGAATCTTCCGGAATTGACGGCGTTCGCCGTCGCTGGACAACGCATGCTTCCGATCAGTCAGCAGTGCTACGCGACGGTGAGCACCATGCTGGCATACCAGCCAGTTTTCTCGGAGGCGCTGATGATCCTCGACCAGCCCGTCAGCCGGGCTGAGAGGTTTGAGGGAAGCGATCCCTTGCCCTTCACCTCGGCCCTGGAATGCTCTGGATTGTCGTTTCGGTACTCCGACGACGAACCGTGGGTTCTCGACGGTATCGACCTACAGATTCCAAAGGGATCCACGGTGGGGCTGGTGGGCGAGACAGGAAGTGGGAAATCCACCCTTCTTGACCTCATGATGGGCCTGCTCCGCCCGACTGCCGGAACGCTGACCGTCGACGGCGTTCAACTAGATAGTGAGGTCATCGGGTCCTGGCGCCGTTCGATTGCCCACGTTCCACAGGACGTGTTCCTCGTTGACTCGTCCATCGCGGAGAATATCGCCTTTGGCGTCCCGAAGGACCAGATCGACCATCAGCGTGTCCGGGAGTCAGCGAGGCTTGCCCAGATTGACGACTTCATCATGGCTGCACCGGATGGATATCGGACCCTCGTGGGTGAACGGGGGGTACGTCTCTCCGGGGGACAGCGGCAACGAATCGGCATTGCCCGGGCTCTGCACAAGGGAGTGTCGGTTCTGATCTTGGATGAGGCGACCAATGCACTGGACTCAGTCACGGAGGGATCGGTGTTGAGGCAGATCGACGATTCCGGTGAAGGTCTCACTGTGGTGATGGTCGCCCATCGCCTGTCTACCCTACGTAACTGCGATCAGATTTTTGAGTTGCGAGATGGGAAGATTGTCGCTTCTGGTCGGTTCGAGGATCTGCTGGAGTCGAGCGGTTCGTTCCGGGAGATGGCTCGTTCCTCGACAGAGACGGGATGAGAAATGGGAGTCGGATCCAGGACATGAGGTGGGAGTGGCGGGCGAGATGATGCTGGACGGGGCGAAGATAGTGGTGGTGGGTGGTGCCGGTCTGATCGGCTCACACACGGTGGATCTCCTGCTCGAGGAGAAGGTGGCCGAGGTAGTGGTCTTCGATAACTTCGAGCGCGGCAGCCGAGAGAATCTCGAGTTCGCCTTGATGGACCCGAGATTGGGGGTCGTCCACGGAGATCTATGCGACCCGGCGCAACTCGAAGAGGTGTTCGATGGAGTTGATGGGGTGTTCCACTTCGCTGCGCTCTGGCTACTGCACTGTCAGGAGCATCCTCGTGACGGCTATGACACGAACGTGACCGGAACGTTCAATCTCCTGGAGGCGTGCGTTGGTGCCGGAGTCGATCGGCTCGTCTTCTCCTCATCGGCCTCTGTGTATGGCGATGCGGTCGAAGAGCCGATGACTGAGTCGCATCCGTTCAACAATACGACCGTCTACGGGGCAACGAAGATCGCCGGCGAAGCGATGGCGACTGCCTTCCACCATCGTGACCAACTCGATTTTGTGGGACTTCGTTACTTCAACGTGTACGGACCCCGACAGGACTACAGGGGCGCATACGTAGCAGTCATTATGAAGATGCTCGACCGTCTAGATCGGGGGGAGGCCCCGATCGTGTTCGGTGATGGCAGCCAAGCCTATGACTTCGTCACGGTGAAGGATTGCGCCGGGGCCAACCTGGCAGCGATGAAGGCAGATGTGGTCGATCGCTTCTACAACGTCTGCACTGGTACACAGACGTCTATAGGCAAACTGGCAGGGATGTTGATCCAACTCACTGGCAAAGAGATTGATATTGACTATCGGCCGCAAGAGGTCTCATTTGTCCGCAACCGGGTCGGAGATCCGGCTTCCGCAGCGCTTGACCTTAATTTCGTGGCAGAGACAGAACTGGTTGACGGGCTGCGGGAGCTCATTGACTGGCGTGACAACCATCAACGAAAGCGGATGGTGGAATGATCTCTGCTGTCCCATTTGTTGACTTGTCGTCTCAGCAGCGGGTACTCGGTAAGGGGATTCGACAGGCAATCTCCAGAGTTCTGGATCATGGTGCCTACATTATGGGGCCCGAGGTATTGGAGTTGGAGAACCTGCTTGCTCCACGCGCCCAACGGCGTCACTGCGTGACGTGCGCGTCGGGTACCGATGCGCTACAGATGGCCTTGATGGCACTAGGGGTCGGTCCCGGCGACCGCGTTATTGTTCCTGATTTTACCTTCGTCGCAACTGCCGAGGCGGTCCGGCTGGTCGGGGCTGAGCTGGTCTTCGCCGATGTTGACCCGATTGCTTACGGCCTCTGTCCGGAATCGGTAGAATCGGCGCTCACCGAGGGCGATCCCTCGATCGTGGGGGTGATCGCGGTCGACCTGTTCGGCCATCCCGCCCGTTCAAGGGAACTCGAGGACCTTGCGGCACGACACGGCGCTTGGCTGATAGTCGACGCGGCCCAGTCGTTCGGAGCAACTAGGAATGGCGAAAGTGCGCTCGCCCCGGGCGTTATCGCGACGACCTCCTTCTATCCGTCCAAGCCCCTAGGCGGCTATGGAGACGGT
>Ga0066376_10004063_pt1 | contig 12844 bp, 11 predicted proteins | sample Knorr_S15_td_Bot_FD_77009 | JGI IMG/M metagenome (GOLD analysis project Ga0066376, IMG submission 77009) | Marine microbial communities from Southern Atlantic Ocean transect - Knorr_S15_td_Bottom_ad_5009_LV_A | ecosystem: Environmental > Aquatic > Marine > Oceanic | place: Southern Atlantic... | reverse complement strand
TGCCGATATTGGAAGGCTCGGCGCCGATCTCTTCGCTGACCAGGATTTCACCGGATGCATTGATGGTGATATCGATCGCCCCCGGCGGAATCGTTATACCGGGCTGCACCGGAAATCCGTCATAGGTGACCAGCTGGCCGGAACCGTTCATTTGGAAGGTGCCGTCCCGGGAGTACGCGGTGTCGCCGTTGGGAAGCAACACCTGGAAATACCCATGACCCTGAATAGCCAGATCGAAGGTGTTCGACGTCGAGGTCAGCGGGCCTTGTTCGCTGACCCTAAAGACCGACGCCAACCGTACCCCTTGGCCGCTTTCTATCCCCGACGGCACCGATTCGCCGGCGCGCGAAGAAACCGAGTCCTTTCTATTAGACACTTTGTAGAGGAGGTCCGAAAATTCGGTGCGGCGGCGTTGGTAGCCGGTGGTATTCATGTTGGCGAGGTTATTCGCCACCACATCGGTATTGAATTGTTGCGCCATCATACCCGATGCCGCGATGCGTAATGCTTCCATAATACCCGTCCTTTTTAATTTTTCCCGTCTTGGCTTTCTAATGTGCAGGATGCGTATCAATTAGGTGTTTCATTTAAAAACAACCGGTTATGATAAATATTGAGGACTTTCGGCAGGGCCTGCCCGACAACTCTTTCCGTGCCGGGGCTTGGTCACAAAAACCCTTAAATTTCAACGATTTTGCCGTCATGAGCGGTCTCAAAATCGAGGTTTTTGGCCCGTTCCAGCATGTCTTCGTCCATATGCGTCAAAATTAGCCGTTTCGGGGCGATTTCATCCAAATGGGCGGTGAGGGTTTGAAGGTTCATATGAAACGAGACGTCCTTGTCATAGAAATTAACCTCGGCGATAAACAAATCGGCGCCGGCGGCGGCCTTGGCGAGGCCGTCGGACCAAGCGCCGTCGCCGGAATAGGTCAGCGTTTTGCCCTCGATGGTGATGCGCAGCGCACACGCCGGTCCCTCGCCGGCCTTATGATTAGCCTGATAGGCCATCAGCGAAACCGGGCCCGAGCACCATTCCTTTTCGATCTCGTATTCTTCAAACGTCAGGTCGAAGCGCCATGGGTTTTTAGAGGAACCTGGATAGAGACACTCCATGGCTTCCATGACTCGTTTCTCCGTCGTCCTCGGCCCGGCGACAACCAGCGGCCGGTCGCGCTTGGAAGCCGAATGGGCGTGAACCAGAAGAAACACGACGCCGCCGAAATGATCACCATGCAAATGCGAAAGCAAAATCTTATCGATGGAATTGGGATCGACCCCACAACGGTTCATGGCAACCAGGGACGTTGCCCCGCAATCGATCAAAAATCGGATTTCCGGCGTTGTGACCATGAAACAGGTATTGAGTCGGCCTCCCGAACCGAACGCATCACCCGATCCCAAAAACCGGACTTCCATTACGGCGCTTCCAATTGCTGTTTTCGGCGGGAATGGCCGGCGAAGCTTTGGGCCTCAATGAAAACCCGCGTGACTTCCTCATGAGCGGTCTTGATCTTATCCTCCAGTTCGCTGACCAATTGTTCCACATCGTCAGAGGTCAGGCCGCTGTCGAAGTCCAAGCTCATGGTGACCAGCACATCCTGGGCGCCCATTTGCAAGGTCAGCAGTTCGTTGACTGTGGCGTCGGCGGAATGTTCACGAACCAGGGCGCGAATATTTGTGACCACCGCCTCGGTGGCTCCCTCCCCGATAAGAAGCCCCTTACATTCAATCGCCAGAATGGCGGCAACAATGGCCAGAATGACACCGATGACGACCGAGGCGGCGCCGTCCATCCAAAGCTGACCGGTCAATTGCCCGAACCAAATTCCGGTAAAGGCGACGACAATGCCCAGCATCGCCGCGGTATCCTCAAACAACACGGTAAAAACCGCCGGGTCCTTGCTGACCCGGATGGCCTTAAAATAGCTCAGGGTTCCTTTCATGCGATTGAATTCACGGAACGCCACCCACCAGGCGCAGGCTTCAAAAACGAAGGCCAGTCCCAAGACGATGTAGTTGACGAAAGCATTTTCGACAGGCGTCGGATGGGCCAGCTTGCTGACGCCTTCATAAATGGAAACGCCGGCGCCGACGGCGAAGATCAAGACGGCAACGACGAACGCCCAAAAATAAATCTCGCGCCCATATCCAAAGGGATGCATGTCATCGGCGGGCCTGGCCGACCGTTTAATGCCGTAAAGCAACAGGGCCTGGTTGGTCGTATCGACAAGTGAATGGATGCCTTCGCTCATCATCGCCGAGCTTCCGGTGTAAACCGCCGCGCCGAATTTTGTCACCGCGATCAACGAATTGCCGATCAGCGCGGCAATAACAACATGTTTTGCAGAAGACGCGGACATAGGATCGGCATTGCCCTTAGGCAACGTCAACCAAGACCACCTCGGCCTCGGTTACCGCCGTCATGGAGATGGTGTCTTCGCCGGTGACCTTGACGCCGGCGCGTTCACTCACGGAAATTCCGTTGACGGTGATCTCTCCCCTTGCCGGCACTAAATAGGCCTGTCGGCCGTCGGTTAAGCCGTGGACGATTTCTTCTCCGGGGCTCAGCGTCGCGCCCATGACCGCAGCATCCTGAAAAATTTTCAGCGCCCCTTCGTCGGCCGAGCGTCCCGAGGCCAGCGTATGCAGATGGCCGGACCTGGAATCGCCAGGAAATTCCCTTGTTTCCCAACGCGGCGTGATGTTCCGTTCGGCCGGAATGATCCAAATTTGAAACAGCGTCGTGATGTCGTCCTCTAGATTGGCCTCCGAATGCATGATGCCGGTTCCTGCGCTCATCACCTGGACATTGCCGGCCACAGTGACGCCCCGATTGCCGAGGTTGTCTTCATGGGTAATCGCGCCATGACGTAAAAAGGTAATGATTTCCATATCCCGGTGCGGATGCGGTGGAAATTCGCCACCGGATTGTATGGTGTCATCGTTCCAAACACGAAGCACACCCAGGCCCATCCGATCAGGGTCCAAATAGTCGGCAAAACTAAAATGATGCCGGGCTTCGAGCCAATCGTTTTTGAAGTAGCCCAGGTTTTCCAGTGGGGTCACAGTGATCATGGCACAGTTGCTTCCATTCTTCTAATGCCCTTCTCGGTACCAAGCTGCCATCAAGGCGCCCAACACCAGGATCATAACCAAGTATCCGGGCAATAACGACACCTGGGTAAGACCAGATACGACGAAGGAGTGGTTGGCCACTACCCCAACCCAACCTTCGCCAGCCGAATCCCGTCCCGGTCGGGTGCGCCTGAAATCTGGTAGTCCATTGTTGATCCAATGGATGCTGCCGCCGCTGGCCTCGGCCACGGGCTTGATTTTTTCAGCACTGGCACGCAGGTCTTGGAATTCAAGTGGATTCAATGCACCCAAGGTGGCCAATGCGGTTTGGGTTCCATCGGATACCTTGTAAACCCCTGAAGCCGTTACCGCCATCACCCCTTTCCAGACACCATTTCCAGCATCCTCTAGGTGGAGCAACTGAGTCTGGCCGGAGGGTTTAGTGACTGTAACATCAGGAGGCGCTTCGACGTCAAGGCTACGGTGCTGCACTTGAAGACGGCCTTCCTTTATATCGGCTTTCAGGCCTTCTTCATCCAGGTCCGGTTCCTTCATCAGCCAATGGGCCAAACGGCGTAACAATTCAGCCTGTGGGCCGCCGCCCTCATATCCCCGCGCCCACAACCATATATGGTCGCTCAACAACTGCGCGACACGGCCTTTTCCAATTCTCTCAAGCATCAATAACGGCTTACCATCAACGCCGCGCATCAATTCCCGACCGGATTTAGGGACGGCGTCGATCATTCTGAACCAACGCCCCCATTCAGGTGTATCGGCTCGATCCATTGGCAAACCAGCAGTCACAGGATGACGACGCCCGATGTCAGTCAGCTTCGGCTTAAACCCGCGTTCCAGCACTTTGCCAGTTGGTGAGGCTGGCATGATAGTCCCCATCGGGGTTTGAAAAAGCGAACGCAGTGTCGCGAATTCGGGCCCCAAGGCCAATAGCAACGCACCGCCTTCCTTAACGAAGTTAACGATGTTTGTGATATAGGATGGTGGCAGCACATCGCGGACCACATAACGGTCAAATACGATAAGGTCAAATTCCTCGAGCTTGATCTCAAATAGTTCCTGAATAGGAAAAGCGATCAGCGCAAGTTCCCTCAACGGCGTGAAATCGTCTTTTTCAGGCGGCCTTAAAATGGTGAAGTGCACTAGGTCAACCGACGGATCGGACTTCAATAGATTGCGCCAGGCGCGCTCCCCAGCATGAGGCTGACCGGAAACCAAAAGCACCCGTAGCCGGTCACGGACACCATTTATACTGACCAGTGCCCGGTTGTTAATGGTCGAAAGTTCGCCTGGGGCTGCGTCAACCGTCATTTCCACCACCGTCGGCCCGGCATGCTCCAGGTCAAAGGAAATTTCGCCGCTGCGGCCCACCGGAATTTTAGAGACGATCTCTTCGTCATCGTCATAACGAATCTGCATCCCGGCAAGCCCTTTGGTGAGTGATTTCGACTTATCGCCTAGCCGGTCTTCTACCCGATAGCGGATGGTCACACTTTGGCCGACAATGCCGTAGCTGGGTGCTTGTTCGATGACCAAGCGGCGGTCCGATTCTCCAGGTTTTCCGGTCAGCAACACGTGCAATGGGGATGGCGGGGGCGGATCCCTCTCATCGGGTTTTCCCGCTTCATTCACGGCCGGTATATCGTGAATCTGGCCATCGGTGATCATGATGGCACCTGCAAGCCGCTGTCGCGGGACCTCTGCCGCTGCCCGTGCCAAAGCTTTGAACAGGTGCGTTCCCCCGTCTTCATTTGCGCCAGGCTCTCCACCGCCGGCATTGTCATCCGTTGCCTCAATGATTTGAACGTCCAAGTCTTTAAAACGCGCCAATTCCTGACGGACGGCTTTCAAGGCGGCATCGGTTTCCGCCCGACGTCCGCCAATCTCCTGGCTGGCAGAACGATCAACAACGACAAGGGCGACGTCCCGCTGAGGTTGGCGTTCCTCCCTTACCGCCCTAGGGTCTACCAAGGCGACGACAAGGACGGCCAAAACGGCAATCCGCAACAACCAACCAGTACCGCCTCGCGCCAACGCTATACCGGCCAGCACCAGCCCCACCACCGCCAACGAAGCAATCAGCACGAAAGGCACCATTGGCGTGAAAGAAAGGGTTTCGGTCATTTTCCGAGCCTTTTCATAATCGCCGGCAGGTGAACCTGATCGGCCTTATAGTTCCCTGTTAAGGTATACATGACCAGATTGACCCCAAACCGAAACGCCATTTCGCGCTGCCTCTCGCCACCGGGAACCACTGGATATAGAGGGCGCTGGGAATCGTCTAAGGCCCAGGCGGCAGCCCAATCGTTGCCGCCGGCAATGACCGGTGAAACGCCGTCATTGACTCGTTCGCCTGCGCGTTCAACCCAAAGGGTGCCGCCAGCCCAACGACCGGGAAATTCCTTGAGCAGGTAAAATGCCCGGGTCAAAACGTGATCCGGCGATACCGGCACCAGGGGCGGTATATCGAGCCCCCTGGCGAGACGGCGCAATGATATAGCATCGGCCCCTTCACTGGCGCCGCGGGTATCGAATAAAATGGTGCCCCCGTTTCTCAGGTACTTATTGATATTGGCCCTTGCGGTTTCAGTGGATGGCACGCTGCCGGGTGTTACCGGCCAATACAAAAGTGGGAAAAACGCCAACTCGTCGCGGGCCGGATCGACACCTTGGGGGGGGCCAAGTTCTGCCGCGGTTCGGCGCCGGAGGATTATATTGAGACCGGTCAGTCCGGCCTCGCTAGTAGCATCGACCTTTCGGTCGCCCGTAATCACATAAGCCAACCGGGTTTCCAAGCTGCTGTCCAGGGCAAATTGATCGGGGTTTTTTTCCGCCCCGTTCGCCGTCATCGGCCACAAAACCGCCAATACCACCGGGGCCAATACCTTGGGGCGTCCAAAATGTAATAGCCCGCGCAGGCTGAGACTGACGGCAAAATCTACTAGCGCCAGAACCAGCGCCAAGACCAACAACCAAGGTCTGAAATCCCTTTCCGCGGTCTTTCCGTAAAAGCCCCTATAGACACCGGACGGCAGGGAACCAATTGGATTAAGAGCGTCTAAATCCGCAGTTAAATTCAACGCCCGGCGCGTTGCTTTGGATCCGTAGTATCCAGGCGGGTGTATGGGCGAGACTCGGGTGGTCTCGAAGGCATCGGCGGGAATGGCCAGAGTGTTGGCAGCGGCAGGGCCCAAGTTCCCGAACCCGTCTAGGCCGGTCAATGGCTCAAGGGGAGGCCCAGCGGCATGAGCAACAACACCTTGACTAAACGCCACCAACCGCCGCAGCATTTCGACAAACAAGCCTGATAGCGACAAATTCGACCATTGCGCATTGGCGGTGGTATGAACCAATATCAGCCATCCCTTGCCACGCCGTTCCGCCGTCACTAAAGGTGTTCCATCGTCAAGACGGGCCCAGGTTTTTTGGGCGAGGTCAAGTGCCGGTTGGGCCAACACCTGGCGTTCGACTGTCACATCCTTGGGTACGGTGAAACCATAAAATGGACTCGATGACTCGAAGGGCGCCAGTTTTGCCGGGGTCCGCCACGACATAGCACCGCCGATGACACGATCCCCCTGACGCAACCGTACCGGCAACAAAGATGCCCCTTCAGTGCCTTCGTCGGCGGTCGCCTTGGCCAACAACGGTCCGGCAAATCGGATCGCCACGCCGCCCGCCTTGATCCAGTTTTCCAGGGCATTGCGTGGCGCTTTGCCAAGTCGCCCTGGATCAGCCAACACCATCACCGCCAAAGGGCGTTTTAATAGGTCATCAATGGATCCGTTTCGGATTTCAGAAAACGGCTTCAAGGCACGTTCCAAGTAGAAAAGATCACTCAGCAATGGCTGATCGCCTGGCGCCCCGGCCCCGGATACAAGGCCAACCGGTCGCCGTCGCCAACGTTCGTCCATCAACACCACGGCGGCAGCGGTGCCGGCATCCTCAATCTCAAGGCGTTGAAGGTTGTTTAACAATTCCGTAGGCAAGGTCATGTCGACCTTAGCCAGGGTCTTGCCGGCGGCGAAGGTCATTGGTTCCCGGGCCAAAAGACGTCCTGCATCGCCGATAGCCCTGACCCAGATCGACGCCATTCCTTTCGAATAGGCTCTTTCAGCTATCAGCTTAAGGGTGCCGCCATCGGTTTCGGGCGGTCTGAGAACTACCGCAAGGCGCTCGTCCGAATCGCTGATGACATTCACTGCGCCCAGTCGTTGCAGGGGGCCGACAAGCTCGGCCATGATCTTGACTTCCGAATCCTTAGCAGAAGAACCTTCCTCCAGGCCGTTACTCAACCAAATCACATCCCCCGGCCTGGCATCGGCAAGAGCGTCTGGGTCCAGCAAAGGCGCCAGGGCGCGGGTCCTATTGGTCGGCCATGGTTTTGGCTGCATTGATTCGAACACACGCCTTGCATCGGCAGCGGTCATCATCCTAACGGCGGTGTCGGCGGTTTCTTTTTTCACCGCCGCCGTTGTCATCACAATCACAGGCCGAGATTGGCGCTCCGCCTGATCAGCAATTTCGTCTAGTAACACCCGACGGGCTGGCCAATTGGAAGCCGCCGCCCAGCCATCGTCGATAATGACAATCAAAGGCCCTTTGCCGGTCAGCCGAGTATCAGCGTTGAGCAACGGGTGCGCCGCGGCCAAAATGACCAGGGCGGCCAGCACCGAACGAACTATCAACAACCAAAGCGGGGTTTGTGCAGCGCTTTCCTCGCGCGTGCCTAATCCGAACAACAACCGCACCGGAGGAAAACGGATCGTCGTCGGCAGCGGCGGAGTCAATTTCAACAGCCACCAGATCACCGGCAAAGCCAACAGCCCCGTCAACGCCCAAGGCACTGCAAAGAAAATGGCGCCCAAGGTCAACATGGCCTAGGCACCAGTCGTTTGGGACAGCACCAAATAAAGGGCCAGTAGGGACGCCTCTGGTGAATGGTACGTGTGATGAACGGCATGGCTCCACCCGAAGGACTTGGCCAAGGCCTCAATCCCCTGGTTATGGTTTGCCAGCCGGTCAAGGTATTGCTCGCGCATGGCTTCCACCCGTCCGATCAAAATATCGCCTTCGTCCTCCATACCATCAAACCGCACCCGCCCGGAAAACGGCAGGGTTTCTTCCGCTGGGTCCAGCACCTGAACCAAATGGCCGCGAATACCTTGATTGGCGAAGGCGGCGATGGAATGGTGAATTTCGTCTAACGGTGACAGGAAGTCACCAATCAACACAACCCTTCCGTACCGAGGCAGTGATTCGAAGGCCGGCAGGCTGCCCGGCGGTGTTTTAGCCTTGCGATCTTGGGCTTCAATCATTGACCAAAGCCGGTGCAACATGCCGCGTCCCGAAGACGGCGTCATGCCGGTACCCAGAAGAGCAACGTGTTCACCGCCCCTGATCAACAACGACGCCAACGCCAGTAACAATATGTCTGCACGTTCGATCTTATTGACTAAACCGTCAGTGGATCGGTACGCCATTGATTGAGACCCGTCCCGCCACAACCACACACTTTGCGCCGCTTCCCATTCTGTTTCACGGACATAGACCGGTTGCGATTTCGCTGATTGGCGCCAATCGATCAATTGGGTGGAATCGCCGAAACCATAACGACGGAACTGCCAAAAGGTTTCCCCCTGACCGACGCTGCGGCGGCCATGGACACCTTGAGAAACCGTGGCCGCCACCCGTTCGGCGGCAACCATCAACGGCGGCAGGAGGGCGGCCAGTTCCTCCGCCTTGTGGTGGATATCCGATAACTGAATCCGTTGTGATGGGGGCGGCGTCATGATGCCATGCCTAGCGTCGGCTCTATGCGATCCGCTCACACAATCGATCGATAATGTGGCCCAGCGTTACCCCTTCCGCCCGCGCTGCAAATGTCAGAGCCATGCGGTGTCGGAGTATGGGATGCACTAAGGCAAGAACATCATCGATACTGGGGGCCAGGCGGCCTTGGATCACGGCGCGGGCGCGGACACCCAACATCAATGCCTGTGTCGCCCGCGGGCCTGGTCCCCAGGAAACGTGGGCTTTCACATCGTCAATGTCGGAATGTTCGGGACGCCCGGCGCGGACCAATTCTAGAATCGCCTCGGCGACGCTTTCCCCGACGGGGACTTGACGGACTAGCTTTTGCGCCTCAATCAGGGTTTTGGCGTCCATCACCTTGTCCGGTTCGAATTCGATGACGCCGGTGGTGTTAATCATGATTTCGCGCTCGGCCTCCAGATCCGGGTATTCGACATCCACCTGCATGAAAAAACGGTCGAGTTGCGCTTCCGGCAAAGGATACGTCCCTTCCAGTTCCAGTGGATTCTGGGTCGCCAGCACATGAAATGGAACTGGCAGGTCATGGTAATGGCCAGCAACGGAGACTCGGTGCTCCTGCATCGCCTGCAACAATGCCGATTGGGTGCGCGGGCTGGCACGATTTATTTCATCGGCCAACAGCAACTGGCAAAACACCGGCCCCTTGATAAAACGGAAGGACCGCCGCCCCTTCTCGGATTCCTCCAGCACTTCGGATCCAAGAATATCGGCGGGCATTAGGTCCGGCGTAAACTGCACACGGCGGTCATCAAGACCAAACACCTTACCTAATGTTTCAACTAATCGGGTCTTGCCCAGCCCCGGAACGCCTATCAACAAAAGGTGCCCCCCGGCCAGAATGGTAATTAGGGTTTCCTCAACGACTCTTGACTGGCCGAAGATGACATGACCGATCCCGTCCCGGGCGGCAGAAATATCCCGTCCCAGTTTATCTATGGCGTCGATTAGGGTCTCGGAATTGTCTAAACTCGCCTTGTCTTTAGTTTTAGCAGTTGTGGTCACGGCAACCTCTCCTGGTGTTCAATTCTATTTTGTTAATTATATGAGCAAAAATACAAACAAACATATCAGTTTATCGTTACCGGCCTCATCGGGGGCCGGATCCACACCTGCCCCGCCCAAAGGCATTGCCATCAAGCCCGGACAGGTGATCTGCGGAGAGCTTGAAATGCACATCGACCGGGGCGGCGTTTGGCATTACCTTGGCTCTCCTATCGGGCGCAAAGAGCTGGTCCGTTTGTTTTCCACCGTGCTTCGCCGCGACGATGACGGTGATTACTGGCTGATCACACCCGCCGAAGTCGGTCGCATAACAGTTGAAGACGCCCCCTTCCTGGCGGTCGAAATGACCGTATCCGGCAACGGCGAAGAACAGATCGTCACATTTCGCACCAATATGGATGTCCTCATCAGCGTCAATGACGCTCATCCCATTCGCGTAGACATCAACCCTGACACCGACGAGCCCTCGCCCTACTTGGTCATGGACGGTAACATCGAGGCATTGATCACGCGTGCCGTCTATTATGAATTGGTCACCCTGGGTCATGAAAAAGATGGAATCTTCGGGATCTGGAGTTCCGGCAGCTTTTTTTCGCTTGGCGCCTTATCGGCAAAAGAGGCAGGAACTTGACCCCCGAACAAATCATTGAACGGCTGAGCCATAAACCCGAAGGCGGTCTGCGGGGCGACCATGACCTGAACCCGGACATGCTGACGGACACGGGAAAAAGCCAAGACCTGACCTCAGCCGCCGTACTGATCGGATTGGTCGATCATCCCGGCGGGCTGCAGGTTCTGTTCACCCAACGCACCGACCATCTTCACCACCATCCGGGACAAATCAGCTTTCCGGGCGGCCACATGGACCCGGGCGACAAAACGCCCGAAGACACAGCACTGCGAGAAACCGAGGAAGAAGTCGGCCTCAACCGCCGTCACGTGAAAATCATCGGTCACCTTAACGAGTACGTCACCCGTACCGGGTTTTCCATCACCCCCGTCGTCGGTTTGGTGACGCCACCCTTTGATGTCACCCCGGATCCGCACGAGGTCGATGAGATATTCGAGGTGCCGTTGGATTATTTGCTCGACCCAACCAACCACCAACGACACCGCAAAGAATTCAAAGGTATCATGCGAGAGTTTCATGCCATGCACTATGGGGATTATTATATATGGGGCGCCACCGCCGGTATGTTGTTCAACTTGTACGAGGTTTTGCAAAAATAAATGACCCGAATTTTTTTCACTTTTGTTCTACCGCTGATACTGCCGACGGCGATTTATTTAATCTGGGTCTGGCGGGCAAGGCGAAACCACGACCATGACGGCGGCGACGCCCTGCCGGAATTGCGAAAGGGGCCGTTGTTCTGGAGCCTGGTGGCCGGATTCATTTTTATGTCGGCAGGGCTGGTCACCATTGCGCTCACCTCCGGCGACCCGCCGGATAGCGGCGTTTACCAATCGCCGCGCATGGAAGACGGCAAGATTGTGCCACCCAGCTACAAGAAAAACTGAACACAGCACTGATACCAAGGATCGTTGGGATAAGTCATGGTCTCCTTGAATGCCTCCTTTGGCCCGACCGGCAAGCTATCACCGCAGCCGTGGTTGCGTGCGCCAGAAACCCTGGCCGTCCTTTCCGCACTGACGGCAAAAGGCGCCGAGGTCCGTTTCGTCGGTGGCTGTGTCCGCGACGCGCTGGCCAACCGACCGCCGCAGGACACCTTATCCGGGGCGATCAGTGGCGACGTTGATCTCGCCACCCCGGACCTTCCGGAAACCATCGTCGCTTTATTACAGGATGCTGGCATCAAGGCTATCCCCACCGGCATCCAGCACGGCACCATCACCGCCCAAATCGGTGATAAAAAGTTCGAGATCACGACACTCCGCCATGACGTCGAAACCGACGGCCGGCGGGCAACGGTGGCCTTTACCGACGATTGGATTGCCGACGCCGGTAGGCGGGATTTGACCATAAACGCCCTATCGGCAACACCGGATGGCGACATTTACGATCACTATGAAGGGATCAGCGACCTCGCCCACGGACGCATCCGCTTTGTTGGCATTGCCGGCGAAAGGATCACCGAAGATGTGTTGCGGCTGTTGCGGTTTTTCCGCTTTTACGGCCTTTTCGGGCGGCCGCCGCCGGATCAGGACGCCCTGGCCGCTTGTCGCACCCATGCCGACAAGCTGCCAGGTCTTTCCGGGGAACGCATTCGGGACGAAATATTCAAAATTTTGCTGGTGTCCGATCCCGCCGAACTGGCGGTGATGATGCGCGGCCTCGGCGTTTTCGAGCACATCCTGAAAGAGGCCGGCGATGTCGGGCAACTAAGAATGACGGCCTGGCTGGAAACCCGCGCCATCAAGATTGCAACCGTGGCGCCAAATTCGCTGCGGCGGCTGGCGGCATTGATCGACACCGATGCCGAGGGCGCCGAGGACGTTGCGAACCGGCTGAAGCTTTCCAACCGGCAGATGCTGCGCCTCGTCACCATAGTGGCGCCGCCGGTTGAGATCGACCCTGATATGGGCGGTCCAGCCGTTCATCGGGCGCTGCACCGGCTTGGCACTGACGTCGTTCGCGACCTGATCCTGCTGGCCTGGGCCGGGGAACTGGGGATCACACCGCGGCTGCCGACGGCGCGCACGCAAGCATGGATCGCCCTGTTGGAAGACTGCGACGGCTGGCAACCGGCGGTGTTTCCCCTGACCGGCGAGGACGTCATGGCAATAGGAGTCACCGAAGGCCCCCACATCGGCGCCTTGATGGCCGATGTGGAAGACTGGTGGGAAGGCGGTGATTTTTCCGCCGACCGAAAGGCCTGCCTGGACAAGCTGAAATCGCTGTTAGCCGGGAAGTAGACCGGCAAGCGAAGGGCGGTTATTTGGGCTGAGGAACGTA
>Ga0066376_10004062_pt1 | contig 12846 bp, 11 predicted proteins | sample Knorr_S15_td_Bot_FD_77009 | JGI IMG/M metagenome (GOLD analysis project Ga0066376, IMG submission 77009) | Marine microbial communities from Southern Atlantic Ocean transect - Knorr_S15_td_Bottom_ad_5009_LV_A | ecosystem: Environmental > Aquatic > Marine > Oceanic | place: Southern Atlantic... | reverse complement strand
GGAAGACGTGGCCCGGGGCCTCATTCATGCGCTGACGGATGACCAACGAAAGATAGCGCTGCCGGACCCCGTTGCGCCTTCCGACATCATCACCGACAGCGCTGCCCGAGTGACGCCCGGCGACCCGGTCGGTATCGCCCTTTCGGCCCTGGACGACCCGCAGCGAGACAAGCTGGTCAACCTGATCCACGTCTACGTGGACCGAATGACTGACGAGATCGCCGCCAACCAGTGGAAGCGCATCGAGGGCGACGGCCTGGACACCGTCACTTTCGCCTGGAAGGGCGGACAGAGTGTGGGCGATCCCCATTACTACACCGTTCAAGGACCGCGTTTCTTGATCGAATACGACAACACTCAGAACGATGCCAACCACATTCACTCCGTGTGGCGTGACTACATCAGTGACTGGGGCGACGACTTGCTGGGACGGCACTACTCGGACGCAAGTTCAAAACACGGCCACGATCACGATCACTGATCGGTTTATTTTGAGAGTGTACCGGACGGAGATACTCGATCCCGAAGCTGCGAGTCTTTCAGGGAGTCGTCGTTCGGATTGAATAATTACGGTGTGGTCTCGCCCTATAAGGCCTGATCAATAAAAACAGGGCAACCCGGCTCAACCGGGTTGCCCTGTTTGATTTTGCGCCGGGTGGTGCATCTCCGGCGCTCTAGTTGGTCAGATAACCAGTGACGCAATCCCGAGGGCGCAGAAGCCAACTCCCGTGCCGGTGCGTGCAGTCAACCGCTCTTTGAAGAAAGCGACCGCAAGCAGGATCGCGAAGATCGGCGCAGTGCTCTCAAGCATGGCGACGATCCCCGCATGTGCGTACTTGATGCCGAGCGTGTAACCCACGAGGGCCAGACCACCAAACGTGGCGCTGGCGGCGAGTAGCTTGGCGTTTGTCGGGTCCAGGGTCATGATCTCAAATCGATGCTCTCGCGTGGCCCATACGATGTATGCAATGGCGGGGAAGAGATACCCGATCGTCGAACCAGCTATCGGGTCGACGTTGTCGAGAGCCAGGTCAAACCCGATCAGACCCGCCGCCCACATGAGACCCGCAAGAAGGACCGAAGGAGTTGCCGCCAGCGTTGAGCCGGGTACGGCTGTCGCTGGTCCGTCGTGTGCTCCGCCTCGTGTCATGTATACGCCGAACATGATCGCCATTGCGCCGGCAACGGTCACCTGTGTGACGGGGTCGCCGATGAAAAGCCAGCCGGCGAGTAGGGTGAACAGTACGAACAGCCCGCTCGCGACCGTAAACGCCTTACCCGGGTCCAGGTGAGTGAAGCTGCGGACCAGGAAAATGTCGCCGACCACGACGAATGTTCCGGACAGGCCCAGCAGTAGAACCTGCGACGGCGCGATAGTGGTGAGCTCGCCCAGACGACCGAGCGCGATGAGTAGTACCAGCCCAACCAAGACCGCGACCCACGCGTGCATGGCGACGATGGTTCCCGGACGTATACGCCCGATCATCGGTTTCGCCAGCACCGTCGCAAGCGCCCACATACAAGCGCTGCCCAGCACCAAAGTCTCGCCCAACGGCGTTGCCCCCGTGTGTTAATGGCCCGTTTTTTGCCGGGATCGCGTGAGGGCGTCAAACGCCCTCACGCGTCATGCCTTGCGGTTGAAACCTCGGACATGCCCCGACCGGGTCGGAGCGCCCCCCAGCGTTGTCGACCCTGGCCCCCAGGAAAATATCTACTGTCCTTAAATATGCGCCAAATCGCCTACAAAACGCCAAGTAGAAGCGCGACGTGTTATGCGCTTTTTTGCGAAGGCTCGTACGATTGAATCCCCGATTAGAGGCGCGGATGAACCACCGGTACCGTGTAGGTAGTAATACCCAGCGGAAAACCGGCGCTTTATTGAAAAGGTGGGCGCGTGAATATGCCCGGGCTGACGGGAGTGGGAGGTATCGCCTCCCGCCTCCCGCCACCCGGGATGACTCTCCAGGCCGGTGCGTCAGGAATACACAGCGTGGTCCGTGGTGTGGGCATTTATGTAGTCCCAGTCCAACGGAACGCCAAGCCCCGGCCCGTCCGGCACCGACACGTTGCCGTGCTCGTCGATCGCAGTCAGGTTGTCTATGTAACCGCCCCGGTAGATCGGGGGCTTCATCCCGGGATGTTTCGGGTGGAGCAACCCCATCTCGTAGAAATTCGAGTTGCGCATGGCCGCCATGGTTTGCCTGCGGTCTGGTCCCGCCACGTGGACTTCAAGATCCAGCCCGAGACCCTCGGTGGCGTGCGCCAATTTCATAAGACCGGTGATGCCGCCGTCGTAGTCCGGATCCCCTCGCACGAAGTCGGTGCCTCCGGACAGAACGAAGTCAACATGCTGCTCTAGACCACGAATGTGCTCCGTCTGCAGGATCGGGGTGTTGATGATCTCCCGCAGTTTCTTGTGAGCGAACGCCGAGACTCCGCTGTCCCGGAACGGATCCTCGTACCAGTAGTAGCCCCACTCGTCACAGACCTTGCCCACCTTCACGGCGTCGCCGAACGTCTCGTAGGTACACACCGGGTCGAGCATCAGGTCCATCTTCCCGGCCATGCGCTTGCCGACGGCCGCCACCATCTCGATCTGCTTGTTCAGCGGCTGCCCCATCCATGGGTGGATCTTGAATGCCGGGTAGCCGAGCTCGAAACACTGTTCTGCGAAATCGGCCATCGCTTCTGCGCTGGACAGTCCGTCGGGGTCGAAATCAGAGATGTAGGTGCTCGCGTAGCACGGGAACTCTTTCCTGTATGTGCCGAGCAACTGATGAACCGGTACATCCAGCAACTTCCCTGCGACATCCCAGAGAGCGATATCGAGCTGCGACCGGCCCATGCCGGCCTGCTGGCGCAAGGCCTGCTTAGCGTCGTTGTAAAACAACTCCCGATCCAGTGCGTTCTTGCCGATCAACATCCTGGCAAGTCCGGGTATCGCTGCGTACTCCACCGCGTTCCCGCCGAAGTACTCGCCGGTAATCCCGGCGTCGGTATTGACGCGAAGCACATACGCCTTTCGTCGGATGGAAGAGCCCTTCTCGTAGATCGGTATTCCGATTATTGGCTCGGTCGACACGTCGTTAATTTCAAATTCGATCTCATTGACTTCGACGCTCGTAACGATCGGTGCTTTCGCCATCTCTGTTCGCCTCCAAGTAGGTCGCAGTATTGCCGCCAGGGGATTTGGGGAGCGGGCGGCGCTAGGTTACTCTTACGGCGTCCAGTCCGCTGAGATTCAGGGGAGCTGGCGATCAATCGGCCCGGGAGATGGCGCATCAAGCGCTCGCCGGGCCGTTTATGCGTTCTGTCCAAATCTCACCCCACGGAGCCCGATACGACTTCCTCAACCGAACATCACAACGTCGTCGTTATCGGCGGCGGCGTGGCTGGACTTGGCGCGGCCTCGCTCCTGGCGGGATGGCGACCCCGCCTCGTAGGCCCGGTTCCGGAATCGTTGTCGCATCCGTCCCTGGCGCCGTTCGTGGAGGCAGCACGGGATGATCTGATGGGCATGGACATGTCCGGCGTGGCGGAGATCCCGGTCAGTCCGTACGACACGTTCCGGCTGCTTCATCATCCACAACGCGACTACAAGGGCCTGGACGCTTACCCGATGCGCTGGGAGAAGCGGGCGCAAATGGACTGGGTTCTATTCACAGACGGGCCTCCGGGCGGTTTGTGGAACGACGTTCCGCGCAATCAGCTGACGCTTTCTCCGGCCCACTGGATGGAGCTGTCCGCATATCCGATAGCGGAGTTTTATGCGGACGAGGGTCTGGACCGGGATCCCAATGAGTTGATCCTGAAGAAGGATCTCGTGGCGTACTACCACGCCGTGCCGGAGAAGTTTGGTCTGACATCCGGAATCCGTGAGGGATGGACGATTACGTCGCTTGAGCCACGTGATTTCAATAACGGCCCGGGCTTTGCACTGAAGGCGATCCGGAGCTGCGACGGTGAGATCCGGACGGTCACGGCCGATTTCATCATCTACGCGGTCGGACCTCGGACCTTGAAACGCCGGTTGGACGTGCCGGGCGAGTTCGACCAATCCTACGTCTCCCGGCATTACGACCACTGGGACGACTATCCCGGGCAGCGTGTCATGGTCGTGGGCGGTGGTCGGTCAGCCGATTGGGCGGCGACGGAGCTGCATGACGCAGGACGTGACCTGATTTACGTCATGAGGCAGCCACAGGAACGCCACATGAGGCTGATCGAGAACAGTCAGCACCTGCCATACTACGTGCGCATAAAGGCCATCCTCGGCGAGAAAACCCGCTCTTTTGGCACCCGCTATGAGACCCACGTCACCTCGTTTGGGGATGCCGGACGTGTGTGCATCAACTCCTCGTCCGGTGAAGAGACGATCAAGGTAGACCACGTGATCGTGGAGATAGGCGCTCAGCCCGATTACGGACTTCTGGAGCCCTGGGGAGAGCTAAGCCTGCTCGAAGGTCGTGACGCCTACCGGCTACAGGTGCGGCAGTTAAAAGTACATCCGCATAATTTTGAATCGATCGACGTCCCGGGTGTATATCCGACCGGATACCTCGCCGAGAACCTGGGTATATCGGTGCTCGGCATGCATGCGACATGCTTTCCGATAGTTGCCGATATCGAACGAAAGCTCGCCGCCAGGACGCGGGCCTAGTCGCCGGCCACCACTGCCGATCCCTCGGCGTCCGTTGAGGTCTCGTTCATGGCACGATCCCAGTCCGGGATAAGAATGCGTTTCGTCGTCTCAAGAACCAGTATCGCCGCCGCGCCCAGGAGGCTGAAGATCGCAGAGAGCACGATCGCCGTCGTGTAGGAGTCGGTCAGGTCGTAGGTAACCCCGGCCATCGCCGCTCCGAGTGCCATGCCAAGTCCAGCGCCCGCAAGCTGCCACGCAAAAGTTGAGTTTTGCGGAGCCTGGCCGAAGTACTGGCGATTGATGACGGAAAACACAGAACCCTCGCCGCCGTACCCGATGCCGAATGCGAATGCGAACACGTAGAAGGCGAGGACGGTGTCGGCGTTTAGCAGTAACAGGACCGCGAGGCCCTGGATCAGGTAAGAGACGAACATCACGCCTTTGCTTCCGATACGGTCGCCCAACATGGGCGTGCCGAATCGCGTTAGCAAACTTACTGCGGACATGGTGCTGAGCACGCCCGCGGCGGTGGTCGCTGAAAGGCCCTGGGATGTGCCGTATGGCACGATCATTACCAGGACGACGGCGTGTCCCACGCAGCCGAGGAAGTGGATGTTGATGAGATTCCAGAACGCGTTCGTGTGCCTGATGTGGGCCTGGAACTCTTTGGCCTTGCCGACGAATTTCTTTCCGGACGTGACCTGAGGCAGATCTCCCAGCCTCCAACCGTACGGCTTGGACCCGCGTTCATCCGGCGAGTTACGGAAGAACAAGATCAGGCCCAGCATGATCGCCGTGCCGGCTATGCCCGTTATCTGGAACGTCCCTTTCCACTCAACAGAGACAATCAGGTACGCCATTAACTGAACCATGATCGCCGGGCCAAGTCCCCAGGAGATCATGACAAGCCCGGACCCGAGTCCGAGATGCCGTCGGAACCACATTGCGACAGCTGGCATTACGGGAATCAGGAATAACGACTGTGCGGCGCCAAGGACCAACCCGTACCAGAGGTACAGGTGCCATAGCTGGGTCATCATCGATGTACCCATCATCCCGATGAAGAACAGTACCGTCCCGGCGAGCATCGCTTTACGGGCGCCGAATCGAATTCCAAGGTACCCGGCTACCGGCGAAAAGACGGCGGTCACGAGGGTGCTGGCTGAGTAGGCAAGTGAAACAGTGCCCGGAGTCCAACCGAAGCCCTCGACGAGCGGATCGATGAACACCCCGAAGGCCATGCGGATGGAGCTTCCAACCATCTGTGCGACGGCCGCGACGATGACGATCACCCAGGCGTAGTGACGCCAGGTGTGTTTGAAGTACGTGATGGGTGATAGCTGATCGGCGACTATCGTCTGTCCGGAGCCGATTTCAGGAGCGCCGTTATCCGTACTCAGCTCAGGTCTCCCTTTAATGAAACGCCCGTTGTTTACGGGAGATCAGATGTCTATTCAGTGGAACGGGCAGAGGAAGAGAAACGAGCTCTCAATCCCCGTGGCCTCGCTGTTTGCCAGCGCTGCGGCATGTGCGTCCGGCGTGAATCCGGAACCTTCTATCGATCGCAATGAGCGGGCATCTACGTTGGCCGATACCGCCCAGGCGCCGAAGTAGATGGTCAAAACGACCGCCAACAAGACCGACGAAAGCAGCATCAACGGGCCGCGTTGAAATCGCATGCTGGTTCGCCGTGTTGGATCGATCATTGAATTTGTCGGTTTCGGGAATTTTCTGAAATGCTGTGAATAATGTGGAACAGCAAGGCGAAGTTTAACTCTCGCCCTACATGAATCACAGCAATATCCAGTTACTTGAACATCTACACCGTGTTGATGTGGCGGTCTCGTCTGACTCTGTCGGGATTATTCAAGCGTCGCCACGCGGTGTGCAGCGATCCACCCCTCGTCCAGTTCACATCCGAGTCCGGGCGATTCCGGCGCATCCAGCGTCATACGGTCGTTCAATCCGTAATGGTCGATTAAACCGAACTGGTGCGCCTCCGCCGGCATCCACCATTCGTAGTAGTCGCAATTACCTATCGAGCAGATCACGTGCAGGTTGGCGGCGTTCAGCGAGGAGTTACCGGCCGTTCCGATCTCGCAGTTCAGGCCAAAGGCCTCCGCCATACCGGCGATCTTCCGCATGCCGGTGATGCCGTGCTTCCGTGCAGTAGCCCTGAGAATTCGGGGCGCGCCGAGGCGAATGTAATGGGCGGGTTCCCTGAATAGATATCCGGCAAGGTCGCTCATGGCGAGCGGTGTGTCGAGCCTGCGTGACAGCTCAACGACGGCATCAAAATCGTCCCACGGCACCGGGTCTTCAAACCAGTGGAACCCGTTGGCATCCAGCGCCCGTCCAACCATCAACGCTTTTCTAAAGTCGTAGTTGTTGTTGGGGTCCAACATGAGCGTGAACTCGTCACTTACCTCATCCCGTACGGCCCCGACCATCGTCACGGCGTCGGCGGTGGACAACATGCCCGGGTGGATCTTGTATGCGCGGAAGCCTCGCTCGGAGATATCTCTTGCTTCGTCAACCCAGCCCTCAGGCGTCTCGTGACGCGGCGGGTAAGTGGCGTACACCTCCGTCCCTTCGCTGGCCGCCCCCAACAGGCGGAACACCGGCATTCCAGCGGCTTTACCCGCGAGATCCCACAGCGCCACGTCGACCGGCGCCCACGCCGGAAACGTCACACCTCGCCGGGCGCCGAGGATGCCGAGCCGATTCCATAGCCACTCGCGGGCGCTGGCGTCCTTGCCGAGCAACTCCGGTTTCAGCACCTTGAGGATAGGGTCGAATAGGCTCGCCCCGCCAGACCGGAAATCGCCGACGAAGCACTGACCCTCGACGCCCAGGTCGGTCTTGATCCGCAGTACGCCCTGCGTCACCTCGCCCCCGAAACGCCCGAGATCTGATTCGAGGCCCGTGCCTCCAACCTCACGGGTGACGACGTCGATGGTGATATCGGTGATCTTCAAGGCGATGTTCCTTTTTTACGCGTTTCCGGATGTCGGCGCGGATTGAGCGAAGTGTTGATAAGCACCCGGCGTGACCCAGGGGACGGCAACGGATGCTAACCTGCGGACGCATTCAAGGGATTGGATATGCCAAACACAAGAGATAAAGACGACAGGCAACACAACGAGACTTGCGATGATGCGGGCGGCTCCGTTGCCGATAACGCCCGGGATGTCGGACGCGGTCTGTCGGACGCCGCCACGGATCTCGCTGGTCTGGGCACGGGCCTGCTCGGCGGACTTGCCGGTGCGCTAGACGAATTGGTCAGCGGTCTGGCGGGTGAAAGGGCATCGACGCGTCGGACCAAAATCCACCCGCGTGACATTCCACCAGAAACCGAGGACGGGGATGCCCCTGACGAAGCGTCGAAAGATCCCGACGGGTTCGATGAAGACCCCGACCGCAATCACTAGCTAGCGTTCGCCACCTGTAGGCGACGCCCAGGAAATCACATGTCATCTGATTCTGGGAACAACCCCGATATGCCTCCGATGGCCATCGCGGCGCTGGCGCGCTTTGGCGATCGCTTCGATGACGTGCAGCGCGAGGTGCTTATCAGGACGGCGGTCCAGTTTGAAGAGGCCGCAGAAGACCTGCGTCAGTGGGAATTGACCAACGGCGATGAGCCGGATACGTCATTCAAGGCCATCGAAGGGCAGGACTCCTGATGCCGGTTAGTCCGTTACTTGGCCTGTCTATCGGTGAACTGGGCGTAAAGCTCCGATCAGGTGAAACCTCCCCAACGACACTCGCACGGGCGGCCATCGAGGCACTGGACTCCGCCGGACGTGAGTTGAACGCCGTCGCAACGGTGATGGAAGACCGGGCGATGCTGGCGGCGCAGCGTGCCGAGGCTGAGCTGGCGTCGGGCCACGATCGAGGTCCGTTGCACGGCATCCCCTGGGGCGCGAAGGACTTGCTGGCGGCGGTCGGCGCGCCAACTACGTGGGGCGCAACGCCATTCCGAGACCAGGTTTTCGATTTCGACGCCACCGTGGTCAAGAAGCTGGAGCAGGCCGGAGCGGTTCTTGTGGCGAAGCTGGCGATGGTGGAGCTTGCCGGAGGCATGGGATACGAAGAGTTGGACGCAGCATGGACCGGGCCAGGGCGTAATCCCTGGGGACACGATTCGTGGGCCGGCGGTTCGTCTTCGGGTTCAGGCGCGACGGTGGCGGCGCGTCTACTGCCGTTCGCTATCGGCTCGGAGACGTTTGGTTCGATTGTGACACCCGCGTCGTACTGCGGCGTCAGCGGACTGCGGCCGACGTACGGTCGAGTAAGCCGTTACGGCGCGATGGCGCTCTCGTGGACGCTAGACAAGCTGGGCCCGCTCGCCCGAAGCGCAGAGGACTGTGGCCTTGTGCTTAGTGCCATTGCAGGCCCGGACGAGAACGATCCTACGTCTGTAACCAGGACGTTCCATCACCCGTCACCCGACGGCAGACGTGACGGTTTCCGGTTTGCCGTCCCGGCCAATTGGAAGGAAGGAACCGAGCCGGGAATCATCGACAACATCGAGGCGTCACTGGAGACGCTTCGGGAGATCGGTACCGTAGAAGAGATAACGCTGCCGGACATTCCGTCCGGGCAGGCGGCACGGATCATCATCGCATCGGAGGGCGCGTCAGCCTTCGAAGACATCATCGAAGACGGCCGCGTCATGCAATTGCGTGCACCGAGTTGCCGGGTGAAGCCGCACGTGCATTCAATGATCCCGGCCCGTGATTATCTCCGTGCGATGCGTGTGCGACGTCACGTGTCCCAGGCATACGACCGCATTACCGCCGAATACGACGCCATAGTCGGTCCAACAACAGGCAACGTATCGCCGTTACTGACCCGAACCCTTGATCGGTCGTCACGCCCCACAACATCGGCGCCGATCGGTGCACCGGGCAACCTCGCCGGATTACCAGCAATCGCAGTCCCCAACGGTCTCGGCGACCGCGGGATGCCAACGTCTCTACAGTTCACAGGCCGCGCATGGACAGAGTCACGATTGCTGGTAATAGCCTCGGAGTATCAGGCGAGGACAGACCATCACCTGGCTGCGCCGCCTGCGTAACCTCCAACCTACTCGCGGCCGCGCCTCAACGCGCGTCCAGCCCTTGCATGAGTATGAACGCCATCGCGCACGACAACGCTCCCGTTTACGATGACGTGCGGCATGCCCGTTGGCGGCGTCTTTGGGTCTTCGTACGTTGCCGTGTCGATCACCGTATCGGGGTCGAAGACGACTAGATCGGCGAACGCGCCCTCTCTGACAACACCCCGGCCTGCTAGTTGGAACTTGTCTGCGGGCATGCCTGACATTTTGTGGATGGCATCGTGAAGGCTAATTACGCCTTCTTCCCGGACGTACTTTCCGAGAATCCGCGGGTATGTGCCCCAAGCCCGTGGATGTGGCTTCGACCCGGCGGGGATGCCGTCTGTGCCGATCATAGTCGTGGGGTGTGCCATGACTCTACGGACGTCGCCCTCGCCCATCATGAAGATCACGACGTAAACGTTCTCGCCCGCTTCATCGAGGATTTTTTGACCAGCATCTTCTGCCGGCAGATCCCATTCATTAACAAACGAAGCGAGAGACCGGCCCTCATACGTTGGAAATCCCGGAGCGGTAGCAATAAGCACGTCCTCCGACTGAACCAACCCAAAACCACCACTCCCGTCTGTCAACGCACGGTTCTGGAGTACCGCCGCCAATCGAGTGCTGCCGCTGGTGTACGGATACTGGTCGGCGGTAACGTCTAGCCCGCGCTGGCGAGCGGCCTCAATCAACTCCAGGGACTGTTCGATCCGACCCCAGTTTTCACTACCAGACGCCTTGTGATGCGAGATCTGCACGGAACAACCGCTCATCTCGCCAACGATGATCGCTTCTTCAACGGCTTCCAACAGACCACCACCCTCGTTACGTATGTGACTGGCGTACACACCTCGGTAGCCGCCGGCGACTGTTGCCACGGCTGCGATCTCGTCCGTCATCGAGAATCGCCCTGGCTCGTAGATGAGACCGGTGGAGAAACCGACCGCGCCCGCATCCATTCCCTCGGCCACCCACCCGGCCATGAGCGTCACCTGATCGATCGACGGCGGGACCTCCTGGTTGTCGCCCATCGCATCCAACCGAAGCGTGTTGTGACCTATCAAAACGGCCACGTTTAACGAAGGTTTGACCTGATCGATCGTCGCCAGGTACCCGGCGTGCCCGTCCCACGGCTTCACCGCTTCGGGCAACTCGAACAAGTCGCCAAGTCGACCCGCGGCTACCTCGTACGGTGCTGCGCCAAAACCGCAATTACCAACTACCACCGTCGTGATGCCCTGCAGGGTGTTGTGCTCAACGTCCGGGCTCGAGAGGACGTGGAAGTCGTCATGGGAGTGAACGTCGATGAAACCGGGCGACACTGCCATGCCAGAGACGTCTATATCTTCTTTTGCGGTCGCCTTAGAAAGATCGCCAAGCGCCGTAATGCGATCGCCCGTCACCCCAATATCTGCGCTGAACGGCTCACCTCCCGTGCCGTCGTAGACGGTGCCGCCGCGGAGGATGAGGTCGAAATGGTCATGTGAAGTACTCATTGGCACCGGTTATATCACCCCGGAACCCCAGTTGCGTTACAAGAGGCACCACAAGGCGCATCACTTGTTGCATCTGACGATGCCCCGTCGTACCGTCTCCGGGTCGCTTACTGGAACAGCACGTATAGACCGGAGCAGGCTTTGTATCCCACAAAGATAGAGAAAATCGAGACCATCCTCTGGAGCAGGTGGCTGCTGCTCAAGATCCACTGTGAGGACGGAACGGTCGGTATCGGCGAGGCCGGCGTCCACGGCTGGCAGCGGCCCACCGAGACGATGATCAAGACGATGGAGCCTTACCTGCTTGGCAAAGACCCATCGAAAATTGAGCATCACTTTCAGTTCCTGTACCGAAACTCCCACTTCATGGGTTCCGTGGTCAACGCGGCACTCTCGGCGATCGACATCGCACTGTGGGACATCAAGGGCAAGCGGCTGGGCGTGCCGATCTGGGAGCTGATGGGCGGCAAGACGCGAGATCGTGTCCGCTGCTACATCCATGTGAATGGCGATACCACGGAAGAGCTCGCCGCTGACGCCGCAAAAGCAGTGAAAGACGGCTTCACTGCGGTGCGATTTGCAGCTTTCCAGCACGACTATCCATCGTTCCACACCTACACCGAATGGGCGGATAACGCCGTCGAACGGGTCGCTGCGGTGCGGGAGGCGGTGAAGCGCGACGCCGATCTATGCGTGGAGGTCCACAGGCAGATGAACCCGGCGGAGTCGATCTGGCTGGGTCGACGGCTGGAGGAGTTCAACCCCTACTTCTACGAGGACCCGATGCTGCCGGACAGCCCGGCGCGCATGGGTGACGTCCAGGCGCAGTGCAACATCCCCATCGCAACCGGCGAGCGATTCACCACGATTTACGAGTTCCAGCAGATTCTTGAGAACAAGGGCGCAGCGTATGTGCGCCCGGACGTGTGCCTCGTTGGCGGACTGAGCGGCAGCAAGAAGGTCGCTGCGATGGCCGAGGCGCAGCATGTCAAGGTCATACCGCACAATCCGCTAAGCCCGGTGAGCACCGCCGCCTGCGTTCAGTTGGACGCGTGTATCCCGAACTTCGCTCTTCAGGAGTACACGGGCGAGCACACGGAACCCAAGGTGGATCTGATCGAGAATCCGATCGAGCTCAAGGACGGATACCTGACGGTGCCGGAAGGTCCGGGTCTCGGTATCACATTGTCGGAGTCGGGCTTGAAGAAGTGGCCGGTCGAGGACAAGGACATCGAGGACGCAACGCCGATCAAACAGGACGGATCGGTAGGAGACAGGTAGGTTTTGTCCGTCCGAAAAACCGTTTCACAAGCCCCCTCTCCTGGTAGGAAAAGGCCGGAAGCCTGCCCTTCCGCGGAAGGGTGAGGGAGAAGATTAGATAGCGAAGTCAAACGTAATCAGAGAGTTCCGTCTTCACTCCGGGAGCGAAGGCTAGCCAATGCCGGCGGTAGTTACGCGTTTTCTGGCGACGGATCAGGACCGCTGAAAAAGGATGTTTGACACGCACGCGAGGGAGCGTGCCGCCGTTGGAATCAATGGGGCCGTGGTGTTCGCGGATGCGGAGACGCCGGAGTACTTGATCGTCATCTATCAGGTGGAAG
>Ga0066376_10004060_pt1 | contig 12848 bp, 15 predicted proteins | sample Knorr_S15_td_Bot_FD_77009 | JGI IMG/M metagenome (GOLD analysis project Ga0066376, IMG submission 77009) | Marine microbial communities from Southern Atlantic Ocean transect - Knorr_S15_td_Bottom_ad_5009_LV_A | ecosystem: Environmental > Aquatic > Marine > Oceanic | place: Southern Atlantic... | reverse complement strand
TCATGAATAGGTGGTGATATTTCTTCAATAATACATTCACCATCAACTTTGATTTCATCATCAGCGCAGATGATAATAGTATCAGGTTGATTCATCTGTTGAGTATAGATGACTGCTCCACTGACTGTCAACAACCCAACCAAAATGATAGCTGCAGTTGCAGTACCTTTGCTCTGTACCATCTACTCACCTGAGTCAGAATTCTCAGTTATCTCCAGTTCCACTGGCTCGATAATTCGGCCTGCCCTCAAAGCCAAAGCGGTTAGTAAAACCAGTATTCCCAAAACCACCCAAGGCGTAAATGCCTCCAAGGAATTACTTTCTTCACTCTGAGTTGTTATAGTAGGTGGTTCTTCGATTGTAGTATTATTCAAGATGACACCAAGCATGGAAATTTCATTTATTCTAACTTCGTAGACTGGACGACCTGCAGATGAGGCGGGATTCTGCAAGGATTCAAGGCCAGTTGGGTCATCAGAAGTTGGTACCAAAGCGATAGCGCGTACATGCATCATGCCATCCCTAACAACTCCAAAGGTTGCGTAGCCCTCATCGTTCTGTCGATTTTCAGGGTCTAGATTGTGGGCCTCAGTTTCTGCGATATACCATTGAGAATCAGCAGAATCTGGATCGGTATCTCGAGCCATGCCAATAGCGCCATCGACATGACTTAGATTATCATTCAATTCTAAGGGGATTGTATTTCCAGTACCGCCACTTCCACAACTTAGGCTAGTGGCAGGATAGACTCCAGAAGTTTTGCAAGTTGGGTCGCCTGCTTGAGTTACGAAATCATCTATCACCCGATGGAAAAATGTACCATCATAGATGTGATCCTCCACATGAACAACCATATTGTCAACTGTGATAGGAGCCCATTCCTCAAATAGTTCAATGATTATTGAACCATCTTTTTGGGATTGTAAATGCCCAGGTTGGTAGGTGACGTTGATGATAATAACGGGGTCTCCCGCTCTTGGCTCATCCATTGGTGAGCCTTCCAAATCAGGGCCGTCTGTCCAATCCTCTGGGTCGACTGTGCGATTTCTCCAGTCCACATCATCAGTGCGGGATTCGGCCTGTTGGCCACCACTAGAAGCAGGGGCCCAAAGAGCCAACATCAAGAGAATAACGACAATCCTCGCGCCTCTCATGATGGTGGTGAGGCGGCCCTCAGTTTTCAAGGCAATTATTCACGGTTTTTCCGATTACTTCATCATCTCAAGCCCCCAGAAACAATCTGATGAGCGAAAACGAGAGCCAAGCCAACCTCGGTTTGCTAAAGTGGTCGATGATTCTAACCGGAGTTTCATTGGCGCTAATTATCTGGCAGGGTATGTCAGGAATCGGACAACTAGGATATACATTTGAAGGCTGGTTATTAGGAGATTACCATGCTAGAGCTGGAGAAATTGGTTTAGTAATTTCATTAATTGGCCTAAGCTTATTCTTAGCATCAAAGCATGAAGATAAGAAATTAAAAGGTATGCAGATGGGATATGCCACGATGTGGTTAGTGCAAATTGGGCTTGCTCATGCTATTTCGGGAACTCCTTGGATTGGCATGATTCATGTATTGATTGCCTTCATGATGTTTGGTCATGGTTTAATGATGATGCCCAAATTCAAAGATGCATTGACAGAATGAATGGTATAACTGATTGAAAGTTTGTATTTTAATTGCTTTGTATTCATATATTGAGTCGTCAAGGAATAGCCGTGTCCCGAGTTTTGTTTGTCACCTTGCTGATGGTGCTGATGCCTCTCAGTGGTTGTTTTTCTTCTGACTCTGAAACCATAACCGTAGAGGACACAGATGAGGGGGAAAAGGATGAGAAGAATGCTGTCATTGATGGTAAACCGCAATTGGTTTTGTGGAATTCAAGCATGCTATGGAATGGTAGTCAACCAATAATCCGTGGAGCAGTATTCGATGAAGACATCTCTAATCTCACTATAACCTACGAACTTCTGGATTCACAGACCTTTGAGAGAATTTCAGGGCCATACATCGTTATTGCAAACAGCGATGGTACATTCTCCTTCAATAGTCCATTCGTTAATCCAGGCTCTTGGATTGTTAAAGTAAATGCGAATGATGGAAATCAGAGTACTGAAATGATTGCAGAGATTCAGATTATCGCTCCAGATGAAGCAGTAGCAGAAATATCATTTGTATGGATTCAACCAGCCGCGGATAGCAACATTGGAAGCCTTATTGGAAATGTCAACCATAATTTCCTTGAAACTTGTATTGTGGGCTATGACCCAATTGGTTCAGCGACGATAATGTTAGCAAATTTCAACTATTCAACTGGTTCAATGGAACTTGAAATCAATACTGATGAAGTCCTTCTCGAAGGTGATATCATTGCAGCCTGCGGTAAATTCAACAATACTGAAAAAATCATTCATGTAATCTTAGAACATGATTCCAACAAAATAGATTCAGATGGAGATGGTATTGAAGATGAAGAAGACCTTTGCGACTCAACTCCTGAGGGCGAGGCTGTATATTCCGATGGTTGCTCAGATAGTGAAAGGGATTCTGATAATGATGGGGTTTCTGATGCTGAAGACCAATGCCCAGACACTCCAATTGGAGAACAACCAGATGTCCAAGGTTGCTCAGACAGCCAAAAAGACAGCGATTCAGATGGTGTGAATGATGCAGAAGACCAATGCCCCAACACAACAGAAGGAACCTTGGTTGATACTGTAGGATGTGAAATAATCACTTGGGGAGTAGAAGATACTTGGGTATGTCAAGATGGTGGTATTGGACCTGTCTATGACCTGAATGAGCAATATGGGTATCAGGCTAATTCCAATGACCCATTCACTTGTACCACAGTAGTTACGATAGATGAAGCAGGGGGGGAAATTCAAGTCGCTGCAAATGGAATTCCAAATCATGATTTTACCTCAACCAAAGGGTGTTGTACAAATGAAGAAGATTATGATTGGATTTTCCCAATAACAGCAGTTGAAGATAGCGATGGCTCTTACGAATCTGGTCCTGCCCGTGGAGCAGTAGCAGTTGCTGTTAATGGGGTGCCAATGTTTGGACCTGAAGATGGACCTGGAGGTGATGCTGTAGCATTACATCACAAGTATTACCATGAGGATAGACAACAGATTGACCTCGGGATCTGCGGCGGCCATTCGGCTGGCTCAACCTATCACTATCACTGGGATGCAAATTGTATTCTTTGGCAACCCGGAGATGGTGAAGACATCAGCGATTATGACTGGACAAAAATCAATTCAAGCATCCATTCAGGCATCATCGGCTGGTCATTTGATGGTTATCCAATATACGGCTTATATGGTTGGAACGAGGTTGCTGATGTAGTGCAAGTGAAATCCTCATATCAACTAAAAGCAAGTGGTCAAGATGGATATGATGGAACAGATGATTGGGAATATATCGAAGGTCTGGGGGACCTTGATGAATGCAATGGCATGTTTGGGCCAACCCCTGAATATCCCGATGGAATCTATCACTATGTTAGCACACCAATATCTGGTTCAAGTAATACTCATGTCGATACTGACGGCAGCACTGTGGAAATGATTGGATTTCCTTACTTTCTGATGTGCTACCACGGTGAGGCAACGGGAGGACCCAAAGGCGGGAATTCACAACCACCGCCCCCTGGAATCGTCCATCCCTCTGGAATCCTTGCTGGAATAGATAGCCTTTCGGAGTCATGGATTAGTCAACATATTCGGCAGATTTCAGGAGCAATATTGATTCTTATTGCATTGGCAGTGGGTCTATTGCGCAAGCGTCAGCCTGAAACATGAGAGGGGCCTGCAAGTTCCATGTCCGAGCCGTTAATGGCAGAATTGGTAGAGGTCGCAGAGCCGACTTCTCGCCGCCCATTGGACTTTGCTTTAGCCTCTACTTTTGCAGTTTCAATCGTCTTCATCATCCTTGCATCTACCCTTGCAAGCCATACAACCTCAGACCTCAACAGCGGCGCTGAAAATGTGAATTGGTGGGAAGTTTCAATTCAAGACCGCTGGCAAATGGACTTGGTCAACAACTCATCGAGAAGTCAATTGCCAATAGAGGATAAATTCGAAATCCTGCCAATGACCGAACATTATGTCGAAGTCGAATTACCACCTGAAGAGCAAGATGCAGGCTTCCCTGAACAAGCAATAATGCACCTTTCACTTTGGCTTCCTGATGTTCCAGATGGCGTCAAAGTACCCGTAATTTCAACAATTCATCCCTACTATGACTTTGGGGCACCTGGGGATAAATCCAGCCCAAACACCATTCCAGACAGAGGAGTCGGAAAGTGGGTCTACGAGGAATTTGTACCACAAGGTTACGCTCTTGCCCAAGTCTCAACCTTTGGCACTGGGAAATCAACTCATTGCCAAGACGTCAAAGGGCGTGGCGAACAAATCGGAATCGATGCAGTTGTGCGTTGGCTTGGTGAGCAGGATTGGTCTAATGGCAATGTAGCGGTCATGGGTAAATCATATGCAGGCACAACAAATTGGGAAGCCGCTCAATTTGACAATCCCTATCTGAAGACTATCGTTCCAATCAGTGGTAGTATTGGGGTGCAACAGATGTTTTATCGAAATGGCTCAAGTGAAACAAGGGCTCTTCTCTATGACGTCTTGTATGAAGGGGCAACTATTGATGGCGATTCCAGCGACCTTCGAATGTGTAGTGATGACTTGGTTGGGCCAGCCAGTCCATTCACCACTTATACAGCAGCAGAATTAGGCGGAGATAGATGGAATGATTACTGGGAGGAAAGGTATCATCTCCCTGATGTTCTATCCAATTACCGAGGAAGTGTCTACATTGTCTGGGGGATGCAGGATTGGAATGTCGATGCCTATCATTTCTCCCCAACTTACCAGATGTTGAGAGACCGCGGTATAAATGTTAGAGGGATTTTTGGCCAATGGGGCCATAATTATCCTGACCAAATCGTAGTGCATAGCGGCATTGGCAGTGGCTATGGTGCCGAGGCTTTTCCAAATATGACGAGGATGGATTGGGCTGTGGAATTATTCGGCTGGTTTGAGTATTATCTGAAGGATATCGGCTCGGAACCTGTTAGCCTTGTTCAGATGCAACGAAACGATGGCGCATGGCATTTGGAAGAAACTTGGCCACCAAAAGATGTAGAATGGCTTGAGATGGGCTTGGACCAATTCCAAGCCACTGGAGGACAACGAGTTTCAACAACCAATAGCCTTACCCTCGAGAGCGAAGTTTTCGAAAATGAAACCCATATCTCTGGACTCCCTACTTTACATCTCGATGTACAAGCATTGTGTAAAGGTGGACAAATATTCGCTACAATGAAAGATGCAACAACGGGATTACGATTAGGTCATGCAGTTATGGACTTAAGATATCGCGACGGGGGCTATGATGCCAAGATTACAGTGCCATTCCTCTCTTACACAATGAAAATGGAATTCAATCCAATGGATGTGGTGATACCCGCTGGGCATAGCCTTGCCATCGAATTAACTGAGACCGGCGAAGATTACCTTCCTTCACCAGATTGTGCGGCCATTGGAATGAATGTTGAAACTACTTCATCTTCAGTTCTCAGTTTACCGTTAATCGACAGGGCAGAGGAAGATGTTCGTTGGTTCAAAGTAATCGAACCTGCTGACCCTGCTAATGCGTCTTCATGATTAGGTGATTAGATGAAGGTCCTTGCTTTTGAGGATTCTTTTGACATTGAAGCATTATTGACTTCAGGTAATGTGAAGATGGAAAGAATTGAGTTTCTGCAAAAGTGGAATACTTCAGAATGGTTAAACGACATTAATGAATTCAAACCCGATGTATTGTTGTTAGATCATTTTATTCCACCAACCAAGGGTCTTGAAGTCTTACAATTATTGAATGTAGAAGTGCATCACCATCGCCTGAATAGGCCAACTACGATTATCGGCATTAGTTCTTCAAGCATGGCAAATCAGCGGATGTTGCAATTCGGCGCTGATTTGGGAATTATCAAAATGGAGTTGGCCTCATTAAACATCTGGAAAAGGCCAACCATAGGGTAAATTATTTTCATCTACGAATAAAATATTTACTCCAACTCCACTACGATGAAAGGCGATTAATTCGATTCCATGAACTGAATGACCTGTCGCCGCTTTCCCCAAAACTGGCCTCTTTTCTCTTGCCATCCTTTGCCTAAACCAACTCTGACCTTTCTCACCTTCTGGCCGTTTATTCCCTGCAACCATTCGCCTTTCACCTTCGACTCCATCCACCCAAGGAGCACCCCAAGCAGGCGAGAATTCAACCCCAAGTATGAGGTCAACTCCTTCTGTCCATTGCGCCGCAGCAGCATCGGGGCCGGAGGGAATTGCAGGTGCATTTGGGTGAGTGTGCAACCAATGCGTGAAACGGCCACCTCTTGGACCGCGTTCTGCTCCAAAAATCTCATCAGTCCATTCTTCAGGTAGATGATGTACAGTCATCGAATTTCCACGATTAACAACTTGAGCCTCGGAGATGGTATATCCTTGGCCGGCGAATAAATCATCTCTTGATTCTGGTCCAGTGAATACCTGTGATACTTCTTTTCTAACTTGGCGTTCTGAAGAAATATCGAGGCCAACTAGAATTTCATCAGGTAAGGCTTCCAAACACCATTGAATCAGATTTCCAAGCAATTTTCCTGGCATCTGTAAAATCGCGGGATAGGCTTCTCGTGCATCATATGAGGCTTGGTTATACTGCTTCATTGCAGATTCTAACCACTCTTCTACCACCTCTTCCAGCCCCTCTCTGTAACGACCATGCCGGCAGCATACTCATAAGTGGTTGACCATCACTCAGTTACCCGAAGGGGGGAGCATTGATGGCCAAGAAGAAGGGCTTCGGCAAATTCATGGGTGTCTTAACAGGCTCGCCCTATGAGAAACTCCTCAAGCAGATTGAGAAGGGGGCAAAAGAGTTTGACGGTGATGACCGCTCGATGTCTCGGTTGGTCAAAAAAATGGTTAGAGAAATTCAACAAAGTTATTCTGATGAGGGCATTGATGATGAAGAACACGACTTGTTAATGGAAGAGTTGGAAGATTTCGATCCTGAAGAAAGAGAACTTCCAAAAGTTAGCAAAGATGATGATGACTTCTTCGATAGCGATATGCCAGATGCTCCCAAATTAACATCAAAAGCCGTTGATTTAGATGAATTATTGTCTTCCAAGGCTGATTCATTCACCAGCAGTTATGGCAGGGATGAATTCGAGGAATTCCGTCAAAAAATGTCTCAAGATTTCTATGCTGAATCAGATGAGGCTATCGCTGCTGGAGATCATGAAAAGGAAATACGTACTGTTCACAGAACTTTCGTCGATGACGATGCGGACTTGGCTGCTGTAAAGAAATTAATTTCTGAAGAAAGCGGTTTGAAAACCGACGATATGCAGCGTCAAGAAGATGACGAAGCGGCTGCGGCTGCTCAAGCATTGGCTGATAATACCTACAGCCTTGACGAAGATGGTACAGAATGGTGGCAGGATGATGATGGCTACTGGTGGTTCAGACCAGAAGGCGACGACGATTGGCTTCCTTATGACGAATGAGCCCATCCTCGTAAATTGTAATATTCTGAAAGACAAGCAGATTCATCTGCATCATCAACAAATGACACCATCCCTTTAGCAGGACCATCTGGTAATGCATCTCTCCTGAGACGATATGACAGTAAATCCTGCTGCCTTGGTTCTACACCAATTTTCAACCAATGCTCAACATTCCATTGACGGGCAGCATCCCATTGCTTATTTGCCCGAAGGTGCAAGTCCTCGATACTTGCATTATCCCCTGTTATTCCATTGAAGGCATTGACTAGAACATCATCAGGTGTTGCACCACTTGCAAAAGCACAAAGAATCATCGAATCACGGATGACACTTTCATTCTGGCTATGAATCAATTCAGGCATCAAATCAAGAGCGGATGAATTTGGAATTCCAGTTGGATTTTTGTAGCCTGCCCGCATATGATTTGCCCCCACATTACAGGTCATATATGCCATGGCATTACCGCGTTTTCCTCTTGGATCCCAAGCCGGTAAATCTAGGCCTTTACAGTGAGCTGTCAATCTGGTTGCACGGTGTCCCGTTTCTTGTTCTACCCATCTTGAACATGCAACTGCACCACCTGCAAGTATGGTGAACATGCCGCTTGGATTTGCCAATCTTGCCAATGCTAAGGGGGGAAGTTTTGGATTGCCAAATTCCCATGCAATTAATTCTCCTTCAAGGCTTATGAAAGCAGGGATTCCATTTATTTCCCCTTCGGCCCATCCTTCAGGGAACCACCCTCGTTGTGCTAATTCACAAACTAATGAGATTAATGCTCCCGAAGAAATCGTATCTACTCCAAATTGATTGCAGGCATCGTTGCCATCCATCACATCGAGAGATGAATCAATACCAAGATTTGAGCCTAACATAGCCAAAGTTTCGTACTCTGGTCTTTCTGTTCTTGGAATATGTAGTGGCTTTCCTTTGGAGGGGCGGTGGCTGGCTTCGCAGGCTATTGGGCAAGGGCGGCAACAACCAGATTGTTTGGCTTCAGGCATAGAATTGTGCCAATATTCTCCAGATAGTTTTACCGTGTCTAGTTGCTTAACTTTCTGCCCATTTTGAAAAATAGCACCCGTTGCTGAAGTATAATTGATGGTTGGCATTCTCGCCATTTGAGCAGCATATATCGGACCTCTACTTGTACCGAAACGATAGAATGGGTCGCCAACTCGACGACTTTCTCCCATCTTTTGTCGCTGCTTTTTGACTGCTCCAAGATATTGAGTCTCATCAGCAACACGGGCTGTTCCCGTGTTGGTGACTGAAATCGCTTTCAAATTCTTAGCACCAAATGATGCACCTGTCCCCCCACGACCTGCGGCACGGCGACCTGCAGTTATTGGACTGGCAATACGAACTAATGATTCCCCAGCAGGTCCTATCGAAAATACATTATCAGCATCGATTGCTTTCTCGCATTGCCAAGTCGTCATGCCTCGTAGTGATTCTGCATCTTGCAGCGAAACTTGCATGTCTTCAATTTGCAACCGTACCATCGAATCGCTGCGGCCATGAATGAACAAACCATCCCAGCCAGCAAGTCGCAGGTCGTGGCCAAAATCACCACCGATGTAGGTGTCGATGAAGATATTCGTTAACGGCGAGCGAGTGCAGACAACAGCCCGTCCTGATGAGCCCACTTTACTACCCTGAAATGGACCAGTCATCAACAAAAGTGGTGTTGAGGGGTGCATCGATGGGTCTGCATCGCCGGTAATTGGATGCAGCAAATCATAGGCTTCGTCATCGGTAGTATCGCGTGTTGTCAACAAATGGGTGGCAAGGCCCTTGCCACCCATATTGTTCAGTAAAGTCTGCTTATCGAGTTGGATTTCCTTCAAACTACCACTCGATAAGCAGATATCGAGATAGCGCCCTGGGTATCCATCAAAGCGCCACATGGAATGGCCAAGCCAAGCCTAACACATCATCCTTCGCAAGCCGAGCCCGACCACTCAACAGCAGTCATATCAGCATGAAAACCAGTCATCCTACGCAAATTCTCACCCAAATCACCCTTTCCAAGACGCGATTGGCTATGCAAGGTCAACTCCACCTGATTCCCATTACATTCCATCGAAATAAAAACATCATCAGCAAAAAACCAAAATTCTGTATGATCTACGCCATGAATAATAATCGTCTCCTCTCCTTCAACAGAAACAACAGAACTAAGAAATCCCTCATCAAACCAATTTTTTACAACAGTCTGAGCCTCGTCTAAAGTTGCATTGAACTTAAGAGCGACCAAATCGCCAGAAGCATATGATGTCCCATCATGAGCAAGTCGAAAACAATTCATGCTATCTTCATCACATTCAGTGGGCATAGACAAAGTTGCACTCATCGAATTCATCAACTGAATCAGCAAAATGAGAACAATCCACCCTGCAATAATCGCCGCAGGCCATTTCACATAAGGAGGAGATGATTTCCATTTTCCTAACATGCTATCTTCAGACATTTCATCACTTTCTCTGAAGTTTCCCATCTACCATTTCATAGATGATTGGCCGGCCTGTTGGCACTTCCAATGAAAGAACCTCTTCTCTCGATAAGTCATCTAAATGCATGATAATACTGCGAAGACTATTGCCATGGGCAGTAATAAAAATACAATTTCCATCATTTAAACTTGGCATGATGACTTCCTGAATATATGGGATTGTACGAGCAGCAGTCAACTCCAAACTCTCTCCTTCAGGAGGTGGCGTATCATAGGAGCGGCGCCAAATATGGACTTGCTCATCACCCCATTTTGCTCGGCTTTCAGTTTTGTTTAAGCCTTGAAGGTCGCCATACATACGTTCATTCAATTTCCACGAAACATAGACCGGCACAATCTCTTCAACATCGCCGCGTATTTGTGCCCAGTCATTCATTTTCTGTTGGTTTTCATTGCCACCTGCTGAATCATATTGGAAAACAGGTGTAGCAGCACTTGAATGCTGCGCCATGACTATCATCGCAGTCATTTGAGCACGAATCAAAGTTGAGGTATGGATTTCATCAATTTGCATTTCACTGATTTCAGTACCACTTGAAATCGCCTCTTCAATTCCTTTCTTTGAAAGTGGAACATCGACCCATCCAGTGAACAAGTCAGCGGCATTCCACATCGATTGACCGTGGCGCATTAGGATGAGGTGGACCATATTTCTCATCCCTGCGGCGATGGCTAATGCACATCAACCTGCTCATCTAAACTTATGTCACAATAGTTGGAATCAATGTCAATATTAGCAGTGGTCCTGCGGACATGGCAATGTCTCTCAATAATATCATAATCAAGTTTTGATTATACTCAGCAACAGCGGTTTCAAATTTATTCTCAATCGTTGAATCCACCTTATCAACCAAAGCAGTTGCACCACGTCGTACCGCCTCTGTGGCAATTCCTGCAACTGCTCCAATTATTCCTTTGTTGACTACTTTTCCAGCTTTTTCACCATCCATTGCTGCATCTGTGAATGACTTCACTTCTTCATCAGGGCCACGTCCGAACTTCATCAAACCCTTTCTCAATCCAAGAGCGAAACTAGCGCGTTTCTGTAGTTTTTTAATGTCTTTTTCAAGAACACCATTCAACATATTTCGAACCCTGAAAACTCTGAGCAAATCGAAATATACCCAAATCAAAAATGCTGCCAATAGCAAGGCCATACCAGTGATATTGACATCAGACCAATTCTGCCATCCTAAAGGGTCAACCATCAAGCGTATGAGAATGGCTAGTAGAGGCGGTAGGCAGAATGCCAGCACTTCATTGAATAATAAAAGCCCAACTCCCTTAACAGGTAAATCCTTGATTTGTTTAATCGCCCAACCACTATGTGGGGCAAAGACCTTGATCACTTTAGTTAGTGGTTTACTTACCAAGATGACTCTGAAAATAAATGGCAAGAACGCAATGTACCAAACATAAGCCTGCCAAGGACTGGCGGGCGGGAAGTCCGGTAGAATTAGTTCCATGAAGCACCCGAGGAGAGGTATTGCTCATAGGTTTTCACTGTAGTTCAGGATCGTCGATGAATGATGCCTCAACGTCATAGATATGACCGACCCATGGTCCTGGAGCGGCTCGCTCGAGGCGAGCCCGCTTATCATCGACGATTGAAATCACCAATCCTCCGAGAAGAAAACCAATGGTAAATGGTAGAATCAGACGACCTAACATTATTTTCACTCATCACCTGATGGCACTATGGATTTGATGCCGTTTGAAATTCCGGTATCGATCTTCTCTGCCACAGTTAGGCCAAATTTATATCCAGAACCAAGAGCAAGGCCAATAATTGCCATGTTAAACATACTACTCACTAGTAATTTCAGGTGCATTCACTCACCATCCTCAATTGGGATTTCGTTCTTATTCACGATTATGACTTCGCTTGCGCGGTCCATTGCGTCCGTGAACTTCTTCATTCCGTAGACAAAAGTGCCCAGTCCTGCACCTGCCAGAAAGGCCGGCCATGCCAGAAGATTGTACTTTCCTTTCATCCAACTAATTGCTTTCATTTTTCATTCCTCCTTATTTTCTTCATTTTCTTCTTCTTTGCTCAGCCCAATCGCCCTAGTCACTCCACCAGCTACCGAACCCGCTACATTACCAACGGTCTCGACACCTACCTTGGTGACTTCTCCTGCAGCATTGATAACTGCAGTTATTGCTCTTCCAGAACCAACCGCCAAATGGACAACAGTCTCTTCACCAGCGTTAACCAGTTCTTTGACAGCGGCTGTGAAATCGTCAATCAGTGAACCAAGACCCTTGGCCACTTTGTCAACCGATTCTTTGCCAGACATGATTATCGCATGGGGCTAGAGCATATTAGGAGATGATGATGTTTTTACCGGTTTTAAACACCCGCTATAATCTAATCTGAAGGTAAGTAGAAAAAATGTTCAGGATAGTACCCCATCTCAATTCCTAACTGTATGAATCTGCCAATGTCACTGCGCAGAAACTTTCCAGTTTCTGTAATATTATAATGCACTATTTGATGTCCACCACGCCCTTTTTCTCCGCTGCTTATAGGCTCTACATACTCCTTTTGAACTAAAGAACCCAAATGTATTTTCAATTCTTTTCGCTCAACACCAACGGCTCTTTCTATGCGCATCATTCGTCTTGTAGATGATTCTGCTTTCTGCTTTCTACTGAGATATAGCAGAATTCGATAAAGGGTGGTCGACAGGTCTCGACGCTTTCGTAGTTTCTCCATCATTGGGGGAGAATAG
>Ga0066376_10004059_pt1 | contig 12854 bp, 11 predicted proteins | sample Knorr_S15_td_Bot_FD_77009 | JGI IMG/M metagenome (GOLD analysis project Ga0066376, IMG submission 77009) | Marine microbial communities from Southern Atlantic Ocean transect - Knorr_S15_td_Bottom_ad_5009_LV_A | ecosystem: Environmental > Aquatic > Marine > Oceanic | place: Southern Atlantic... | reverse complement strand
CGGCTTGCCCCGAGTGCGGTGCACCAACCCTGCATCACCGTCGGCCAAGTAACGCCGCCAAATACGACGCGTCTGGCGGTAGCTCACCCCCAGCAACTCTGCCGCTTTCACCAGTTTCAACTCACCCTTGCCTATCGCCTTCATAACCGGGATTCGTTCCCTTTCCTTTTGACTCATTGTTAATGTCTCCATGCCAGCAAAAGGCGGCTACCGCCGCCCCCTGCCATGAGGACATTTTAAGCGAGTCAAAAAGAGGACATTTTCATGGAGTTATGACAGCGCTTGGCCAAGGTTTGCTGTGCTGATTCTTCAATCATCGGAGTGGCCCTTTTTTATCCGCAGATGTCGCCGATGCGCGCAGATTGGTTATTCTTTTCATTGTCGTGTGTTCAACGAAAACAATCCGAGACAAATTCAGGATGATGGGAATTGCCCCAACGGGGCAAAATGCGATAGCCCGGGGTGGCACCCCGGGGAAATTTCCGCCTAAAAAACCAAAGCCCTGTCAGGGCGACACCAATCAGAATCTACCGCATAGTCGCGCACCTGTATGCCGCCCTGACAGGGCTTGATTTATTTTTCTGGTCTATTACCCGGCGCGTTGCACCGGGCTATCTCATTTCGCCCCGCTGGGGCTGTGCTAATCCTAAATCGTCGGATCGACTCTTCCCCATTCCCTATCTTCATTTGGCTTCATTCAATGGCTTTGCAATAGGACTTGTCTTCGCGGCTAACCGACACCATCCAGGCTTGGTTCCTGGACGGAGAATCACGTGCTCCTGCCCTCTCAAGGAAACGCTGACTTGCCGGAGTCCATCCGAGCCAACCACCCAGCTTACCCCTATTTCGTCCGGATCGTTGATTGGTTCAAACGTCTCTTCAAAAACGAAGCAGTACGGGTTTGCAAACGGCAATTTCTTCCTATCTAACCATTCTTGTTTCTGGGGCGGCTCACCAACATTGTATAGCCATACGTCACTCACCACCTCTTTATTAACGATCAAATAAGCGTAGGCAGCCTTCCCATTGCCATCAAAAACCAATGTGGCTCCGGCTTCATCGTTTTGATACTTCAAAAGCATGGCCAAAAGCGGTCGCCCATTATGGCAAACGAAAAAAGCCCTGGCAGCATCCCCCCGGAGCTTCTTTAGAAATTGTTCGCTCGCTTATTTCTGCACTTTGGCGATGTGCTTGGCTGGGGCCTTGGCGAAGTCGGCGAGGCAGTTGCCGCAGCAGAAACCGATCACGAATTGCTTGGATGCGTCGATGTCCTTGCCGCTGATCGGGCATTTCTTGTTGTCCGGCCCCTTGACCTTGGCGATGTGCTTGGCCGGATCCTTGGTGAAATCGGCGAGACAGTTGCCGCAGCAGAAGTTGATGGCGAAGAGCTTGGCCGGATCGACGTCCTTGCCGCTGACCGGACATTTTTTGTTGAAGGCGACCTGCTTCACTGCCGCTTTCTTTTCTTCCTTCTTTTCAGGCTTGGGCTCCTCTTTTTTTGGTTTTGGAGTTTCCTTTTTGGCCTCTTTTTCCTCTTTCTTTTTTTCCTCTTTCTTTGGCTCGACCTTGGCGAGCTTGAAGCCGAGGTTGACGTCCACGTTGGGCAGCGCCTTCTTCAGCTCGGCAGCGCCCTGCTCGGTGACGCCGCTCTGCCACGCGTAAACCTTGCGCAGAAATTTCATGCCCTTGAGGCTGGCCAAACCAGCGTCGGTGACCTTGGTGTTGTAGAGGTTGAGCGACATCAGGTTGGTGAGCCCCTCGATCTGTTTGAGCGCCGCGTCGTCGATGGATGTGTTGGCGAGACTGAGTTTGGTGATGTTTTTGTTTCCCTTGATGTGACCCAAACCGGCGGCGGTGATCTGTGTGTTGGCGAGGTCGAGTTCGCTCAGGTTTTGGATGTCGGCCAATGGGGCGAGGTGGCTATCGTTGACGTCCTTGCCGATGAGGCGGAAGTTGGCGTAGATCAGCTTGGTGTTCTGGGCCAGCGTCATTACGAGTGGGGCGGAGGATTTATCGCCCATCCCCTCGCCGGAACTGAGCTTGGCGATGGCGGCCTTCTCGCCGTCGGAGACGGGAACCTCCTTGATTTCCGGCTCCGGCAGCTTGTTGGCGGCGGCCTTGGCGGCGGCGCGTTCCTTGACGCTGATCAGCACCAGACCGTCCGGCCAGTTGGCGCCCTCGTCGATCCATTGCTTGATGAGGGCGATTTGATCCTTGGTTAGCGGGTCGCCCTTGGGTGGCATGATGTCCTCATGGTCGGCGGGCAATGAAATATGTTCGTAGAGATGGCTTTTGCCGGAATTGCCGGGGACGATAACCTCATCAAACGCAGCCTCCTGACTATCCAGCCTGAGGTCACCCTTCTGTTTTTTGGAACCGTGGCAATCGATGCAACGCGCCTCAAAAACACCTTGGACCGATTTGGCAAAGTCCACCTTCTCCTCCGCCCAGCCACTCAAGCCAAGGGCGCCTACGGTAAGAATAATAGCGATCGAATTTCTCATTTTAATTTAACGTGAACCCGGACGGAAAGTATCCCTGCGCTATTCATTGTTGGCAACTGGAAAATGCGCTTGGCCAAGCGTTTAGTAGACGCGGCGCAGGTGCGATGGCAGAATATTCAACTCGGCCCGGTACTTGGCCACGGTGCGACGGGCGATCTTGACGCCCTTGTCGGTGAAAGCCTTAACCAAGTCTTCGTCGGAGAGCGGCTTGGTGGCGTCCTCCTTCTTGACCAATTCGCCGAGCATCTCCTTGACGCTGGTGTTGGCGAGGCTGGTGCCGTCCTTGGAAGCTAGGCCGGAAGTGAAAAAATATTTCATCTCCAAGACACCGTGGGGTGTCTCGATGTATTTGCCGGAGACGGCCCGGCTGACGGTGGTCTCGTGCACGCCCACGACGTCGGCCACCTGCGACATGGTCATCGGGCGCAGTTGCGACGCACCGTGATCCATGAATTCCCCCTGCCGCTTCAAGATTTCCTCCGCAATGTTCAGGATGGTGGACTGCCGTTGATGGATGCTCTTGAGCAGGAACTTTCCGGAACGTATCTTGTCGCGGATGTAGCTGCGCACATCGCCCGAGGTGGCGGACTGCGCCATAAGATCCTTGTAGGCGTTGCTGATGCGCAACCGGGGGATGTACTCGTTGTTCGAGGTAACCTTCCACTCGCCGTCATCGCCGCGTGCAATAAATATCTCCGGCACAACAAACTGATTGGTCTCGGGCATGTACTCACGGCCCGGCTTCGGCTCGAGATGGGCGATGTGCTCCATGGCGTCCTGCACGACATCCACCGTTTCACCGGTTTTCTTGGCGATCTCGCGGATGCGTCGGCGGCCAAGCTCGTTCATGCAGTCACGGACGATACGATATTCCAGCGAGTCGATGCGCTCCGCCCGCTCCAACTGCAGCATCAAGCACTCGCGCAAGTCACGGGCGGCAACTCCCGGCGGATGAAACGCCTGCACAACATCCAGCACAGCCTGTATGTCGCCACTCGGGCAGCCACTAGAAAACACCAGTTCATCCACGCTCGACTGCAGAAAACCGGCGTCGTCGATGTTGCCTATGATCAACTCGGCAATCTTGAACTGTGGCTCGCTAAAATCCGACAGGCGCGCCTGCTCCTGCAGAAAGTCCTGCAGCGACTGGGTGGTCGTCACCGAGTCCAGCATGAACTGGCGCTTCTCGTCCTCGTCCCTTGAGTTTTGTGACGGGAGATTGGTGCTGGAGAAATGGTCGCGCCAGTCCTGATCCAACTCGAGCAACTGGTTGATCTCCTTCTGAAAATCGTCCACCGGCTCCCCGGCATTGCTCTCGTCGGTGGGATCGTACTGCGTGTCGCTCGGCGGCTCGGCGAGATCGACCTTGGCCTCCTCGGCCTCGTCTGTTTCCCCCCGCTCTTGAGCGTCCATGTCCAAAGCAGCCAACTCCTCAAGCACGGGATTGGCCTGTAACTCCTGATCAATCATGGCCTTGAGTTCCAGCATCGGGGCCTGCAACAGGTTGAGGGATTGCTGAAGCTGTGGCGCCAACACTTGGTTGAGCGACATCTTCTGCGACATCTGGAATCCTTGCTGCGCCACGGGCCAACAGTAGAAAATCGCCCAAGCACATTCAAGCCGAATCAGGCACAATATTTGCTTCAATAATTACGTGCCAACTCCTCCCTGTCATCCGGGTTGTGAACAACTTTTTTGCGCGCTCCGTTGCCCCGCAATCCGCAAGCCACTAGAGTGCCCGCGTGCCTACACGGTTCACAGTTTTGGGGAGCGGCTCCGGGGGGAACGCCTCCTTTCTTGAGACAGACCAAACTCGGCTCCTAGTCGATGCCGGCTTGAGCGGTCGCCAAATCCGCCTGCGCTTGGCCCAGTTGGGGCGCTCTCCCGAGACACTCGACGGCATCCTGCTCACCCACGAGCACACCGACCACACGCAGGGGCTGAAGGCGCTCTGCGCCAAGCTTGAGATTCCCGTTTACTGCAACCGCCTCACCGCCGACGAGTTGCGTTTCAGGATGGATACCAAGCTCGACATCCGGCAGTTCGTCACCGGCCAAGCGTTCGAGATCGGCGACATGACGGTGGAGAATTTTTCCGTGCCGCACGACGCGCAAGATCCCGTTGGCTATCACGTCAGGACGGCGGACGGCGGCATCGGCGTGCTGACCGACCTTGGCCAAGCCACCCGGCTCGTGCTTGAGCGCGTGCGCGGAGTGAGCGCCCTCTTCATCGAGGCCAACTACGACCTCAACCTGCTGCAAGAAGACACTCGCCGCCCTTGGGCCATCAAGCAGCGCATCATGAGTCGGCACGGCCACCTCGCCAACTCCGCCACCGCCGAGGCGGTCGAGAACTTGGCCAACGGCACACTGCGCAACATCGTGCTTGGCCACTTGAGCCGCGATTGCAACACGCCGGAAATCGCAAAGAAAGCCGTCACCGAAAAACTTGGCCAAGCTGGCATCGACACCCTCCGGATCGAAGTCTCCACGCAGACCGACCCGACCGAGACCATCACCCTCTGACCAAGCGCTTGGCCAAGGGTGGCGCGGGAGGCTCCCTCTCTCAATCGATTTTCTTTTTCTTCGGCCAGCGGCGCAGGCCGTTTTGCAGCCACAGCCGCCACACCATCCAGACCGCCTCGCGGACGATTTTGCCGCTCATCTTCGAAGTGCCGATGAAGCGGTCTGTGAAAATGATCGGCACCTCGGCGATGTTGTGGCCGGTGCGCCACAGGATGTGCGTCAACTCAACCTGGAAGCTGTAGCCGTTGGCCCGGACGCGATCGAGATCGATCGACTGCAGCGCGCTCCGCCGGAAACATTTGAAGCCACCGGTCGGGTCGCTGAACGGCATGCCGGTGATGATTTGCACGTACTTGGCGGCGGCGAGGCTGAGCAGCATGCGGCCTATCGGCCAGTTGATCACCCGGATGCCCTCACAATAACGCGAGCCCAAGACCAAGTCGGCATCGTCCGCGTTTGACCTCTCGATGAAACGCGGGATCTCGTCCGGGTCGTGCGAAAAATCGCAGTCCATCTCGAAGATAAAGTCGTAATCGCGCTCCAGCGCCCAAGCAAATCCGGCACAGTACGCCCGGCCCAGCCCGTCTTTTTCCTCCCGATGCAGCACGTGAAAGCTATCGTTCGCCTTGGCCAACTCGTCCGCGATGTCGCCGGTGCCGTCCGGCGAGTTGTCGTCCACCACCAGCACTTCGAGCGCCGGCTTCATCGCCAGCAATCGCTCCGCCATCGGGCGCAAATTGTCCGCCTCGTTGTACGTCGGGAGAATGATCAGCGTGCCCGGCATGTTAATTCGATTTTCCATCGACCAAGCGGCGGATGCCCAGCGGATTGCCCTCCCGCAACTCCGCTGGCAACAGCGCGTCGGGGAAGCCTTGGTAGCAAACCGAGCGGGTGAAACGGTGAATCGCCCCGGTGCCGACCGAGGTCGAGCGGCCGTCCGACGTCGCCGGGAACGGCCCTCCGTGCACCATCGCGTGGCAGACCTCCACGCCGGTCGGGAAGCCGTTGACGACCACCCTGCCCACCTTCGTTTCGAGCACGTCGAGCAGTTCGCGGTTGGCCTCGAGGTCGGCCTCGGTGCCGTGAACGGTCGCCGTCAACTGGCCCTCAAGCGACTTGGCCACGGCGAGCATTTTGTCGGTGCCGTCGTGCGTCACCACCAATGTCGATGGCCCGAACAACTCCGCGCCCAGCGACTCGTCGCCGAGAAACGTATCGGCGGTCGTGCGGAACAACGCTGCACCGGCCCGGCATTGGCCGTCGCCCGCTTGGCCAAGCGCGACCGTCTCGACAGCGTCGTTGCCGCCAAGCGCACCCGTGCCCGAGTCGTACGCGGCGCTGATGCCGGGGTTGAGCATCGTCGCGCCGGGACTGCCGCCGACCAGCTCGGCGAGCTTGGCCACGAACGGCTCGATGTCGGCGCTGCTGTCGAGAATCGTCAGGCCGGGGTTGGTGCAAAACTGCCCCGCACCAAGCGTCATCGAGCCGTGCAGCCCGGCGGCGAGTTGCTCCGCCCGCGCGGCCATCGCCCCCGGCAAGATGAACACCGGATTGATGCTGCTCATCTCGGCGTAAAACGGGATCGGCTCCGGCCGGTCGGCGGCGAGTTTCATCAGCGCCTGGCCACCCGCGCGCGAACCGGTGAAGCCAGCCGCCTTGATCGCCGGATGCCCCACAAGCGCCGAGCCGGTTTCGCGGCCCGGCCCGTACACGAGCGAGAAAGTTCCCTCCGGCAAACTGCAGTCGCGCACCGCCGCCGACACCGCTTGGCCAACGAGCTCCGCCGTGCCGGGATGCGAGTGGTGCGCCTTGACGACGACCGGGCAGCCAGCCGCGAACGCCGACGCCGTGTCGCCGCCCGCCACCGAGAAGGCGAGCGGGAAATTGCTGGCGCAAAAAACCGCCACCGGGCCAAGCGGCCGGGCCATCGAGCGGACATCCGGCTTGGGCACCGGGGCGCGGTCGGGGTCGGCGTGGTCGATGCGGGCATCCACCCACGAGCCTTCCTCCGCCACCGTGGCGAACAACCGCAACTGGCCACAAGTGCGCCCGGTCTCCATGCGGATGCGCCCCTCCGGCAGGCCGGTTTCCAGCGGGGCGCGCTTGGCCAAGTCGTCGCCGATCGCCTCGATGTTGTCGGCGATTTTCCGCAGGAACGCCGCCTTGGCCGTGCCGCTGGTTTTGCCAAAAACCTCGAACGCATCCGCCGCCAACTCGACGGCGCGGTTCAGCTCGGCCTCGCTCACCGCCGCGTAGCCGGGCTGGAGCGACTCGCCGGTCGCGGGGTTGACGCCAAAAATAGTGGGATTGCCCTCGCCTCCCGGTTGAAATCCAATGATCGACTTGCCTGTAAAATCCGCCATGCGCCGGAGGTTACCCAAAGCGAGGGGGAGTTTGAAGTTTACAGTTGTTTTACTTCCGCCGCTTGGCCAAGCGCAGGTAGGGCGTGCTGTCCCAGCGCGCCGCGGGTTTGTTTTCAATGCGGCCAATTGGCTGGACGACTCGGACGGCTGGGGACAGCCGTCCCTACCAAGCGCGGGCTTGCTCTGCTTGGCGGTCTTGCCGACACTTTGCGGATGAACCGAGACGAAGCTTGGGAACTGCTCAACGAACACACGAAATCGGGGTCGCTGCTGAAACATGCGCTCGCCGTCGAGGCGGCGATGCGGCATTACGCGGCCAAGCTGGGCGAGGACGCCGAGCAATGGGGCGTCACCGGTTTGCTGCACGACTTCGATTATGAGCGCTGGCCGGGCATCCCCGACCACACGCAGGAGGGGGCGAAAATCTTGCGCGAGCGCGGCGTCGATGAGGAGATCGTCGGGGCGATCTTGTCGCACGCGGAATGGAACCAAGGCGATTACCCGCTCGACCGGCCGATTCGCAAGGCGCTGTTTGCGGTGGACGAGCTTTGCGGCTTCATCGTCGCCGTGGCTTACGTGCGGCCGGAAAAACTGGGCGGCATGACGCCGAAAAGTGTCCGCAAAAAAATGAAGGCCAAGGGGTTCGCCGCAGCGGTCAAGCGCGAAGACATCGTGCGGGGCGCGGAGTTGATGGAGACCGAACTCAACGACCACATCGCCGAGGTGATCGCGGCGCTTCAGGGAGCGGCGCCGGAACTGGGCTTTGCCTGAACGATTTTCTCCGCAGCCAGCCGGCGGGATTCGTCCATGAACTCGGCGAAGCGCATCGACACGGTGATCGGCGACATCGCGATGGCCAACCCGGCGAAAAAATCGACCGTCAGCACCATGTGGCGCATCACGGACGACAGCTCCATTTCACGCCACGTGCCGCTTGCCGGGTTGAACCGTGCGATGGGGATTGGCAATCGGCGGAACTGCATCGCCTCCCACTCGGCGTAGCCGCAAAACCAGATGCCCAAGCCAAGGCCAAGCGCGGCCGAGAGCCAAAACAGCGACACCCAGCCGCTTGGCCAAGCGCGGCCGCGATAGAGCGTCGCGCTGTTTTTCAAAATCCAGCCGAGGAACAGGGCCATCGGCACGATGACGATCAGGCCGATCATTTCGAGTCGCCCGCGACGCAGGTGAGGTGGCCAAGTGTGCGAAGGAACAAACGCCCCTTGGCCAAGGCCGGAGTCGAGTGGGTCGGTTCGCCCAAGTCGTTCACGGCGAGTTGCCGGAATTTTTCCGTGGCGGCGAGCACGACGACTTTGCCGGTGGTCGAGATGCAAAATAACCGCTCCTCCGCCCAGACGGGTGAACCGAAAAACCGGCCCTCGACGCGTTCCTGCCAGACGATCTCGCCGCTCTTGGCGCGCACGCAGGTGACGATGCCGGAGTCGCTCCAGAGAAACAGCAGCCCGCCCTTGGCCAAGCTCGTCGGCACGTACGGGATCGAGCGGCGCAGCTTGTACGCCACGCTCGGCGACGCCCCCTTGGCCGCGTTGCCGGGCTTGAGGGCCACGAGGTAATTGCCACCGCCGCCGCTGCCGCACGTGCCGATGAGCAGGCTGCCGGCAACGAGGCAGGAGCTCACCGTTCGCTGGCGAAACAGGTCGCCTTGTTCCCACAACGTCTTGCCGGTGCTCGGATCCACAAACGTGATGCCGCTGGCCATGCTGTTGAACAACAGCCCGCTCGCGCCGGAGGGATCGACGAATCGGCACGGGGTCGCAAAGGACGCCTTGGCGCTGGCGCGTTGCTGCCGCCAAAGTTGTTTGCCGGTGCCGGCATCAAGCGCCGCCAGAAAGCTCCGGCCGTCCTCGTCGGATTGCAGGATGATTTTTTCGCCGTGAAAAACCGGTGACGCGCCGCCGCCATGTTTGCTGACGACGGTTTCAAACTTTTTCTCCCAAAGTTTTTTACCGTTCATCCCGAGCGCAAAAACCGTGTGCGCCCCCGGCTCGGACACCATCACCACCAGCCGCTTGCCATCGGTCGCCGGGGTGGACGTGGCCAAGTGGTTGAACTTGTGAACCCGATGCCGACGATGCGGCCGCGCAACCGACCACGCCTCCGACCCGTCACCCGCCTTGAGGCATTGGACGACGAACGTCCCCTTCGCCGCGTCGTGGCCGGTGATGAACACACGGTCGCCCCACAACACCGGCGACGAGTGGCCTTTGCCTTTCAGCGCCACGCGCCACGCGGCATCGGCCACAGTGAACTTGGACGGGATGCCCTTGGCCAAGCCGATGCCGGTGCCGTTGGGGCCGCGGAACCGTGGCCATTCTTGGGCGTTCCCCCCGGGAAGCACGCCGCTGAGCATAGCGAAGAGAGACAGGCAGAGTAGCTTGATCATTTTGAGAATCAGTTGGCCAAGCGCTTGGCCACGAAGCAGTGGATGACACCCTTGCTGGTGCTGGCGTACAGGCGGCCATCGGCCACGGCCAAGCCGAACACTTCGCCGTCGGCCTTGCCCTGCCACAACAGCTTGCCGTCTTTCGCGCTGTAAGCCGCCACCTCGTTGTGGCCGCCGGTGAGCAGCGTCTGCCCGGCGAGCACCATGCTGAGCGACTGACCACTCGGCACCCGCCACGCGAAACATTCCTGCATGGCGGACTGCACTTCGTCGAGTTGCTTCCCGAGTTGGCCAGCTTCCTTTAAAATCTGCTTTTGCCTGTCCCCGGCTTTCACTTTTTTCAATTCTTCCTGAAGTTTTTCCAGCCGGTTTTTCAGCGGGCGCCGCTTGCGGGCGAGGTCGAGGTATCGGCTGCGATCCAGCGCACTCAAGTCCGTGTCGCTCTGGAGGAAGGATCGCGACGGAGTGACGATCATGTGGTTGCCCTTGAATGAGGCCAGTTGATCCGAACGGTTCGGCTCGACGAAACCAAGCGTGCCGGTTTTGCCGGGGCCGAACACCAAGTTATCGCCGGTCAACAGTGCGTATGTGCCGCCCTGCCCGCTCACGACGCGAATGCGTTTGCCGTCGGCGCGGCTGAGGACGACTGGGTTGTTGCGGCCGGCCGGAACGTAGAGCCGCGTGTGCGACGCGAGCATGTAGCCTTGCGCCGGGAGGTCGGTCTGTTTTTGTTGCCACTTGATTTTGCCGGTGCCGGCGTCGAGCGCGGTGATGAGCACGCCCTCGGAGGGGAACATCCCGGCGGCGCAATAGGCCAAGTCGCCGATGACGATGATGCCGGTCCGCAGCGGCCAGCGAGAGATGATGCGCGAGTTGCCGGGGATGCGGTAGTCCTTCGGGCCAAGCTGTTTCTTCCAAATCAGCTTGCCACTTTTGGCGTCGAGACAGTAGGCGTGGCCGTCGTCGGAGCCGACGAACAGCCGCCCCCCGGCGATCGTCGGGGCGAGGCGCACCGGCCCCTCGGTGAAAAACGTCCAGCGTTGCTCGCCGGTGGCGGCGTCGAGGCAGTAGATTTTATCGTCGGCCGACGAGCCGTAATAGAGGAGGCCATCGGCGATGACGGGGTGGTAGGCGTAGTCGAAGATTTGCCGCGACTTCAAGTTGTACACCTTGTTGTAGCCGTCCCACTTGGCCTCGCCGCGCCAAGCGGGACGCGGGGCGTGCCTGGAGCGATGCACCCACCCATCGGTGAACGGCGCGAGCAACGATTCCTTGGCCACGCCGGTGCGGGCGTAGTCGTGCTGGTAAGTCGGCCAGTCCGCCGCTTGGCCAAGCGCAGCGAGGCTGAACAGGTAAATAGCTGGAAAGTGTCGAGATGAAATCATGGTCAAAAACCGTTATCGCGCTGGGGTTTTTTAGGGAGTTGACGGCGGGGGCGCAATGTAAACCCGCCAAAACCGGTGAATTGCGGAAAAGTTTAGCACAGATTCTGCTTGGATTTGCGGCGTGATGTTGGCTTTGGGAACAGGAATGATCGTTTTGATGGTGACGGCGGGCGTTGGCCTTGGGCTTGTCGGTGGGTGGTTTGGCTTTCGTTGGCGGCACAAGGGGCGGGTGTTCAGCGAAACCGACCGCGATTTTTTTCAAAATCTCCTGTACCGTTCCGAGACCGCCGAGGCCAAGCTCGAGACGATGGAGCCGGAGTTGAGCCGGACACGCGATCGCGCCAACATTCTCGAGGAGAGCCACCGGATTATCCAAGAGGAACTGGCCAACGAACGGCAGTTCAACCTCTCGCTCAACGCTGAGTTGAGCCGCGAACGCGCCCACCGCAAATTCCTCGAGGACAAACTGCGCGACCAAGCGGAGGCGCTCGAGGCCGCGCAACGGCGGATCGACGGCGAGTTGGCGAACTTGGCCAAGCGGATCGGCGAAAACACCCAAACGATCGCCGAGTCGCTCCCCGCCGCACGGGATGCCGGGGAGCCGGCGTTCGCGGCTGCCACTTATTGAGTTGCGCCCGATTCAGGGCAAGCCGTTGATTTTCTTTTGACAACGGCCGGAATCGTGCCAGTTTGCCCGACCAGCTTGCCTGACGCGCTGCCCCGCAGCCAACTGAGCATTCCTTCAAGCAAAGATGAAACGGCTTTTTTTGAAAAACAGCCTTCGTGTCGCTGTCGCCATCACCATCGCGACTTTGGTTTCCACCCCAGCGCAAGCGGCGTCCAACCTCAGGACGCTGGTCAAGTCCTGCTTCGTCCTCCACGACCCCTCGGGCAAATACGACATCAGCCCCGAGTGGGAGGAGCCGACCAAGGTCATGAGGGGCCTGCCGATTCTTCCGGATCTGACCAAGCGCATCAAGGAAGTCGTCACCGCCGACCACGGCAACAAGTCGGTGTTGATCGTCGGCGACGCCTCGTCGGCCTACCGCTATTATCTCGCCAGCTTGGCGGTGAGCGGTGACCCCGACTTGGCCAAGTTCACCCATCTCGAGATCGACCTGCCGAAGATCGTCGAGGGCCACACGCTGCTTGGCCAAGTGCAGGAATATTGGCAGAAACAAATCAGCAAACCGGCGCTTGGCGAAGACATCATTTTGTACATCACCAACCTCAGTTCGATGATCGGGCTGGGTGCGTCGAACCGCTCCTCCACCGGCGTGGAGACGTTGTTCGCGCCGAACATCCAGGGCGGCAAGATGCGGAGCATCGCGTTCATCGACTACTTCAACTACTCGCGCGTGCGTTCCGACAATAATTACGTCATCAACTCTTTCGGCGACACCGTGTTCCTGCCGGAGTACGGGCACGACGACATCAACGGCATCCTGCTCAACTACGCCCGCGCCTACATCCCGCAGTTGAAACTCACCGGGGCGCACGTCGATTATATCAAGGGCATCATCAGCTACTACCAACCCAACAAGCCGGAACCGCAGCGGACGCTCACGGTGTTCAAGGAACTCGTCACGATGATGGAGGAGGCGGTGGCAAAGAGCGGCCGGTTCGTGATGGACAAGGCCACGCTCAAGGCCGCCTCGATGAAAGCCGCCCAGGTG
>Ga0066376_10004057_pt1 | contig 12858 bp, 9 predicted proteins | sample Knorr_S15_td_Bot_FD_77009 | JGI IMG/M metagenome (GOLD analysis project Ga0066376, IMG submission 77009) | Marine microbial communities from Southern Atlantic Ocean transect - Knorr_S15_td_Bottom_ad_5009_LV_A | ecosystem: Environmental > Aquatic > Marine > Oceanic | place: Southern Atlantic... | reverse complement strand
CATCCGGTCAACAAAGTGTCGGCCTGTCTGTTCTTTGAAGATGACGCCATCTGCTCAACAAATTTATGGCCCGCTTCCATAGACGAGAAGCTGGGGCGGGAAACGCGCATAGGTAACAGTAGCGGAACAGTTCACGCGGAAACAGCATGTATATTTAAATCTGATCAGGCTACTGATGGTGCCTCCATGGCCATTACAGATCCCTTTTGCCCAAATTGCGCCAAAAACATTGTCGAGGCCGGAATAAAATATGCCTATATAGACCATAAAGGGTTTGAAAAGGAGTTTTGGGGACGGCGTGCAGGCCATTTCAAAAATATGTCCATGGAAATAATGGCGCGTGGCGGAGTCTCAGTATATGAGGTCAACAGAAAGAATAAGGACATCACAACGATATATGAACCTGCCCCCGACTATGTGCCTGCCGAAGACAGCCCGGTGGAGATAGAGCCTGAGACAAAAACCGAAACCGCTTTTGAGATGGTGATTACGCATAAATCGGCCTTGCATTATAATCGCAAAATTGCCGTAGCTCTTGCTGAAACAGCTTCAGGGGATGTATTCAGCCTATGCGTACGCGGTCACGCCGTTATCGGGTATTCTATGAAAAAGGATTCCGATATTGACCACATGATGCAGGAAACAGGTAAATATTCTTTCATGCAAGAGCCGCTAAACCGCCTTCTTATTTATGCCAAGAGGAAAGGTTTTAAAATACTGGATGAATATATTTTCTGCTCTCAGGTGCCAACAGCACGTGAACAGGTCAATTTCATTGGCGCAGGATATAAGAAACTTAGTATTGGCGATGTCTTCCGCTCCCGTGACCAATCGGGCATAAAAGCCAGAACGCTATTGGAAAAACATGGGCTTATAGAATTCAGTTCTATTGATTTAAACCTTTCTCAGTATCGTTAGACGCAAACAGTTTTTTTCATAATTGCAACCACCTCTTTTTCCTGCTACCTATTTAAATATGGAAAAAGAAACTACAAATTTCAGTCAAAAGCTGGGCCGCAGTATCAAGGAAACATCCCTTTCTGCCTCAGTCTGGTTTCCGACGGGGAATTTGTTACTGGCCCTGGATCAGGCAGAGCCAAGTGGTATTGCCCTTGCCGCAGGAACAACTGCGCTAACCACAATTACCAAAGCCATCAGCAGCTGGCGCGAAAAAGCCAGCTCAGTGTCTTTTAACGTCCTCGCCTCTGCAAATGCGTATCTTTGCGGTTCTGTTCTTTACAACGGTTTTACCGAAAATGGCGCCGATAAAATGATAACATTTGCAAATGAGGCTGCCCAGAATAGCTGGTTTGCAGCCTTTGCTTTTGGAGGATGGTCGGTGTGCCATTTTATCAATGGTTATCTTGATAAAAAGCGAGGAAGTCAGAATTACACAGTAAATGACTCGGACAAGGAAACCTTGTCTTTGGAAAAATACGAAAACTCACGGGATGTAATCAGCAGTATGTCAGGTGCAGCAGCGGTGCGCGCCAGTTTCCCGGAAGTCCTTGTTTTTGCTGTAGGTGGAGTGAGATCCTTGTTTAACAAAGCGTCCACAACTCTTACACCGAAAAACTGGCGCGAATATTTTAACAAGCATATGACTACACCACGATTGTTTTCAGCCACTTACATAGTAACGGCCAGCAGCGGTATCGCGAGCGGAGACAGCTCAACCGCGTTGGCAGCCATGTTTGCGTGGGCGGCGGGACAAGTCCTGATGGAGCCGGAGAAAAACAGCACAGTTCTGTCAGATATAAAATCGTTACGCAAAGAAAAAACCGCCGCAAATGCGACGGTTTCTCCTGATTAAATACTTATTACAAGTCAAGCAACAGGCGCTGCGGATCTTCCAAAGCTTCCTTAATACGGACAAGGAAAGATACACTTTCGCGGCCATCAATGATGCGGTGATCATAGGACATGGCCAGATACATCATTGGGCGTGCCTCAATAGATCCATCGGGCATAACCATCGGACGCTGCTGAATTTTATGCATTCCTAAAATCGCTGATTGCGGACGATTCAGAATTGGTGTGGACATGAGAGAACCAAATACACCGCCATTTGTGACAGTAAATGTGCCGCCTTGCATATCTTCCATCGCAATTTTTCCATCGCGCGCCTTACCGGCCAGATCCATAATATCTTTTTCAATCTGAGCCATAGATTTTGTATCACAATCGCGAATGACCGGTACAAGCAGGCCTTGCGGTGTTGAAACGGCAACGCCGACATCATAGAAATTTTTATAAACAATCTCGTCACCGTCAATTTCAGCATTTACGCTTGGAAATTCTTTCAGTGCGTTGACTGCGGCCTTAACAAAAAAGGCCATGAAGCCCATCTTCACGCCGTGCTTTTTCTCAAAAAGCTCTTTGTAGCTTTTGCGCACATCCATAATGGCGCTCATATCAACTTCATTAAAAGTTGTCAGGATTGCAGCCGTGCTCTGTGCTTCTTTGAGGCGCTCGGCAATGCGCTGACGCAAGCGGGTCATGCGGACACGCTCTTCACGTGGCCCCTGATCAGCAGAGTTGCTTACCTGATGTGTTGAGACAGCTTTATGTGCAGGTGTTTTCGCAATATCTTCTTTATTGCCACCATCTTCCATATGCGCCAAGACATCACCTTTAGTAATACGTCCGTCCTTGCCTGTGCCCTTAATTTTGGACGCATCAAGCTTGTTATCATTTACAATTTTGCGTACAGCAGGTGATAAGGCCTCATTTGTGTCGCCTTCTTCTGTATCATTCTTTGCATCACCCTTATCATTTGCACCGGCCTTGAGACCTTCAGGCGTCTTATCAGTCGTTTCCTTATCTGATTTTTCAGTTTTGGAGGACGTATTGGCTGCTGATTTTGAGCCAGAAGCACCCGCCTCAATCTCACCCAGAACGGTATCAACCTCAACATTTTCACCTTCTGCAACCGTGATTTTAGCAATCACACCGCTTTCAGGCGCATTAACTTCCAAAGTCACCTTATCGGTCTCAAGCTCAACAATCGGCTCATCAGCCTGCACTTCATCGCCTTCTTTTTTAAGCCATTGGGCAACGGTTGCCTCGGTTACGGATTCACCAAGTGTGGGCACTTTAATCGCGGTCATGTGATATTTATCCTTTAAATCTGTATGTTCAAAAACATTTTATACGTGCTTAATGTGGCCTGATTGGCCTGAAAAATCAACCGTGAAAACATGATTTTGCTTAAGAAAGACTAAATATTTCAGCCCCAGCGCGCCTTGAAAATATCTGATGGAGCATGCGTTGAAACCTGACGAGAATCATTCACACTCATATTCCAGGCAATCGAGCCATTATCCAGTTTTGTTTCTCGTACCATACCCATAACGCTATAAGTGCCGGCCTTTGAAAACAGGTTTTGCAATGCCCCGTCATAAAGAGAATCAACATGGATATAAGGTAAGATAAATTTTTTTTCATCGCGGCCACGTTTACTAAGAAAAATCGCGCGTCCCTTGACCGAAAATTTATCTTCAAAAAAATCAGCTTCTTTGGGCTTATCGACGTGTATTTCCACAATACGTGGTTCGCCATGATAGGTTTTTTGTCCGCGATGCGAGGCCAGCTTCTCCTGTAGGCGTCCGAAGCGGCTATTTTCGTAACCATGGCGTGGGAAGCCAAGGCGTATGATAAAATCTTTAAAGCGCATCACACGATGGCCAACAATAACATAACTGTCATTTAATCGCCCGCGGTCTTCCTTTTGCATGGCGTCTATAAAATCCTGCACAGATTCCATGCTTTTCGGGGTCAGACTACGAAAGCTGTCACCTGTTTCATTGAGATGCAGAATGGCTTGACGGGGATTAAGCTTGCCACCTTTTTCTACGGCATAAGCCGCGCCCTTATTAAAGGCGTTTCTGGCATCTGGTATATTTAAGTGAAACCGGAAACCGCGGCTTTGATCATATTCAGTACGATCCCCGTCATCTTCGGGATTGGGCATTTTGCAGGTAATAGAATGCCTTTGGCCCGGTTTTAGCGAGAAATGCTCGGACGCGCCGCGCAAGGATGATGAGCCGCCGCGAAAAACAGAGCCTGAATGATAATAAAGCGAAGCACTACAGGACATGCAGTGCAGATGATCCTTATGGATTTGTGGATCATAAGGGACGGTATGCGCCTCCCATGCCGAACCCGGCAAGCGCACAGGTGTCGGGTCGTATTGCCCGTCTTTTATATATCTTGCCCGCGTCAAAGTAACTGACATATATAAATACCTTTATCGTTAAATCGATTTGAGTTATGTCAATTTTTTAACTCTTTGTCAAGATTATTAGAGTAATTTAGCAGAATATAACAAGAGGATTTTTTATGGATTATACATCTAAAGAAGATTTCAGAGCCTCCGCCGAGGGCATCGAGGTGAGAGGGAAAACATGGGACAACGATGCTTTTTCCAATGTTCACGATAAAATTTCCACCTATCTGGAAGCAGGCGATAATACAGATGCTTTTAGAGCCGCCTTAAAAAACCCCGCATTTCCTGAAAATGGGCTTAGAGATGCAAATATCGAAAACCCGGCACAGGCATTGAAAAGCATGAGAGACCACGGTCTTTTACAAGAAAACGGATGTATACCTCTTGGAATTCAGGAGGTTGGAAAGGCGATGTTAAGCAAGGCGCCTTCACAGAAATCTGTACAACCTGAAAATAATGGTTTTAAAGAAACAACACTTCACAAAATTGCAAGAATGCCCGGCACTTAAATTCCTGCCAGGCATTTTGTTTCTATTTTCCTTTTAAAGCCTCTTCAACCAGACGGGTCTGTTCCTCAACATGCTTGCTGTGCAAACCAGTCGCGGGTGCTGCCGCCGCCTCACGTCCGACATAGCGGGCGCGTGTATTTTTCAGCTTGGCCTCAGTTAGAACCTCTTCTAAAAGTGGATCTGTGAAGAACCAGTATCCCTGGTTTTTCGGCTCTTCCTGACACCAGATGAATTCAGCATTTTTATACTGGGAAAGCTCCTCAACAAGCGCTTTATGCGGGAACGGGTAAAGCTGTTCAACACGCAAGATAAGGACATCATCAATGCCTAGCTCTTCACGTTTTTCAAACAGATCATAATAAACCTTACCCGTACAAAGAATAACGCGCTTCATTTTCTCCGGTTTGACAAGATTATCCATGGCATCATCCCATAGAACCCTGTGGAATGTGCTGCCTTCCGTCATCATAGACGCAGGTGATACAGCCAATTTATGACGCAGCAGTGATTTTGGCGTCATAATAATCAAAGGCTTCCTGAAATCACGGTGCATCTGGCGACGCAATGCGTGGAAATAGTTCGCAGGCGTTGTCAGGTTACAAACCTGCATATTGTCTTCCGCACAAAGTTGTAAGAAACGCTCAGGCCTTGCGGAGGAGTGTTCAGGCCCCTGCCCTTCAAACCCATGTGGCAGCAACATTGTCAAACCCGACATACGCAGCCATTTAGTCTCGCCAGAGGCTATGAACTGGTCAATGATAACCTGCGCTCCGTTCACAAAGTCTCCGAATTGCGCTTCCCAGCATACCAATGTATTCGGATCTGACAGAGAGTATCCATATTCAAAGCCAAGAACCGCAAATTCCGACAAAGGGGAATCATGGAATTCAGCATTTGGCTGACCATCTTTTACGTGTTGCAGGGGGATGTATTTTTCTTCTGTTTTTTGGTCATATAAAATTGCGTGGCGCTGTGAAAATGTTCCACGACCCACATCCTGACCGGAAAGACGTACAGCAAAATTTTCATCCAGCAATGTTCCAAAGGCTGCGGCTTCTGCAGTGGCCCAGTCAAACCCTTCACCACTTTCAAACATCTTTGCCTTGGCTTTAAGCTGGCGGTCAATTTTTGAATTCAGGTTGAAATCATCCGGAACTGTGGTCAGGGTTTCACCGACACGCTTTAACGTCTTTTTGCTAACAGCCGTATTTCCGCGTCGCGCATCACCCGATGCCGTTTTAAGTCCCGACCATGCACCTTCCAGCCAGTCGGCCTTATTCGGTTTATAGCTTTTCGTGGCTTCAAATGCTTTCTCAAGATATTCGTTAAACTCAGCCATCATTTCATCGGCTTCATCGTCCGAAATGACACCCTCTCCCATCAGGCTTTGCGCATATTGTGAGCGTGTTGTTTCCTGACCCTTAATCTTTTTATACATGATTGGCTGTGTGAAGGATGGTTCGTCACCTTCGTTGTGACCGTGGCGGCGGTAGCACATCATATCAATCACGATGTCTTTTTTAAATTCCTGACGGAATTCAGTGGCAATCCGCGCGACATGAACAACCGCTTCAGGGTCATCTCCATTTACATGGAAGATAGGTGCAGAAAGCATCTTTGCAACATCTGTCGGATAAGGTCCTGAGCGTCCGTATTTCGGCATTGTGGTAAAGCCGATCTGGTTATTAATAACAATATGAATTGTTCCGCCGACACGATAGCCGGGCAGTTCTGATATCATAAGTGTTTCCGCAACAACACCCTGACCCGCAAAGGCAGCGTCCCCGTGGAGAAGCAAAGGCAAAATCTCGCTGGATTCTTTATCGTCAATTTGCACCTGTTTGGCACGAACTTTACCGATAACAACCGGGTTCACACATTCAAGGTGAGACGGGTTGGCTGTCAAAGACAGGTGAATTGTATTGCCGTCAAAGTCACGATCTGTCGATGTTCCTATATGGTATTTCACATCACCGGAGCCTTGAACATTATCGGGATTGGAAGGTTTGCCCTGAAACTGTGCAAAAAGCGCGGTAAAAGGCATACCCATAACATTTGTCAATACGTTAAGGCGACCACGGTGGGCCATGCCGATGACAATTTCTTTTAATCCCATCTGACCACCACGTTTCATGATCTGCTCAATTGCAGGGATTAGGGATTCACCCCCATCAAGACCAAAGCGTTTTGTGCCTGTGTATTTGGTATTTAAAAACTTCTCCAGCCCTTCTGCCGCAGTCAGTCTTTGCAAAATGGCACGTTTTCCGTTTTCGGTAAAATCAGTGTGGTTGCGAGGGGCCTCAATACGCTTTTGTATCCAGGCCTTTTCTTCCGGATCTGTCAGGTGCATAAACTCAACACCTATTGTTCCGCAATATGTCTCACGAAGGATATTTAAAATTTCGCTCAATGTTGCGTAATCACGCCCCAAAACGCCATTAATAAATATTTCACGGTTATAATCACTGCTGGTGAAGCCATAATGCCCGGGATCAAGCTCAGGGTAATCCTTCGTCTCCTTTAATTCCAGCGGATCAAGGTGAGATATGAGATGACCACGCACCCTGTAAGCACGGATCAGCATCAGAGCGGCTATAGAATCAGAGGCCATACTCTGCAACTCTTCAGTAGAAAGCCCATCAGGTGCGTTGATATTTGCGGGCTTATTTTGGCCTTCCATCACTGTTGCCACATCATCTTCAGCTGACATATGCGCAAAACTGCGATTACCGCGCTTGTTCTCAGATGGCGTCCAGCTTGCTCCGTTCAACTCGTGCAAAAGCGCGGCCTCATCATCATTTAAATCACCGAAAAAATCGCTCCAGCTTTTATCAACCAAATTGGCGTTTACCTTATATTGCGCATAAAGATGCGCGATATATTCGGCATTCACCCCGTTTAGAAACATGGATATATCTTTGGTTTTTGAAGCAGAAGACGATGAAGACATGTAAGTACCTTATACGTTATATTTTTTTAAAAGAGTTTATATAAAAAACCCGTTACAGGGCTTAATTTTTATACATTACGTAAGGCATTTGCAAGCTCTGACAACGCATTATCTTCAGCCGGGGAAATATTCATTTCCTCGTAAAGTTTGCGATTGGAAATGCGCGCAAAGAAATTGGCAACTTTTTCAACAAACACGTCATAATCCATGCCATGATTAACGTCGGTATGATATTCGTCTTCCTGATAAGCTTTTGCAACATCTGTTGCGACCTGCATACACGCGCCTTTGAAAGCATCGAGTTCTTGCTGGGATGCGGCAGCCTTTAACATGCGGGCAACAATTGCGGCTTCTGCGACAGCATTATCCGATTCCGCCTTCCATTGCGCATGATATCCGGACTGAGATACGGCATTGTCTGCCATTTCCTTTATCAAAGGAAACGCTTTATAGGTTTTTGCCATCTTCTCAAGAACATTATAAAGCTGGGCCTCTTCAGCCACGTCAGAGCCATGGTCACTTTCACCGGCATCATCGGCATGCGACATCCATATACCTATCTTATAAAAAAGGCCGCTAAGTTGAAATTGCTGGTCGGGTGTGAATTTTGAAAGTTCGAGTGTCACTATACTGCCTTATATTTTCTCACTAAGCCGCCTCACGTATTTCACGCCCAAGGCTTTCGCCCAATTGGCGCAGAGCCTCGCGCTCACGAGCGGAGATATTTAAAAGCTCAGCATTAGATTTCATGGCATTTCCACTTATGAAAGCCGAAAACCGTTCTTTCCAAACAACCCAGTAAGTATTGAGTCTCGACAAAAATCCTGATCTGTAGTCAAATTCGCGGTAAGCAAGCGCAACATTATAACCAATTTCAATAAGATTGCTTTTAAACGCCTCAATGTCCCCGCGCTCCAATTTTCCATTCAGGGCGGCTATAACATCACGGCATTCTTTAGGAACATCCTCAATATTCTCGACCCAGTTGATCCAGTCCCCGCGCTCCTTCATACATTCTTCCATAAGTGCTTGCACAAACTGGGATTTCACAAAATCTTCTGAATAAGCCATAATAAGCGTTTCCAACGCCTTTTGCTCTTCCTTGTCAGATGCATTGCCACCAGTCCCGTCTGCAAGAGACATCCATAATCCCACACGGTAAGGCAGACGAATGGCGGATTGTCTTATTTTCGGGTCTAGATCTTTGAGAGTCAGCGACATAAAACCAGTATAGCAACGCCGGAGCGACCCTGCAATCTTGAAAATTATTGACATAATGAAGTAAAAGGGGATATAACTTCCTCCATGGTAAATGGTATTTCACGTTACAATAAACCTCGCATAGCAAACGAAGCTCAAAAAGTTTCTCAGCCGTGGTTCGAAAAAAATGAACATGGGCAAGCAGTCATGCGCTCCGTGGCAAAGCCTGCTGTTCTTAGCGTGGATAATGCCGTCACTTATTTTGAGGCAGTTCAGATTGATCCCTCAAAAGACCAATGGACTATAAAAGAGCACTATTTATCTTCCGAGACAGGTGAATTTATAGATAACGAAAATGATCTTGCTGTGATTGGCCAACATATGACGCATATTCGCCGATGCAACTTTGACGCAGCCCTTCTTCATATTACGGATTTTGAAACATCAGTTCCTAAAGATGCAAAATATGAGGAGGCTGTGGAATCCTTAGGCAAACGTCATTACATATATGCTGCTGAAGGTACAGGAGACTGGTGGTTTGATGTAAACAATAACGCAGTCTCAATCGAAGAAGATCCCGAGCTTACACGCATTACAAATAGCAATAAATTACGCGCAGCACGCCGTGCCGAAGACGCCAGAAAACGAGTATCCAACCCGGAAGAGCTTCTTCGATCGAAAAATGCCGTCATCCTGAAGGAAAGTTTCTTGCCGGCAATACGACCTATCGAAACAGGTAATTTTCTGACACGCATTTTTGATAGCGAAAAACGCGCAGTTTATAAACTACAAAAAGCCGTCAAAGAAGCAGTTGATGTAAATGACTTCAAAACATATCTCTCCTTGTTGAAGCAAGCAGAACCAGCACATATCTCACTTTTCCCCCCTGAACATATAGCAAAATTTCTAGACTTATCTGAAAATGACAAAATTTGTGTCAGCAAAGCATTTACGACCGATCGTATGTGGGAATATTCATATAAAAAAGGGCCACTTGACCTTGAAGACAAAACCACTCTTCTTCTTGAGGCCTCCAAATTTGATCATCTGGCACGAGCTTTAGGTAATTATAAAATTCATCTTCAGGACGATTGGCTTAAAAACATGTCGACCCTGCCCGAACTTTATATGGATAAAGCGATGAAACTCTATCTGGAGGCACCGGAATCAGAGCTAAAAACAGAATTCTTCTCCACGAACATGATGCGTATGCTTTGTACCCATATAGCCGAGACCAAATCACCAAGAATTTTGCCCGAACATAAAGGGAAAGAGCTTATTAGATTTATAGAGATGATCAACAACCGCGCAGATCATGAAAACATATTATTTTCTGCGAAAGATACTAATGAAAAAGGCAGAGATTATTCAAATTTATGCTTCAAACTCATGCGCAGGCTACATACTTCTCTAGGTGATTATCGCGGGATATCTGCTTATGACATGTTGGGTTTTTATAAAAATTGTGCAAAAAATCCTAAACAGCGCGAAGCGTTAAGCAATTTTTTTGTCGTGCATGAGCAAATTTTTGGTTCTGATCCTGCGGATTCTTTTTACGCCATTACAGAAAATTCAAAATCATCCAATCGAACTTATTTTATAGCTCGCGATGAAGATAAAGGTTTTATGCCTCAACAGCTTGTAGATTATTTTTACGCACAGGAAAAAGTCAGCGCGATGCAAGAATTAGATGCATATCTGGACAGTTTGGCAACTGAAGGCAGCCCAAATTACATTTCTTTTGATAATCAATACGCAACCAGCGGTAATAAGGCTCAACGGCAGTTGGAAATCAAGGAAGACGGGATTGAAACCCCAAAGAAAATACAACTTTCTGAGACACAAAATGCACACACGAATTTGGCGCAGCCACAACAAGAAGACAAGGCATTAATGGCTCCTCCACGCAAAGAAACGAAGCTCTCAAAGTGGTTCAACTCTATGAAGATAGAGAGCGCCAGAAAACTGCTTTTTCAGGATTTAAAAGGCGGGAAATTTGATTATCAACCTTTCAAGAAACTTGCTGATGAGCTTGAAAGGCCTGATGCTCACGAAATATTTCAAGATGATTTACTCTTCCAGATTTTTGAGAAAGGGATAGTCAAAAATCAGGAAAATCCAAAGCCTATTAAATACTGCCTCAAATTTACAGATACACGCGCTTTCAAAGACTTAATTATAGGCTCACCTGTTATCGCAGGAAAATTCAGAACTTTTATTAACGAGTTTTTAATTGAAAAAACCAGAAATCCAGTATCTTCTTACGAAGCAAGCACCGCAGGTTTGGTTAAACAAATCGAGGAAACAGATTTTCTTGAAGGTTTTATTTCAGAAGACACGAAGCGACGCATGTCCGCAATTCTAATTGCCAGAGATGGATCTTTTGGAGTTTTAAGTCATTTAGAGCTATCCAGTAGCATTGATTTTGATGACGATTTCAAAGATTTAATCATTGAAGAAGCCCCGCAATATTCAAATGAAAATGGTGTCGATAGAGCTCTTAGAAACTATGAAGAAGCTCTTCCTGAAATTGACAGATATTACACTGAACGCAGCGCCTCATTCGATAAGGACAGTCACTCGTCCATTTTTCAAATACCAAATGAGGGTCAGACAAGCATACCTCAAATTGAATCTAAAACAGCTTCTTCTTTGATATCCGCAACAAGCATGGACAACACAGAGATTGTAAAAGCCCCTAACGCCAAGCTTGATGTATTTGAGCTTTAGGAAAAAGCCGCTTAAGCAGCCTTTTTAATCGCCTCAGCAACTGCTTCACCAAGTCCGGCTGGTGTTTCAGAAACAACAAATCCGCATTCGCGCATTTTCTTTGTTTTGGCCTCGGCTGTATCTTCTGCTCCACCGATAATCGCACCGGCATGACCCATACGTTTACCTGGAGGGGCTGTCACACCCGCGATAAATCCGGCAATCGGTTTTTTCGTATCAAGTGAGGCATAATATTCGGCAGCTTCAATTTCAGCTGTTCCGCCGATTTCACCAATCATCAATATGGCCTCTGTTTCCGGATCATCCATAAACATTTCAATGCAATCAATGAAGTTTGTGCCGTTTACCGGATCACCACCAATACCGATACATGTTGACTGACCTAATCCCACAGCAGCGGTCTGGGCTACAGCTTCGTAAGTCAATGTCCCGGAACGTGAAACAATGCCGACCTTACCACGCTTATGAATGTGACCCGGCATAATACCGATCTTGCATTCATCAGGCGTGATCACACCCGGGCAATTTGGACCGACAAGGCGTGAATTTGAGCCTTCAAGAGCGGCTTTCACCTTAATCATATCCTGAACAGGAATCCCTTCAGTAATGCAGATAATCAGCTCAATTTCAGCGTCTATCGCCTCAAGAATTGCATCTGCGGCAAACGGTGGCGGCACGTAAATAACAGAGGCATTGCAGCCTGTTTGCGCCTTGGCCTCGGCAACCGTATTAAATACAGGTAGCCCAAGATGTTCTGTTCCGCCCTTTCCTGGAGTTACACCGCCAACCATATTCGTACCATATTCCATAGCCTGTTCAGAATGGAACGTACCTTGCGATCCGGTAAAGCCCTGGCAGATAACTTTGGTGTTTTTATCAACGAGTACTGACATTTTTGAGATAACTCCTTAAAACTTTATGCTAAATATCATTTGCCGCAATGTATTGCGGACGTGAATAAGTCATAGCATTTGAGGATATATTTACAAGCCCCAAATTCTCACAATCCGCATGAAATGTTGAGCGTCCCGTTTTGCGGATAAGGCTGTCAATTGTCTCCTGATCGCTTTCAACGGTTAGAGAAAAGCTGTCACGCTCCCCGCTTGGCTTACCGATAGACCCGACAACCTCACCATAAAGACCAAGCTTACCACACACTTTTCCGAACAGTTTTGTAATATCGTGCGGTGCGTTTGGCGCTGCCTCTTCCTCAAAAGACAAACGTAAGGTCAGATCAATAT
>Ga0066376_10004056_pt1 | contig 12859 bp, 13 predicted proteins | sample Knorr_S15_td_Bot_FD_77009 | JGI IMG/M metagenome (GOLD analysis project Ga0066376, IMG submission 77009) | Marine microbial communities from Southern Atlantic Ocean transect - Knorr_S15_td_Bottom_ad_5009_LV_A | ecosystem: Environmental > Aquatic > Marine > Oceanic | place: Southern Atlantic... | reverse complement strand
TGGCCCATGCGTACGACCCATCAATATGTGGGCTCTTTTGTTCTTTAATACAAAGAGCAGCCTCTGCAAATAAAACCGCATCACGCACAAAATGAATATATGCGTCCCTATCTTTACTAAAGTTTTCACGTGTTCTTGTTTTCCCCCACGTTCTGGCTGTAACGGTTCCCCCCCCATGCATTCCCAAAAGAGCAACATTCCAACATGTTGACACATCAAAAGTCGTCACGATTACTTCTACAATCCCCTCGATTTCAAATGGCCATTTTTTCATTTTTTCTCCATTTTTTCAAATGCTTTTAGACACGCTTCATACACCCGCATTGCATCTGATTTGCAATCTATTCTTATATCTGTTCTTACCATCGGGCGATCTATCCTTGTTTTATCATTAGAATCTATCACAAACACATCCACAAATGGATACATTTCCATTAAACCCGATATATTCGCTTCATATCCTTTTGCCATCATTAATTTCTTAATCGGACCCGAAAAGGATTTATCACCTATGAATGGGGATACTGCAACAACTTTTGTTTCTGACAGTAATTCTTCAATTCCTTTCAAAGACAAAATAGGACCAATACTAGTTACTGGGTTTGATGGGCCAATAATAACTTCATTTTTCAGTGCATCTACAACAAACCTTGTTGTTTTAGCCGTCTCAGATCCTCTAAACTCAATATTTTCTACTTCTGGCTTTCCTTTCCATCCTGCCCAAAAAGCCTGAAAATGCATCTCGCCAAGATCCGTCTGCAAAATACTCGAAACGGGGTCATCGCTCATAGGGAGCAATTTCACATCCGTTTTCAATACTGAACACAGATTTTCTGTTACTTCTGTTAGGGTTTTTCCCTCTTCTATTAAACATGACCTAAGTTTGTGAAATAAGCGATCCCGGTCCCCAATTTTCATGAATTCTTCTCCTCCTGAAAATCTACGCCAATTTGCTATTCTCTTCCCACTGATTTGTTCATTTTTCTTCAAAAAATTTGGATTTCCATCCCACCCTCTTTCTTTTGCCAACTCCACTAAATAATCATGTGTACCAAAAGTATCTCCTTTTATCCCCCACCATTTTTTTCGATCCAATATGCCTGAGGAAAGATACATCACAGTATCCAAATCTGGACAAACCAACAAGTCCCCCATCTCGATATCGTCTCCCGTATTCCCTATAACAACCGTATCTGCGTTGTGAGGCATTCCTGACAATAATTTCGGTGTTCCTGTCCCTCCTGAAAGAAAAGTAATCATAATGGTTTCATATTTTTAATTTATCTTAATTTTCTCCTAATTTTTGTCATTTTCAGTTCTATATGTTATTACTTATATGTTATCCTATTCTATCCCTTTCTAGATGAAAACTATTAAGGACAGTGTCCATGACCATATCACTATAGATGGATTCGCCTTAGATTTACTAGATACTCCCCCAGTCCAACGATTACGGCACATAAAACAGCTGGGTACCGTTTCTCTTGTCTATCCCTCTGCAAATCACACCCGATTCGAACATAGTATCGGAGTTTACCATTTAGCATGCGAGGTCACCAACCACCTTGGAACTCCTCTTGAAATGACTAATCATATACGGGCCGCAGCAATGCTTCATGATATTGGTCATTCACCTTATAGTCATAACATTGAACCTTTGCTTAACCATAGAATTGGCTTTGCCCATGAAGATATAGAAGATCTGCTCACTTCCCCTCCTCTTTGCACCGTTCTTGAAAATCATAATTTAGATGCCAATTTGATAGCAAACCTAATTATTGGAAAAGGGCAATATGGTCAGATAATCTCAAGTTCGATCGATGTAGATCGAATGGACTATCTAGTTCGAGATGCCCACCACACTGGAGTTCCTTATGGTGCCATTGACCACGGAAGGCTAGTCCGAGAGCTAACTTTCGCCGAAGATGAACTGGTTTTATCAGTCTCTGGTGGAAATGTTCAAGCCGCTGAAAGTCTCCTTCTTGCTAGAACTCTCATGGGCCCCACCGTATACAATCATCATGTAGCACGAATCTCAAAATCAATCTTACGACGAGCAACTGAATTCCTTCTTGATTCTAAAATCATAAAAGAAAATGATCTTCGAAACATGGATGACCACGATTTGCATGTGGCACTCCGATCAAACGCAACAACCTCTCCCCTCGAGAAGAGAATTTCTAACCGAAACCTCTACAAACGAGCAATCTGGGTGGAAATGAAAGATGTTCCAGACGATGTCATCAACGCAGATTATGATTCTATTCATGCATTTGAAGAAAACATAGCTTCTAAAATCGGTGTAGATTCTAAATCTGTAATAATCGACATACCTTCTTTACCCTCTGCAATTGAGAACGAAATAAAAATTAAAGTTGGAGATGAAATTAGCATGCTCCATGACCATTCCCCGCTTGTTGGCGCACTGCAAGATGCTCAAAAAGAACAATGGCGTCTTGGTGTATACGCCCCAAAAAATATAGTGGAACAAGTTGGTAGTGCCGCAGAACGTGAGCTAAACCTTGAAACAAATGGGCACCTCATTTCCATGCGATCAAAGAAAAATTTTAGTCTTGATAACTTTATTAACTAACAGCGTTTCATGCGACTCATTCAAGTCTCTACCTAGCAAAGTGCGACCATGCAGCTTCAGGGTACAATTCTTTTTGGCCATGAATTTGATTTAATAGAAGGCACTATTACCATCGAGAATGGTCACATCTCAAATATAGAAGAAGAAGCTACTTATAGTACTGATATAATTCTTCCCGCTTTCATAAATTCCCATACTCATATTGGAGATTCCATAGCAAAAGATGCCGGATTTGGACTATCTCTAGATGAATTAGTAGCACCTCCTGATGGACTTAAACACCGTCTATTGGCTGCAGCAACTCCTGACGATCTAATTTCTCAGATGAGGAAATCTATTACTCTAATGGGAGACACTGGAGTGGCCGCCTTCGCAGATTTCCGGGAAGGCGGCATCGCCGGAGTCAACATGTTGCACAAAGCTCATTCCAACTCCAACGTAGATGCAATCATTTTCGGTCGAGAAACCATTGATGTCTTGAATATCGCAGATGGATTCGGAGCAAGTGGATCTAGAGATTCAGACTTTACCCATGAGCGGAGTTCAACCAAAGCTGCAAATAAATTGTTTGGAATCCATGCGGGCGAGCGTGATAAGACTGATATAGAAACCGCGCTAGCTTTAGAACCCGACTTCGTGGTTCATATGGTGCACCCAACTTCTGAACATCTTGACCATCTTCAAAACACTAATATTCCCGTTGTGATTTGTCCTCGATCAAATCTTGTCACTGGTGTTGGACTCCCTCCTATAGACGATCTACTAACCCACACCACCGTTGCACTCGGAACTGACAATGTGATGACGAATAGTCCTTCACTTTTCCGCGAAATGGCGTTCGTTTCAAAACTCTTTGATATCGACCCCCGTGAAGTTCTACGAATGGCCACTTCTTCTGGGGCAAAAATTTTTGATCTTAATTATGGCGTCATCGAGCCCAATCGAGAAGCCAAGCTTTTGGTACTAGATGGGGATTCTAATAATCTTTCAGGGTCTTCAGATATAATTAGCTCTATAGTTAGGAGGGCAAGTTCTTCTGACATTAAACAAGTCTGCCTTTGAATCTCACCCATTTATTTTTCATCTAATCGCCGTTATCACTCCCCCCGCTAAAGCATATATTGTGTCCTTTCCCGCTGCAACTGATGGGGGACTCACATACATGGGTTCCTTGGATATCTCTATCGTTCTGCTCATTTCTCTTCTGGACGCTTGACCGGGGATGGGACTCCTTTCAAATGTATCAATTCCAATCACATTGACGCTTGCCACATCCGATCTGTTCACCCTTTTTTGCAATTCACCCACATATACCTCCCCTCCTGCTATTATTGGATTTCCTAATTCTACAGACGAATATTTCATATTTTCAAATTTTATAGTCCATAACCTTGACCCCCCCTTTCGATCCAATGCGACCATTTCTGCAACGCCATATGCCCTTTCTGCACGCTCCTTTTGAACAGAAACATAGAGTGCTTCTGAACTTGCGGCCATGCCCATCCATGACTTTTCATCCCTCGATAGAACCGACCATTCTATCTTCCCACAAGAATCGTCTATTGCAAATATTTTCTGCTCCTTTGCCTGATTCGATTTCCCAATTGCGTACACAGTTTCTCCACTTGCAATGACTTGTCCACTTTTATATTCATACCCCATCGGAACCGACCAGATTTCTGACCCATCAGTTTTTGAAATTCTATGGATATTACTCCCCCCTGCTGTATACACCGAATCTCCCTGGATTGCAAAAAGACCAGATATATTATTTGACCTAAATTCCCATTCTATCTCTCCTGTCTCCGGTTCAACCGCGTATAGTGCGTCTATCTCATTTCTACTAATCCCAAAAACATACAATTTATCTCCCCCATTAACACCCCCTACAAATCTCCATTCTCCATCCGGTCGGAATGACCATAATAATTCCCCAGTTTCTACACTAAAAGAGTGAATCCCATCTGGACTCCCTGCATATATGTTATCTTTCATAACCGATCCTGGTAAAAGTGCCCCCCCTTCATACTCTGCAACCCATTTTTGTTCCCCTCGCTGAGCATCTAATGCGTATAGTTTTCCAATTCCTGTAATCGTCTGCCACCCTACATAAACCACATCATCCCTTATTAATGGCCGAATGGCTGATGTACTTGAAATAGGCAATCTCGTATTCCAAGCCAATTTCATCGTATCCGCGTTTGGATCTGCTCCATAATTTTTGTGATCTCCTGTGACGCTACATCCGAAATGCGGCCACCACCCCTCCGATCCTCCCCTATCTTGATATTTATTTTCCTTCCTCTCAACCCCCTCTGAACATTCATTCCTATTTGCTTTCCCCATGCATCCTGCCAATCCCAAAACTCCCAAGCTTGATATTTGAAGTATTTCTCTCCTACTTTTCATTGTATTCATGCCTTATCCTATATCTCTAAAATTTTAGTTCTATCTATTGCAAATTTATAGCATTACTTCCAAATCAATCATTTTTGCTCAAAATATTTCTAATATCGATTCTTCCCACCCACCATAACCCTATGGCAAGAAGTCCTGCCATGACACTTGGAACCCAATTGCCATAGTATGTATTGACCAATCCCCCTAATAAAATAAAACTAATCATATCATCTAATCCAAATTCACACTCTTCGATACGCCCAAGAAGTTTTTGCTTATCGAACATACTGTTCACCACCAATACAGATATGCCCATATAAGAGTGACGTTTTGATGCACACTATGAGCCGCAGTCGCACGGAACTACTATTTTAATAACTCATCCCGTTATTTCACACGTTTTCTTTATGGAATGATCACAATCTTTCCCATATTGCTCTGACTGTATATCATTTTTTGGGCTTCTTCTGCCTTTTCCAGCGGATATCTTTTTGCCACCAAAACTTTCAGTGATTCTTCTAACATCATTCTGGAAATTTGATCTAAAATAGAACTAATTTTTGGAGTATTAAACATACTCATCATGTATATCTCTAATTCTTTCGATCGGGCAATTGAAAATTTTGGAATTGCCACTTGATCCTCCTCTTGACCAATTCCAACTATCCTTGCATTTTTACTAGCAACTTGGACATTTAATCCCATATATTCATCACATCTATGGTCAAGAATCACATTTTTTTGTCCTGTATTCTCAATCAATTCTGCAAGATTATTTTCATTGTAATCAAAAACGTGTTTTGCTCCCAATTGTTTTAATTTTGTATGATATTCCGATCTAGCAGTGGTAGTTATTTCTGCCCCAATCTTATTGGCCAATTGAACAGCTATGTGTCCTACTCCGCCACTTCCTCCATGTATTAGGCACTTTTCACCAGCTATTATGTTTGCATGATCTACAAGAGCACGCCAAGCTGTAACTCCCACTAGTGCAATCGCAGCACCCTCTTCAAATTCAATCGGATCTGGAAGTATGGCTAGATTGTCTCGTGGGGATATGATGGATTCTGAATATGTCCCATCTATATCTTTCCCTAGTCCTGTACCATACACCCGATCCCCCTCTTTTAAATCGCTTTTTTTAGATTCTATTTCTTCTACTACTCCTGCAAAATCTGACCCCGGTGTCCATGGAAGCCGAGGTACTTTGTACATGCCCTCCCGAAAATAAGTATCAACGGGATTTACTCCAATTGCTTCGGTTTTGATTCTAATTTCTCCTCTCTCTAGTTTTCGAGTTTTTATTTCTTCTACTTGCAAAACCTCCACTCCTCCATATCCATAGAAGCATATCTTTCGCATGATTCCTATAGTACTTCTAAGCGGATAAGTCGTCATATCTTCTCCAAAATAGACTTTTTATCAAATCATGAGATTTAACATCCACAGGGTTTCACTTTACATCAATGCGTTTGCATGAATATCAAGCAAAATCAGTTTTCTCAGATGGGGGGATCCCCATCCCTCTATCTGGATTGGCTAATTCCGTTGAAACAGTATTGGAGGAAACCAATCGAATAGGCTATCCTGCAGTCATCAAAGCCCAAGTCCATGTCGGCGGTCGGGGTAAAGCAGGAGGGATAGTCCTGGTGCAGAATGATAAAGAAGCCGAAATAGCTGCAAATAAAATATTAGGAATGGATCTCAAAGGATATTTAGTACATGAAGTTTTGATAGAACAGGCTATTGATTTCATAGATGAAATTTACCTTGGAGTCACTCTCGATCGAAGTTCTGGATTGCCCGTAGTCATGGTGTCTTCTAAAGGTGGTATCGACATCGAACAAGTGGCCTCCTCAACTCCAGATGCCATATCCAAAACTTATGTAAATCCTCTGCTTGGTCTCTCAGATTCTCAAGCTAGAGCTGCAATATTAGATGCTGGAATTTCTTCAAAAATAACTGATAAAGTTACTAACATACTTTTATCTCTTTATAATATTTGGGAAGCTTCCGACGCAACCGAAGCTGAAATCAACCCTCTAATGGTGGCCAAGAATGGAGACGTGATTGCAACAGATGCAGTCTTGAACATAGAAGATGATGCACTTTTCCGACAAAAAAAATTCGCCGATCTCAGAGACACAAGACATAACACTGCATTGGAATCCAAAGCAAATCTATATGGGTTTAACTATGTTCGTTTGGACGGTAATATTGGAATTATTGGAAATGGAGCGGGACTAGTTATGGCAACACTGGACTTAGTTGATTATTACGGTGGAAAACCAGCCAATTTTCTTGATATCGGCGGTGGGGCCAAATCAGATAGGGTCGAAAATGCTCTTGATATACTATTCGAAGATGAAAACGTCGATTCAATACTTTTCAATATTTTTGGTGGCATTACTCGTGGAGACGAGGTGGCCCGGGGAATAAACGACGCGCTTGAAACTTTCGACACACTTCCAAAACCCATTGTAGTACGACTCGACGGGACCAATGCAAAAGAAGGAATGGCAATTCTCAACACAGACCACCTCACTATCGAATCAACACTTGAATCTGCCGTCCAACGCGTAATTGAACTGACATCACAAAGAGGACCTTGAAATGAGCATATTAGTGAGCAAAAATACTCGAATAATTGTTCAAGGGATTACTGGAAGCCAAGGGGCATTCCACACCGAACAAATGGTAAACTATGGCACCAATGTAGTCGCAGGAGTGGTGCCTGGTAAAGGTGGATTGGATTTCAATGGAATTCCTATTTATGATACCGTTAATGCTGCCATGGCAGAAACTGATGCTAATGCTTCAGTCGTTTTTGTACCTCCTGCATTTGCTGCAGATGCCCTGTTTGAAGCCTTCGATACATCACTCGATCTTGTTGTTGCCATCACAGAAGGTATCCCAACTCATGATATGATAAAAGTTAATTTTTCTATTCCCTCACACGCCCGTCTATTGGGTCCTAACTGCCCAGGCATCATCACGCCGGGAGTGACAAAATTAGGAATTTTACCTGGAAATATTTTCACCCCAGGGCCCGTCGGTCTTGTTTCACGATCTGGAACTCTTACTTACCAAATTGTTTCAAACTTAACCAACTCTGACCTTGGACAAACTACTGTAATTGGTATCGGTGGGGATCCTATAATTGGAACAAATTTCATCGATTGTCTCGAACTATTTGAATCCGATCCTGATACTAAGGTAGTTGTCATGTGCGGAGAAATCGGTGGTGAAGACGAAGAACAAGCTGCCGATTTTATAAAAGAGAATATGACCACCCCTGTTGTTGGATTTATCGCAGGAAGAACGGCCCCACCTGGAAAACGGATGGGCCATGCAGGAGCTATTGTTTCTGGAACTGGAACTGGAACTGCTCAATCAAAAATTAAAGCTCTTGAAGATGCAGGAGTTTCTGTTGGACAAACGCCATCCGAAGTAACCGATTACGTCCAGGAATTACTTTAAATTGAGAGATTATTAATTCACTTTTGTTCACAATTTTTGAGCTTCATGAGTGGATCTTCTGACGCATCTGATCCTCCTGTACGAACATATCTTTTTTCACCAGAAATGACAGATTCTAGTGCTATATTTTCCCCATTTACTACAACGTGATATCTTGTTAGGCTTGATTCTATCATGTTATGTACTTGGTCGATATTTCTTTTTTGTATCTGACTTGCAACTTTAAATCCAATTTTTTCAATAGCTCTGTAATCATTATACTCACTATCTTCTCCCAATTCAATACATGTAACTTCCCATGAATGCATACTCAATTTATCCTCTCGACCAGTTGTATTAAACTTGACCCTTATCTATTATTCCTAACTCTGATAACTTCCGTCTGGTATGGCTGTTGGGAGATTAAACCCATAATCATTGAACAGCTCAAACGCCAAGACGTCTTTTTGCTCTAATTCTTCACGAGTACAAATTCCCCATTCATCATTAATATATGGTTCACCCATCTGGTCTGTGTACACACATTTGTCTGTAAGCGCGGGGTCTAACGCACCAATGTTGGCCATTAGAATCCAATAAAAGTATTCATGAATCTGACATCCATATGTACAAGACTCATCGTCGTAGGCATACCACGCACCCTTCGGATATGATCTAGGAGTTTCTTGGAAGTGGCCATCACGGGCAGTATCCATGGCAGTGGTTAGTTTAGAAGAGGTATGGGTAGCATCTGAATCCCCGCCATCTCCAAAGTATTCTGGGTATGCTCTGTACCATCCATTTGAAACAACATGCCAAACTTCCTCTAAATTGCCATCCCACCCACCTGGCACACCATTCTCAGCATTGGATTTTTCAATCCCGCCAAATGCCCATGTATCCTCATCATAATACATACTTGCTGCCATAGATATATCATCCTCACAAGGTGTTCCTCTATTTTTTCCGAAAAACTCTTCTCGCGCCTTCATATCCCAGACTGGAACGACATAATTGTTCTCAACAAGTTCCCTCAAAACGTTCATATCATCTGGAACTCCGTCCTCGTCATTGTCTATGTATTGTGCCAACACATGTGCAGTGTGTTCAACATATTCTACCGGTGCACGTTCAGGGGCAATGACGTACATTCCAAACACATCTACGTACACAGTCACAGCATCGTTATCGTTCATACATGCCATCGGGTGTTCTGATAGTATCTCAAAAGTAGGCACTATGCCCCCTACGACCGAGGCAACTTGTTCTTTTGGTGCTTCCTTCTTTGATTCCTTTCTTGATGCTTCCTTCTTTGATTCATCCGAACTGGTATCTACTACAATAGATCCTCCTTGTTCCTCACTATAATTCCCTTCCTGGGCCCCTCCAATACACCCTGCAAACACAGTTGTTACTAGAAGGACACAGATCAAAATAGAACATGCCTTTCTCATATACCCACTTCATAACCCCTTGACAATAAAACCTACAATATATTGCCAAGACGACCTAAGAAAGGCCATGTTTCGGATTGGTGCTCATGTTTCAATAGCAGGTGGGTTTGAAAAGGCAGTCGATCGCCAGATAGAGATAAAAGGCAATTGCGGTCAACTTTTTGTGGGCTCTCCACGAGGATGGAAAGTGGGAGAAGTGGATAAAGAGAGAGCAGATTTATTTAAAAAATCTTGCTCAGAAAAAGATGTGGGACCTTGGATAGTTCATGGGACTTATTTAATAAATTTAGCAACGCCAAACGAAGAGCTAGCAGAGAAATCCGTTGTAACCGTTCAGGAAGAACTAGATGCTTCGGCGGAGTTAGATATACCTTATTATACATTCCATCCTGGTGCCCATACCGGTGAAGGAATCGAAAGAGGTTTGAAGAATATCGCCCTGCGACTTTCTCAATTGGAGATTCCAAATTCAGTTACACTACTTCTAGAAAATACTGCTGGAAAGGGTACTACTCTAGGGAAAAAATTTTCGGAACTCCAAACAATGGTAGAAAAATCAACATATGGGTATGGTGACATAGGGGTATGTCTCGATACATGTCACTTGTTTTCTGCTGGATATGGATTTGGAACTGAAGAAGAAATCTCTCAAATGATAGACGAAATCGAAGGCACAATAGGTATTGAAAACGTGCGCTATTTACATCTAAACGATTCAAAGCACCCATTCGGTTCCGAAAAAGACGAACATGAGCATATCGGCGATGGTGAAATTGGAGAGGAACCGTTTAGAACCTTAGTAAATCACAAATTGTTCAGAGAACTTCCGATGGTTTTAGAAACGCCAATAGACAAGGAAAAAGACCATTCCTGGGACATTCAAAAAATAAGGGAATTAAGGAATAATTCTTAAAAATGGTTATGGAAACGATGCTGCATAAGCCATCTAATTCTTATCCAACTACTCCTTCCGAACTGACTGACCATGCAATTAATTATTCCAAAACAGTCCAATTGCCTATTGATATTTCTACTATTCACTGGACTGTATCCCGTCACGCAACAAAACGAGCAGCCTGCTGTAAATTTTCTCCCGGATCCTCTGATATTATCATTTCCCTTACATGGAAAGCTTTCCAGGCCTATGGCTGGGAAAAATTTAAGAGCATCATACGACATGAATTGATTCACGTATGGGAATACCAAACACATGGGTCAACTTCCCATGGGTCTTTATTCAAACAAAAAGCACAACAATTAGACGCACCCCTTCGATGTGATGCATTTTGCCCCCCTAGATTCTATCTAATCTGTACAAACAAAACTTGCCAATGGAAAACCATCCGTCACCGCGCGTCCAAAACAGTAACTCACCCTTTCAATTGCTATCGTTGTCGTAAATGTGGATCACCTTATACAGTCGAACATGTAGGCACATCCATTCGTTGGAACACACATTCAGAATATATGCTGGCACGGCAAAAAATAGGAATTCATTGGTAATCTCTCTACTATTCAGGTATACTCTTTCCAATGGCGTATTGCCCAATAACCAACTCCTGAACACACCAACCCCCCTGTGATCAAATATAAATACATTTGCAGTGTGTACTCTGTACCCCGAATCACTCTGACTAACCCCTCTCCCGATAATGACGCTAGAACAAACCCCAATATTGTAATCGCCATCACTACTTTTATTACCTCAAATGCGTTCCGTTTTCCCATCTTTTCTATATAATAAATAGTAATTATAAATAAAACTGAACTAAATAAAACATAAACTCCTAATCTCTGCTCGTTTCCCACATTTTCCCCATTAAATAGGCCTATCAATCCCACTATAGCCAACGCAAAAACCAAAGTAAATAATGCAACTTGAAAACCATCTTTTCCCAGCCTATTCCTCCCGATCAATCTTAAGACTCCTATTATCCCGCTAAATCCCTTCACAACTCTTTTAATTTTTTTTGGAATGTCTATTTCCCCACCTCTTAGCCTCCTTCTTCTTTTTTTCTCAAAACTTTTCATAATTTTTCTTCTCTTATATTTCAGTAGAGGGAAGGCTATATACATGGCGCCCAAAAGTCTCCCATTCAATGTCACAAAACCCGAAAACCATCACAATAACTGATGATGGTGTCACTTTACCTATTACTTCGATTCTTACCGGTCGTGGTTTTATCACAGGTAAATCCGGGTCTGGAAAATCCAACACAGCTAGTGTGGTAATCGAAGAACTTCTTAACAATCGTTGTCCGCTTTTGATCATTGATACTGATGGAGAATATAAAGGCCTGAAAGAAAAATTTAAAGAACTTATTCACATGGGCCAAAGTGACGAGTCAGACGTAGAATTAACGTTAGATAGAATAGACCGAATCACAGATTATGCGTTAATCCAAGGGGTCCCCATTATTCTAGATGTATCTACCTTCAAAGCCGATCAACAAAAATCAATCATTAACGAGGTTGTTACGTTGTTATTTAATAAAGAAAAAGAACACCGGAAACAATTTTTAATTATAATTGAAGAAATACATGAATTTATTCCTCAACAAGGTGGAGTAGACGAGTTGGCACAAAATATAATCCGAATAGCAAAACGCGGACGGAAACGCGGACTTGGAATTTGTGGAGTATCCCAAAGACCCTCTGCTGTTGATAAAGATTTCATCACCCAATGTAACTGGTCTGTTTGGCACCGCTTTACATGGGCGATAGACAAAAAAGCAGTAAACCAAACATTGGGGATTGACTATGCAAATCAAATATCCTCTCTCCAAACGGGAGAGGCATTTTTAGCAACAGACTGGGAGGAAACTAGACGGATCACACTAAAACAGAAAGAAACGTTCGATGAAGGATCAACACTCTACACTTCCGATATAATCCGTCCCACTTTTAAATCAGATCAGAGTGAATTAATCGAACAACTACGCTCCATAGAAGG
>Ga0066376_10004054_pt1 | contig 12862 bp, 9 predicted proteins | sample Knorr_S15_td_Bot_FD_77009 | JGI IMG/M metagenome (GOLD analysis project Ga0066376, IMG submission 77009) | Marine microbial communities from Southern Atlantic Ocean transect - Knorr_S15_td_Bottom_ad_5009_LV_A | ecosystem: Environmental > Aquatic > Marine > Oceanic | place: Southern Atlantic... | reverse complement strand
GAACCAGATAGGCCAGTGATAACTATCAGCTTATCACGGGGAATGGTTAGGCTGATGTCTTTTAAATTGTGCGTACGGGCGCCTCGGACTTCAATGTTTTCCATGCTATCTCGTTTTATTACCTAATTATTTTTTCAGTATCTCATAATACGCGATAAGATTAATCCTTGATCAAAGAAAAAATCATCGCTTACAGGTGATTATTTAGTTTTCGCTTGTGGTAGAATCCACGCTCAAATTTTAATAGACAGCAAGATCAGTAATTCATGACAGCATCTTCACTCAACTCTCGAGAAAAACGCGCTGCCGTTTCGTTGGCGAGCGTCTTTGCATTCCGTATGCTTGGCCTATTTATGCTGATGCCAGTATTGGCGATTTATGGTCAGCAACTAGAAGGTTTTTCGCCGCTTTGGATTGGCTTTGCTATTGGTGCCTACGGTTTAACGCAAGCGGTGTTACAAATACCGATGGGGTGGTTGTCTGATAAAATTGGCCGCAAAAAAGTGATTATTGGTGGCCTTTGTATGTTTGCTCTTGGTTCAGTGATTGCGGCAACTGCTGAGTCTGTTCAAATGGTTACGCTAGGGCGTGCACTTCAAGGCATGGGGGCGATTGCCAGTGCCTTATTGGCACTTGCTTCTGATTTAAGCCGTGATGAGCAACGTCCGAAAGTTATGGCCGTGATTGGTATGTGTATTGGTATGAGCTTTGCTGTTGCTATGTTACTTGGGCCAATTGTTGCTGCATCGTGGGGAGTCGCTGGGGTATTTTGGCTTACCGCAGGGCTTGCCATTTTAGGTATTCTAATCGTGTTATTTTTAGTTCCTAATGCGGTAAGTAAAGCCCCAAAAGGGGATACGCTTGCTACTTTAGATGACATTAAACAACTGATTAAACACCCGCAATTAGCACGCCTTGATTTTGGTGTAATGCTGCTGCACCTGACATTAACCACTGTATTTGTCGCCTTACCAGGCCAGCTTATCAAAGATGGCTTAGTTGCAGACCACCATTGGTATTTATATATTCCTGTGCTGTTTTTAGCGTTTTTCTTAATGGCGCCCATGATGATTGTGGCGATTCGTAAAGAAAAAGAAAAACAAGCGTTTATTGGCTCAATCGCGCTGCTTGTTTTAAGCATGCTAGCAATGTCGTTATGGGTTGATTCAGTGATTGGTATTGGTATTTGTATGCTGGTTTACTTTATTGCTTTTAACTTTTTAGAAGCAACCATGCCTGCACTTGTGTCACGTATTGCTCCTGCAAACCAGAAAGGCTCTGCGATGGGCGTATTTTCATCAACACAGTTTTTTGGTGCCTTTTTAGGTGGTTTATTAGGAGGTTACGTTGCTCAAGCATTAAGTGCGCAAGCAGTGTTTGCGGCGGCGGCACTTGTTGGGGTAATATGGCTTATCCTTGCTTGGAATATGCAAGTCCCACCAAGAAGTAAAATAATTAGCTTAATGACTGAATTAAGTTCAGAGCAGCAGGCACAAGCGCTTGCTTCTCGTCTTGTTGCTTTACCGGGCGTAATTGAAGCAACGGTTGTCTGTGATGAAAATCGCAGCTATTTAAAGATTAATGATAAAGAATTTGACCTAGACCAAGCACGCAAAGTGGCTGGTTTAATCTAACGTTTTATAGGAGAAGTTCCATGGCACGCGGTGTGAACAAAGTCATCTTGGTTGGTAATTTAGGCCAAGATCCAGAAGTACGTTATATGCCTAATGGCAATGGCGTAGCGAATATCAGCATTGCTACGACAGATAGCTGGAAAGATAAAAACACAGGGCAAATGCAAGAGCGTACTGAATGGCACCGTGTTGTGTTGTTTGGCAAACTAGCAGAAGTTGCTGGTGAGTATCTTCGTAAAGGTTCACAAGTTTACATTGAAGGTCGCCTACAAACACGTAAATGGACTGATCAATCAGGCCAAGAAAAATTCACTACAGAAATCGTGGTAGACATGGGCGGTCAAATGCAAATGTTAGGCGGTCGTGGTGAGCAGCAAGGTGGCGGCTATCAAGGTGGTCAATCACAAGGCGGTTACCAAGGTGGCCAACAACAAAGTAGCGGCTACGGTTCTGGCCAGCAAATGCAGCAAAGCAACAATAATAGCTATGCGCCACAGCAGCAGTCTGCACCTGCGCAACAACAGCGCCCGCAGCAACAATCTGCACCTCAGCAAAGCAATAACCAATACGGTGGCGGCTATGGTCAGCAGCAAAACAGTGCGCCTCAACAAGGCGGTTTTGCACCTAAGCCACAAAATGCACCACAAGGCGGCGCATCAAACCCAATGGAACCACCTATCGACTTTGACGACGATATCCCGTTCTAATTGGTGACATAGCAAAAGCTGTATAATTAGTTTTTAAGAAGCCCCGCATTAGCGGGGCTTTTTTATGTGTTAGAATTAATGCTTAATCTAATACCAACCCGCAATAATACTTAATCATTTTGAGGGATTAAACCTATCGCTAACTGCGTTAAAAATTTCTCATTTAGAACAACTAAATAACGAAATTTTTGCCTTGTTATCAACGAGGTTTTATTGCCTCAAAATAGACTACTTAATTAAGCGGGTTGGTATAAAAGCAAGTTGGTAGTCCGAATTGGCTATATTTAAAACCTGGTCTAAATTTATAAAACCCTAACCCACTACTTTTCTATTAACTATGCAATTTTTAAGGAAGATAAGTTTTCAACAGGCGCTAGCAGCGGTTATCGCTTTTGCTTTGGTTGTCATGATTGCAGCTTCTTATACTGTTATTAATGAGTCACTGGCTAGAAAAAGCACCGTTGAGAAGGATGCTGTATTTATACGTGAAGCTTTGATGGTTGATGAGATAGCTCACGAAACGGCAGTTGAACGGGGGTTAACGGCTGGTCTCATCGGCTCGGGCTACAGTCAAAATAAAGAGCGTGTTGCTCAGCAGCGTTCAGTAGTCGATAAAGCGTTTAATAAATTTGCTCGCTATACCCAAGAACAAAAGCTTTCATCAACATTATTCAAAGCCGTATTGGCGAAGCATGAAGTGATCACAACGCTTAGGGAGAGCGTCGATAAGCAACAAGGTCAACATGCATTTGTCGTTTATTCAGATTCAAACAAGTTCATGCTTGATGTGGCTAACCGACGCGTTTCGCAGGTCAAACAAAGTGAAGCGATTGCGTCAGGTCTTGCGATAGTCGAAATGTCTTTATTAAAGGAAAGATTGGGGCAGGTGAGAGGTAAAGTGAATGGCGTTTTATCTTCCAAGTCTATTTCTGAAAGTAATCAAGTGCTTATCAGAAGCTATTTTCACAACATTGAAGAAACCTTGTTTCTGCTTTCTTTAACACTTACAGATGAAGCGGATCAAAAGTGGTTAGCAGAATTGACTAACTCGCAAACTTATCAAGATGTAAAAAGCATTGTTGAAAAACTTAACCAAGAAAGCGGCGAATTAGCCCAAAACTATCCAGCACCAGCAGATTGGTTTGCTCAGTCGACCGAGTTAATAGGCAAGATCCGCAAGCATATTCTGCAAAAGCAGCAAAACCTAGAAGCGCTCATAGAGCACGGTCGCAGTAGTGCACATACAGCGGTATATGCCACAACTGGTTTTGCCATTGTTCTTATAGGTTTGTTCCTCGCGTTTGGATTATTCGTTATTAAGTCGCTGGCTAGAAAAGTAACGAGAGTACGAGATGTTATTGGTAACATCGCCACGAGCCATGATTTGGGAGTAAGAATTAACGATAATTCAAGTGATGAAATTGGTGCAATTTCCAGAAGTGTTGATGAACTTGTCGATGCGCTTACTGATTTAATTAGGCAAGTTCAGCAAGCAAATAACACCAGTGAATCCAGTGTTAAGTCGTTAATCTCGTTTGCTAAAGAGCTGTCTGTACGTGTTGAAAATATCAACTCAACAACGACAACGTTGCACGATAACTTCACAAGGTTATATAGCCAGATTGAACAAATCGCGGTATCTGCGGAAGAGAGTTCTAAAAACACCACAAAAGCCAATGATTTATCCGCAAGCACCAAGCAAATTATTGGCAAGAATAAAGCAAGTATTAGTTCGTTGTCAGATTTGATCCAGCAAGCGCATGAGCAATCGGATGCCTTAAGTGCCAAGACTAATAGTATTCAATCTGTGCTTGATACGATTTCGAGCATTGCAGAACAGACTAATTTACTGGCTCTTAATGCAGCAATAGAGGCTGCTAGGGCAGGAGAGCAAGGCCGTGGCTTTGCAGTGGTTGCTGATGAAGTGCGTGGTCTAGCTACACGCAGTCAGGCCTCAACATCTGAAATATCTTCTGTATTAGATGATATAAAACAGCAAGTTCAGCAGTTGCAGGTGTACATGGAAAATACCTCTGAATCAACGCAAATGGTCAGTGATAATAGCGAGAAAGCGTTAACAAACATTGATATTTTAACTGACAATATCAGCGATGTGAGCAGGCAAACAAACACGGTGTCAGACGCGATTGAATTGCAAAGCCAACTTGCTGAAGAAGCAAGCAAAGCAAGTCAGGATATAACGGCAAATATGCATGATGTGCAAAATGAATTAACGTTACTTTCAAAGCTTATCGTTGATTTAGAAAATGCCCAACAAAGAACCTCTAATGCCGTCAATATGTTCAAAGTTAATTAGAAAGCAAGACTAACTGAACTGCTGCGTCAGTATTATTAATATCCCTCTGAAAGTAATTGGTAAGATTTAAAGCCAGCCCATGTGTTGGCTTTATTAATAACTCAAACTTTGTTGCTACTCCTTTAAGGTGGGCTTTGCTGGTTACAAAATAATAATCATTAACCCTTTTTGCTAGGTGTTTAAAATTACAAAACTTTTGACAGCGTTAGTTCTAGGATAATTCTGAAATTGCTTTTAATCGCCCTGCAGCCTTGTATTTATGGGGTTCTTGAACAACACTTTGTGTATGTTTGAGCAACTAACCTGTGAAATGAAACGAGACTTAACTTCACAAATAAAGCAACCGGAGGCCATTTATGTGGCGGCCGCGTTTTTGCTATTAGTTGTTTTTAATATTTTCTTAAGTGATGTGTTGCACGATAAAGTTCATCGCACAGGTACTGAGCTTGCAAAGCAAGTGTATGAATTAAATCTCGACCCGATTGCTTCGCAAGATATTATTGCGACCTTGGTAAAGAGCCAAGGCTTTGCAATGAGTGCCAGTGATGTGCCACATAACTTTGCAAATTTTATTAACCTTGAGCAAGAGGTGTTTAGCTATAAAACGGTTAATCTGCGCTTGTTTCATTGGCCTTCTTGGCTGGTTGAAAGTCACTTATTTTTGTTCTTGAATCTAATATTGCTTGGCACTGGGTATTGGGGTTTCCGCTGGTGGAAAAAAATGTTCAAGCAGTTAGCGGTGGTTGAAAAACCAGTTATTAAACCATTTGAGCCTTTGGGCACTCAGTTGGCGGCAAAGAAAATAGCCCCACCAAAACCTTTAGGTCATCAAGATTTAAATATTTTGTATGGTGTGCCAACTAACTACAATCATTTGTTTGCACTGTTTTTTTGGAAAAATCCATTTCCTGCTAATCTCGACGTTGATAATTACTTTAAATTAGTCATAGCAAAGGGATTTGGTGAGCTAGTAAATCGCTCTGTTAAATTACTGCCATCGGGTGGCGTTGCTGTGACATTAAACAATGTGCCTGCCACAGAAGTTGATAAATACACCAAGCGATTACATCAGGTTATTTATCAAGCCTGTTTAAACTACCGTAGTGACCTGTCGCGATCGGATATAAAAATAGGCGTGTGTAATTACCGTACGGGAGCTGATCAGGCGGTAGTTTATCAGCTTACTAAATCGGCATTAGCACTGGCTAAACAAAGCGCTTGGCAGCATATTCATCGCTTGCCTTTTGGGCATACGCAGTCAAGTATGCTCGCAGATAGTAAAGAACACCTGTTTGAGTACATAAAGAAAAAGCACTTTATGTTGTTTTTTCAGCCTTTATTCGACTTACAAACCGGCGATATTTTACAGCATGAGGCGTTGATCCGTATTCGTCACAAGAGCTTAGGCTTGCTTGCGGCTCGGCATTTTATTCCTCATATGAGCAGTAAAAAAGATGTCTTGTTATTGGACCAAACTGTCATTTCTCAAGTGAAGAAAATGCTGAAAAACGAATCAGGCCCGTTGACTGTGAGTATAAACTTGCACGCAATGAATTGGTTTAATGACGAGTTTTGGGAATGGTTTAAACAACAAATGGTCGATTTTAATAGTGCAGAAAAACTGCAGTTTGAACTCAGCGAAGACGATTATTTAAAACAGCACAAAAAGCTCAGTGAGCAGTTCGAGTGTTTAGAAAAACTGTCGGCAGGCATTGTCATTGATAATGTGCGCACTGCTGAGCATTTAGCGACCTACAAAGATATTAAAAATGTATGCAGTATTAAGTTGGCTTTTGAGCTGATCCACAATATTGACACCAACACGCAGCAGCAAAAGATGGTTAAGCAGATAATCAACAAAGGCACTGAGTTAAACTTTCCTGTTTATGCAGTTGGAGTAGAAACTCAGAACGAGCTAGCGACTTTAAAAAACCTAGGTGTCATTGCAGCTCAAGGTTTTTACTTTGCCGAGCCATTACAAAAACTGGCGGATATTACGCCTTATAGTTAGTCAATGAGGCCTCGGTATTTCAAGCCATCTAACCCCTGTAGTCCGCCAGTATGAACCGCAATGATGTGCGTTCCTTCAGCAAAGTAACCTTGCTCTATAAGTTGCCATACGGCATAGAGCATTTTACCGCTGTAAATAGGTTCAAGAGGGATTGCGTGTTGCTTGCTAAAGGTTTGGCAAAACTGCCATAAATCATCGCTAAATTTTCCGTAGCCGCCATCATGAAAATCACATAACAGTTGCCAGTTTTGTTGTTGTTTAGCTTTATTGCTGAGCAGCTTAATTTCTTCTATTAAATAGTCCGCTTGCTTTAACACTGCGACACCTAACAGCTTTGTATGCTGCGGTGCGCCTTCAATTAACCCCGCTAATGTGCCGCCACTACCGGTTGGGCAAGCAATCACGTCACAACTTGGTAAGCTTTGTGCTAATTCTTTGCAGCCTAAAAGCGCAGCAGCGTTAGTGCCGCCTTCTGGCAATATGTAAGCATTGGGGAATTGCGCTTGTAACTGCGCTAAATAAGCTTGCTCGTGCCTTAGTCGGTAAGTTATACGATTAACCGGGTGTAAGCTCATACCGCATTGCTTTGCGTAGTGGAGTGTGGGGTTGGCTTCGTCTAGCTCTGGGCCGCGAATAATACCGTGGGTTTTAAAGCCAAATAGTTTACCCGCTGTCGCTGTGGCATGAATATGATTTGAAAATGCCCCCCCAAAAGTGAGTAATTCAGATTTAGCCTGTTGCTGCATCGCATCTAAGTTAAATTTGAGCTTACGCCATTTATTACCACTAATTTGCGGATGAATTAGATCATCCCGCTTGATGCTAAGCTGAATTTTACGCGCAGCTAATAAGGGGTGATGAATTGTTTGTACTGGTGACTCAAAAGAACTATTCACGGCATCATTTTTAGTAAAAAAACACGCCTAATTGTAGCAAAGTCGTCATACAGATAGAAATTAGTCAATTAAACTAAAATGATTTTGTTATTTACTGGCATCAACTAAGGTAATAGAGGTAAACTCAGATAATAATTGAACAAAGCTTGTGTTTTGCCTTGCAAGTACATAGCATAAGAGTTTAATTATAAAAAAATAATAATGACCAAATAATTGCCGCTTTTTGGGAATGGAATATATGCGAATTGCTCCTTTATCTCTGTTAATTTCAGTTAGTTTGCTAGCAACTAGTGCATTTGCACAAGATACTGCTACGGTAACTGGCATTGAATCAGAGATCAGTAAAAAACAAGCCGAATACGATAACTCGACCTTAATACTCGAAAAACACCTAAAAGAAGAAAGTCAGTTACAAAAACAACTCGAATTATTGCGCGCCCGCTCAACAGAGCTAGACAAAGAAAAGAATCAAGCGCTAGATGCAATGAACGAGATGTATCGCCGACTGATTGATGACCCAACGCTTGATATCAGTAATGCACAATCGCGTTATCAAAAAGCGGTGGTTGATCATAAACAAAACAAAGATGATATTTCGATGCAATTGGCGGCAATTGCTTCGCATAGAAAAGATATCGAGCAAATTCGTGTATCAAAGCATACCCAGTTAAACACCTTAGAAAGTTTAAAAGAGCAGTTAGCAACGGCACGTGTTGAACGTTTACGTAATGAGTTTACGCGTGAAGGTACGTTAGAGGTTAATCACACAATTAACTGTAAGCGCACCGAAACACTTGCTGCCTGTGAGCAGCGTGGTCAGCAAATGGGCTTACAAAAAGCCACTAAACGTTTTGTAGACCAAATTTTTGCTAACTTAACTGAAGAGCGTTTAGTTGAACCAAAACGTAACCTTGCTGGTGCACAAGTTAAGATTTTAAGTAGTCATGTAGTGAACAGTGCTTTCAGTGGCCAAGGTAACTACAACGTTAACTTAAGTGTGACGATGCGCGGTGACGTAAACAGCAGCCGTTTATGCAGCTTACTTAATTTAGATAACCGTTTTTGTGCAGATTATGGCTCGCCACTGGCAGGTAACTTTCAGCCAAACTACGGCACCACATATTCTGATAGTCAGTTAACATTCAGTGACTCTCAGGATAATAGCCAGGTGGTATCGGTTTCGCGTATGAGCGAACAACCAGTAAGCGATTACTCTGTAAAAAAGCCAGTAAAGGTTGAACCATTACCTGATCTAAAAAAATCTAAAATGGTTGAAATAACACTGCGCTCAAATGTTTATGATGACGAAGTGTTTATTGATGGTGTGAGCTATGGCGCAACTAGGTTAACGACATCATTACCAAAAGGTTTTCATGATATTGAAATTCGCAAACGTGGCTATAAAAGCTACAAAGCGCGAATTGATCTGCGTAAAGCACAAACCATTAATGCAAACCTAGTAAAAGTGCCTGAACCTGTTGTTGCAGAAGTGACTGCGGTACCAGAGCAACCAGTCACAGCACCTGTTGCGAGTATTGTTAGTAAAACCAGTTCTGCCAGCATTGTGGTTATCCCTGCTGGTAAATTTAAAATGGGTGATATTAACGGTAATGGTTTAGCGAATGAGCGCCCAGTAGTAGAAAAAACGATTGCAAGTTCATTTGCAATGCAAAGCAAAGAAGTGAGCGTTGGTGAGTATGAGCAATTCGTTGCGAATACAGGCTACAAAACAGAAGCAGAAAAAGATCGCGGCTGTGCGTATTACTTAAATGGTGAACCAGTATGGGAAGCAACTCTAAACTGGCGTAACCCAGGCTTTGATCAAGAAAGTGATTTTCCGGCGGTTTGTTTAACTTATAACGATGCCAAAGCGTATGCAGATTGGTTATCGGGTCAAACAGGTCAGCTATTTCGTTTACCAAACGAGGTTGAGTGGGAATACGCTGCACGTGCAGGTAAAGAAACTGAATACCCTTGGGGTAACGAAATTGGTAAGAATCTAGCGAACTGTGGCTGGTGTGGTAGCGAATGGTCAAACAAGAGCGCAGCACCAACAGGGTCGTTTTCTCCTAACGCATTTGGCCTATACGATACAGTAGGTAATGTGTGGGAATGGACTAACAAAAAGTCAGGACAGTCTGATGTGGCTGTTCGAGGCGGTGCATGGAATTTTGCTCCTAGCCTAGCACGCGTTTCAACGCGCTTAATCTTAGCGCCAGATTTTCGTGCAAACTATATCGGTTTCCGTTTAGTACGCGAACGATAAGAATTTAAAAAGGAAGCAATGGATGCTTCCTTTTTTAGCAATTTAATTAAAGCAGTTGCGCTTTTTCATGATTAGCATGATAGAGTGAGAGCAGCTAGTATAAGAACGAATTTTCAAAGGTCATCCAGCCTCATGTTTAAAAAACTCCGTGGTATTTTTTCAAACGATCTATCGATCGACTTGGGTACAGCCAATACCCTAATTTATGTAAAAGAAGAAGGTATCGTATTAAACGAGCCTTCAGTTGTTGCTATTCGTCAAGAGCGTGCTGGTGGCCCTAAGAGCGTAGCATCTGTAGGTACCGAAGCTAAGCAAATGTTAGGTCGTACTCCGGGTAACATTAAAGCGATTCGTCCAATGAAAGACGGCGTTATTGCTGATTTCTACGTGACCGAAAAAATGCTACAACACTTCATCAAGCAAGTGCATAACAACAACTTTATGCGCCCAAGCCCGCGTGTTCTTATTTGTGTGCCTTGTGGTGCAACACAAGTAGAAAAACGTGCTATTCGTGAGTCTGCAATGGGTGCAGGTGCTCGTGAAGTATATCTAATCGAAGAGCCAATGGCTGCGGCTATCGGTGCAGGTTTACCTGTATCTGAAGCAACCGGTTCAATGGTTGTTGATATTGGTGGTGGTACAACTGAAGTTGCTATTATCTCATTAAATGGTGTGGTTTACTCTTCATCTGTACGCATTGGTGGTGACAAATTTGATGAAGCTATCATCAACTATGTACGCCGTAACTTTGGCAGCTTAATTGGTGAAGCAACTGCTGAAAACATCAAGCACCAAATCGGTTCGGCTTTCAAAACAGATGAGCCAATTGAAATTGAAGTACGTGGTCGTAACCTAGCCGAAGGTGTACCGCGTTCATTCACGCTGAACTCACACGAAATCTTAGAAGCACTACAAGAGCCATTAATGGGGATTGTGAGCGCGGTAATGGTTGCTCTTGAGCAGTCTCCGCCAGAGCTTGCATCTGATATCTCTGCACACGGTATGGTATTAACCGGTGGTGGTGCATTATTAAAAGACCTAGACCGTCTATTAATGGAAGAAACAGGTATTCCGGTTGTGGTTGCTGATGATCCATTGACGTGTGTTGCGCGTGGCGGCGGTAAGGCATTAGAAATGATTGATATGCACGGTGGTGACGTATTTAGTTACGACTAATGAAGTTACTGTTTGGTCGTACCATCTCTTTGCAGCTGCGACTTTTTGTCGCAGTGCTTTTGAGTGTCGTGTTGATCGTGGGCGATCGCTACACTCAAGGTGGTACAACAATTCGCACCAGTCTAAATACCCTAGTTAGCCCACTTATTTATCTTGCCAATTTGCCGTATGAGCTATTTAGTATTGGCGCGAAGAATCTGCATACCCGCGAACAGCTATTAACCGAAAACGAAGCGTTAAAAAAGAAGCAGTTATTACAAAGCGAACAACTACAACAACTGTCATTTTTATCTCGTGAAAACGATAAATTACGCGCTTTACTAGGTTCATCGGCTAAGCAATCAAATCGTAAAATTATTGCACAAGTCCTCTCTGTTCATTCAAACCCGTATAGCCACCAAGTGGTTATTAACCGTGGTACAACGGATGGCCTAAGTGAAGGCCAAGCAGTGATTGACGAAATGGGTGTAGTGGGGCAAATCACCCAAGTCGGGTCGACGACTTCTCGCGTATTGCTGATGACCGATACAACCCATGCCACACCTGTACGTATTTTACGTAATGATGTGCGTACCGTGGTTGAGGGCATAGGCAAAATTAACGTGGTAAAGCTGTCGCATGTGCCGCATAGCCTTGATGTTCGCATTGGCGATATCTTGGTTACGTCTGGTCTTGGTGGCACCTTCCCAGAAGGTTATCCGGTTGCCGTGGTGACCGAAATTAACCGTGATGAAGGGCGTCCATTCGCACAAGTTTATGCTGAGCCAATTGCGCAACTTGACCGTATTCGCTTATTGGTTGTGCTGTGGCGTAATCAGCAGGAGAGCATCAGCAATGAATAGTCGTCACTCTTTGCTGATTGCTATCAGTATCTTCTTTGCATTGGTAATGGCACTAATGCCGTTACCAATTTCGTTTGAACCATACCGCCCAGACTGGGTGTTAATGGTATTAATGTATTGGTCGTTAGCAGTGCCGCATCGTTTAAATATTGGCACAGCTTGGGTCGTTGGGTTATTGATGGACCTTGCCTCTGGCTCGCCTCTCGGTGTGAACTCACTGACTTATTCGGTGTGTATATTTATCACTGCGAGTAACTTCCAAAAAATTAGAAACTTTTCTTTATGGCAGCAAAGCATTTTAATTGCTTTGTTTTTAACGCTTTACCACCTTATGCAATTTTGGCTAAACCACTTTTTAATGGGCGTTTACTTTAGCCCGCATTATATGTGGCCAGTGCTAACCGGCATGCTTTGTTGGTGGTGGATATTCTTAATTTTGCGTAAATATCGCCGTCATTTCAGGATTAGATAATGCAAACCGCAATTTATTTGGCGTCTGCATCACCGCGCCGAAAAGAGTTGCTCAGCCAACTTGGCGTTGAGTTTTCTCAATTTAGCGTTGATGCTGATGAAAGCCAATTCCCAAACGAAGCCCCTCGTGATTATGTAGAGCGCCTAGCCAGACTCAAGGCACAATCGGGCGTTGCTATGGGTTACACAGACCGCCCTGTGCTTGGCAGCGATACCGTGGTTGTCATTGACGATACTGCACTTGGTAAACCGCTAGACCAAACTGATTTTACCGCCACCATGAAGCGCTTATCTGGCCGCACTCATCAAGTCATGACGGCTGTGGCCATTGCTGATAGTGAGCAAGTAAAAAGTTGTCTTGTGATCACCGATGTTACATTCAAGCCACTTAGTGATGCTGAAATTGATGCTTACCGGCACAGTGGCGAGCCGCAAGATAAAGCCGGTGGTTATGGTATACAAGGCCTAGGTGGGCGCTTCGTTAGCCATATTTCGGGTAGCTATTTTGCGGTTGTCGGCTTACCTTTATATGAGACAGAGCT
>Ga0066376_10004053_pt1 | contig 12863 bp, 9 predicted proteins | sample Knorr_S15_td_Bot_FD_77009 | JGI IMG/M metagenome (GOLD analysis project Ga0066376, IMG submission 77009) | Marine microbial communities from Southern Atlantic Ocean transect - Knorr_S15_td_Bottom_ad_5009_LV_A | ecosystem: Environmental > Aquatic > Marine > Oceanic | place: Southern Atlantic... | reverse complement strand
TTGAAACCACCTTCAACACTTTCCGGAGAAAAAATACTTCCGGAAGGTTTTGCGGAATGGCAGCGTTCCAACGTCAAAGCTCAGAAGCAACCGGGTTACGCGATTGTGACTGTGGCTTTGCCCCTGGGCGATCTCAGCAGCGACCAAACTCGGAAACTGGCAGATGTTGTCCGTCTTTATGTCGGTGACAGCGTCCGGTCAACCGTCGAACAAAATTTCGTTTTGCGTTGGGTCAGTGAAGCGGATCTTCCGGATTTGTTTGCGGATTTGCTGGAAATTGGATTGGCTGATACCGGAGCGAATACAATTGTCGATGTAACTGCCTGCCCCGGAACCGACACCTGCAAACTCGGAATTTCTGCGAGTCGGGGATTGGCTGAAGAATTACGTACTAGCCTCGCGGCAAAATCTTATGAAATGGATGAAGCGGTGCGTAATTTACGCATCAAAGTCAGCGGCTGTTTTAACTCTTGCGGACAACATCATGTGGCGGACATTGGATTTTTCGGCAATAGCCGTACTCTCAACGGTTACAAAGTACCTCATTTTCAGGTTATACTGGGCGGACAGTGGGCGGAAAATGCCGGAGCGTTTGGGATGACCATTGGTGCGGTACCTTCTAAACGCATTCCGGAAGTGGTGGACCGTATTACGGATCACTTTGTTCACTCTCGTAAACAAGGAGAAAATTTTTGCGATTTTATTGCAAGAATCGGCAAAAAAGAATTACGATCTCTAATTGAAAATCTGATGAAAAACGCACCGTCTTTTGAGGAAAATCCGGATTTTTATCGTGATTGGGGCGATCCCAGGGAATTTACGATGTTGGACCGCGGAATCGGAGAATGCGCCGGAGAAGTGATTTCTGCTTCGCAGTTCGATTTGGCCGATGCCGAGCGGGAAGTCTTTGAGGCGCAATTGGAATTGGAGAAGAAAAACTACGCGCAAGCCGACGAACTGGCTTACAGAAGTATGGTGGGCGCATCACGGGCGCTGATAAAACAACAGTACCATGATGTTCCTGAGCGTGCGGAGATTATAGTTGAAGAATTTACTCTCCGCTTTTTGGATACCGAATTGTTTTACGATAAATACGCGAGGGGTAAATTTGCACGCTATCTACTGCAGCGACATCAACAGGGGCCGGTTCACGCAGATGCAGATTCTGTACACCAATTGATTGATCAGGCGCAGTTGTTCATTGACGCGGCCCATGCTTGCTATGCCAGATGCGCGGTAGAATAAGCCTTTTTATGAATTATTAACCTTCAAGGTCACCAAGCGTAAATTGGAAGTGGTTGCAGTCCTTCCAGATTCTTGGCGATCCGGTAGCTAAACAAACATTATATTTTGGAGTGCTTTATGGAATTGCAACGTCTCAGCATTAAGTTATTTTCGGAATCGACGAATGTTAAACCACCGGAATTTGTACCTGTCTTTCACGCATGGATTCGCAACCAAAAATTAAAAGACCACTTAATGATTGATGTATCCGACTATAACCATGTTCCTAATGGTCCTGGAACCTTGTTGGTTACACATGAAGGAAATTTTTCTTTGGCTCTGGCTGAGGGCAAACTATCTCTGCTTTATCAGCGCAAACGTTTTCTGGAAGGAACACTCACCGAACGTTTGAATACCGCTTTCAAGGCGCTTCTGAACGCTTCAGAGTTATTGGAGCAGGAACCGGATTTCCGGAATCGACTTAGTTTTGACCGGAATAGTTTTTGTGTGATTTCCAATGACCGCTTGAATCTTCCAAATACAGATCAATCTTTTGAGGAACTTCGTCCTGCATTGTCTGAGCTTGCAACAGAATTTTTTGGTCATGATCATTTTAGTCTCAACTGTAACAGCGGAGAGAAAGAACGGCTGAGCGTCATGGTCGAGTCTTCTGTTTTGAATTAACTTTTAGTATAAAAATTTTTGCATTTACACCTCCCATTCCGGCAATTATTATCATGATTGCTCGGAACCTTCCGACAGCCTTTACCAAAGTTAGTGACAAGCAAATGCCGAATAAGCTCTTGCGTTTGGAATTAAAAAAGTCCATGCTTCTTGTTTCAACAAGCTAATCTTAAAAAGCTGTTCTTCTTTTTTGCCGTACACTTCTTTTCAAGAGATTGCAATGCACGTTTTATTTATTGCTCCATGTTTTCCAAAATATCAACCACAATTTGTCCGTGCGCTGGCATCAGTCGGAGCGAAAATAACAGGAATCGGCGAAGGACCAGTGGACTCACTGACCGATGATCTCAAACATTGGTTGGATGATTACGAGCAAGTATCTTCCGTCTGCAATGAACCGGAAATGGTCGATACGGTTCAACGTATTCAACAGCGTGGCTGGGTCGATCGTTTGGAAGCAACCATTGAAGCACATGTAATGGCTGCTGCAAGAGTGCGTGAGGAGTGCGGAATTCCGGGCTTGACTACAAAGCAGGCCTGGCTCTGCCGTGATAAGTCCACAATGAAAGAATTTGCTCGTGAACATGGTATCCCCTGCGCACAATCCATAGCGGCTTCTTCAGTGGAGGAGGTGGTTAATTTTGGGAAAAAGATGGGCTACCCCATCATTCTTAAACCACGTGATGGCGCCGGTGCATCCGCGACATGGCGTGTAGACAAGGAGAGGGAACTTGAACACGCCATGCACGACATGGGAGTGATTCATGGACATTCGATTGCGGTCGAGGAATTCATAGAAGGACGTGAAGGCTTTTATGATACGATGACTGCGGGTGGAAACATTTCACACGAATTCATCAGCCATTATTATCCCAATGTTCTGGAAGCAATGCGTACCCGCTGGATTTCATCGGTCATTATTCACACAAACCGTATGGATGCTCCAGGATCAGGAAGTAAAAGATCTTGGCCGGCACATGATCCGGAAAATGGAACTCGACACAGCACCGACTCACATGGAATGGTTTTTTGGAGACAAAGGTCTGAAATTTTCCGAAATAGGAGCGCGTCCTCCTGGAGTTGGACACTGGGATATTTACTGTGCAGCAAATGATATTGATCTTTATCAGGAGTGGGCTGAGGCTATTGTTCACGGAAATTGTCCCAGTACACTTTCCAGGAACTATTCGGCGGCCATTATCAATCTTCGTCCAACTCAAGATGGACACATTCAACGTTATGAAGGCTTTGATCGTATTCAGGAACAATATGGAGAATGGATTTTCAAATGTCACTTCCCACCTCCTGGAAGTCCCACCCAACCCGTAGAAGAAGGTTACATGGCCAATGCCTGGATTCAAATAAAATTTCCGGATTATGACGGTCTTCGGGAAATCTTGGCGGACATTGGACAGACTTTGAAAGTGATTGCTGCATAATACATACTCCTCCGCATTAACATCTATCTTAACTGGAAAACCTTCCTTTTTTCAACCATCGCTGACTCAACCTGTGAATACTGAAATACAGTTCTGCATACCTTGAAGTATCTTAAAAGTACAATTCACTGGTTTGCAGTCAGAGTCTTTCCGTAGCTCCAGCAGTTTCAAAAAATTCAATCAACTCAATCGCGTGAAACAACTGGCTTTTCGAAGTATCCCCAAAGTATTTGAACATTATTTCCCTTTCAACCTAAAAGCAGATAAAAAAAGTAGACCTGTTTTTAGATGTCATTGCTAAAAATTTTCGTAAAACTGCTGGTAACTTTGCCTGTTTTGTTGCTATAGTTGGTACTTTTTAAGCTGGGAAACAATACCTGCTTTTCAAATTAAAGCTATAACAACGAAAGGACGCTTTGTGAGAATTCAGGGAACGGAGGGACTTCAGCGAGGCTATATCGTACCAATAGGAGGTGCTGAGGAAAAAATAAAAAAACCTTTAATTTTACAAAAATTTGCTGAACTTTGCGGAGGCAAAAACGCTCGCCTGGCCATCATTCCTACAGCATCTAAACTCAAAGAAACAGCGCAGCACTACATCGATATTTTTCGAGATATCGGCGTGGATCATTGTGTGGGACTTCCGATTGAAGAACGTGCAGATAGCGAACGGGAAGACTACCTGAGAGAAATAAAGGAAGCGAGCGGGATTTTTGTTACCGGAGGACAGCAGTTGCGCCTTTCCACTGTCATGGGAGGCACTGCCGTAGCGCAAATGATTCGTAGAAGGAACGCTGACGGAGTTCATTTTGCCGGAACCTCTGCCGGTGCGGCTTTTATTCCGGAGCACATGATCGCTGGAGGAAAAACTAGCCCTACTCCTCGTGAAGGCGGAGTAATATTTGCGCCGGGACTGGGGTTGACCAACCGGATTGTGGTGGATCAGCATTTCCGGCAACGGGATCGATTGGGTCGGTTGCTGTCCGCAGTAGCCTACAATCCGTTTGCTTCCGGAATCGGTATTGATGAAAACACCGCCGCATTTATTGATCCGGATGGAATGCTCGAAGTGGTTGGTTCCGGAGCGATTACCGTTATTGACCCCAGCGAATTGTCTCATTCATCGATGGGTTCCAAAAGAAAGGGAACACCCATTAACCTGACAAATTTGCGGTTGCATCTTTTAACCCGCGGTGCAAAATACAATGTTAACACGAGGCAGGTTTTTCTGGAATAATTTGCCACAACACTTTAGCTTATATCCCCAAGAGGTTGCATGAAAATCATCTCCACCAATGTCTATCAAGGCCCCAATTTGTATGCACATTTCCCGGTGATTCGGCATGTGCTGGATTTAGGCGTACTAGAAGAATGGCCCTCCGCAAAAATTGGACAGGATTTTGTCGGTCAACTCGTAGAGACTCTGCCCGGCCTTGAAGAACACGGATGCTCATACCGTGAAACTGGAGGATTCATTCGACGGATGCTTGAAGACGAGGGCACATGGATGGGTCACATCATGGAACACGTTGCCATAGAACTGCAATGCATCGCAGGTTCCGATGTGACATTTGGACGGACCCGATCCACTGGAACTAACGCAGAATACAACATGGTGTACCAGTATATGCAGAAGGATGTAGGCTTGAAAGCAGGCGAACTCGCGCTTACGCTACTGCTGAATTTACTTCCTGAATATCTAAGGAAACAACTTGAAACCGTACCTTCTGTTGATTTTAATTTTGAAGAGGAAAGGGATGCCTTCATCAGCTTTTCGCAACGTCACGAATTCGGACCAAGCACAGGCTCCTTAGTTAATGCGGCCAAAGAAAGGGGTATTCCTTTCCTGCGCCTGAACCGCTACAGTCTGGTGCAGTTTGGTCATGGGAAATATCAACGTCGTATTCAGGCTACGATCACCAGTGAAACAAGGCAAATTGCTGTCGGCATTGCCGGCGACAAAGAGGAAACCCACAACATCCTCTATGATCTTGGCCTGCCCACTACCACGCAGCGCATTGCTTATAAACAAGAAGAAGCTATCCAACAAGCTAAGAAGGTCGGATTTCCGGTGGTTCTCAAACCACTCGACGGTAACCATGGACGAGGCGTTTCGATCAACCTCACCTCAGATGAGCAAGTCATTGTCGCCTTCAAGGAAGCTCAGTCTCAAAGCACCAACAGGGCAACTATTGTTGAAAATTACGTGACTGGCCTCGACCATCGAATGCTGGTGGTTAATGGAGAACTGGTCGCGGTTTCCAAGCGTGTTCCCGGACATGTGGTGGGAGATGGAGAAAAAACGATTGAGGAACTGGTTGAAATAGTTAATAGTGATCCCCGACGTGGAATTGGTCATGAAAAAGTCCTGACTCGCCTGAAATTTGATGATCAAGCCGAGCGGCTGCTGAGTGAGGCCGGGAAAAACCATGAAACTGTTCTAGCCAAAGATGAAATTTTTTATCTGTGCTCAGCTGGAAATCTGTCGATGGGAGGAACTGCGATTGACATGACTGATGTGGTACATCCTGACAATCGTGAAATGGCAGTGCGAGCTATCAAGTCAATTGGACTTGATGTAGGCGGTGTTGATTTTCTAACTGATGACATCACTCAATCTTACAAGGATATTGGCGGCGCCATTGTTGAGGTGAACGCTGCTCCGGGATTCAGGATGCACGTGGCACCTAGCGAAGGTAAACCTCGTGATGTAGCGGCCGCAGTTATGGATATGCTTTTTCCTCCAGGAACTCCAAGCCAAATTCCAATCGCCGGAATTACCGGAACAAACGGAAAGACAACGACTTCACGTATGCTGTCACATATTCTGAAAACCAGCGGACATATTGTTGGTATGACCTCCACAGATGGTGTTTATATTGACGGTCATCTAACAGTCAAAGGTGACATGACAGGGCCAGTTTCCGCACAAATGGTACTTCGTGATCCATCCGTAGATATCGCTGTGATGGAGGTCGCCCGCGGTGGAATGCTGCGGACAGGAGTGGGCTTTCGCAACTGTGATGTGGCCGCCTGCCTTAATGTCTCAGGTGATCACCTCGGACTCCGTGGGATTGAAACTGTAGAGCAACTGGCACGGGTCAAACGCATTCTCATCGAAATAGCCACCAATACTGCTGTGCTCAACGCGGACGATACTCTATGCCTTGAAATGGCAAACCACACTAAAGCAGAAAATATTTGTTACATCACCCTCGCTGACAATCATCCTCTGGTGCGTGCACACATTCGTGCAGAAGGCCGCGCTGTGGTGCTGGAAAAAGGTCTTAATGGCGACATGATTACCATGTATGACAAGGGTTCGCATATTCCTTTGCTCTGGACTCACTTGATTCCGGCTACTATGGAAGGAAAAGCTGTTCACAACGTTCAAAACGCGATGTTTGCCGCCGCACTCGCTTTCAGTTTGGGGAAGCCGCCGGATGACATCAGGCACGGACTGCGCACATTTAACACAACCTTCTTCCAGGCGCCAGGGCGCATGAATGTTTTTGATGAGCACCCCTTCAAAGTCATTCTGGATTATGCGCACAATGCTGCGGCCTTTAAGGGAATGTGCCATCTTGTTTCACGTCTGGAAACAATCGGAAAAAATATATGTGTGATTTCAATGCCGGGAGATCGAAGGGATGAGGATATTGCGGAGGTAGGAAACATTGTCTCGGGAGTTTTTGATTATTTTATCTGTAAAGCCGATGATAATCGACGGAAACGGGGTTATGACGAAATCCCACAAATGCTCCGAAAAACCTTGTTGGAAAACGGAGTTTCCGCAGATGCGATTGAACTGATTCCGGATGAAGTTGAATCTATTCAACGTGGACTCTCACTGGCTGAGCCTGGAGATTTACTGATTGTTTTCGGAGACAATGTTACACGCTGCTGGAAACAAATCATTAACTTTAACCAGGATGAAGAACTCCCTACATCCACAAAAACAACCGAGCCGATTTTTGAAGATTCAGCTGAATCCTTTGTCGAACCATTTACTTTGGGCGCCGGTCAACGATTTATCCGTGATGAACGTGGAGTGCGTCTTGATCATGTGGTAGAAGAAGAGGATGACTGAGAAAAACTTATCACATATTGGTTTGAAACATTATGAAACTAGCACTCGAAAACTGCCGTCACCTGACAGGACCAAATCTGTATTTCCACTCACCCGGAACAGTGCTGGATGCAGACATTTCAGGAGTAACCGTCGATGAGGTTGTGAAGTGTTGGCGGGAAGAAGTCCAAAATTTGCGGGAAGAAGTCGGCTGGTATCAGACTCCATTGATTATAAGAACAAACCCGGAAGGAGCGAGTTTAGCCTTTAGTGCTTCGATGGACGAGGTTTATTCTGCGACCGAACTCAATAAAGCGGCCTGGAACAACGCAGTCGCCCGGCTTTCGGGAACACAAACTGAAGATTTCAAAAAAATAGTAGCAAACCTCAAAGCTCGTATTCAAAAAGAAAGTGATCCTGCTTTACTCAAACTTAGTGAAGCCGCCAAAACGCATGAGCTTCAACTACTGGCAGATGATGAAACTGTGACTCTCGGACTTGGTACCGGTTCACAAAGCTGGCCGGCCTAGCAACTTCCCACTCCGGAAGAGATAAATTGGAACGAACTCCGAAACGTACCCCTCACTCTTATCACCGGAACCAACGGCAAATCAACCAGCGGACGCTTGCTGGCTTCCATCGTCAAGACTGACGGTAAAATGCCCGGATTGACCTCTACAGACTGTATTCAGGTGGGAGATGAAATCCTTGGTGTCGGAGACTATTCCGGCCCCGGCGGCGCACGCACTATTCTGCGTGATAAGCGGGTAGAATTCGGCGTACTGGAATCTGCGCGGGGCGGCATGATGAGGCGAGGGCTTGGTGTAACTCAAGCTCAGGCCGGAATAATCACCAATGTTACAAAAGAACATTTGGGGCAATATGGGGTTCGAAGTCTTACAGATCTAATTGATGTAAAATTTACGATCCTCCGCCCTCTTGAGGTTTCCGGAGGTACTTTGGTTCTCAATGCCGACGATTCCGGACTGGTCGAGTATGCAGCAAAATTGAACCATCCGTTGTGCTGGTTTAGTCTGGATGTTAATTCTCCAATTCTGCGGAAACACCGGCATCAAGGAGGCTCTGTTTGCTATTTACAAGACGGTAAGATTTTTTATTCGCAAGGGGAGACCACTCAATTTGTGCTGAATGTAAATGAAATCCCCATCACCTTGAATGGCTCGGCAAGGTACAATATCGCAAATTCTCTGGGAGTCATTGCTCTGGCTAAAAATTTGGGTTTTTCAAATGAAGTAATTGTGAAAGCACTCCGTGGGTTTCAGGGAGACCTGAAGGACAATCCCGGACGAGGTAATTATCTGACATTACCGCTTCCGGCAGCCAACCGTACTGACAATACTGTAGATGATCAGACCTTTCAGGTCCTGATTGATTTTGCGCATAACGCGCATGGACTTAGTGCGGTTTGCGAGACACTCACTCCGCTACCGTCAAAACGGCGGTTGGTCGTGGCTGGACATGTCGGCAGTCACAGTGATGAAGAAATAAGGGAAATGACTCGTGTTGTTGCCAAAATACAGCCGGTCTATTTTTCTGTCGCTGAACTGCCTGATTATTTACGGGAAAGAACAGTTGGTGAGATACCCGCAATGGTAATTGATGAATTGCAGCATTTGGGTTATTCGGGAGAAAATATTGGCTCCGCAGACACTTGTATAGAAGGCGTGCAGCATGCGGTGGAAAGGGTAACGGCCGGTGATTTACTGATGCTGGTCGGGTTGGATCAGCAGGAAGAGATTCTCGTTTTTCTTGAAGGGCTAAAAAAGTGATGTTTTACTTTTAATTGGAACCGTTTTGTTAAATTGAATAAAACCAGACAGCATCTCTTCAGAAAGCCGGTACGAATTCAAATACTCCTTAAATTATGACCCTTGCGGGATCCAGCCAGCTGGCGTCTTTTTGATGACTGAAGGGATCAGCCCCAGCGTGACTGTCATCAATAACACCATTGATCCACAGAGCAGCAACAGTCCATCGTATCTACTCATAGGTTGACCTAACCAAATCCACGAATCGCTCAAAATTCCAAGTTCAAGTGCCTGACCGCTCAACACACCTGAAAGCCCCATCCCTCCGCTGTAAAGTGTAAACCAAAGTCCGGTTGCCAGAGATTTATTTTCCGCTGGAATAAGGACCAGTGTTTCTGATGTCATGGCAATACTGGAAGCCGCTTGTACCATACCAAATAAAATAGTAAGAATCGCAACGGTTATTTGAACTTCTCCTGGGAAGATGTCCCTCCACAGAAAAAGGAGGAGAACTGAGCCAAAACCAAAATGGCAACAAAGAAAAACATATTTTGTTCCCAGTCGATCGACCATTCGGCCACCTAAAAAAATCCTACTAATGCACCAACGATTAATAAATTTCCAAGAAAAACAATTTCGACTTTGCTCAAATGGAGTACATCTTTTTCAATCAAATTGAAAATCTGTGGACATGCACCGGTAAAAAGTGTCAGCAAAAAACAATACGAGCAAAATGGTAAATAATCCGGAATTGCAAGGACTTTCATAAATGATTTCCGGAACGACTCTTTTTTAGGAATGATCTTTTCCAACTCCGGAATACGTTGATAAAAGATCATCCGTAATGCCATTAAGATCGTGATGATTGCCATTACAGCCTGATACATTCCGAGAGTGGGGTACTGCTCCAAAATGTAAATGACCACCAAAGTGAATGCGATGCCGATCGATTGCCAGGTCAAGCGCAATCGTCCAAAAAATCGCCCTCGAACATTTTCTGGAATGATGGGGTGAAGCAGGGCAAACCAATTTCCGATTATTAACGCTGATCCGGTTCCAAAGATACCTGCACCTAAACCAACAACCCCAGTCCGAAAATAATTCGGAAAAATACCAGCTATCATCATTAGGAAAAATCCAATTATGGATAAGACCATTCCAAAATTTCCAATCAATTTTTTCCCATATATATCAGATAAATAACTGAATGGAATCATAAAGACAAATTGAGATAATGGCAGGAGTGCAAGCAGGATTAGAATGGTTGCGCGGGGAATACCTAAATAGGAGAAATAGGCCAGCAACAATCCATTATTAAAAGAGAGGTATGACATCCCACCCAAAGATGTCGATATTAAAATCATCCGGATAGCGTATTTTGTCTCGGAATCAGTCATGACTATTTAACTTTTCGTGATGAATGATGAAAAACTAATTTGGTATTTTAACTTTTTAGCAGTTCATCAATACTGGATTCATTTCCAAAAATAATGTCCAAGAAGATTTAGTTTGGCTCAAGAGATGCTGCACGCAACAGGACAAAAAGTTTTTCCCCGGAATTATAACTGAGTTCTGAGCAGTTCTGAAACAGATCTTCAGCCTTTTTTTTGGTAAAGAAAAAGGCGGTAGGTTTTAAAGTGGGCAAATTGTTCACCACTTGTGCCTCCGGAAAGATATTTGCAGTGTGCCTGCGCAATTTTTTTGCGGAAAGCAAAACTGAAAATCTTTGAAAAACGAGGATAATTACTCCTCATGTAATAGGCAACGATGTTCCAGGTTGGCGCAATAACTTCTTGAATCAAATCACGCATGATGTCCAGTGATGGAGCGGCCTCTTTGGTGATATCAATATCCGTGAGCTTATTGAATGGCTGTTCATCCATATATTTGAAGAAGCGCTCAATTCGATGTCCTCCACTAACTGGGCTTTTTCCAGGAACATCACGTTTAAAAAAATCACATATGAGCAAAAATCCTTCACTGTTTGAAAATAGCATCGTTTGAGCAATCGCCTTTTCCAAAAGAAGATACTGAAAACTTTCACTGCAAAGTATGAGGTCATAACGTTTTTCTGTCCTCACGTCTTCGAAACAGCTCTCAAAAATTTCTGCACGATCTCCCAATCTGTTCCGGACATGTTTGGTCAAGTTCGGACTCGGAGAAACACAATCCACGAGGTATCCCGCATCAAGCATTTTTTCTGCAAACTTTCCGGAACCACACCCTACATCCAGAATGGAATTTACTCCTTCAGGAATGTTTTTGAGCAGGAAATTCGCATAATTTTCCTGTGCCTGAAAGACATTGGCCGGCTCAACCGATAATTCTTCCGGCCAATACCCATAATGCAGATATTCTGTTTTATAGAAATGTTTTGAAAACGCTAAGCCAATGTCCAAGCCAACTTCTTTTAATTCGACCTTGTGCATGAAAGTTGCGGATAAAGATGATTGAGAATCGAACGGTTTTTGAGTGGGGATTGAACAGCGAGGATAGAGAAGGTAAAATACTCGAACCTAGCAGCTGTTTTAGGCTTGTTCCATATATTCGATCAAATCGATCAAACGACAGGAGTATCCCATTTCATTATCATACCAGGAGATCAGTTTGAAAAACTTATCGTTTAAGCCTATTCCTGCACCGGCATCAAAGATAGACGAGTAAGGACTTCCAATGAAATCGCTGGAAACCACATCCTCATCAATATAGGCCAAAATACCTTTGAGCCCTTCTTCTGAGGCCGCTTTCATAGCTGTGCAAATTTCGTCATAACTGGTAGACTTCTTGAGTTTAACGGTCAAATCCACAACCGAAACATTGGGAGTCGGTACACGAAAAGACATTCCGGTCAACTTCCCAGCAATTTCCGGGATACAAAGTCCTACCGCTTTGGCTGCTCCGGTGGAAGCTGGAATAATATTTTGGGGACCACCACGTCCGCCGCGCCAATCTTTTTTAGATGGGCCGTCAACTGTTGGCTGAGTTGATGTCACTGAGTGAACAGTAGTCATTAAACCTTCTTCAATGCCATAGTTGTCCAAGACAACTTTAACAATCGGCGCAAGACAGTTAGTAGTACAAGAAGCGTTGGAAACTATATTATCAACACTTGGATCATATTTTTCGTTGTTTACTCCCATGACCAAAGTTTTGATCTCCGCAGATTTTGCAGGTGCGGAAATTACTACTTTTTTTGCTCCTGCTTTCAGATGCTTTTCTGCAGTTTCACTTGTGGTGAACAATCCTGTAGATTCAATCACATAGTCAACACCCATTTTACCCCAAGGCAAATCCCCAGGAACTCTTTCCGACAAACACTCAATTTTATTGCCGCCAACCTTGATGCTGTTTTCACCAGCTTGAACATCGCCATCGAATCGTCCATGAGTTGAATCATATTTCAGTAAATACGCCAAATTATCTGCTGGCACAAGATCATTGATCGCAACTATTTCAACATTTGGGTTTTTATCCGCTACACGCACTACCATGCGGCCAATGCGGCCAAAACCATTAATTGCAACTCTAATTGTCATAAATTCTCCTTTTTTTATTTAATTAACTCATGTTACGGGCATAGTATTTGCCGAGTGTAAATTTATTATGCAAGAGCTTCACTCATAGTATGTAATTCTTTCATAGAAGCTTTCAGAGCATTTATGTACAATCTTGTTTTTA
>Ga0066376_10004052_pt1 | contig 12867 bp, 11 predicted proteins | sample Knorr_S15_td_Bot_FD_77009 | JGI IMG/M metagenome (GOLD analysis project Ga0066376, IMG submission 77009) | Marine microbial communities from Southern Atlantic Ocean transect - Knorr_S15_td_Bottom_ad_5009_LV_A | ecosystem: Environmental > Aquatic > Marine > Oceanic | place: Southern Atlantic... | reverse complement strand
TTCCCAAGTTTGAGGAAGGCGTTGGTGGTGGATATGCGCCACGGTCTGGAAGAGGGCCCGCTGGTGCGCGTATTGCCAATGGCTCGGTCCCCGCAAGAGCGACTGCGATCTCTTCGACGATTGAGGCCGCATCTGCCCAGAGCTACTCAGATGGTGGCAATTCCCTGGCCAAGCTATGTCGCGAATATGGTGCGATCGGGAGTCTGGGACAAGCTGGCCGCGCGGGTCAGTGAAAGTGGCTCAGAGGATGCAGTCAGGGCGTTGTCTCACAGCCTTGTAGAGCTACGTCAGCACGAGTCGACCGAACTGGCAGCGCTGATTCGTGGCGATCACTATGAGACAATCTGGTCACGCAGCGAGTAGCGCGTCCAACCGCAGCAACAGCCGCTTTACGAAATCAACAGCCGATCGATCTTTCGCCGCGTCCCTGATTGCGGTGAGTGTTTCGCGGTGGCGTTGTGGGTATTCCTCTTCCAGCGTGTCTCCCGAGATCGCGGTCAAATAGTTTCCAACAGCATCGTCGAAAGCCGCCGTGATGGATTCCTCACCTTGAAGTTCCAGCAGACGAACCAGAAATTCGGCGTCGTTCGATAGATCAACAGCAGGCCCCGAATTCAGATCCGACCAGTAGCTGTTGTAGACCATCCAACTGAGCACGTCGGGGATGAGACTGACCTCCGAACCGGTGTCCATGATCGACAACACATCGGCTGCCAGAATTGGGTCAACGGAGATGAGTCTGTGGATCGTACGGGTAGGGAATGAACGCAGGCTCTTCTTTTCACGGATCAGCTTCGCCGCCAACTCAGGACTGTTGGAGATTGCGATTCCTGCGGCGTGCGGGTTTGATCGAATCCATGTGAAGAGGCCAAGTGAGGCACCCTGCATAACTTGTAACGTCAGCCCGGGTTCGGAGCTTTCACGTTCAGCGAGAAGGCCGTAGAAGGCGTCGTCGGTATCCCGGTCAATGTTGAAGTTGCCAGAACTGTTGCCGAAGAGCGTGTGTCCTGCGCCTGATAGATCATTGATGCTGGCAGATGGTGACGCCCCAAGCGCGGCCAGCAGCCGAGCAGGCGTGACTTCTGATGAGCGCGCAATTTCCGGGCTCGCTTCTAGAAGCCTTAGCAGGGTCGTATCGCTAATCAATGGCATCGACTCTTGGAGTCTCTCAGGCGCCGCTTCACGGAGGAGCCGTATCAGGCCGCTGATTTCAGTTCGTACCTCGGTGATGGAGCGTGCTGCGACAAACTCATCGATTAGTGTTGCGCCAGCCGGAGGTGAAACCGCGATAATCTGATCCGCTGCCTCCGCGAGTTCTCGCAAAGTAGCGACCTGCCCGGTGAGAACATCACCAAGGCCACCGCTTTCTGCCTCGATTTGCGAGTCGAAAAGCGCGATAAGTGTTCTGGGGGCCAGCAGGAATGCGAGGTCTCCGATTACCGTTTCGCCCATCCGCGCCGTAACGAGTTCAACTTGCTCGTCGATAGGTTTGGAAGTGATGGCGGCGTAGAAGTCGAAACCTTCCGCCAGGGCTGGCCCCGTCTCGCCTGACATCTCGGCAAGTTCGTCGGGATGCCGCTGGTGCAGGGATCGCATGTCTCGGACGTAAGAGCTCCAGAACTGGAAGCCGCCATCTATTCGGGCCGCGTCAACCAGTGCGAATTCACGGTTTTTGATGTCCGCGAACTGCTCAGCGAAGTCGCGGAGCCGTTGCCGTTCTTCGTTCTCGAGGATATTGCTGATCGAATCGGGCAGGGCAGCAAGCTCAGAGTCGCTTAGCTCTTCATAGAATCGTAGTGGGAAGTGTTGAATCGCGAATAGCTCTTCGGCTGCTCTGCGGTCGTCACCTTCAAGATCCTGGAACCAGTTGAGTGCCTGCGGCCAATCGTCAAAATCGATGCCACCAACGCCAATGTCTGTCAGAAAGTTATCGAAGTAAGGCCTGAGAATCGGCGGCACAAGATCAATGTCACCACCTGTCATGTTGATCATCTCTGACTCGCCGAAGTGGAACAAATCTGAGCCGGGATTCACCGAAAGGTTTGTCAGGTTGCGGAAGCGATCGCGGAGCGGCTCGAAGCGATCGGGAGGCTGTCGCAGGAACGCCTCAAGATCGGCGCGGTACGCGAGGAGGCCTTCAGACGTAGCTCCTCCGCCCGGTTGGACCCAGTCGAGGTCCGGTTGAACCGACGAGCCGAAGACTCCCCAGTAGGAGTGACTCAATTCGTGCATGATCGTCTTTGGCACAGCCTGACCCGCCCCCGCCCAGCCCTGAAATCCGGTGCTGCCGAACCATGTGGGTTGATTGATCATTTGCCGGAAGTCGTAGCCTTCCATCCACGCCACACCGGCGTCACTAAAGTTCCAGATATCCCTCACGGCGTTGACTCTGGCCTGCGCCCACGGTGTCTGTGGTGACTCAACTCGCCGAACGGCAGTACCTGGTTCAGAGCTGGAATCTGATCCAGAGCAGGCCAGCGCGAGGACAGCGATTGCGAATATCGCTACCGTAGAAGTGGACTTGCCGATGGAATATCCGATAGAGAACAACGTAACTTTTGATGACTCCCCCATTAATTGGGCCGCAATGAACCTAATTGCGGCGCGTTGCAACCGATAGATCGTATTACGAGGTAGTGGTGATGAGAGTTGCCATGTTGCTCGCGGTTGAACTGATCCTAACCAACAACTAATTGATCAACTTCTTCAAAATACCCCGATTGGGTTCCTTTAGGCCTCGCAGGGTTTTCCTGCGCTGGGGGGTTCGAATTGTCCTGTTCCTGGTCCTGTTCTCATCGTTCATGTTCTCGGATGGGGATGTCAGAAAGATAAATCCGGCGGAGAGAGCGGGCGAGCACTATCTGTTCAGCATTCCGGGGTGGGAGCTTGGCAACTTCCTGGATAAGTGGACGAATCGCGTGACATCTTCCCTGGGATTTGGGCTAAGTGGCGAGGAGTTGGACGAGGCGATTACAAATTTCTCGGAACTCTCAATTCAGATTCGCTATGCAGAAGGAGCACACAGTCGGGCGATAGCGGACTCGGATACTCCCGCTGACGAGATTGATCGCCTTGAGGCAGAACTTCGTGAGAGGCGAAATGAGCGGCGGCGCACGCGTGACGATCTTGAGGAGCGGCTTGAGGCTGAGGTGAGTTCAACGCTATCGGATCTGGGATTCGGTGGTTTTGGCGGATCACTCTGGCCGCCCGTCGACTTCCGGCTGGAGTCGCCTCCTCGCGTGTTGGTGACATCACCGCGTGATGAGATTCGGCGGCTCGACTCAGTGTTGCTATCGCCCGGCATGACCGGAACGCAGTCGTTTGAGGTGGAGGCGAATGTATTGGAGCAGAGTGGCCTGTCCGGCATCGTTCTGTCGCTTGGGGGTGTGGCAACGTTCCCCACATTCGTTCGCGATGACAACTCACTGCTGCGAACGCTGGATCTAGTGGCGCACGAGTGGCTTCACGCCTACTTCTTCTTCAACCCGCTTGGCCAGCACATCAACGCCAGCACCGAGATGAACAGCCTGAATGAGACCATCGCAAGCCTTGTGGGTGAGGAGCTGGGCATAATTACGTGGGAACGGATCACAGGCGAAACGTTCGAGCGCCCTGATGATGATGACTCTTCTGATGAAGACGACCCGGATGAGTTCAGCTTTGATGACTTCATGCGTGAGACGCGTCTGAGAACGGACGAGATACTGGCAGAGGGCGATATTGAAGGCGCGGAATCCTATATGGACGAACGCAGGATTGAGCTCCAGGAGCACAGATTCTTCATCAGGAAGATCAATCAGGCCTATTTCGCGTTCAACGGTACATATGGCGATTCCCCGGCATCTATCAGTCCAATCGGGGATCAGGTTGATGAGTTGCGTTCGCTGGTTTCAGATGTTGGCGACATGCTCCGATTGACCAGAGGAATCTCGTCTTACGATGAGTTCCTGCGTGTTTTGGAGGAGACCAGAGAGATTTCTGAGGGCCTGAAAGTGAAAAATTAGTGATGGAACACGGTTCTTGGTGCAACGCTCCGTTATACTGAGCAGAATCGTCATTGAGATGATCAACGTATCTACTTCTCGAACCGAACGTCGAATAGATGACTGATCGGAAGATCGGACTGATCTCGACTACCGCCTACCGGCATCTGCTGGCAGACATCCCGAGAGACACTTCAACGACACCGAACTAGCAAAGTCGGAGAGAGAATGTCGGCGCGGAATGAACCCGTCCCATATGAGGACCTAATGTCGTACCGTCCACCGTCGGACAAAGATAGCGGTCCAAGACCGCCAAGGCCCCCACGAGACGATGGACCGGAACAGATAAACCTTGAAGATGTAATTGAGCGCATTCGCGCTGGCCTCCCCAATTTCAGTGGGCGTAAAGCTAGCGGCGGATTGGGCCTGATAATCCTGATACTCGGTCTGGTGGTCGCAGCAATCTGGCTGGGATCCGGTGTATACACGGTAGCTCCAGATGAGCAGGGAGTATTGCGCACGTGGGGCAAGTTCGTTGGAACCTCTGAACAAGGACTCCACTGGCACTGGCCCGGCCCGGTTGGGCAGACCAACGTTGAAAGTGTGACGCAGACCCGTCGCCTTGAGGTCGGTTTCCGCGGTGGTTCAGATGGCGGGACTATCTCCCAGACCGTGCCTGTGGAATCTTTGATGATCACGGGTGATGAGAACATCGTGGACGTGCAGATGGTGGTGCAGTATCGAATTGACGATCTGCCCGCATTCCTGTTCAACGTCTCTGACCCTGGAGATGTTGATCGAGGGATCGGTATCGATCGACCCGAAGGCCGCACACTCCGAGACGTTGCTGAAACGGCACTTCGACAGGTTGTCGGTGCAAGGAACATCGATGATGTCCTGACCACCGGTAAGGAGCAGGTGCAGACTGAGACGGCCATCATCATGGATGACCTGCTGGACTCCTACGCGGCTGGCATTGGGATCGTCAACGTTCTGCTGCAGAACGTGAACCCGCCGGAGGAAGTGCGGGACGCGTTTGAGGATGTTGTGAGAGCGCAGGAAGACAGAGACCGCCTGGTGAACCTGGCTAACGCCTATCGTGCAGACCAGATTCCAAGAGCAGTCGGTCGTGCCGCCCAGATCACTGAGGCAGCTCAGGGGTTCAAGGACGGTCGTATTGCGTTGGCAACTGGTGAAGCTGAAGGTTTCAGAGAACTGCTGGAAGGTTACATCCAGTCAAAGGAAGTGACCCGTCAGCGGCTCTATCTTGAGGCGATGGAGAAGATTCTGCCCGGGATGCCCAAGTTCATTCTGACTGACCAGGCGGGCGGGGTGCTCCCGTTCTTGCCACTGACTGGTGGAACTAACCCGGTCGTGCCAGCGCTTGGAGGTACGAACTAATGCGTACAGGATCAATCATAGGATTCATCGTCATCATCATTGCTGCGGCGATAGTGATCCCGCAGGCGCTCTACATAGTTGACGAAACAGAAGTGGCAATTGTCACTCGACTGGGTGCATTCCAGGAAGCGAATACAACACCCGGTCTGCGCTTCAAAACCCCGTTTGTGGAGTCAATAACCAAGTTCGATAAGCGTCTGCTCAGATACGACGCACCAGCCGCTTCTCTGCTGACCGCAGACAAGAGGAACCTGATCATCGATGTGTACGCCAGGTACAGGATTGTTGACCCACTCCTGTTCTTCCAGCGTTTGCAGAACGAAATCACGGCAAATGCTAGAGTCGGAGACATCATCTCTTCGGAGCTTCGTCGTGAAGTTGCATTGGACTTGCAGTCTGAGATCATCTCTGAGACCAGAGAAGCGATCATGGACCGGGTCCGCGGCGCCTCAAACCGGGCTGAAATAACTCGGGCGGAGGCCATCAACCTTGAAGGAGGACTCGGGAGTGCTGAACTGACGATTTTGCTGACGCCATACGCTGGTGCAGATGAAATACCAGGAGCCAGACGTTTGCCGACGGCAGGGGAACGGGCGTTGATCAAAGACAATCCAAACTCGATCGAGCTAGAAAGCGTAAAAGTTGCTTATTTCCAACCGCTCCGGAAGGCGTTTGGGATTGAGGTTGTTGATGTTCGCATCAAGCGGGCTGACTTCCCTCAGCAGATTGAGCAGAGCGTTTTCGACCGCATGAGGGCCGAACGTGAAGAGATCTCCAGCGGACTGCGTGCTGAAGGTGCGCAGGAGGACGCTGAGATTCGCGCTGAAGTTGACCGTGAAGTAACAATCACGCTCCAATCAGCGGAAGGTACTGCGGCACGACTGCGTGGTGAGGGTGAAGGACAAGCGATCGTCATCCTGGCCGAGCAGTTGGAGCGGGACCCTGAGTTCTACGCATTCCAGCGCGGACTTGAGGCCTACGCGAAGATCCTGGATGGGCAGTCGACACTGGTCCTGTCAGCTGACAGCAGACTGTTCAACTACCTGGAGAATCCTGCGGGAGCGGCATCCTCTGCGCCGTAGTTCGTAGAAACGGAACCAAAGTGAAACGGTGCAGATCGCTCTGCACCGTTTCTGCATTAAACAGGCGGGACTACAACAGGTTCACCAGCCAGCGGCGCAGGATGAATCTGACGAGCGCAAGAATGATTGCGGCGCTGATAATGAACCAGACGGCGTCTAAAATGGTGCCGTAGGTTGCGCCAACCGTGCCGCCGATGGCCACAAGGCTGAGCGCAGTACCGGCTGAAGGCGGGTGTTCCGTGTTCGTCAACGCCATCAGCAGAATCGCCACGCCAACGGAAGCAGCTCCAGCAATCGCAACTGATTGGCGGCTCATTTCGGCCGGGTCGCCCAGGATGAGCATGAGAATTCCATATGCGGCAACCCCAACGAGCACGCCTACTATGTGCCCCCCAACTACCCTCCGGGTTGATGAGGCAACGCTGTGCGGTACCACGAATACCAGGAACACGGAAGAGGCGATTGATGCGTTGATTGCTGCATTGCTGAAGCCAGTCTCGACAAGAAGGATGGCCGCGAGAGCAAGAGCCGCGAGGGTGCTCTGAAACACATAAGAGCAGCTCTGCCGTGGAAACTGGGGTCGATCAAGACGTTTTTTGGAATGTGAAGCACGTGCTTGCGCCAGACAGTTCAGTAGTAAATGAGGCGTATGGGTGGGATTAGGGGTCAGAAGAAAATCGTACCCATGATGCCTTCCACACCGCATTTGACGATCGAAGCCGATTTGAAGTGATTCATATTCACAGTGATGAATTGCGCGTAGTGGGAATGACTGATAATATTTCTGGTAAGTAAGCGCTTACTTACCAGGCCGCGCACGAGCGGATTCGTGTGCAATTGATCGGAAAGAACGCTGGCAACTCATCGGCTGGATCACGCGACCAGGCAACATCAGATTGCCGCATGTGCACGCGACATCATCATCGAAGGCGGCCTCGCGTCCCTCACGGTGAATGAATTAGCGGGCCGCGTTGGCGTGACAGAGGCGGCACTCTACAAGCACGTCAAGAACAAAGATGAGATCTTGTTGCTGCTTGTGGCTGAGATCAGGGAGTCGCTGTTTGCGGCGATCTCAGAGGCGACGAGCAGCGACCGTAGCGCCATTGAGAAGCTTGAGCACATGCTTCAGCTTCACCTGAGCTACGCAGAGGCCCGTCGTGGCGTTTCGTTCGTGATCATCTCTGAAGCCTTGCGTTTTGGCGTTCCGGAAGTTCGCACCGCAGCGCGAAAGCTGGTGGACGACTACGTGAAGCTGGTCTCAGACATCATCAAATCTGGTCAGGACGCCGCTGAAATGGACCGCTCAGCCGATAGTGAGGCCGCAGCGGTGATGTTCTTTGGAATGGTCGAGGCGTCGGTCACCCGATGGCTATTCGACGAGTCGTTGCATCCTCTGGAGGAGAAAGGTGCGGCGATGTGGAGGCTTTTCAAGGCCGGTATCCAGACGGATACGGCGGCCGCGAGGACCGTGCAGGTCTAGCGGTTTCTGGGAGGACAAAGTCATGTCAATTGTCACTATTGATGGTCAGATCGGGGCTGGAGCTCCAGAAGTGGGGCGCAAGGTCGCGGAGACCTTGAAAGTGGACTACTACGACCGGCTTCTGCTTGCCGGCATTGCAAGGCGCGTTGGCGCCACGGTGGCCGCCGTTGAGGCCAAAGAGCAGCGCATGCACCGCTGGGGCGACCGCTTTCGCGATATTGCGGAGCGCGCCATGAATAGCCTGGCGCTATCAGCCAGCGCCGGTGACCCATACTTCGGCAGCTTCCTCAGCGAAGCGTTGCCGCTGACCTGGGATGAGTCTGTGGATGGCCCAAAGACCACCCCACACGCTGTTCGTTCGAAGGAGCTCGTCCAGGCGACATCTGAGCATATTCACGAAATCGCGGAGGGCGGAGACGCGGTTATTGTCCACCGCGCCGGGTGTGTTGAACTGCAAGATCATCCGGAGACGTTCCACGTGGGCCTGTTTGCCCCTATGCGTGATCGAATTTGGCGTGTGATGACACGTGAAGGCTTCATGCGCCCGGAAGAGGCGGAAGAGGCGATTCGCGATCGCGAAAAATCGCAGGTGGCCTATTTCCAGAATTTTCATAGTGTCCATCCGCACGATGAATCCCTTTACGATATCTCGATCAAGACCAAGCTGAGCGACATCGACATTGTGGCGATGAAGATCGTTCACTCGCTGACGGATCACAGCAAGATTTCAGGCGTGGCGTTGGCTTAATTTCAGGTGCCCTTCGAGGGCCTCAGGAAACCTGAAATTAGGTCTAGTCGGTCTATCTCGGTGGCCACTCTCGGATGCCGTCTTGCGGCACGTACCCAACCGAGTCACGCGCGTGGTCGATGTCCCGCCAACGGCCTTTGTTATCTGAGACGGCGTAGATGATGTCGTACTTCAGGTCATCGGGGGCCTCAACGCAGCGCCTGACGGCCTGCGCGATGTCGCGGTGGCTCAGGTAGACGGACGCATGCCACGCGTCGGCGGGGCGATCTTCCTGGACTACCCGCCCGATGCGGATGCATATGACCGATAGCCCAAACTCGTCGGAGTAGGCCCGCCCAAGTGCCTCGCCAGCCACTTTTACTGCACCGTAGACGCCGCGTGGACGCACGGGAGCCGTGTGATCGAGGTATTCGACCCGATCGGGCACATCGTCCCAGCGGGCCTCAATGAGGGCTTTGTACGGTTCTTCCTTTTCGTACCCATGGGTTGCGGCGCCGGAACTGCCGAAGACCACCCGCCGTACGCCAGCCTGCCGAGCGGCCTCAAACACGTTGTATGTGCCACGCACGTTGACCTTGAAATGGCTATCGACGTCAGGCCCAAGGTACGCAGCCATGTGGACCACGGTGTCGATGCCTTCGAATGCCGGACGGATGGCTTCGATGTCGGGGAGATCGGCCTGGGTGGTCGGAATGCCGTCAACTGCGCGCCTGTTGAGGGCTGTGACGGTGTAATCGGCGCTGAGATCGCGAGCGGCCAGGCCACCAATGAGGCCGCTGGCACCGGTGACCAGGATGGATCTGCTGGGTGGCAATTGAGTCACTCTCCCCACATGTTGTTAAGTACTATTTCGGGTAGCATCGAACGTAATTCAACACTTGCCTAATTCGGGCTTCTGGCCTGAGCATCCCACACGGAATCGACTGACAAACTTATGCCACGCAACTCCACAGCTGCAGACATCATGACTTCGCCCGCGGTCACTATAGGCCAATCGGCCAAACTCCAAGAGGCCGCGTTGACCATGCGGGACCTGCGCATCGGCTGTCTGCCGGTTGTTGATGACGATGGCAATTATGTTGGAATCATCACCGACGACTCCTTTTTTCCGCAGGAGAAGCGAGTGCCATTTTCACGAGAGAAGCTCACCTGGGTGCTGGGGGCTTGGGTTAGCAATCTTGAAGATCTTGACGATACGATGGCTCGCCTTGCCAGCCATCCGGTGTCGGAAAGTATGCAGAAGAGGGAGTCGGTGTCTGCGGACACGCCGCTGGAGGATCTTGCTCGCCGGATGCTTGACAACGATCTCCACCACCTCGTCGTTACGCTTGGCGACAAGGTTGACGGCGTGATCTCCAGGCACGATCTTGCCAAGTTGCTCTTGAATCCTGCCGATGCCGGTTCCTAGCTAAACGCTCCGTGCGCAGCGGAAACCCATGTTCGATGTGGCGCTGTCCGGCGTGTTCGATGTGCGGGCGGCGACGCGATATCGATTGCAGTACGACGAGTGGCACAGGTATGAGCCGCCGCGAGTGACCTTCGTATCGCCTTTCTCAGGTCCGACAGGGTTATCCCGGGTGATCACGCCCCAGTCCACGCCCCACCAGTCGCTGCACCACTCCCAGATGTTGCCGGCCATGCAGTAGAGGCCAAAGTCGTTTGGCTCGTACGCGCGGGCGGGCGCGATGCCGTGGAAGCCGTCTTCGAGGGAGTTAATGCGAGGAAAATCGCCCTGCCAGATGTTGCACATATGCTCGCCGCCCGGCGTTAGCGCGTTGCCCCAGGCATAGCGGCGCTGCTCGTGGCCGCCTCGGGCCGCAAACTCCCATTCCGCCTCAGTCGGCAGCCGCTTGCCAGCCCATTTGGCGAACACATTCGCATCGTTGAACGATACCTGGGTGACAGGGTGATCCATGCGATCGGCGATGTCAGACTCAGGGCCGTCCGGGTGCCGCCAATCGGCCCCGTCCATCCGCCACCACCAGTCGGCGCCCGCAACGCGCTGTTCAACCGATTCCGCATCGGTATCGGAAACAAAGTGGTGGAACGAGAACGACCAGCCGAACCGCTCCGCTTCCGTCACGTACTGCGTGTCGTCGATGAACTCGGTGAACTGCTCATTCGTCACCGTGGCCTCGTCGATCAGGAAGGGGGCGACGGTCACCTTGCGGATGGGGCCTTCGCCATCTCCCGGGAAGCCCATCTTGTCTTCCGTGCCCATCAGGAACTCGCCGCCATCCAGCTTCACCATGCCCTCGTCGGATGACTTTCTGGTCGATGGTGATAGTGTCTGCGGCTGCTGTGGCGTTGCCCCTGTGCGATCGGGAGTACAGCAGGCGTCGGTTGGTGGCATTGGATTCATTTCGGGCGTGGCGTCCATGGGTCTCCTGGTGTTTTGTCTGCGAATCAGGCAACTGAGTACACCTGTAGGGTAAATTCGGGCCAAAATATCGTCAATCACTCAGCAGCACAATTATCAGTTCGGAGCAATATTCATGGGGAAGCTAGATGACAAGGTTGCGTTGATCACCGGCGGTGGCGGTGGCATCGGCAGCGCCACCGCCAGGCTGATGGCGGAGGCGTGCGCCCGCATCGTGGTTACAGGTGTGCCGGAGGAGCAAGTAGCCGCAGTCGCAGCAGAGCTGGTTGCCGATGGGCATGAGGCGATTACCACGGTCACTGACGTGTCGAAGGCTGACCAGGTGGAGGCAGCCGTCGCCAGCGCCGTGTCTGAGTTTGGGTCGCTGGACATTCTGGTGCCGAACGTCGGAATTCAGTTGCACGATCGTGATATCGGCCTTCACGATCTCTCCGAGGAGGTCTGGGACGCCACGATGGATGTCAATTTGCGCGGCATCTACCTGGCGTGCCGATTCGGGCTCAAGCAGATGCTGGCGCAAGGCACGGGCGGCGCGATCGTGATCGTTAGCTCCATCACTGCGTTATCCGGAGTCAGCGAAAACTTCACCTACGTCACCAGCAAGGGAGTACTGCTGGCGCTGAGCCGCAACATAGCGCTCACCTACGCCAAGGATGGAATCCGCTGCAACGCCGTCTGCCCCGGCGCGCTCGAGCGCACGCCGAATCACGAACTCCACCTGCGTCCTGAAGCCCGCGCCGCAATGCTGAAAGAGACGGTGCGGCTGGGCCGTACGGGCCCGCCGGAGGAGATCGCTCCCATGATCACGTTCCTTGCGTCCGAGGACGCCAGCTACGCCACGGAGGGGACGTTTATTGTGGATGGTGGGCGGACGATGATTTGAGTGCCTGCCGCACGGGCATATAGCGCGGGGCGCTGGGGGCAGAGCGAAGCTGGAACTGGCGGCAAGGCCGCGCAAGCGGAATTCCCTCACCCAGGCCCTCTGCCGAAGGAGGCACCTGCCGAATCGGGTGTCTGCCACACGGGCACTGGCGGCATGGCCGCGTGGCGGCGGAGAGGTGCCAGAGTAATACGAGACGGTGCATGCTCGTAATTCGTTCTGTGGTGGGGTGAAATATGACGCGTTGAATTGACCTTTCGGGCACATCCCTCTTTTTATGTGCCTCCATGGCAGATGGTCCAGACGTATCGGGGCATCCGCTTGCACACGAATACCTTGTTTTTTCGTTTTCCCACAAGCGCTGCTAAGAAACGCTCCGGTATCGCCTTGCAGCCTGCCCTTTGGCGGGCCGGTTGGCGTGGTACGGGCCTATTCTTTGCCGATCACGCTGCGTGGCATTCGGGTATCGAGCCGACGAGTGCCGGGCGTATTGCCGGTTCGTCATGTCCAGCGTGCGGACGTGGTCCATGTGGTTGCAATTAAGTTTCCTATCGAGCGATCGACCTTTGCCTAACAGCGCGATCTATATATACGGTCCGATTGGTTCCCACACCATCGGAACGGCTAGCCGGCTCGCTACGGCTGGCATTCTGCCGCCCTTCGATAGGCTCAGGATGGCGGAATGCCAGCCTGCGCTGATCGTGAAGTGGCGAGTCCAGTTGTGTGGAACCGGTCCCTGCGCTCGTCCGGTGGCCCGTTATCCCGATTGATTTCCGATATCTCAGATTTCAATCGAGAATATCACTCCAGGCCACTCGGCATTAAGACGAGTTTGGGATCGTAGGTCGTTGCGGATACCCCGATACGTCTGTACCCCATTCGCCATGGAGGCATATAAGAAGAAGGTCCATCC
>Ga0066376_10004051_pt1 | contig 12869 bp, 9 predicted proteins | sample Knorr_S15_td_Bot_FD_77009 | JGI IMG/M metagenome (GOLD analysis project Ga0066376, IMG submission 77009) | Marine microbial communities from Southern Atlantic Ocean transect - Knorr_S15_td_Bottom_ad_5009_LV_A | ecosystem: Environmental > Aquatic > Marine > Oceanic | place: Southern Atlantic... | reverse complement strand
ACTCACGAAAAAACTGGCGACACTGGCTACGTCCGACAACCGTCCACCCCGGTCGGCCAGGGTCTCGAGTCCGGCCATGTAAGCGTCAGCTACCTCGACGTAGTTTTCCTGTGAAAACAGCAGAGTGATGTTGATGTTGAGTCCCTCGCCGATGAGCTGCTCGACGGCGGGAACGCCGGCGGCGGTACCCGGCACCTTGATCATCAGGTTTTTTCGTCCGACCTCGCCGGCCAGACGCAGAGCTTCCTCTACCGTAGCTGTGGTGTCGTCAGCCAGCCTGGGGGAGACTTCCAGGGATATGAACCCGTCGCGGCCCTCAGACTCCTCGTACACGGGCAACAGAACGTCGGCCGCCCACTGTATATCCTGCACGGCGATGGCCTCATAGATCTGCAACGGCGATCGTCCGGAGTCGACCAACTGGCGCAGGGTACCGGTGTATTGGCTCGAGCCCGAGATGGCCTTCTCGAAGATGGCGGGGTTGGAGGTCATGCCCCGAACGCCGTCCTCGGCAATCAGGCGCTGCATTTCGCCCGACATGATCATGCCGCGCCCAATATTATCGAACCACACGCTCTGGCCCTGTTGCCGCAGCTCCAGGAGAGGGTTTGACATGGTCATGACTCCTTGCGGTAGCATCTCCGACCTCGGTGCGAGGACGTGGTGACGTTGGAGGGGGCTGCGCCGGGTCCGCGCGGGCCCCGGCGAAGGATCAGTGCCGGCGACCGCGATTGCTAACGCAATGCTGGCAACTGGCGCGCACCTGACGCAGTGGCGCGGCGCGGACGCTCTGGTTGGATGCCATACTGATGAATCAGCGTTCGTTCAATCAGGTGTCATTACAATCAGGTTTCGGGCGAACCATAATATCCGTATCCGCCAGGATGCGGGCAAATTGGTACTCCAGCCGCGGGGGGTTATATTCCGATCGGACGCAGCGGCCAATTCAACGACAGGAGTGGCAATTTGGCGAACTATCTGGTAACCGGAGGAGCGGGCTTCATCGGTTCTCACCTGTGCGGCAGGCTGGTGCAGGATGGCCACTCCGTGCGCGTGCTCGACAATCTCTGGTCGGGAAAGCGGGATAACCTCTCTCATGTGACCGGGCAGGTGGATTTCGTCGAGGCCGATCTGCGCGACGACGCGGCGGTGGCGGCAGCCGTGGCGGACATTGACTTTGTCCTCCACCACGGCGCAATTGCCTCGGTCCAGTTCTCGGTGGAACAGCCGCTGGTCGAACAGCAGGTGAACGCCGTGGGGACGCTGAAAGTCCTGGACGCGGCGCGATCGGCCGGTGTAAAGCGCGTCGTCTTCGCAGCTTCAGCTGCCGCCTACGGCACGGATCCAGCGACGCCGAAAATAGAGAGCATGGCGGCTGTGCCTTCTTCTCCGTATGGGCTATCGAAGGTTACGGGAGAGCACTATTGCCGCATTTACTCCGAAGTGTTCGGGCTGGAGACGGTCTGCCTGCGCTACTTCAACATATTCGGGCCGCGACAGGATCCCTCATCACCGTACAGCGGCGTTATCTCCATCTTCGCGCGGCGCATGCTCGCCGGCGAGCCCCCCACCGTCTTTGGCGACGGCCAGCAGTCGCGGGACTTCGCCTACGTCGATAACGTAGTGGAGGCCAATCTGCTGGCCTGTCAGGTGAGCAGCGCCGCCGGGGAAGTCTACAACATCGGCTGCGAGCGCAGCATCAGCGTCAACCAGCTGATCGGTCACCTCAACGATGCGCTGGGTACGTCTTTCGACGCGGTCTACGAGGACCCGCGACCCGGTGATGTGCGGGTCTCGCTAGCCGATATCTCCAGGGCGCGCCAAGGGTTGGGATATCGCCCGGTCGTCGGTTTTGAAGAGGGACTGAGAAACACAGTAACGTGGATGCGCTCCGAAATAGAGAGGGAGTAGCTGTCGGTGGGGCGACAGAGGCGACGCATTGAGCGTATATTACGGCACGCAATTACTGAAATGCTCACAGAAACACGGCCTCCTGGCGAATAGCACATGGCTACTATCGTAGACGGCAAGAAGCGCATTCCCTTTATGCGGGGGATGCTGGCTCATCACCTCATTCAGCGGGGATTCGACTATGAGGATGCCTACGAGGTCGCCGACGCCGTTCGGGGGGCGCTGAGCAAGAAGAAGGATGTATCCAAGAAGGAGATTGTCGCTCTCATCGGCGAAATCCTGGTGGCTGGTTACGCCGACCATCAGATCGGGGATCTGCTGTTCTGGGAACAGACGCTCACAAGCGTCATGGTCGCCCGCAAGAGCGGCAACCGGCCGTTCTCCAAAGAACTGCTCTCCCACTCCATCCAGGCATCGGGGTTGTCCCCTGATCGCTCTTACCTGGTCGCCAAGGAGATCGAGACCAGGCTCATCGACGAGCGCCGTGAACTTGTGTCTCATCAGGAGCTGGAGGAGATGGCGATCCACACCCTGGCCGAGCGCCATGGGCAGACCTACGCCGATCGCTATCGCGTGTGGCGCACGTGGGCCGATGTAGAGAAGCCTCTTATCATCTTCATCGGCGGCGCCAGCGGCGTGGGCAAGACGTCGCTCGCGGTGAGCCTGGCCAATGTCCTGGATATTCCCCGGGTAGTAGCTACCGATGACATCCGACAGATCATGCGCCTCACCCTCACCCGGGAGTTGATGCCGGCGCTGCACACCTCATCGTACATGGCATGGAAAGCCAGGGTCGACGACAGCAGTGGATTGGATCCGGTGATCGCCGGCTTCAGAGACCAGGCGAGAGTGGTCGGGGTGGGAGTCCAGGCGATTCTCAGCCGGTGTGTGGAGGAGAATGCGAGCGTTATCATCGACGGCGTTCACCTCCTGCCCGGGTTCTTCGACCTGGCGCCGTACCGCAAGGAGGCGTTCATCGCTCCCCTGTGCCTCGCCCTTGCCGACCGGGGTGCCTACGAGGAGCGTTTTGCGAACCGGGCGGTCGAAGCGCCGGCTCGGGCCGTCCACCAGTACGTGTCCCATCTGGACGAAATTCTCAAGGTCCAAAGTGACATCGTCGAGTGGTGCGCCAATGAGGACATCCCAGTTATCGACCCGGACTCGGTGGAGGATGTGACCAGCGCCGCTGTCATGGTGGTGGTGGAGCAACTGCAAGAGCAGGAGGAAGTGAGGGAAATCCTTGAGCCGCGAGGGAAGAAAAAGGCTAAGAAAAAGGGTTGACCTCGGAATAAGCCCGAGATCGAGAGTCGGCCCAAGCCTCCTTTTTTTATTGCCTAGCCCCATGTGAAGCGCTATATTCACAATTCCTCTCTGGCTAAACTGGCCAACGATTTAGGCTCATTTTCAGCCCTTCTTTAGGCGGGATACGATGCTTGGGAAAAAAGCGAACGGGGCAGTGGGCGGCGGGCAGACGCTCAATACCATTATCGGTCGTGGCACCGTTTTCGAGGGTGTCATGAAAGTGGACAATAGCGTGCGGATCGACGGTGTCTTTAAGGGAGAACTCTCCTGTTCCGGCACCCTGACCATCAGTCAATCGGGTGAGGCCTACGCCCACCTGGAGGGCAAGGACATCTACGTAAACGGCGTCGTGCGTGGCACAGTGCGAGCCGACAAGGTCCGGCTTGACAATCAGGCCCGCTTTATCGGTGACGTCTACACCAATGCCCTCTCTGTTTCCGAGGGCGCCGTATTCCACGGCAGCTGTGCCATGGAGACCGCGGACGAAGTCAAGGACCCCGACCAGAAGGGTCAGAAGGCCACGGTACTGCCTCTTGAGGGCAAACCCAAGGGAGAGGGAAGGGGAGACGCCCTGACTAAGAATCTGGAGCGAGCTTCCGCCGACAACTCCCAGGTAGCTCAGGGCTAGCCCCGCCATACCCTCCGTCGCTGTCTTCGCTCGAATACAGCCTGAGCCAATCCTTCCGCCACTCACTGTCTTCGCTCGATACTGAGCCAATCCTTCCCGTCACTGTCTTCCGATCTACGGAAAATACGTCTGCCCGGCGCGGTTTTTCCGGCACTGTGGTCGTTCGTCATAACATCATGTTACGAAGCTTGTTACACTCAAAAAACGGTGACTTTTCGAGCCCTTCCACAGGTGGTATGGCCTTTGCTTGAGGCTTGGCCGGGCAGGATGCATTTCTTCCCCATCAACTCAAGCAAGCGGACGAGTTAAGGAAGGCCATGCCAGCGCGAATCAATCACAACGTCCATCTAAAGCAGATCCAGCGTAACCTATCCGTTCATCACGCGGACGCGGCAAGACAGATAGAACACCTGTCCTCCGGCCTGCGGGTCAGCCGCCCCAGCGACGATCCGGCCAGCCTGGCCCAGGCAGACGGTATAAGGTCTGAGTTGCGGTCCCTCAGTGAGGGAAGGCGCAACATTCAGCAGACCTTCTCCCTGCTGCAGGTGGCTGACGGGTCGCTGAACGAAATCGCCGCCATGGTCAACAGAATGCAGGCGCTGGCCATCCAGGCGGGATCGTCTGTATCCAGCGGTGAGGACCGCATCAATCTCAACTCTGAGTTCGCGGTGTTGCGCCTGGAGATCGACCGCATCGCCGGGGCGACGACCTACAACGGCAAGAATCTACTGACTGGCTTCAAGTCCGAGCTGAATTCGGCGTCCGCGGCGATAGAGCGGACAGATATCACAGGTGTCAGTCGTGACAGGACCACCGGGGCGGAACCCGGGGTCTACACCTTCGACGACGAGCAGGGGCTCGACCTCGAGATCACCCTGGGCAACGGCGTGGTCTCGCAGACCGTCTCTCTCCAAGGCCCTCTGAGCGGCAGCGGCGTGCCCCCAGAAGGCCACGTGGTAGTGGACTTTGACCTGCTCGGTATTCAGGTCACACTCTCGGGGAGAGATGCGGTAGGGGGTGGGGGAGGAGCCTACGATGACGGCGATCTGGCCGGCCACACTATCCTCGTGGACGGGACCGATAAGCTCACTTTTCAGGTTGGGCCCGCCGGCACCAGCAATGACGTGGCGGAGATTTCCATGAGCGATATGCGCGCCACAGGCACGACTCTGAATCTAGCCGATGTCTCCCTGTTGACTATCGGCGACGCTCAAACCGCGCTCTCTTTCATCCAGCAGGCACAAGCCGAGGTAGTCGGCGACCGCAACCGCATCGCTTCTTTTCAAAACCGCCTCGAGATGAGCATCGAGACCAGTGGCGCTGTAATGGAGGGGATGATAGCCGCGGAGCAGAATATCAGAGAGGCCGACTTCGCCAAGCTGGTGACGCAGATGACGAGATCGCAGATCCTGGCCCAGGTGGCGACCAGTATTTCAATGGATGCGGACACGGATATCGACCGTATCCTGACGCTGCTGCAGTAGCGTCTATCAGTCCGTTGATAAAGTCCATTCGCGCTACGATGCGCCCTGGAGGCCGATGTCGGCGTTGCCTTCGCTCCCTGAATTAACTAATTCAGCGCCGCTCAGGCGCCTTGACCTCGACCACCAGGACGCATCTCGCCAGCAAAGCGACTTTATCAACGGACTGCTAGGCAGTAACGGTTACATAAACAACAAATAGAAGCGGAAGTCCGGATAGACCCGAACGGCCGGCGCGGGGAAGTGGGTCCAGTTCAACTGGCTCTTGAAGGAATTCCACAACTCTCCGTGGCCCGGCAGATGGCGGGCGTCGAAATCCAGGGCGACGAAGATTTCGGGACGGGCATCGGGCAGGTCTCTGTACTCTTTGAAGCGTCCTTTGCTCTTGACATTGCTGCCGTGCAGGCCGGTCGCGCCGTAGCCCAGCGCGATCCCCAGGTAGTCGGGCCATGCCTCCTTTGCCCCGCCCCAGAGGACGTGGTCGACAGCAAGTGTCATCCAGAAGGTCATGCCCTCGTAGTCGTCGATGATGTAGTCGGTGTGGGGTCGCACCGGATCCCGGGAGCGCTGACGTCTTTCGGTGTACAGTTTTGACGGCCAGTAGCTGATCTTGAAGCCAATCGCCCGGCTGGCCGGGACGAGGGTGTGGAGCAGGGGGATCGCCGCGCCCAATGTGTTGGCGGCAAAATCCGGAAGGCTGAACCCCCACTCCCGGAAGTAGGCGTCGCGCATTTCTATCTCGAGTAGCGCGCCCCAACTGGTGAGCGTCCCCAGGATGGCGGCAGGTCTGTCGTCAACGCCGGCCCAGCGGTAGGCGCCGGTGAGGCCACGAGAGAGGAACAGCCCCCCCATGAAGTGCCCACCCTTGTCCAGGTTGAGATAGGTGTCTCCCGACCAGTCGTGTATCCAGCGGATCGAGGATTGCTTCTGTCCCTGGTACCAAGCGCGGTCGAAATACTCAAATCCAACATAGTGGGCGACGGCGCCGCCGCCGGCAAGGAGGGCGAGACGGCTAAGGTGCAGTCCATCGCGACTGGATGGCGCGCTGAGCCCACGTCCGGTTGCGGTCTTCTTTTCGCTCGAACCAGCCTCAGCCGCTGTTTCGGCCCGGTCGAGGGAGGCGGTCTCGAAGACGGGGAGCGCCGCCGGGATGGGGTCGGCGGGGGCTGCCGCCCAGGCCGCCGGCCACACCGCCAGGAGAACGAAAGCGGCGGCGGTAGGCAGTCTGCCTGGCGATCGGGCCATCGATGAATTGCTCATGTGCCTGCCGCAGAGCGGGTAGCGGTGCCAAGGCGAACGCGGTGCCAATCCCGGCATAAGGAACCGCGCGCCTCGCTTGTGAGTCTGCGACACAGCGTCGAATCAATTGACACGTCGCTGTCGCAATATGACCTAACACGTTAATTTAGAATAGAATATAGAAATCGGCCTGGCAAACTAAATCCCTCTTTGCCCGCGTATACTTATGGCAGATACTGACACTGCGCCCGTCCTTCAGGAGGCAGACACGGCCCAGGGGAAGACCGGCAGGCCTCCACGTCGCCGTCGTCGGCTCGCCGGGTCTCCTGCGGCCAAGTCCGATGCCGGGAGCGTCTGGGATCCAGAGGACGCCGCCGCTGCAGTCGTGGCAACGCCGAGTACGAGAGAGAGAGGAAGATCGCTGCTGCAGCGGTGGACGCCTGGCTTCCTATCCTCCTGGGGACTGTCACCGACGTTCCGTGTCTTCATCTTTCTAGGAAGCATCGTCGGCGTCATGTCCTTCCTGCTGTACACCGAGTATCTCATCCGCGACTTCAGGATCCAGGAGCGAGATCGGGCCGAGCTCTACGCGCGTCTGTACGCCCTGGCACCCTCGCTGCCGGCCGACGACGTGATAATTCAGACCGTGGTCATGAGCGAGATCAGTTTTCCTCTGATCGTCACCGATCGCCACGGCGAGGTCATCCTCTGCAAGGGCCCGGGGTTGCCGGCTCTGGCAGACGCGTCGCCGGAGGACGTGGCGGCGCTGCTCGCCATTGTGGCGCGAATGGACGCTGCAAACCCGCCGATTCAGACTTTCCCTGACTCGAAGGCCTATGGCTGGCTTTATTTCGACGGCAGATCCCTCGTTATCACCGGTGGCGAGAGCGAGGTGTTCGCGTGGGCTGGCTTGGCTCTGCCCGAGCCTGGAGACACGTCAGTCGTCGCCATGGCACAGGTCGGGGACGTGCTGGCTGATCTGGTGTCCCGAGTGGCACCGACTTACCTAATCACCCCTGCAAGAACCCCGAGTGTGCTGTTTTTTGGCAATGGGGCATTCGCCATCGCCGATGCCGAGGGTACGCCCGTGGCCTGGGGCGGAAACGCCATGCCTCCTTCGGAGGATACATCGGTCGGGGCCTTGAAGCAGGTGAAGGCACAGATCCGGCGGATCTCTCGGCTGGGCGAGCCGCAGTCGTTCCGGATTCGCACTGAGACCTACTTTCACTACGACGACTCAGAGCTTATCAGTCGAATATCGCTCGCTCCTTTTGTGACCGTGGGTGTGCTCCTGCTGTTCGCCCTGGTTGGATACGTGGGCCTCCGCAACATCCGGCGAAGCGAGCAACGCTCGATCTGGGTGGGCATGGCTAAGGAGACGGCCCACCAACTAGGTACACCGCTGTCGTCTCTGGCGGGCTGGCTGGAGTTGATGGAAACCCACCGGCAACGGGCGGAGGGGTCGGGCGATTCGATCACGGCCGAGATGCGCAAGGATGTCGCCAGACTCACCCAGATCGCCTCTCGTTTCAGCCAGATCGGCTCGGTACCCGACCTGGTCCCGGGCGATGTGCGCCACGTACTCGCCGAGACCGTCAGCTACTTCGAGAATCGCGGCCCCCAATTCGGCCGACACTCCTTCGAGACCGACTTCGAGGAGGTGCCCGATGTGCTGCTGAACGCGGAGCTCATGGGGTGGGCGCTGGAAAACCTGTTGAAGAATTCGATAGACGCCATCGGTGGCCAGGTCGGCAGTATCGGTGTGAGCGTGCGTCCGCCCGTCGACGGGAACTGCGTCAGGATCACCATCCGGGACAACGGCCGCGGCATCGAACCGGAGAACGTGGGACGCGTCTTTGAGCCGGGATTCAGCACCAAGAAACGCGGCTGGGGCTTGGGCCTGGCCTTCGTCAAGAGAATTGTGGAGGAGTACCACTGCGGCCGTATTCAGATCGCCCGCAGCGAGGCGGGCGAGGGTACTGTTTTTGAAATACTCCTGCCGGCGGCCTGACGGCTGCCGGACCAGACGATAAAGGAGCGGAATGGAGACGACAAACCAGAGGAAGATACTTTGGGCCGATGACGAGATCGACATGCTGCGGTCTCACCACCTCTACCTGAGTGAGCGAGGGTATGAGGTCACTCCAGTGAGCAACGGGGAGGACGCCCTGGCCCTGTTGACCAAGGAGAGTTTCGATATCGTCCTGCTGGACGAGATGATGCCCGGCCTGGACGGGTTGTCCACTCTCGAGCAACTCAAGCAGCGCGATCCCAACATGCCGGTTATCATGATCACCAAGAGCGAAGAAGAGCAGATCATGAACGACGCCATCGGCAAGCGGATCGACGATTACCTAACCAAACCGGTCAATCCGAGCCAGATATTCATGGCCTGCAAGAGGATCCTTGACAGTCGCCAGATCAGGCAGAGCCAGGCGGGCCAAACCTACGTGTCGCGGTCGAGTCAGCTCAGGGACTGGCTGTCGGGAGAGCTCACCTGGCAGACGTGGGTCGATGTGCATCGCCTGCTCAGCGAATGGGATATTGAGACGAGCCACCTGGGGGATCAGAGCATGCACTCCATGATCGAGGATCAACGCAAGGAGTGCAACCATGAATTCGGTCGCTTCGTCGAGCGGCACTACACCAGCTGGCTGCACTCCGAGGAGGACTCGCCGCCGCTGTCGGTGGATGTAGTCACCGAGAACGTGGCCCCGCACCTGGAGCAGGGCCGCCAGGTATTCTTTGTGGTCATCGACTGCTTGAGACTCGATCACTGGCTGATCCTGGAGCCCATGCTCTCGGAATTCTTCAATATCAAGCGCTCCTATCACTACTCCATCCTGCCCACGGCGACTCCATTCTCGCGGAATGCCCTGTTCAGCGGCCTTTTTCCGACTGAACTCGCCAGGAAATACCCAGATCTGTGGTCCTCCGGAAAGCAGGACGAGCACAGCCTCAATCGCCACGAACACCGTTTTCTGGACGAGCAGATCGCCGATCTGGGGATTCGTCTGAAGCAGAACACCCACTACGTGAAAGTCCTGGATGCCGCCGAGGGACAGAGTTTTGTCCGCAAGGTGGACTCTCTGAACTCAGTGCCCCTGGTCTCGATGGTGTACAATTTTCTCGATATGCTCGTCCACGGCCGCTCTCAGTCGGATTTGCTGCTGGAAATAGCACCGGACGAATCCGGGTTCCGTTCGCTCGTGCAATCGTGGTTCGAGCACTCCTCCCTGTTCGAGGTGCTCAAGAAAATCTCCCGCACCGACGCAGTGGTTGTGCTCACGACCGATCACGGCGCTGTAAAGGGTACTCGAGCGACGGTCGTTCACGGAGATCGCCAGACATCTACCAGTCTGCGGTACAAGCAGGGGAAGAACCTGCGCTGCGACATCAAGGACGCCCTCATGATCGCCGACCCGGAGGAATACGGTCTGCCCGCGGAAGGACTGGGCTCCAACTACATCATCGCCAAAGAGGATTTTTACTTCGTCTATCCCACCAACTTCAACGCCTTTCAGCGGCAGTACAGGGACAGCTTCCAACACGGGGGCATATCGCTGGAGGAGATGATCCTGCCGGTTGCAACGCTCGATCCGCGTCGGGGGTGATTGATTGATGGCAGAGGAGTGCGGTTCGGCGGCGACAGGGCCGGAAGTGGTCGTCAGCCATTCGGCCCAGGAGACCAGGGGTCTCGGGCGGAGTTTGGCCGCGCTTCTCGTCGGTGGTGATCTGGTGGCGTTCAGAGGGGATCTGGGAACGGGGAAGACGTGTATGATCCAAGGCGTGTGCGAAGGGCTGCAGGTAAGAGACGTCGTCAACAGTCCCACTTTTATTATCATCAATCAGTACCAGGGGCGACTGGGTGAACAGGACGTCTCCGTCTACCACTTCGATCTGTATCGCCTGTCCGGTGGACAGGAGGAATTGGAAGGCATAGGTGCCCCCGAGTTTTTTATCGGCGATGGAATCTGTCTGGTCGAGTGGGCGGACCGGGCGTGGGAGCAACTCCCGACTCCGAGGTGGGAAGTGGATCTGCAGCACGACGGCGAGACGGGACGGCGGGTTTCCGTGTACCGGCGCCTCTCGGTGGGACCCCCGCCTCTCCCGCGCTGAGGCGGCGAGATTGGTCAATGATGTGAGGAAACTTTTTCCGATTGGAGCTCAAGTGGGAAATGGTGATTGGTCCACCCATGCCTCGACCAGACTTGTGAACCGTCTGACGCGGTGCACCGGTGGGTCAGCCAGGGGGGCGCTTCGGGGGTTGCTCGTGGTTGGGGCGGCGTGCTTTGCCGCCACGGCCGGCGAAGGGGCCGAGCCGACGCGCCTGGTGGACAGCCCCACGGCCGGTCTGACTGAGAAGGGCCGGTTCGGTCTGAATCTGCGCCTTTTCCCCAGTGGGGGGGTGCTGGCACAGCTCGATGCGGGTGTGCTCAAGCGCCTCTCCATCGGTCTGTCCTATGGCGGCGTGGACGTCATCGGTGACGACAGCATCGACTGGTATCCAAGGGTTGAGGTGGCGGCCCGCTACCGGGTTATCGAGGAGAGCGAGGAAATGCCGGCACTACTGGTGGGTTACGAAACCCAGGGATACGGCGTCTACGACAATGGACGCTATCAGTTCAAGTCCAAAGGTGCCTTTGCCGCTCTCAGCAAGAATTACGTCTCCAGTATGGGGCAGTTCGGCGTCCACGGTGGAGTGAATCTGAGTCGCGAGACCGACGACGACGACGATCTCTCGGGTTGGGTGGGGGTCGACAAGAGCATCAATGAAGAGCTGACGGCGGTGGCGGAGTACGACTTTGCCCTCAACGATAACGACTCGGATTCGATCGGGTCGGGGAAAGGGTTCCTCAATGCCAGCGTGCACTGGGCGGCGGTGCCGAACGTCAGCATCGGTCTGGTGCTGAAAAACATCCTGAAAAACGGGGTCGACGGCCTGTCCGGGGGACCGGATCCGGACATGACGCGCGAGATATCCATTCGGTACACGGAGGAGTTCTGATGGGGAGAGTGGCGGCGAAAAGGGAGCTGTTGATCGCCCTGGTCATGGCCTTGGGCCTGGGCGCGGGGAGGGCGACCTGGGCGCAGGAGGAGATGGCCATCGACAACTTCGCAGGTGTGGGAATCAGAGCCATGGGCATGGGCGGGGCATTCGCCGCCGTAGCCGACGATTTCACCGCTGTGTTCTGGAATCCCGCTGGTCTGGCTCAGATCGAACATCGCGAGGTGTACGGGGCATTTTCGCGCAACAGTATCGACAACGAGGCCGACCAGGCCGGAAACGTGGCGAAGAGCGAGCTGAGCAACACGCGCATCGCATCTCTCGGTCTGGTGTACCCCTATCCGGTGTACCGAGGAAGTCTGGTGTTCGCGGCGGGTTTCAATCGAATCAAGGACTTCGACTCCACCATCCGCATCAAAGGATCAGACGAGGCCGAAGGCCTCAACAGCGATGATTCCTTTGTGCACGAAGGGGAGTTGATCGCCACCTCCCTGGCCGTTGCGATGGACGTGGCGCCCTCTATCTCTCTGGGCCTGGCGATAAATCTCATCCGCGGCGAGGACGAGAACGCCCTGGAGTTCACCTTCGAGGACGTCGCGGATCGCCCGCAGCGATTCTTTCAGGCACAGGAGACCTTCAGCGACAAGTTCAAGAGCGTGGCGAATGCAACCCTGGGCGCCATGATCCGATTTCCCCGGGAGGATCCGGTGTTCCGCGTGGGCGCCACGCTGTCGTCGGGCGCCACGCACAAGATCGAGTACACCTTCAAGGGCATCCCCGACGTGTCGGGTTTCAACATTGTCGAGTACGACAACGGCACCCTGGAGCGCGATGTCATCATCGAGGATGACGGGTCCGTCACGCCAACGTCGGTCGAGGAGATCAGCAGTAGTTACAAGCTCGAACTTCCATTGGAATTCGGGATTGGTCTGTCGGGCACCCCACTCCCCGGCCTGCTGCTGGCCGGAAGTGCCCATTTTGGTGAGTGGTCGCAGACTGAATTCTCCGGAGTCGACGAAAGCGAATTACGCGCCAATGCCTCCTTTGAATCGCAGTACGATAACAAGGTGCGCTACCACCTGGGTGCGGAATGGCAGATTCCCGCGGTTGCCGTAGACCTGCGGGCCGGATTCTACACCGACCCTCTACCCTTCGCCGGCCCGCGGGATCCCGTTCGGGAGGCGAGTGAGGACAATCCGATTGTCGTCATGGCTCGGGACCGCTCTTTCATCACTCTGGGAGCGGGAGTGCTGCTGGAAGACGCGGTGCAGGTGGATGTGGCTTGGACCCACGGAACCTT
>Ga0066376_10004048_pt1 | contig 12877 bp, 10 predicted proteins | sample Knorr_S15_td_Bot_FD_77009 | JGI IMG/M metagenome (GOLD analysis project Ga0066376, IMG submission 77009) | Marine microbial communities from Southern Atlantic Ocean transect - Knorr_S15_td_Bottom_ad_5009_LV_A | ecosystem: Environmental > Aquatic > Marine > Oceanic | place: Southern Atlantic... | reverse complement strand
CGCGCCCCTTCCGGAACGGCGTGACAACGGCGGTGTAAGTTCCTGTGAACATCGTCAAAATGCGCGGAGAGAGTCGGGGGAAACGCGCCGTTTGACCAGCAAGATTTTGGCGGTGTCAGGGATTGAGCGCCTTGGGCATCAGGTCGATCTTCTTGACCTTGGCCGCCTGGCCGTAGGCAGCGTCGCACTTGGGGCAGGAAGGGCTACCGAACTCATCGTACTTCGGGAAGAGGTGGAGGATGAAAACGGAACCGCACTTGTCGCACTCATTCGTCGGATGCGCCGGGCCTTTGTCACAGTGCACGCAGTACAGGACGGAGTCGCTCATCGCGCCGGGATACTGACGCCAGTTGGCCTGATACACACTGAATTGGTCGGTTTTTTTGCAGGATAAACAATAGTAACCAAGGTCAACCGCAGCCTGCGTCATGTTGGCCTTCCAGGACCAAACCAATAGCGCCACAGCTCCCAATGCGACGAAAACGATTCCTACCTTCTTACGTGAAATTTTGAACCATTTACTAATGATTTCAACCAAGACACAAAAGAATTGAATGATTACGACGACATAGTAAAAGGGCATTTGGTCGACCAATTGGGCAAGCACCTCAGTGAGATTGATCGCGCTTTGGGCCATTCAAAAAAAGAAAATCAGCCAGACCCCAAAATCGCTCATATCTTGGCCGGGACAATCCCGCCCTTTGCCGCCATTTCACCCAGCTCGGACTGGTAAATGTAATATTGCCGCGCCCCTGTATTCCAACTGTGCACGAAGTACATCTGCTGGAATCGATACCAGTTCACTGACCCGTCGGCATTGCCTTGGTTGCCACCCGTGGGCAGGCCCTTGTTATTCTTGTGAGCAGGGTAACCGCCGTAGGCCGTGGGGCGCCCGCCGCCCCAGCGCCCGTCAATTCTCCCAATCAAGTCGGCAACCAGCACCATTTCCGGACTGTCCTGCCCGGAGCTATGGGGACTGCGTGCTTTGAATCGGCCTTTCGAGTTTTGCCAATGCGACGCCCCCCCAAAATGCTGGAAGCCCAGAATCATTTGCGGATATTGCTTCTCCCACGCCGGAAACAAGGGATTCGTTGTATAACCCTGCCTTGCCATTGCCCCAAAATCACCGGTGAACCTCAACGCCGGGCAACCGAACGATTTGCTTAGCTTATATCCCCGGAGCGTGTAAGGGTCTTTGCTCTCATTGTAGCCTTTTGGCTGTTTCGTCGCCATGTTGTATTGGGTCAGGAGTGTTACTTCATTCCAGTTCAAACATTTTTGGACGATGTTATTATTCTGAGTATTACCACCTGATGCGGGCGCACAGCCGCGACCCTTCAAATAAACTCCCTCGTTGTCGTCGCGGTACAGGGACAGGGCGAGGATCGTCTGCTTCATGTTGTTGGAGCAAACGGCCTTGAGCGCGGCGTTCTTTGCCTGAGCCAAGGCCGGCAACAGCATCGCTGCCAAAATGGCGATAATGGCAATGACCACCAGCAACTCGATAAGAGTGAATCCATTTTGTTGTCTTTTTGTTTTCATTGATAATTAGATTTGCGCGAGGCGAAACCTACCGCTTGGCCAAGCGCGGCGCAACTCCAAAAACTCAATTTGTCGGCGGGTAAACCAAGTGCCCGTCCGGGCCAAGCGGAATGCCGAATCCGACCCAAATCAGCAGTAAAACCGTCCAAACTATGCAGAAAATGATGCTAAACGGCAGCATCGTCGAGATGAGCGTGCCCATGCCGCCCTTGGGCGCGATGTTTTTCATGAACGCCAGCATGATGACCATGTACGGGTTGAGCGGCGTGATGCAGTTGGTCACCGAGTCGCCGATGCGGTAGGCGCACTGGGTCAACTCCGGCGCGATGCCGACCATCATGAACATCGGAATAAAGATCGGCGCAAACATGGTGTACTTGGCCGACATCGACCCGACGAACATGTTGAAACACATCGTCATCCCGATGAACGCCACGAGCAGCATCGACGTCGGCAACGCCGCCTGGCCAAGCATCTGCCCGCCGGTCATCGCCAGCATCGTGTCCAGTCCGGAGTATTTGAAATGCTCGACTAACTGCCCGGCGAAAAACGCCATCACGATGATCGGCGCCATGCCGGCCATCGACTCGGTCAGCAGCCTGGCCACGTCGCGGTCGTTGCGGATCTTCTTTTGCACCACGCCGTACGCGATGCCGGGCAAGATGAAAATGATGAACACCAGCGGCACGATCGCATCAACCCAGCGAGGGAAAATATTTGCTGACGGCACGAGTACGTGGGCGTCCGGATCACTGCTCTTGCCGGGCGGCTCGACCCGCTCGGCAGCCACCATCTGTTCCGGGTTGGTGGGCGACTGCATTTGGTAAGTGTATAGCGGCGAGCCGGGAATATTGATCAGCGCCAACACCACGACCAGTCCCCCGACGAATACCGCTGTTGAAATTTTCAGCGCGCGCCAATCTTCCGGCGACAGTTTCTGCTTGGCCAAGTCGCCGGCATCGACCGACGCCGGCCCGCCCTCCTCCGGCGACTTGGTGGCCAGGCGTTTCTCGACGATCACATCGGCGACGAACCAGCCAACGCCGGTCATCACCACCGTCGAGACGATCATAAACCACCAGTTGCAAGCCGGGTTGAGTTGGTAGTCGGGATCGATGACTTGCGCCCCACCGTTGGCCAAGCCGGCGAGCAACGGCTCGAGGCTCGTGATGAACAGGTTCGCGTTGAAGCCGGCCGCCACCCCGGCGAACACCGCCGCCAAGCCGGCCAAAGGCGAACGCCCGACCGCCTTGTACAGCGCAGCGGCCAAGGGCGGCAAAATAATGTAGCCGGCGTCGGAGGTCATCGACGACATGATGCCCATGAACACGATCGACGGAGTTAGCAACTGCTTCGGCACGACCATCAGCATCGCCTTGAGCGCCGAGCCGATGAAGCCGGTCCGCTCCGCGATCCCGATGCCGAGCATCCCCACCAGCACGATGCCTAGCGGGGCAAAGTTGATGAAATTTTTCACCATGCTCGAGATGGCCCAAAACAGGCCGTCGCGCGTCAGGATGTTATTGGCCTCATAGGTCTTGCCGGTGGCCACCCACTTCACCGAAGTGTCGACTTCCGCCTCACCGTACGCCGCTTGGCCAAGCGCGGTGGTCGCCGTCTGCTCGGGCAATCGCTCCTCGACGACCCATTCCGACTTGGCCGCTACCGCCGAGGCGATCATCACCAGCACGGTACCGATGAGAAACAGCGTCGCCGGATCGGGCAACCGATTGCCGATGCGCTCGATCCAACCCAGCCAACCGCCGGGAGTGCCTGTTTTCGTGTTGGGTGCGTTTTCAGCCATGATTCCGTGAAAGCGCGGATTCTGCCCGGACAGCCCCGCAGGTCAATTCCGGATTGCTTTTTGGCCGGTCGAACCCCAATCTTCGCCGAGACAATGAGGATGAAAAACATCATTACAATTATCGCAGCGGCCTCGTTCATGTCCGGCCCGCTTGGCCAAGCGGTCGAGTTATCGGAAAAGGACAGCGGCAAAATCGCCCGGGTCGTCGGCTTCCTGCTCTCGAGCACGCACTACAAACGCACGCCGCTCAACGACGATATTTCGCGCGCGTTTCTCAAAAAATACATGGAGTCGCTCGACTACAGCCGCATGGTTTTTCTGCAGACCGACTACGCGGAATTCGAGGCCAAGTACGGCACGCTGCTCGACAACCTGACCAAGCGCGGCGACGTCTCGCCGGCGTTCGAGATTCACAAACGCTACTTCACCCGACTCAAGACGGCGCACAGTTGGCTCGACGACATCCTTTGGTCCGACTTCGATTTCGCAATCGACGAGTCGTTCGTCCCCAACCGAACCAAGGCGGACTGGCCCGCGACTGAGGCCGAGGCCCGCGACCTCTGGCGCAAACGCATCAAGTACGAAGTGCTCGGCACCCGCCTCGGCAAACGTCGCGGCGTCGAGGCGCTGAACGCCAAAGCCAACAATGGCGAAGTCGTCAAAAAGAAAGACGGCACGCCGGTCAAGCCGTACGACGTCAAGGCCGAGAAGGAAAAAATCCTGCGCCGCTACGAACGCTTCCTCCGCGTCCGCACCGAGATGGATTCCGGCGACGTACTGCAGGTTTACCTGACCGCCCTCTCCAACGGCTACGATCCTCACTCCGATTATTTCAGCCCGCGCGAGGCCGAGAACTTCGAGATCAACAACATCAAACTTTCCCTCACCGGCATCGGTGCCCGCCTTCAGTGGGACGACGGCTTCACTAAACTCATCGAACTCGTCCCCGGCGGCCCGGCGATTCGCAGCAAAAAACTCAAACCCGGCGACCGCATCATCGCCGTCGCCCAAGGCGAGGACGGCGAACCGGTCGATGTCTTTGAGATGGAACTCGACAAAGTCGTCGACAAAATCCGCGGCGAAAAAGGCACGCTGGTTCGCCTCACAATCATCCCGGTGGACGCCGCCGATGACAGCGAAACCAGGGAGGTGCGCCTGATCCGCGACAAGATCAAATTGACGGACAGCTTGGCCAAGGGACAAGTCATCGACTACCCCGGCGGTGGCGGTTCGCGGCCGCGCTTGGGCGTGATCAATCTGCCGCAGTTTTACGAGCATTGCGCCCGCGACGTGGCGCAAATCCTGGATCGATTCGAAGAAGAAAAAGTTAGCGGCATCGTGCTCGACCTCCGCCGCAACGGCGGTGGTCTGCTGCCCGAGGCCGTCAAGCTGGCCGGACTGTTCATCGAGCAAGGCCCGATGGTGCAGGTCATCGACAGTCGCCGCCGCAAACAGGTTTTGCAGGATAACGACACCAAGATCGGCTACGACGGGCCGATGATTGTACTCGTCGGCAAACTCAGCGCCTCTGCCTCCGAGATCGTCGCTGCCGCCTTGCAGGATTACGGGCGCGCGCTCACCGTCGGCAGCCTGTCCACCCACGGCAAAGGCAGCGTCCAGACCGTCATGCCGCTCAACAACTGGGTGCGCCTGCCCCACTCCGGCAAGCTCAAGCTCACCGTGTCGAAATTCTACCGCGTCGCCGGCGGCACCACGCAAAAACAGGGCGTCACCCCCGACATCATCCTGCCCACGCCGTACGATTACATGGAGATCGGCGAAGCCACCCTGCCCAACTGCCTCGAGGCAGATCACACCCAAAAACTCAGCTATCGGGCCGTCAACCGGGTGGTCGGGCACGTCGAGCCATTGACCAAACTCTCCAACGAGCGGATCAATGTAGATCAGGATTTCGCCTACATCCTTGAGGACATCGAGACGCTCAAGGAACGACTCAAGGACAAGTCGGTTTCGCTGAACGAAGCCAAGCGCCTGGCCGAAAAAGACGACGACAAAGTCAAGCGTGAGAAGCGTAAAAATGAACGCAATTCACGCAGCGACGCCGAGGAAACTGTTTACGAGCTCACCAAAAAAATGATCGAAACCAACACCAAACTCGGCGAAGAAATTGAGGACGAGGAAAAACCAATCCGCCTCGAAGAGGAACCTGAAGATGGTGAGGAAGAAATCGAAGACGAAGAGGACCAACCCAAGCTCGACCCGCACATGCGCGAGACGCTCCACATCCTCCACGACTACATTAAGTTGCTGGATCCCAAAAAACAAATCGCCGCAAAGGAGACTGTCGACGAATCTGAAGTCCGCTAACAGCGCGGTTCAATTCAAGACACCATCCGGATCGAGCGGGCCGCAAACCCGCTCGATTTGTTTTCGGATCCTGCCGTTGGTGGCGACGACGGCATAGACGTGCCTGCCCTTGCGGCGCGGCATTCGCCAAAACTCTCCTCCCGCACACTCAAGAATCAGCCCCCCCGCTGCGATATCCCACAAATTAACCCTCGACTCGATGTAGCCGTGGAACCGGCCACAGGCCACGTATGTCAACGCCAGCGTTGCTGACCCCATCATGCGAGGTTTTCGGATTTTCAACGCCAACTTGCTGAAGTACGGCATCATGTAATCCATCGTTTTTTTATCCTTGGCAAAGCCAATTACCAGCATGGCCTCTCTCAGCGGCCCGTCGTTTACCTGAATCCTCTTCCCGTTGAGCTTGGCCGCTTGGCCGCGAATCGCCGTCCAAAACTCGTCCACGAACGGATCGTACACGGCACCGATGATCGTCTCGTAACTCTCGCCATATTCATTCCGCTTGGCCAAGTGCCGCTGTAGCGCGATCGACACGCAGGCATGCGGGATGCCGTAGGCAAAATTCACCGTGCCGTCGATCGGATCGACCACCCATCGGATCTCCGTTTCGATGTCGCCGGAATTTTCCTCTTCACCGAGTATGGCAATTTCCGGATGCGCCCTGGTTAGCAACGACTCGATCTTGCGCTGGCAGCGCACGTCCAATTCCAGCTTAATGTCGCGCTGGGTGGCTTCGTTTATTTTTTTCGGGGCCAAGCGGTTGCGCCGCATGATTTCACCGGCGGCATGCGCCGCCTTCACGGCAGTCGCAAGTAGTTGTCTCTTTTCTTTAGCGGTCATTCAGTGGAAAGCTTGGCAATCGCCTCGTTGATTTGCCCATGCTTGGTTTGCCAATCGGCCAAGCGTTGTCGCTGCTCATCGAGCACTTCGGCGGGGGCACGCTCGGCGAAACTGGGGTTGTTGAGTTTCGACTCGACCTTGGCGATCTCTTTGTCGATTTTCTCCAGATCCTTGGCCAAGCGCTTGCGTTCGGCGTCAATGTCAATCAAGCCTTCCAGCGGCAAATACAAGTCACCAAAGGCCGAACCCACGCGCGGTGTCCCCTTGGGCACCTCCGAGCCAAGCGAAACCGACTCCGCGTTCAGCAGCACTTTCAGCACCTCAACCTCGTGGTCATCTGACTTGCCGCCGGGGCTGAATGTATAATCGATTTTTTTGTTAAACGGTATGTTGTACGCGGCCCGAAGGTTTCGCCCCTCCGTCACCAAGTCGTGCTTCGCGGCGACAAGGCGTTCCACCGTGTCGTCCAGTCCGTAAAGCTCGTTGAACGAAGCGTCGAACGCCTTGGGCCAATTCGCCGTCATGATGGTCTTGCCGCCCTGCTCCACCGGCAGGTCCCCGGAGTACCCCACGCCGTGCCACAGTTCCTCGGTTATGAACGGCAGAAACGGATGAAACAACCGCAGCGTGTTGCCCATCACGAAGTCGACCACGGCAAGGACGTTGGCTTTGCGCGTCTCGTCTTTGCCGAAGAAAGTCGCCTTGCAGGATTCGATATACCAGTCGCAATACTCGCTCCAAAAAAAACGGTACAACGCCGCCGTCGCATCGGAGAAACGATACGCCTCAAGGGCAGCCGTCACATCGTCGATTGCTTGGCCAAGGCGCAGCAAAATCCACCGGTCATCACTGGTGAGTAGTTCCGGCCTGATCTCGCCCTCAGATTCGCCGCCCTGCATTTGGCGAAAGCGGCAGGCATTCCAAAGTTTGTTGCAAAAATTGCGGCCAAGCTCGACGTCTTTTTCGTCGAACAACACGTCGAGGCCAAGCGGCGCACTGCGCATCGTGCCAAAGCGCAGGGCATCCGCCCCGTACTTGGCGACCAGCTCCAGAGGGTCGGGCGAGTTGCCAAGGCTCTTGGACATTTTCCGTCCTTTTTTGTCGCGAATGATGCCGGTGAAATAGACATTGCGGAACGGCAGATCGCCCCTCCACTCGTACCCAGCCATAATCATGCGGGCGACCCAGAAAAAGATAATGTCCGGCCCGGTAACGAGATCGGTTGTGGGATAAAATTTCTTGAGCGTCTCCGTCTCCTCCGGCCAACCCATCGTGGCAAATGGCCACAGCCACGAACTGCACCACGTGTCGAGCACGTCGGAGTCCTGTTCCCAGCCGTCGCCATCGGGTGCATCGAGGCCGCAGTGGGTTTCTTCGCCGCGATACCACACCGGGATGCGGTGCCCCCACCAAAGCTGACGGCTGATACACCAATCCTGCAGACCGCCCATCCAGTAGTCGTAAGTCTTCGACCACCGCTCGGGGTAAAACTTCATCGCACCGTTGGCGACGCAGGCGCGGGCGGCCTCCTGGCTGGGGTATTTCAAAAACCACTGCTCAGAGAGACGCGGCTCGACCGGCACATCGGCCCGTTCGCTGAAGCCGACTTTGTTTTTGTAATCCTCCGCCTTGATGAGCGCGCCCAATTCTTCAAGCTTGGCCGCAGCGGCTTTGCGGGCCTCGAAGCGGTCCATGCCGGTCAACTCCTCGCCGGCCAAGTTGTTCATTTTTCCATCGGCGTTGATAACATCGATGACTTCCAACCCGTGCCGTTGGCCAATGTCGTAGTCGGCCTTGTCATGTGCGGGCGTAACCTTCAGCACACCGGTGCCGAACTCGATGTCAATGTGCTCGTCAGCAACGATTGGCAGGTGCGCTTGGTTTTCCACCGGCAACGGCCGCACTGCATGCTTGCCGACGAGATGGCCATAGCGAGGATCTTTCGGGTTCACCGCAATCCCGGTGTCGCCAGGAATGGTCTCCGGGCGCGTGGTGGCAATCTCGAGCCAAGTGCCCGGTTCCTCGACAACCTGCACTTTAAAATAATAGAGCTGGCTGTTTTGCTCCTTCATGATGACTTCCTCATCCGAGAGAGCCGTCAACGATTTCGGACACCAGTTTACCATCCGTTTGCCACGATAAATGAGCCCTTTTTTGTAGAGATCAACGAACACGCGTTGCACGCATTTCGTGTAATCTTCGTCCATCGTAAATCGCAGCCGTGACCAGTCGCAAGACGCGCCGAGCTTTTTCAACTGCTCAATAATGATGCCGCCTTGCTTCTCTTTCCACTCCCAAATATGCTTGAGCAGTTTCTCGCGGCCGAGATCGTCGCGATGCTTCATCACGCCCTCCTTGCGAAGCATGCGCTCCACGACACTTTGCGTGGCAATGCCTGCGTGGTCGGTACCCGGCAACCACAGCACCTCCTTGCCGTCCATGCGCGCCTTGCGGGCGAGGATGTCCTGGATGGTGTTGTTGAGCACATGCCCCATGTGCAGCATGCCGGTGACGTTGGGCGGCGGGATAACAATCGAGTACGCCGGCCGATCGTCGCTCACGCGTTCCGGCTTGGCCGCAAAACATTCGTTCTCCTCCCAGAAAGAGTACCACTTCGTTTCAACCGCCTGAGATTCGTAAACCTTGGGAATTTCTGACATGAACTTTGAGATTAACAGCCTGCGAAAGTCACTTTTTCAGCAGGCGAAACTCGATGCTGTCCAGCAAGGCCTGCAAACTGGCCTCGATGATATTTTCGTCCACGCCGACCGTGTGCCATCTCTCCTTGCCATCGGTGGACTCGATGAGCACGCGGGTCTTGGCCGCCGTGCCGGTGCCGCCGTTGAGTATGCGAACTTTGTAGTCGGTAAGTTTCACCCGCTTAAGCACGGGGTAAAACCCACGCAACGCATTCCGCAGCGCATGATCGAGCGCGTTCACCGGGCCATCACCATCGGCGACTGTGTGGGCCGTCTTGTCGCCGACACGCACCTTGACGGTGGCTTCGCAAACATGCTCGACACCATCCCCGTGCATGGAAACGTGAAATGCCTCAAGATGAAACGCCGGCTCCACCCGGCCAAGCGCCTTGCGAATCAACAGTGCCAGTGACCCTTCCGCGCCCTCGTAATCGTAGCCGAGATGCTCCTGCTCCTTGACCTTGGCCAGGATGTCTTTCAACTGCGGCGTGTCGTTGTTGACGCGGATGCCCATTTCCTGGGCCTTCATCACAATGTTGCTGCGGCCGGCCAGGTCGCTCACGAGGATCCGGCGCTTGTTGCCCACAACAGCAGGGTCCGCGTGCTCGAAACTCTGCGCCACCTTTTGCACGGCATTCACATGCATGCCGCCCTTGTGCGCAAAGGCGGTTCCGCCCACCCACGGCTGGCGGCGGTCCGGCATCAGGTTGGCTATTTCATCCACGAAGCGTGACAGCTCCCGCAACTTACCGATGCTCGCCTTCGGGATCGTGCGTCTGGCCATCTTGAGCGAAATGTTTGGGATAGCGACGGTGAGGTTGCAGTTGCCGGTGCGTTCCCCATAGCCGTTTATGGTGCCCTGCACCTGTGTCGCGCCGGCATCCACGGCGACCAACGCGTTGGCCACGCCGAGCCCTATGTCGTTGTGCGTGTGAATGCCGACGTTGCAGGAAAGCCTCTCGCGAGCGGCGGCCGTGACGGCGGCCACTTCGCTCGGCAGCGAGCCGCCGTTGGTGTCGCACAGCACCACAAAATCCGCCCCGGCTTCCTCCGCCGCAAGCCAAGTCGCCATCGCGTAATCGGGGTCGTCTTTGTAGCCGTCGAGCGCGTGCTCGGCGTCGTAGATGACTTTTTTGCCTTTCTTTTTCAGGAACCGGATCGTGTCGCCGATCATTGCCAGATTTTCCTTCGGCGTCGTGCGCAACACCTCCTTCACATGCAGCAACCAAGTCTTGCCAAAAATAGTAACCACCGGAGTCTTTGCATCGACGAGCAACTTTACCTGCGGGTCGTCTTTGGCGGCAACTTTCTTTCGGCGCGTGGAGCCGAAAGCGGCGATTTGCGTGTTCTTCCATTTGCGCCTGGCTGCCTGTTTGAAAAATTCAATATCCTTTGGGTTACTCCCCGGCCAACCGCCCTCTATATAGTGCACACCAAAAGCATCGAGCTTTTCAGCGACACGCAGCTTGTCCGCCACCGAGAAACTCACACCCTCGCCCTGCGTGCCGTCACGCAGCGTTGTGTCATAAATCTCAACCGAATTCTTCATCAAAACAGGCGGACTGCCCCGCCAAGGCCGGTAATTTCTACTGCCTAAAGCCAAGCGACACCAGCACCAAAAGCGCGCTTGGGCAAGTGCGGACGACTGGGACAGCCATCCCTACCTCGCGCTTGGCCAAGCGCTACAGTTCTCCCTCGAAACTCAACTGGCGAATCGCCTCGTACAAAACCAAAGCCACGCTGTTTGAAAGATTCAGGGATCGCGCCTTATCATGAAACATCGGGATGCGCAGCCATCGATCCCCGGCTTCGCGGCAAAGCTGTTCCGGCAGCCCGGCGGTTTCCCTCCCAAACACCAGAAAATCACCACTCGAAAACCGGGCGTCGGAATAGCGCGTCGGCCCGCCGGACTCGATAAACCACACCTTGGCCTCCGGTGGCGCCGAGTCGGTGAACGCATCCCAATTCGCCCACTTCTCCCAATCGACATGCTGCCAGTAATCCATTCCGGCACGTTTCAATTGGCGGTCACTCAACTCAAAACCAAGTGGCTCGATCAAGTGCAGCTTCGTTCGTGTCGCCGCACAAAGTCGCGCCACGTTGCCGGTGTTGGGCGGAATCTCCGGTTCGACCAAAACGACATTCAGCCCGCCACCCAAGCGACTCATCGCTTGGCCTTCCCTTTGCGGTAAAACACCTTCCACAAAACCAAGCCGTGCGGCGGAGCCGTCACGCCGGCTCGGGAGCGATCGCACGATTTCAAAATATTGCGGACATCGCCCGGCTTCAGTTTGCCGGTTCCGACCTCGACCAGTGTCCCGACGATGCCCCGGCACATTTTATACAGAAAACCGTCGCCCTCGATGACCCACATTAGCAGCGACTCTTTTTTGTAGATTTTGCAGGCCGTCACCGTGCGCACCGTCGAGCGCATTTCGTACTCACGCTTCACGGCGAACGCGCGGAAGTCCCACTTGCCGACGAAGTGCTTCGCCCCGCGCTGCATGCGCTCGAAATCCAGTTCGCGCGGCACGTGCCAAGCGGTGTTGTTTTGTAGCGGATCCATCACGGGATGATTCCACACGCTGTAACGGTACTGCTTGCCGCTGGCATCGAACCGCGCATGAAACGTCATCGGCACGCGCTTGGCTTTAACGACCCGCACGTCGTCCGGCAAAAACGAGTTCAAAGCCAGACGCAGTTTCCGTTCTTCGATGCGAAACTCCGCCTTCGGAATCTCCACATGCGCCACCATCCCGCGCGCGTGCACGCCGGTGTCGGTGCGGCTCGAGCTGTGAATTCGTTTTACACTCGGGAAAAGCCGCCGCAGCGCCTCCTCGATTTGCTGCTGGACGGTTACGCCGTTTTTCTGCACCTGCCACCCTTTGTAGTGAGTACCGTCGTACGCAACGGTCAGTTTGAGTTTCAGATTTTCCATGCTGCTCAAGCCAGACTGTCGAGATAGCTTTGCAACAGGATTGCCGCCGACATTGCATCGACGTTTTGGCGCTTCTTTTTCTTCTTTGCCCTGCCTTGCGTGAGCGACCGGTTGGCCTGCACGGAGGTCAGTCGCTCGTCCCATGTCTTGATCGGCGCAGTGATGCTGTTTTTCAGCACGGCCTCAAACTCCCGCACTTTCATCGTCGCCTCGCCGTAGCTGCCGTCCATATTTCGGGGCATGCCCAGCAGGATCAACTCGACCTCGTACTCGCGCAGTAATTCCTTCAGCCGATCGAGAAAACCGGCGAACGGTTCTGCCGGAATAAACTCCAGCGGTTGAGCGATCATTTTCAACTCGTCGCTCATCGCAATCCCCATCCGGACCGTCCCGTGATCTATGGCTAGTACTCGCATAACCTAGAGCGACTTCATCACCATGCCCGCTGCTGCGACTGTTTTTTCAATCGCCGCCTCGACGTGTGCGTCGGAAACAAACCCGGCCTCGAACTGCGACGGGGCAATATAAACTCCCTCCTCCAGCATTCCGTGAAAATATTTACCGAACCTGTCGCGGTCACTTTGCATCGCCTCTGCCATGTTGTGAACCGGCGCGTTGGCGAAATAGCAGCACGACATCGAGCCGATACGCTGCAATTGAACCGCAACACCGGCCGCCTTCGCCGCCTTGGCCAAGCCGTCCGACAGCGCTTGGGCAAGCGCGTCG
>Ga0066376_10004047_pt1 | contig 12879 bp, 8 predicted proteins | sample Knorr_S15_td_Bot_FD_77009 | JGI IMG/M metagenome (GOLD analysis project Ga0066376, IMG submission 77009) | Marine microbial communities from Southern Atlantic Ocean transect - Knorr_S15_td_Bottom_ad_5009_LV_A | ecosystem: Environmental > Aquatic > Marine > Oceanic | place: Southern Atlantic... | reverse complement strand
TCACTGGTACCCCAATCATTTAAGCTACCGCGTACATAAATTGCAGTGCCAACAAATGGCTCTTCGTTATAAACCTTAAGTACTGGGTTATCGGTGTCTGTGGCATCGAATGAGAACACATAAACAGCATCCATTGCCGCCGTAAAGATCATATTGGCACCACTACGTGTTAGCGGCTCATCTTCACCTTCGATCACCTCAGCAACATCAGCAGAAAGCGCACCAAAATCAACGGTAGACCAATCTTCAGAAGCCACTTTAAATTCATAGCTACCTGCTGTTAGAGGAATCGCAATTTTGTACTCGCCATTACCTACATATTCAAAGCTATTTGTCGTACCCCAGTCATTTAACGAGCCACGAACATAAACCGTCGTGCTACCAAATGGTACGATATCAGGTGCCCCCACAGTCGCATCGGCACTTAGGCCTTCGCCTTGTGCATCAGCTTGTGGTTTCACAAACACAGCAACAGTATATGGCGGAACATTAAAGGTACCTTCGCCCTCACCAGCTATAAAGCTTGCCGCTGACATACTTGAGTCAACACTCGCTTTTAAAACAGGATGAAGCTCAAAACCCGCAGCCGTTGATACCGTATGCGATAAGCTTTGCTCTGTGCCGTTCATCACCACAACAATGGCATCGTATTGGCTATCTAGATCAGTCAAACCAACGCCATCATCGATACTCATCACGACTAAGCCTTGCTGTTGACGCTTACCAATATTGTGGAAGCCAACGCGGTCTAAGATGTCTTGCTCTGTGGTTAAACTAAATAGTGGGCTGGCACTACGAATTGCTAAGAACTCAGTAAATACATTACTTGCGTATTCAATGTCGCTAGCCATCGCTTGCGCATTCGTATTTGCCGAAATAGGTGCAATTTCGCCCCACTTCGCTTGGTTATCTTGCGCAGGCGGTAAACCTACATTCCAGTTATTGGTTTCTTTACTGAAATCAACAAAATTGAACCAATCACCAGAATCATAGCTGTTACGATCCATTGATTTAGAACGCAGCATATCAGCACCCATTTGCATAAATGGAATACCTTGGCTCATCAGCGGCATAGCTAAGGCCATATTGTGAACACGCACACGCTCTTCAATACTTAAGTTAGTGCCATGTTTATATTGCAGCTGATCCCACAATGTTTCGTTATCATGCTTAGAGACATAGTTAATGCTGTCAGCAGGGTCAAGTGCATAAGCCGCAGGCTGACCACTCCAACTAAAGCTACTGCCTTTTGCTGAATTACCTTTAAAGTCTTTAAGAATGTAGTTTTGTAAGTTACCTGCCAGTGATAAACGCAACGTATCTTGCTCAGATAAATTGCCATCTGTGGCATTATTGCTAAAGAATGCACCACCACGAATTGCTTCACGGATACGGTCATTAAAGGTGCCTACTTCAGTGCCTGCCATATCCATTTGTTTAGCTTGCACAAATAAACGGTTATCAGCGACTTCACCAAAGTTCCACCCTTCACCATAGAAGTAGGTATCAGGGTCAACCGCTTGCACTGCACTAAGTGCGGTCATAATTGATGCTTTTGGCATATGCCCCATCACATCAAAGCGGAAGCTATCGTAACCAAAGTCGCGGGCTAATATCACCATAGAATCAGTGACGAACTTGTCCATCATGACATGTTCTGTTGCTGTATTCTCACAACATGTTGAGCGTTCCATTACGCCTGATGTTTCGTTATATCTGTGGTAGTAACCTGGTACCAGTTTATCGAAGACTGATTTATCCCAAACACCTGATGAGGTCGTGTGGTTGTAAACAACATCAAGCACGACACGTAAACCAATTTCTTGTAAAGACTGGATCATCGCACGCGTTTCTTTGACTCGTGCAATACCTTCAGGCGATGAAGCGTAAGAGCCTTCAGGCGCAATAAAATGATGCGGATCATAACCCCAGTTAAAACTATCAACACCACGCATTGCATTGGCAAGTGCTTGAGCATCATCAGAGCCAGGTAGGTAAGACGCCATTAAATCAACTATCAATGCACTCTTATCTTCGGTTTTACATGCATCGGCATCATCGTCAATGCGGCTACATAAATCACCTAAGGTCGCAGTGATATCAACACGCTGACTGGCATCTTCATCTATGGTGCCAATATCTGTCAGTGGCAGTAAATGGAAATGGGTTAAACCATTATCTGCTAGCTTTTTAAGATGTTGCATTGGTGCGCTATCAAGCTCAGTAAACGCAAGATACTTACCACGGTTTGCTTCACTGACTGTTTCATCACGCACACTAAAATCACGCACATGACCTTCATAAATTACCGCTTGCTCAGGGTAATCAATCGTTGGCACCATACGCTCATCCCAGCCAGTCGGTTTAGTATCTTCATCATCAAGGTTAATTAGTTGGCTATATAAACCATTGGTTGAAACGTTTAATGAATAAGGATCTGTGCTCCATAAGCTTTCAATTTTCTTAGTCGTCGGATGATAAACATCAAACATGAAACGGTAGTAATGGCGATCGTGACTGATATCGACATTGCTAGACCAAATACCCGTTGCGCTATCAAAGGTCATAGCAAGTTGTTCAAGCTCTGTTTTATTAGCATCATAAAGCGCTAATTTCATATTGCTTGCAGTCGGTGCCCATACCGACACATCAATACCATTATTGGCGTAATGCACACCTAGTTGTGCTTCATTAGCGTCACTTTCGCCACTGGTGTATAAGTCATCAAGGGCTTTAGCGGTTTGCACATAAGTGGCTTCTGTTAGCTTGCCATCAGCATCATAGCCCGCAACAACTAATTGTTGTTTAATAAGCTCTTTTGCAGCGGCTGCATCCCAGCTACCTTGGTACGCATTCCATCCAGCAAGGTGTGGTACTTTAGCGATTTGCTCATCGCTTAAAGATGTCGATGTAAGCTCAACCACTTGACCATTTAGCTCACCGGTATCTTCATCGACAGCTAAATCAGCACTGCTTGAAGAGTGTAATTTAATGATACTTGTCAGCTCATTACTTGGCTGATAAATCACAGTAGATAAATCAATCCAATGCGCTGAGGCACCAGAAATACTCACTGGACGCTCACCTAAGCTTATAATTGGATATTCAAATACTGATGGTTCACCATGAATGGTAAAGTTCATACGTTGGAACTTTTCATCGTCCTGCATCAATGGCATTTTTAAATCGACATCACCAAACGCTTTGCCAGACCCTTCGGTACCAATATGCACGATGAAGTTAGCACACTCGTTGTAACCCTCTTTTAGTTTTACAATCCAGTACGCGCCATAGTTAGGGTCAATACCATCGTATTCATGACCATTTGCCCAATCAGTGGCATCAAACGGTGCTGCGTAAGAATCACAGTCATCGTTATTCCACGAGTGTAATCGATAGCCTTCGTAGGCATCGTCACTGGTGCGGTTATAGAATAAGATGGCTTCGTCATCAGCAGGGAAAACCACAGGATCAGGCAAAGTGGGATCAGCGCCTACTACGCAGCTCTCATTATTCTCATCGGGTACCGTTGGTGCCGGACAACTAATCGGTGGCGGATCAACACACTCAGTCCCTGCTTCATTGGGAACTTGCGGGACACTACAGGTCAATAATACTTGTCCTGAATCTATATCGTTACTTGCGCCACCACCACATGCAGCTAGCAATACCATGCTACATGCAATCAGTAAGCGGCTAAAATTAGCTATTATTTTCATATTTTTATCTCCAACTTACTGATCAATGGTTATAGGTAAAACCTAGATAAAACTGACGACCAAAAAATTGCGTGGTGCCTGTTTTACTGGTTGTTCCAAAGTAGCTTTGTGTTGGTTCATCGGTTAAGTTATTCACTTGTAATAACATGCCGAATGAATCTGTGAACTGATACGATGTTTGGAAATCGATAACCGTTTCCGCATCAAAGTTCACCACTTGCTCATTGACAGCAACTTGCTCTGAAACGAAATCATCGCGATAACGCACATTCAAACGTGTTTCAAAGTTTTCATAGCTGTAAAAAAGTGTGCCGTTAAAAACATTGTTTGAAAGGCCAGGTAAGTCTTGCGATACAGAATCGCCACCTAAATCGGTGATAGATTGCACTTCGCTCTCGGTATATGAGTAACTGGCGTTAATACCTAGGCCTTCAAACGGTGAGGGTAAGAAAGAGAAAACTTGCGTATAGGCAAGCTCAATACCGCGAATATAACCGCCTTTGGCATTGTTAACCGCAGTAGTGTACACACCATTTGTGGTTTCGATTTGCTCACCACTGACAGGGTCAACAATGTATTCTGGTACGTTAAAACCATTACCCTTAAAGTCAAAGTTCTCTATAGCTACCGTATCTATGAATGAGTCGATATTCTTATAAAACGCAGCAACTACCAGTGCACCATCGGTGTCTTCAAAGTATTGCTCGTAGGAGATATCGTATTGATCAGCATAGAAAGGTTTTAAGAATGGGTTATTAGTACTTGAACCGTTAATTTCGCCGTCATTGTTAACCGATGCACTGGCATCACCCGCTAAACGGTTAATCGGAGCACGCGCCATCACTTTTGCCGCAGCAAAACGAATTTGTGTCGCGTCACTCACTTTAAAGTTTAGGTTTAATGAAGGCAGGTAGTCAGTGTATTTAATGCCTAATACGCTTGGTGCATAAAGGTCGTTAACAATGCCATTGTCATCGACAATATATTGCGCACCGAGTTGTGGATCGCCACCGACGTTTTCGAGTACCGTCGCAGACTGATCGGTGTCTACTCGGCGAATACCAATATTACCTGTGACTGGCAGCTTGCCAATTTCGGTATCAATATTAAGCATCAGATAGGCTGACACCACTTCTTCATACACTGAACCACTTTGTAACATGGTCCATGAGTAGTTAGTGGTATAGCCTTGTGCATCTGGCTCACCATCACCATCTAAGTCAACAACACCATCGGCATTACCCCAGGTTTGTACTGGTTGCGGAATACCATTTGGGAACCATGCGTTGAGTGCTTTATCTAAATCTATCGCTAAATATGATGGGAAATAGCTAAACTCGCCTTGCCAATCGACTACTGTAGTCATGTCATCAGTAAGACGAAGCGGTGGTTGAGTCGAGGAGAATGCACCGTCGTTACCGTATTCAAATACAGAGCGATTATTGCTGTACTCACGGTCTGAATAACGAGCACCAAATTCAATTGAGCTAAACCAGTTATTCTCTAACTCATATTTAAAATCGAGTCGAAATGCTTTTACTTCATCTTCATTTTCATACGGATAAATACCGTATTTACTCACCATAACTCGGTCAATATCGCTAAATGCGTCTGCTTGGTTAAAGCCGACATCAGGCAAATTTAAGCCGTTCAATTGATAGTTAAGCGATACATTGGTATCGAACACTGGGTTCTCAACGGTAGCATCTTCTGCTACCAATGCCCAAAGTAAACCATTACGGAAATTACTCTTCGCACGTGATAGCGACACATCAGCATTGACGTTCAAACGCTCAGTAATTTGCCAATCGGCATTAATGCCGTAGCTGTCTACTTCATCAAAGTCTTGGTTATCATCATTAACGATTTCAACACGGGTAAAGCTATTTGATGTGCGGTTAATCGCACCACCAATCACCGCATTACCGTCAAGTACTGGATTAGCATACACCGCAGACGGACCACCAAACTTAACCCGAAAACCACGGGCAAATGATTCGCTATCAAAACGCGATAAAAACGCATCCCCTTTTAGTTTAAAGTTATCGGTTGGCGCCCATTCAATTGAGGTTAAATAACCATTACGGGTTTCTTCACCACCTAAATGCTGAAGCTCAAACCCTTCACTGATGTATTCATTAGCAGGGTTATCAGCTGGGCCATCGGTATCATTGGCCAGCCCATCAACATCTTTATTACCGTTATAAGCAAAACCGATAAATTGCGTCGCCACACTCGGCTGGAATAAGCGCGCGTAACCTAGTGCGACACCTAGCGTATCGTCAAGAAACTTGCCTTGGTAAGAAAAACTAATACGGTCGCCATATTCGGTGGCATCAAATACCTCTGAGGCACGGTCGTTATACATACCGCGCACATTCGCGGTAAATTTGTGTTGCTGATCATTATCCAAAGGGCTTGCTGTTTGTAGCTCGACTGTACCCGCGACGCCCCCTTCAATGAGCGATGCCTTAGGCGACTTGTAGACCGCCGCTGAGCTGATTAACTCAGACGGATATTGGTCAAACTCAATACTACGGCTACCACTGGTAGATACTTGCTCACGACCATTTAATGTCGAAAAAACAAAGCCACCAGATAAACCGCGAATGTTGATTTCGGCAGCTTGACCACCGGTACGTACCGCCGAGATCCCCGGTAGACGTGTTAATGCATCAGCCATAGATACATCAGGTAATGCCCCTAAATCATCGGCTGAAAGTTGCTCAGAGACAGTGTCGCTAAAGCGTTTTTGATTTAATGATTGAATTAAGCTGCGACTAAAGCCGCGCACTTCGATTACTTCAAGCTCAGGATCGATTTCCTTTGCTGATGTGCGTTCTTCTTCCGTCGCCGCCATTGCACTGTTTGCCGCTACTAAAGCTAGCATAAGCGCACTTAGCTTGAATTTCCCCATTGGATTTCCACCCTGTTGTCGTTGGAGGTGTTGTATTTGTGGTTATTGTTGTTGTCAAAAAACAACCAATAAAGTGTAACCAAAAGGTAAATATTGTGTGATGAATACGTATGCAATAGGGGCTTGCTGGGGAGAGCAGCGATCACACCCCTTTTTTATTAGTGATGGAATCGCAATATAGAGGGATTTATAGGGTAATAACGACGCGAACAGCTAAGGCAATAAAGATCACCCCTAGCAATTTTTCGAGCCATGGATTCGTCTTGGTAAAGCCAAAACGCTTTTTTGATATGTCGGTTAACAGTGCAACAAGTAGATACCAGCCAGTATCAAGCACAAATACCGTTAAACACATGATTAACCCAACTTGCAAAGTCAGGTTCTCAGGGTCAATAAATTGCGAAAACAGCGCTAAAAAGAACACCGCTAGTTTTGGATTTAAAAAGGCAATGGCAAAGCCGTCTTGCAGCGCGCTGCGAGGGCTCGGCTTAGTTTGCTCAACATTCAGTGTTTGCGAGCTGGGTTTAGCTAACAGAATACGAATACCCAAATATGCGAGATAGGCTGCACCGCCATAGACCAGCACTTGATAAAGCGTTGGTAACTGAGTCATCAGCGCACCTAAACCTAGTAACGAGGCACACGCATAAAAACCAACCCCAATACCATGGCTTAACGCCGCCAACATGCCGTTCTTCATACCGCCATGTAAACTGTGTTTTAAAACCACAGCTAAACTCGGCCCCGGCGACATTGCCCCCATCACGCAAATTAAAACTAAACTCAACCACTCAGTTAGTGTCATTATTCGTTATTCTCGATTAGTAATAAAACGGATGTTATCTGACCATAAACCCCAGTGGCAGTGGTGATTGTTTTCACTTGCCAACCAGCTTGGCCTAATTCGAACACCCGTTGATTTAATGCATCAATATCGATGCCGCCGAAAAAGCGCTTCTTTTTAAACTCAACTACTTTTTGCATGTTAGTCCATCAGTTGGTATTCAAAGTCATAATGATGAATACCCGATTCAATTCGAATTGCCATTTTACCAGAAAGACCTTCAAGCTCTCCTGCGCCTGAGTCTGGCACCACTTCTAAAATCAATCGGTCAGCACCTTTATCCATGGTGCCAAAATGTTGCAGCACAAAACTGCCTTGTTTACCTTCTAAACTACCAACAACTTGTTCTATCGCTACATAACCTGCACTACCTTGAGTTGCAGTTATGGCACTGAGCATTTCGCCTTGGCTTGTTGCTTCTAAAGGACCTGAAAACTGTTTATCAATCGACATGCGTCCTAAATTTACGCCATCTTTACCTGTTGCATAGCCACCAATTGGGTTTAATTTTACGGTGAATTGACCACTGATCGTTGTAGATTCCATACTAATCCCTTAATAACTGTTGAATTTTAGAGCATTGATAACCATATCTATACCCTATTCACCAACAAGAATCTAGCATGTCTAACAACAAAGAAAAGGCCGCATTTAGTAGCCTGTTACCGATTTTAGCTTTTATAAAACCTTATAAATGGGTGGTGTTTGCAGCCCTTGGCGCCTTGTTGCTTACGGCCGGTGTTAACTTATCACTCGGACAAGGCGTTAAATTTGTTATCGACCATGGCTTTATTGCAGGCTCGCAAGCTCAGCTTCAACAAGCGGTGATGGTGTTGATTGGTTTGATTAGCTTATTAGCGGTAGGTACTTTTTGTCGCTTTTATTTAATGTCGTGGATTGGCGAGCGAGTCAGTAACGATATCCGTAAAGCCGTGTTTGATCGCATCGTTACACTACACCCGAGCTACTTTGAAGAAAACCGCAGCGGCGAGCTGATGTCGCGCCTGACCACCGACACCACCTTGTTGCAATCTATCATTGGCTCCTCTTTTTCGATGGCATTACGCAGTAGCTTAATGCTAATTGGTGGTTTGGCAATGCTACTTATCACCAACCTAAAGCTAACCCTTGTGGTTGTTGCCTGCGTACCTGTGGTACTACTGCCGATGATGATTTTTGGCCGAAAAGTGAGAAAGCTGGCAAGCTCCAGCCAAGATGCCATTGCCGATATCAGCACCTATGCCGGTGAGATCATTCAAAATATTAAAGTCGTGCAAAGTTATAGTCACGAAGAGCGTGAAAAAGCAGCATTTAGCGAAGAAACCAACAAGGCGTTTCAAGTAGCGAAGAGCCGAATCAAACAGCGCTCGTTTTTGATTGCAGCGGTTATATTTCTGACCTTTAGTGCTATTAGCGTGATGCTGTGGGTTGGTGGCAGCGACGTATTAGCTGGCACCATGACTGGTGGTGAGCTCGGTGCTTTTGTGTTCTATGCAATTATGGTGGCGATGTCTGTAGCAACGGTTGCCGAAGTGTACGGTGAGTTGCAAAGAGCAGCAGGTGCAGCTGCACGATTGTTAGAGCTACTCGCCGTTGAAAGCATGATCAAAAGTCCAGATACAAATCATGATGCGCAACTTGAGGAAAACAAGCTTAATCACCCTGCTATCCAGTTTAATGATGTGTCTTTTCATTACCCTTCAAGGCCAGATAAAGCCGCTTTAAATGCGCTTAATTTACAAGTAAACCAAGGGCAAACTGTTGCGATTGTTGGCCCGTCAGGCGCTGGTAAAACAACGTTGTTTGAATTACTGCAGCGCTTTTATGACCCAAGCTCTGGGAGTATTTCGCTGGCAGGAATAAACATAAAAGCACTCTCTCTTGATTGCTTACGCCAGCAAATGGGAATGGTGGCGCAAAACCCAATTTTATTTAGCTCAGACGTAATGCACAACATACGTTATGGCAACCCAAGCGCCAGCGACGAGCAAGTATATGCGGCGGCCAAATATGCCCATGCTGATGAGTTTATTAATCAACTCCCTGATGGTTATCACAGCTTTTTAGGGGAGCAAGGTGTTAGGCTTTCAGGTGGGCAAAAACAACGCATAGTACTAGCGCGCGCAATATTAAAAGACCCTGCAATTTTGTTGCTTGATGAAGCAACCAGTGCACTCGACGCACAAAGTGAGTTTCATGTACAAGCAGCCCTTGAGCATCTGATGAAAGACAGAACAACACTGATCATTGCCCATCGTTTAGCAACGGTTAAACACGCCGATGTGATTGTTGTGATGGATAAAGGAGAAATTATTGCAACGGGTACGCATCAGCAATTGTTTGAAACTAATCCATTGTATAAACAATTGTGCGAACTACAGTTTAATCGAGATTAAGAAGAGAAATGTCAGGTTTGAAAGGGCATATCAAACCTGACCACAAATCTAGATGTAATATCTAACCTTGTGTATTCGGTACGATTTGAATTTCTACGCGGCGGTTTAAAGCTCGACCATTTGCTGAGTCATTGCTCGCCACAGGACGTGTTTCGCCATAGCCTTGCGTGCTGATACGTGCAGACATTATTTGATGATTAACTAAGTAATCTTTTACGCTTTGCGCACGTTGTTGAGATAGCGTCATATTGTAGCTATCTTTACCTGTGCTGTCGGTGTGACCTTCAACACTTAAATAAGTTTTTTCGTATTTGTTCATCACCTTCGCAATCGCGTCTAGGGTGCTGTGAAAACCCGACGAAATATAAGATTGGTCAGTTGCAAAGGTAATGTTAGATGGCATGACTAAACGAATATTGTCGCCTTCACGAACCACTTCAACACCTGAACCTGCTAGCTCATCGCGAAATGCTTCTTCTTGCTTATCCATATAATCACCAACAGCGGCACCCGCTAATGCACCAATAGCCGCACCAATAAAGATACGTTTATCGTCGTGGTCGCCAGTTGCTTTACCTAGCACGGCACCTGTTGCAGCACCAATCGCTGCGCCTTTACCTGTATTAGTTGTCTCACAACCTGTTAAAAGAACGGCTAAAACGCCCACTGTTAAAACTGATTTTGTAAAAGTCATGTGTCTCTCCATGGCAATTATTCAAATTGAATTGTTTACAATTATGAATCAGTTTCTATGAACAAGCGATGAAGAAAAGATTACTTATCAAGTGCTACAGCAGTAACCGGAGGTAAGTTATACCCTTTAACCAGCTCGGTTAAACGGCCATTGAGAACTAATGTATTGAGGCGGTCTTGAATTTTATCTGCCAGATCTGAGCGTGCAAACTGTTTACTTAAAGCAATGTGGCCATAAATAACATCTTTATAGCGATAAGGCATTTTTACGATTTCTTGTGAAGGTCGCTGCAAAAATACAGAGGCGTGATCAGCTGTGGTTTCAACAGCAATTACCAGCTCAACACGGCTTTTTAACAACATATCAAAAGCATTATGCTCGCTTAACGCTTCAACTTTAGTGAGTGTTTTATCATTATCGAAACGAGGAAAATGCGCAGCGCCTCGCATTACCGCAATGCGCTTACCAATTAAGTCTTGATAGTTGTTGATTTCAAGTCCGCTGTCAGCTCTGGCATAAAACACAAAAGAAGATGACAGCATCATGTACGGCGGAGTAAGAAATTGCATTTTTTGCTCACGCGCTTCTGTGCGAATAAGCCCGCCCATGACATCTAGCTCATTTTGCTCGAGCATTTTTAAACAACGAGAAAACGGGCAAGCGACGTATTCAAGCTTGATTGGCAGAGTACGCTGTATTTCGCGCATAATATCAACTATTGCGCCACTGACTTTACCATCTTCAGAGACCATGCCATAAGGAGGCGCATGATCAACCGCCACCACAACCTTTTCAAACGTGGTTGCAAGTGCAAAGCTGCTGCAAAGTAATAACAATAAACTTGTAAAATACAATTTCATAGTGATACTCATGACTACGTTCACTCGTTACATATATTGTAGTCGCGCTTGTGTCATAAAAACCACAAAAATGTCATACAATTTTGTCATAATAGAAACAATCACCCATTAACGGCAAAGCAATGTTACTCGTTATCTTTAAGCAATTCTTTTTATTAGGCTGTATGAGTTTTGGCGGTCCTGCGGCACACCTTGGTTATTTTAAGCGCCACTTTGTTGATAACTTAAAATGGCTTAGTGCTGAGCGCTATGCGCAATTGATTAGCCTAAGCCAAGCATTACCAGGGCCTGGTTCGAGCCAAGTTAGTTTTGCGATGGGGGTTGAAAAAGGGGGCATTTTAGGCGGCCTATGTGCTTTTATTGGTTTTACCCTGCCCTCATTTTTGATTATGTTTTTTCTAGCTCTCAGTGCTCACCAATTTGGTGATATTTACTTTGCAGTGATTGCCGGGCTTAAACTCTTTGCTGTGGTCATTGTTGCTGATGCAACCTACAGCATGGCAATGAGCTTTTGCAAAAACCATTTACACAAGCTTATCGCGGTATTGAGCACGATTGCACTCATTGTGTTCTCAGAGCTATCAAGCCAGATTCTCGTACTCATTGTTGCAGCAACCTTGGGCTGGTTTTATCCTCAGCTTAAACTGCCAGAGAACCAAGAACATAAACCATTAACAGTCGCTTGGGTACCGCTTGGTTTATTTACCACCTTGTTACTAATTAGCTTTTTACCTTTGGGTGAATGGTTTTCTGTGTTTGCCCCATTTTACCAAACTGGTGCTATGGTTTTTGGTGGCGGCCACGTTGTATTACCCGTTTTACAAGCGGGTGTGCCGAGTCTTGACACTGAGCAGTTTTTATCTGCCTATGCCAGTGCTCAAGCCATACCTGGGCCAATGTTCACAATCGCCACATACTTAGGCGCACAAGTGTCGCCAAACACGCCACTCATAGGTGCGATTGTCGCTACGGCACTTATCTTCTTACCGGGATTTTTGTTGATGTTAGCGTTTATGAAAAGCTGGCTACAATTGGCGGATAAACCTCGCTTTGCGGGCAGCATTGCAGCGTTAAATGCGGCCGTGGTGGGCTTTTTAGCCGCTGCTCTTTATTCACCAATTTGGCAATCAGCAGTGCAAAATCTGTGGCAAGTAGCTTTAGTCATTGCAGCATTTACGTGGCTAAGAATGGCAAAGCCACCTATTTGGTGGCTATTGTTAGGTTTCATTGCAATCAGCTTACTGATTGCTCAGTTTTAAGCTTTTTCGCGGGGCGGATTCGTTACCTTGATACTCGGTTTTAAGCCTATTTGAGGCTCACTAGCCGTTAACTGCCCAGTGACACTTTGATAAGGTCGAAGCGCAAAAATTGGCAACACGGCAAGGAGATGATCCATGATCTCTGCTTGCAAATGCTCGTATGAAATCCAGCGTTTATCTTCACTAAAGC
>Ga0066376_10004046_pt1 | contig 12885 bp, 15 predicted proteins | sample Knorr_S15_td_Bot_FD_77009 | JGI IMG/M metagenome (GOLD analysis project Ga0066376, IMG submission 77009) | Marine microbial communities from Southern Atlantic Ocean transect - Knorr_S15_td_Bottom_ad_5009_LV_A | ecosystem: Environmental > Aquatic > Marine > Oceanic | place: Southern Atlantic... | reverse complement strand
TCAATTTACTGCCCTATAAAAAAGGCCTAAATGGAAGAAGCAGGCTAAATAAATATAGGTGTTTATGGGGCAAATATCAACCATCACACGCCTGGTGGCGGAGGTTTTGCTCTAAACAAAAAAGGGCCCGGCCATTTGGCCGAGCCCTTTTACGTAAATATGGAACTGACTCCGGCAGAGTCAAAGTTCTGCCGGATAGAGGGTTCTTACTTGGGTACTACCTGAGTGGCCTGTGGGCCTTTCTGCCCCATACCTTCCACAAACTCGACCGATTGGCCCTCTGTAAGAGTCTTAAAACCGTCCCCTTGAATCTCCGAGAAATGAACAAAAAGATCTTTGCCACTCTCAGACTCAATGAATCCATAACCCTTACCTTCGTTAAACCATTTTACTTTTCCTACTGCCATAATAAATACTCTCCTGCAATTTAACGGAAACGCACTTCCAGAAAACCTGGATAATGTCTTCCCTATTTTTTAATTGGGTGGATTGATGCAAGGACTTTCAGAGAACCACTTCGAGAAAAAACCAAACTTCCTTTAGTCTACTAAACTAAATCGTTTTACACCTTTGCTCTAGCGAGAAAATAGAAGGAACCAACTTACACTGCAAACAAACAACCCTTTTTTACTAGCCCAGTGTAGCATGAATATCCGGAATGCGCTATAAAACTTGGCAGAAAAGTTTAAAGTGCTGGAAAAAAGGAGTGCCAGGGGGATTTTAGTTTCCATTTCAGGGGAAATCGGTTATATTATTGGCTAGGATCACTTGTTTAAATGCCCCTTATTACATCCCCGTTATTTTTCCTCCTGTTAGTTGTTTCTTTCTAAGGGCCCTAAAACTCAATCCTTTTGAGTTGGTTTGCTTCTCAGGGCAAAATCTTTAAAAAAATTTTATCAACATTAGTGGATTGGAGTAGCGAATGAAGAGTTGGTTGCGTTTGTTTGTTTTTGGCGTTTTATGTTTTTTGTTTTCGGGTTGTGCCGCAGGAAAGGTTTATATCGCCCAGTCTGAGGATAGCCAGGCCTCCTGTTTGGCGCTTGACAAAGAGCTCGAACTGGCTCAAGTAAAAATAAAAACTTTGGAAGATACAGATCACACCTTGCAGAACCTGAGAGATTTGGCTCTTGGGGTGACCAGGTTTGCTTTCCCTCCTCTTCTAATATTGAATACCATATTGCTGGTGTCTGATTCCCATGTGGCCGATATAGCCGAAACCGAAGCCTTGAAAGATAGGCACGATGGCATGGTTACAATTTCCAACCAAAAAGACTGTGGCTATAAATATGCCCAGCGTGACACTGCCACCAGCCGTGGCCGGCGAGCCGCCGGTGGCCGTGATATTCTTCCTTAGCTGTGATAACCTCTTCATCACCCTTCATACCCCGAATGGGGTCTCACGCTGGGGGAAGCAGGTCTTCGAGGAAAAACGCGGCGAGTTCGGAGCGGCTGGCCAGGCTGGTTTTCTGATAAATTGATTGCGACTGTTGTTGCACGGTTTTCAGCTTTGTATTGCGCATATCGGCGATTTCTTTCAATGAGAAACCTTTGAGCAAAAGAAACCCCACCTCTGTTTCGGCCGGAGTCAATTGCCAATGGGCAAACTGGTTTTCGATCTTGACCGACAACCCTGCAAGAAGTTGATGCGTCTCACCAAAATCTCTGAACCGAATTTAATAATAGCTTTACTCTAAAAAAAGCATTACCTTGGCACCGGAGATTTTACGCCCCGCCTCGTTGCGAAATATTATACTTTTCTAGCAACTTGCCATGAGAGAACTTATTCTGGAAAAACTGAAGGTGAGCGGATACCTGCCTCCCCTTCCCGATGTGCTCATCGCATTACAGAAGCTGATGAATGATCCCGATTGTGATGTAGAAGATGTTCGGCGGCTTATTTCGTCTGATCCTGTTATATCTTCACGAATAATTACCATGGCCAACAGCGTCCTGTTCGGCGGAGGGCGCGCGACCTGGCACAAAATATTGAGGATGCCATTGTGCGTTTGGGAGTCGGGGCAGTGCTGGAGTTGTGTTATACGGTGGAACTTCCCAATAGCATTAAGGTACCGCAAACATTTGGGAAAACCCGGTATTGGAAGCACGGCCTAGCCGTTGCCATCCTTTCCCGTGAACTGGGAAGCAAAGTCTTAACAGATAAAGAAGAGCTGGACTCCTGTTATTTGGCCGGTCTGGTTCATGACATCGGATTATTGGTTTATGATTATCTTGTCCCTGAACAATTCGATCAGTTTCTAGCAACCACCGATTTTAATGATCCCGATCAGCCTTTGGAAGCGCTGGAAAAAACTTTTTTGGTATAAGCCGTTCAGAGTTAGGTGCGGCTTACCTGAAAGAATGGTGGCCAGTTTCGCCGAAAATCGTTGAGGCCACATAGGCTCACGGTGGACCCGGCCTGGAAAAAGATCAAACGCCGAATCTGGCTCGCCTGGTCAGTACCGCAAACCGGATCGCGAATAAATATGGCTTGGACCATCCTTTTGAAACGGGATTGCACCAGGCCGCTGATGAAAATTATCTAGAAACCCTGAAAATGTCCAAGCAAGAAATGGACGAACTGGTAGATTGGGCCCAGATCGGTGTTCTCGCCGCAGAATCGGTTCTTGAGTAACCAGCGTAACGCTACTCAGCAATAATAGCTTTTGCTGGCTGGCACCTGAATTCACAATAGTTTCCTGAAAAATAACTGCCACCAAATGAGTTCCGCTCCCTCTCCGCAACGCGAAGGCCTCACCTGGGCCAAAACTTCCCGGTTGATTGCCCTGCCCTTTTGCCCTTCCCGGCTGGAGACCTTTATGAAGGTAAAACGGTTTGAGGATATCTCCATCGATCAACTCCTTGCAAAAGGCGTTGAGGGGATTCTTCTCGATGCCGATGGCACCCTTGGCCCTCATCATGCCAGAGAATATAACCTTACCGTGATAGACCATGTTCGCGCCATGCTGGAAAAAGGATTTAAAATAGCCATTTATACCAATGCATGGGAAGACCGGTTTCAACCATTCCAGGAAATGGGGGTAAAAGTTGTCAGCAACGTACCCGCCAAACCCGACCCGCGTGGATTCCAGATCGCCATGACCGACTTTCTGCAGTTGCAGAACCCCGCCAAGGTGTGCATGATTGGGGACAATTATGTAACCGATGGGGGAGCAATCGATGCGGGCATGCACTTCATCCACGTGCGGCCAATAAAAGGAGAAGAACCCTTCCTTCATTCTGCGACCCGGCTCTTTGCTTATCTTTGCGCCAAATTGTATAACCGGTAAACTATAAAACAATTCCTTGGGCCAAAACCGGAAATTCCCGCATTAAAAAGGTTTACTTCTATCCCCATTACAAGAATAATAAGCAGAGTTCATACATACACCATCAGGCGCATGGCGATAGTATTTTGCGCTAGTAGCTCAAAATCGAAATATGGAAATCGAACAGGTACAGGAATATTGCCGGGAAGCGTTACAGCTTGCCGAGCTTGAGGGAGCCCATGCGAGCCTTTCTTTTCTAATTGGGGAAAAGTTCGGATTAAATTTTCGCCTGCTCAGAAAAGCCAGGCGAAAGCTTCAATTTCTGTATCCCCGCGATGATGACATGTCGGAAGATCATCCCCTAAGCCTGGGAGGGCGTGTGTTGAAGATGAGCTATGCCTTGACGGTTCAGGAACATTACAGCGTACCTTTAGAGCAGGTCAAACATTTGGAGTCCCTTCTGGCTAATTTCGCGAAAGCTATCCTCAGCACATTCAGCCAGGAGGATATCAAAAACTATCTTGATTCTTCGCCCAGCCTGGGCCTTCGCCCTGACCCCAAAGAAGCAGAGGGTCTGGAAAGCGAGTTTTCAGCCGATAACCTGTTGTTGGAGGCCGAAGAACTTCTGGCTCTTGAAGATATCAAGAAACTGCTTTTGCAGGAAAAAAGCGGTTAAAAATTTATGGAACCGGAACCGATCCTAAAAAAGCGCACCCGGCATATTCTGGCATTCCTCATCCTCTGTGCCAGTTCTGTATTGATCCTTTTTACCGGGCCGGGATTCAGCTTCATCTGGCAGGTGGTTCTTTCCGGCTTTCTTTTCTTTTTCCTGTTCTGGCTGGTTACTTGACAGCAAACCAAATCATTCCCAATAGAGCCACACCCGCCAGGGCCAGCGCAGAAATTGCCAGGGCTTTGGATGCAGGCAGATCCTTTTCCAGTTTATCATTGATGGGCTCTATTGCCGACTGAACCGATTTTTTGAGTTCTTCCTTGATCTCATTCAAAATTTCCATTTTCACAAAGCGGGTGTTTTCCGCCACCAGTTTGTCGAGATCTTCCAGTATTTTTTTGCTGAGTTCCGGGGTAGCTTTCACCAGTTCTTCCCGCACCGCTTCGAGCCCATCTTCGTTCATGCGCACCATCTTACGGTCGATTTCTTCCATCTTCGTGCGGATGGCTTTTTCCACTTTCGGCGCGATGTTTTCTTCGATCCGTTCCATCGAATCGCGCGCATTGGCTAACGACTCGTGCAGGCTCTCCTGAATTTCTTCTTCCAGTGCCTCTTTTCTGGACTCTACATGTTCTGCGAGAATGTCCAGCCTCTGGCGAATTTCGGACACCGTTCGGAATCCTTCACCGGCTTGCTTTTGTTCTCTTTTAAATTCCGGGTTGGTTGAATCAGACATAATGCTCCCTGCCAACTAAATGGCTAAAATATTTTAGAAGGCTCTCTATTTATTCTGTAACTTTCTCTAAGGCAACTCGTGGCCCTTATTTTATAAGGGCCGCTCATGGCCAAAAAATAATTTTCAGAGATGCTCTTAAGCGACCCGTTTTCGGGTCAGCGGTTAACAAAATATGTACATAGAGAATTATGGACTCAATCCATAGCAGTTTCAAACCGTAAACATGATTTTGAACAACTTGACTTCCCCCTTAGGGTCGGGTATTTTGATAATATTGATAAATAAGGGGTTATTTAATGGAAAAGGCCTTACAGGAGTTCAAAAATTACCTGATCGTGGAAAAAAATGCTTCTCCACATACGCTGGACAGTTATCTCAATGATATCTCCCAGTTCCAGGATTTTTTGACTCGCTCAGGTCATGCCATTGAATCTTCCACCATTCAACTCGAAAAAATAGACCGGTTAGCGGTGCGCTCATTCATGGGCCATCTTTATGAGAAGAATTTTTCGGGTGCCACCATGCGGCGCAAGCTTTCAACATTGAGTTCGTTTTTTCGCTTCCTGTGTCGGGAAGGTTATCTGAAAACCAATGTCGCCAAAACCGTTCCCGCGCCCCGAATGCAGAACAAACTTCCCGCATATTTTTCCGTCGATGAAATGTTCCGCCTTTTGCAGTTGCCTGAGGGTGAAGGGTTCCTGCCTGTTCGCGACCGGGCTCTGCTGGAGCTGTTTTACAGCTGTGGGCTGCGTATCAGTGAACTGGTTGGGCTGACCCTGGAGGACATCAACCTTGACTCCCGCATGGTCAAAGTGCTGGGAAAAGGCGGAAAGGAACGCCTTCTGCCACTGGGACGCCATTGTGTGGAGGCTCTGAAAATGTACCTTAACATCAGGATGGATAAAATCCGGGAGTTTGGCTCCGGCACGAGCAAACTGTTCCTGAATTATCGGGGGACAGAAATCTCCACCCGGGGAGTGCGTAAAGTTGTAGAAAAATATATCAAACAGGGGAATTTTTCGGGCGGGGTCTCCCCGCATTCGATCCGACATTCCTTTGCCACTCACCTTTTGGAAGGTGGGGCGGATTTGCGCTCCATTCAGGAGCTACTGGGGCATTCCAGTCTGTCCACCACTCAGAAATACACACATCTGACACTCGATCGATTGTCCGAAACGTATGACAAGGCACATCCTCGCGCCAAAGAAAAACCCGCAATGAAATAATATTAATCCGGTTTCCCTTTTTATTCTGTTCCAGTACAATACTCAATATGATGGAAGCAACCACAATACTCGCTGTTCGCCATAAGGGGGAGGTCGTCATAGGTGGTGACGGGCAAGTCACCCTGGGCAATACAATAATGAAACATTCCGCCAGCAAAGTCCGGCGCATGCACCACGACAAGGTGGTCGGGGGGTTCGCCGGGTCCACCGCAGACGCATTTGCTTTATTTGCCCGGTTTGAAGAAAAACTTGAAAAATTTCAGGGAAACCTGCCCCGCTCAGCAGTTGAACTGGCCAAAGACTGGCGTACTGATAAAATGCTGAGACGACTGGAGGCCATGCTGATAGTGGTCGATAAAGAACACTCTCTCCTGCTTTCCGGCACGGGGGATGTGATCGAACCTGATGATGGCGTTTTGGCCATCGGTTCCGGAGGGATGTTCGCTTCCGCCGCCGCCAAAGCGCTGATCCAACACAGCAACCTTTCGGCGCGGGAAATCGTGGAAGAAGCCATGAAGATTACCGAATCGATCTGTATTTATACCAACTCTAATTTAACGATTGAGGAATTGTAGTTCATGAACGAATCAGCATTAACCCAGCTCGACACCGTATCGCAGAATTCCGATGATGCGTTTATGGCGTCCTTGACTCCAAAACAAATTGTAGAGGAGTTGGACAAGTTTATCGTTGGGCAAACCAAAGCCAAGCGGGCGGTGGGCATTGCCCTGCGCAATCGCTGGCGTCGACAACAACTTCCAGACTCCCTTCGCGATGAAGTGGGGCCTAAAAATATTCTTATGATTGGCCCGACAGGAGTGGGTAAGACAGAAATCGCCCGCCGGTTGGCTAAGCTCTCAAAATCTCCTTTCATCAAAGTTGAGGCTTCCAAATATACTGAAGTGGGTTATGTTGGACGCGATGTGGAATCCATGATCCGGGATCTGGTGGAATTGTCAAAAAATATGGTTAAAGAAGAAATGGAGGCCCGCGTTCGCGTGCAAGCCCGTGAACAGGCCATCGAAAAACTTCTGGATTTACTTCTTCCTCCCCCACCAGGTATGCAGCCCGACTCTAACCTGGATACAAACGGTAAGCTGCATTACCAGCAGACACGCGAAAAGTTTGTCCGGATGCTAAAGGAAGGCAAGCTTGATGAACGCGAAGTGGAAATCCAGGTACGGGAAAAAACGCCCTCAATTATTGACCTGAGCTCCGGAGCCGGAATGGAGGAGATGGGCAACAACATCAAGGACATGCTCGGCTCCCTCATGCCGAAAAAAACCAAAAGCAAAAAACTGAAAGTTCCGGATGCCTTCAAGGTTCTTTGCCAGGAGGAAGCAGAAAAGTTACTCGACCAGGACCAAATAATGGAAGAAACCCTGAAGCGTGTCGAACAAAACGGAATCATTTTCATTGACGAAGTAGACAAAATTATAGGTCGTCAGGCAGGCGGAACCAGTGGCCCCGATGTCTCCCGCGAAGGGGTGCAACGTGACCTATTGCCTATTGTTGAAGGCTCGTCGGTCAACACCAAGTACGGCATCGTGAAAACCGACCACATCCTTTTTATTGCGGCTGGGGCATTCCACGCAGCCAAGCCGTCTGATCTTATTCCGGAATTTCAGGGACGTTTCCCCATTCGTGTTGAGCTGGATTCCCTGACCAAAGATGATTTCGTCCGTATTCTTACAGAGCCCGATAACGCCTTGGTCAAACAATACACCGCCTTGCTGAAAACAGAGCAGGTTAACCTGACTTTTCTGGATGATGCCATCAACGAGATCGCTGAAATGTCCGCCCTGGTCAACCAACGCATGGAAAACATTGGAGCCCGGCGACTGCAAACCATCATGGAAAAGTTTCTCGAAGATATCTCTTTTGACGCTCCGGACTTGGAAGATACAGATATCACTATTGATGCCAAATATATTCGCGACAAACTGAAAGATATTATTCAGGACGAAGACCTGAGCCGTTATATCCTCTAACGCGGAGAACCTCCGCGGGTGACTGGCAATATATTTATTTGGCAGACAAACGTTGCTTAATAAATATTGCGATCTGCCTCAAACATGCTATGAAAAAACTCATTCAAAAAGCGGAAATCCTTTTAGAAGCTCTTCCTTATATCAAGAGCTTTTATGGTAAAACCATCGTCATCAAATACGGCGGCAGTGCAATGGTTTCGGATGATCTCAAGGAAAACTTTGCCCTCGATATTGTCATGATGAAGTACATCGGCATCAACCCGGTTGTGGTTCACGGGGGCGGTCCGCAGATCGACAAAACCCTCAAGGCTCTGGGAATTCAATCCCGGTTTATTGAGGGGCAACGCGTGACCAGCAAAGAAACGATTGACGTGGTGGAAATGGTGCTTGGCGGAAAAGTGAACAAGGAAATCGTTTCCCTGATCAACCAGCGAGGGGGCAATGCGGTGGGCATCACCGGAAAAGACGGTGACATGATTCTCGCAAAACGGTATAAAAGGGTAAAACATTCGCCGGAAATGGATCGACCGGAAATTATTGACCTGGGACTGGTAGGCGAGATCACTAAAGTGAACCCGCGCATTCTGGAGACCTTGGACCAAAATGAATTTATTCCCGTTATCGCCCCGATTGCCAAAGGCGAAAAAGGAGAAACACTCAATATCAACGCCGACTTTGTGGCAGAGAAGATCGCGTCAGCCCTGAAAGCCGAAAAACTGATTTTGATGACGGATACCGAAGGAGTAAAAAATAAAGCCGGAAAAGTGCAGTCCAGCTTGACCCGAAAACAGGCTTCCGACTTGATCCGAAGCAAAGTCATTCGTGATGGAATGCTCCCCAAAGTTAATTGCTGCCTGGGGGCCCTCAAGTCAGGGGTTCATAAAACCCACATCATTGATGGCCGTGTCCGGCACGCCCTGTTACTTGAAATTTTTACCGAAGAGGGTATTGGAACGCAGATCGTGGAAAAAACTAAAGACCTGATTAATAATTTATCAGGATAAGCAGAATGCCGAAAACTAATAACATCGCCTAATGCAATGAGTTCACCACTACTAGATGAAAGAAGTAAAGCGGTTCTCTTAGCGGTCATCGATAAATATATAGAGACTGCAGAGCCCGTGGGTTCGCGCACCGTAGCCAAGATTTACTCCGAACACCTCAGTTCCGCCACCCTCAGAAATGTGATGGCCGATTTGGAGGAAAAGGGGTTTCTGAATCAACCGCACAAGTCGGCAGGCCGCATTCCCACCGATAAGGGCTACCGGTTTTATGTGGATCACCTTTTGCGTCCGCAAAGTTTTTTAATGAAAGCCGAGGTACTGTCGGAAGCCCCTGAGCTTGAATACCCGAAGCAGAATCTTCAGGGACTGCTTGAACAGGCCTGCGAAAACCTTTCCAAAGTTTCCCAGCAAACAGGGCTGGTCATGCTCCCCAGTTTTTCGAGCGCCTGTTTCAAACATATTGAGTTTACCAAAGTGGCTCCGCAAGCGGCACTGGCAGTCTTCTTCTCTGAACAAGGCATCTTGCAAAATAAAGTGCTTCCCATAGATGCGGACATGACCCAGGATCAACTGACCTCTATTTCAAATTACCTGAATGACGAATTCAGTGGAAAACCCATCAAATGGATCTTACGGGAACTGCTAAAACGGTTGCGACTAGAAAAAGAACACTACAACCATCTTGCAAGTAAAGCCCATGCCCTTTCCGCCGCCTTGTTTGCGGAAGAAAAGGAAAGTAGCGAACTGATTGTAGAAGGCGCTTTGAATTTTCTCGACCAGCCTGAGTTCACAGAGGATATCAGCAAGATCAAGGCTCTTTTAGCTACTCTCGAAGAGAAAACCAAATTGATCAACCTGCTCGACCTTTGCCTGCACCATGATGGAATGACCATATTAATCGGCGAGGAAAATCTCCAGGAAGAAATGGGGAACTGCAGTCTGATCGCACAAAATTATCAACTAGGAAATGAAAATGTTGGCACACTGGCTGTTTTCGGATCTAAAAGAATGGATTATAAACGCATCATTTCCATTGTGAACCATACCGCGAAAATAGTTTCCAAATTAATTTCTGAAAACCAGGGAGTTTAAAAAGGTGACATCCAAGGAAAATGCAACAAAAGAACCTGCTGAGGAAGAACAAGAAGAAGAACGAAAAGTTCAGGATCTAGAAGGAGACGCGCTTGTCGAAGAAGAAAAAGAACTCGACCCCATCGAAGAACTTCAGCAGCAATTAGAGAAAAAGGATCAGGAACTTGCCGAACAAAAAGGCGACTTCCTCAGAGAAAAAGCTGATCTTGAAAATTTTCGTAAGAGATTGATCAAAGACAAGGAAGATGCTGTTCAATTTGCCAACCAACGGCTGCTGAAAGAACTGGTACAGATTAATGACAATCTGAATAGAGCCCTGGATGCCTCCAATACTTCTCTGGAAAGTTTCAAGGAAGGCATTGAAATGATCCAGAAACAGTTCACCACATTCCTCAAAAACCAGAAAGTGGAACCGATTGAAGCCATGGGGAAACCTTTTGATCCGAGCCTGCATGAAGTCATGACCCAGCAGGAATCTGCAGACCATGATGAAAACACTGTGATCCAGGAATATTCCAAAGGTTATACCTTGAATGGACGCATTCTTCACTCCGCAAAAGTGGTGATCTCAAAAAAGCCCGCCAAGAAAAAAAAGAAAGAAAAAAATGTTGAAGAGGAAAAATAATGTTTTAACCCCGCTTCATCGTGGTGAAGTCATTCATGCCTGAACTGCCTGAAGTCGAAACCCTGCGCCGGGCTCTTCTCCCCTTAGTGGTCAACAAAACCTGCACGGCACTCAAGTTCTATCGCAAGGACATCCGCTTTCCCATTCCTCAGGCAACTTTGCGTAAGCAATTCGCCAAGCAGGTGGTTTCCAAAATCCAACGCAACGGAAAATACTTGCTTTTACAGGTCCCTCAAGGTGCCATGCTTTTACATCTGGGTATGAGCGGACATGTTTCCCTGCAGACTTCCATGGCCCCCCGGGAAAAACATACGCACGCTATTTTTCAGTTTGGCTCCAAAACCTGTCTGCACTTTGTCGATCCGAGGCGTTTTGGGTGCATACTATGGGTCCCGAAAAACGGGACACATCCCCTACTGGATAAAATGGGACCGGACCCATTTTCGCCGGATGCCAACGCGAAAACACTGAAAGGTCGGGCTAGAAACTGCCGGTCTCCCATCAAAACGTTCATCATGGATGCCAGGCGCATCGCGGGAATCGGCAATATCTACGCCTGCGAATCCCTGTTTCAGGCAGGCATCAATCCTAAACGCAGAGCAGGAAGAATCACGCTTGCTGAATGGGACCGCCTCCTTTCTTGTGTGCGCTCCACTCTGGAAAACAGTATTTTGGCCGGAGGAACCACCTTACGCGATTTCTTCGACCCCAGCGGGGCCGCCGGATACTATGCCGTACAACTATCCGTCTATGGCAAAGAGGGCGAACCTTGTCAAAAATGCAAAACGCCCATATCCCGCATGCTCCATTCCGGCCGCTCCACTTTCTTCTGCAAAACCTGCCAACCACCGTGACGCTGAACTCGGCTTGCAATAGCCCTGTTGGCTGGCAAAGAGTTACCTCGGCCCAATCAAGCTCTTGCCGTCTGCCTCTCTTACCAAAGGAGTTCTTAAAGAAATTTAAGCTATCTATTCACCTGCTTTTTGGCGAAAATAACTCTTAATCATCAAAAACTGAGGTATAGATGCAACGCTCTATCGGACTCATTACGCTTAACGCGAAATTTATTCATTCCTCTTTGGCTTTAAGATATCTGAGAAATGCCAGTCGAAACGCTGGCTACCAAAACGTATGGATCCGGGAATTTATCATCAACCAACCGGCCTGGAAAATTGCCGCCGAGGTACAAAAACTCCAGCCCGAGGTTTTGGGAGTTGGCATTTATATCTGGAACCGGAGCCAGAGCCTGGAGTTGATCGAACGCCTGCAAAAACAAATGCCGCATCTTAAAATTGTAGTAGGCGGTCCGGAAGTCTCGTTTGAAGAAGAGGGTTCTCTCGCCTATCCGATTATTTCTGGCGAGGGCGAAAAAAAATGGGTGGAGTTTCTCGACTTGACCCGCAAAAACGAGTCCCCATCTGATGAAGTGCTTAAACGCTGGCGAACCTATGGAACCGACCTGCCTGAACTCATTCCTGCTTATCTGGAAGAGGACTTCCCTCAACTCAAAAACCGAATCGTTTATTTTGAAACATCACGAGGATGCCCTTACCTTTGTTCGTTCTGTTTATCCGCATTGGATAAAACGGTTCGCTACTTCGATGAAACCACCATCCAGAAACAGATTAAAGAACTCATCACCGCCGGCATTGAAAAAATTAAATTCGTCGACCGCACTTTCAACCTCAAACCGAGCCGCATGCAAAAGCTGATGCAGTGGTTGACTCAATTCAAGGGCAACGAATTTCATTTTGAAGTGGTGGGGGATATTTTGACTCCTGAAATCCTGGATTTCCTGGAAACAGTTCCTCCAGGAATGTTCCAGTTTGAGATTGGCGTTCAAACAACCACCGAATCAGTCCAGGAAACTATTCAAAGAAAGCAGAACAATCAAAAACTTTTTAAAACAATCCAACAGCTGGTAGAACAGGACCGTATTCATTTTCATTGCGACCTGATTTTTGGCCTGCCCGGAGAAACACTGGAACATATCAAAGAATCTTTCTGCCAGGTGATGGCACTGAGGCCCCATGAATTGCAGTTGGGTTTTCTCAAGTTTCTTCCCGGAGCCCCCATCAACAACCTTGTCGAAAAACACCAGTACCGTTATCAGTCCACTCCTCCCTATGAACTGATCTCGCACCAGGAATTATCTGCCAAAGAAGTTCTCTATTTAAAACAATTCGTGGATATTTTCGACCGCTACTACAATTCCAAACGCTTCCGTTTTTCCATCAACGCCCTTCTCGAAAAAATGGACCCGGTAACACTA
>Ga0066376_10004045_pt1 | contig 12887 bp, 13 predicted proteins | sample Knorr_S15_td_Bot_FD_77009 | JGI IMG/M metagenome (GOLD analysis project Ga0066376, IMG submission 77009) | Marine microbial communities from Southern Atlantic Ocean transect - Knorr_S15_td_Bottom_ad_5009_LV_A | ecosystem: Environmental > Aquatic > Marine > Oceanic | place: Southern Atlantic... | reverse complement strand
ATAATGGTGAATGTTTAGGTATTACTCTTCAAATGGACTCCGGTGCTATGTCAGGTGATGGTAAATGTAGAGACCATGATGGTTACTACGTACAAGGAACTTACAACTATGGTGCTGGTAAAATTGGAGTATCATGGGGTGGTTCTTACCAAGACCAAGCAGGTAATGATGTTGGTCAAGCAACATATGATACTAAAAAAGAACAAGAAATGTACACTTTTGGTATCTATCATAACCTAGCTCCTGAATGGCTTGCAGTTGCTGAGTATTCTCATGCCGAAGAATCATGGTATGATATGGATACTGGTGACGAAGATGGTGAAAGTGATATCTTTGCAGTAGGTATGTTTTACCTCTGGTAAAAGAAATATTACTTTAAAGCCTCCAAAGGAAAAAATTTGAAAAGGTGGGTCAAATTCGTGGCCCACCTTTTTTTATGTACAATTAACTCCTAGATAATATAATTAAAATTGTTTCCTTCGTATTTGGTATTTTTTTAAATATAAAAAAAATGGTGCTTAAAAAATTTAATAAAAATTACTCAAGTTTTATATTATTTATAATTCTTTTATTATTCCTTTTTCCACAAATAAATTTTGCAAAAATATCTGACAGAAATGCAATAAAAACTTTTTGGAAAGAAGCTCCTATAATGCCTGGTGCTGCAAAGTATTTTATAAGAACAGAAAAAATAGAAAAAAAAACTAAATCTTTGAATAATCATCCAATAAAAATTTCACCTGACATTTTAAGAAAAATGTTTAAACAACTTTCTTACAAATACGACCGTAGTTTGCCAGAAATTCCTTTATTTTCAAATAAAGAACTCATTTTACTATCAGAATATGTTCCTAATGCCTTAATGAGTGCTAGACCAAGTGAAGATGTGACATTTGTAATAAAAGGACCACATAGTAGTGAAAGATGGTCATTTAAAGAAGAAAGATTAACTGCCGGTAGAATATTTATTGTCAATAATCAATTAAATCTAATATTAGGCGCTGTACAAGTGAGCTTACAACCTACTTTATCTGAGAGATATGAAGGAAAAGTATGGGAAAGCACAAGTGTTGTTTACGATATTGGACATAGAAGAAAAGTACTTGATTATGAAGGATTAATTACTTTGTACAATAAAAACAAGGGTATTTACAGAAAATCTAATGAAAGAAAAGATTGGTTTATTTTTACAAATACTGCCTATAAACAAGCAAAGGAAACTATAGATTTTGATAAAACAAGTAAAGAACAACAACGACAACAATACCAAACATTACAACAACAAATAGATAGTTTGCAAAAACAATTAAATAAACCATCTAGACAAGAGCAAAGAGGTAAAGCCCCTCCTACTCAACAACGACAAATACAAGAAAAAAAACCACCTGTTATAACAAAGAAACAAAAAAATAAAGATAATGTGCGTGTTATAGAACAACGTTTAAAAACAATTGATAATTTATACAAAAAAGGAATCTTATCTGAAGAAGAATATCAAAGAAAAAGAAATGAGATTTTAAAAGGAATTTAATCTAAAAAAAAAATTATTTTTAATCCATAAATGTACCCGCCTATCAAACCTTTTAATTCTTTCTTTTTAAAAACTGAGGATAAATTACATTCAATATATGTTGAAGAATGTGGTAATAAAAATGGGATACCTATAATATACCTTCATGGTGGTCCGGGTGGTTCGATAGATTCAAAAAATAGAAGATATTTTAATCCTAAAAAATATAGAATTATCTTATTTGATCAAAGAGGCTCAGGTAAAAGTAAGCCTAAAGGTTCTTTAAAAAAAAATACAACAAATGACTTAATTGATGATATGGAGAAAATTAGAAATATTTTACAAATAAAGAAATGGATAATTTTTGGAGGATCCTGGGGTTCTACTTTAGCTCTTATATATGCAATAAGAAATAATAGTAAAGTTTTAGCTATGGTTCTTAGAGGTGTTTTTCTTGGAAATAAAGATGAAGCATACTGGGCTTTTCATTATTCTTCAAAATATTTTTACCCTGAAATAATAGATGCAATTGAAAATAAGTTAAAAGAAAAAAAGAAAAAAATATTTTTAAAGTTAGGAAAAATGCTGGAGAGTAAAAAAAAAAATATCAAAACTATTTCTTCTTTAATATGGGAAAAGTATGAAAGAACATTATCGGTTTTAAATCCTGGAAAAATTAATTTAAACAAAATAAAAAAAATTAAAAAAAAAAAGTTACCAAACAGCCCTTTTTTAGAATGGCATTACACAAAAAATAATTTTTTTTTAAAAAAAAATGAAATTATATCAAATATTAAAATAATAAAAAATATACCAACAATTATCATTCAAGGAAGATATGATTTGATATGCCCACCAAAGTCTGCTTTTTTATTAGCAAAAAATATGTCTAATTGTGAGCTTAAAATAATTGAAAATAGTGGTCATTCTGCATCTGAGCCTAATATTAAGATCAATATTCTAAAAGCTATAGATAAAATTTTTTACAAAATTAAAAAAAAATAATTAATTGACTCTTAATAAAATTGAACATCCTGCAACAGCATCTCTTCCGCTATCTAAATAACAAGTTTCAATTTTATTTTTTTTTAAAATTATTCCTATAACTTTACCATCATCATTACTGCTATCTGCCCAATAAAAATTTTTATAATCTGATCTAATAACACCAACGAATGCTTCTTTTCCACCTTTATGGATAACATAGCCTTTAAAAAGTCTATTTTTTTGTTCGGTTATTTCTACAACATTATTACTTTTTACAAATCCTTTTTTTAATGACGATTTAATATTTTCTCCTTGCCATTTTCCAATTAAATTCGGAATATTTTTTGCATTGAGTTGAATAGTAGTTATAAAAAAAGAAATTAAAAAAATATTCAAATAAATTATTTTTTTCATAATATGTAACTACCCTTATTATATTTAAATGTTAAAAAAAATCCAATTTAATTTTTTAATAATTCTAGTTCTTTCTTTATCTGGATGCGGTGAGTTTTATAATTTTGAAGCAAATAAATTAAATAAAAAAGCTCAAGAACTTATTGAAAAATCAGAAGTAGTAAGTAACACAGATGAAAAAATTGAACTTTTATTAAATGCATTGATAAAAACTGAAAAAATTCAAAACAAGTACTTAAAAACTAAGATTGCAAGATCACATAAAAAAATAGATAAAATTAATAATCTTAATTCTCGTATAGATAAATTAAAAATAATATCAAGTAAACAAAAGATTGAAAAAGAAAAAAATACAAATATTAATGAAATTAAAAAAAATATTGATTTGGCTAATGTAGAATTTAGAAATGGTAACAAACTAAAAAGTTCATTAAATTTACTTAACGCGGCAGAATTATCAATCCAACAAATAGCCGACACTAGAACAAAATCCAGATTATCAAATGAAATTAGTAAATTAAGAATACTTTTAAATGACGAAGAAAATGCTTTTGAGAATTTATTAACTTCTGAAAAATATATTAATGAAACATATACCGATCTGCCTAAAAAAGTTAAAAATTTATCAAAAGTTTATGAAATACTTCATCAGCTAAAAAAAGAAGACAAAAAAAAAGAAATAGAAAAAAAAATATATCTAATCATAAATAATGAGATCTTAAACAACGATAATAAAGCTGTGGCTCTTTTAGAAATTGCTAAAACAAATTTATTATTAGGAAGCGTAGATAAAGTCAAAATTGATTTAATAAAATCATCAAAACTTGCTGAAAAATCAAGTACTTATTTAGAAATTGCAAAAATTTTATATAAAATTGATGATATAAGCCAATGTAAATTATTTTTAAATAAAGCAAAACTTGTAACAAAATCAAAAGATCGGGAATTTTGGACTGTAAGAGAATTAATTAATATAGCTATATTCGAAAATTCAATTGGAATAAATGAAGAAAGTAATGCTACTTTGATAGATGCTAAGAAATATGCTCTTCTTAAAAACTTAGATGAAAGAATTTTTGTTGAATTAATTAGTGTATTTACAAAAATAAACAATTTAGATCAAGCGAAAGAATTACTAAATTTAATGAAATCTGGTTATGAAAAATCAAGGGCTATGTCACTTATAGGAAAGGAACTTGCTATTAAAAAAAATATCTCAGAAATGGAATATTTTTTAAATAAAGCTACTAATGCTATTCCACACACAATTGATGAAAGGAATGCAATTGATTTAACAAGTTTTACACCGAAAGGCAGGGTTTTTATGGAAGCTGCTAAGGCATATGCTTTAGCTGGAAAATTTGACAAATCTCATAAATTTCTAGGATTAATAGAAATTGATAGATTTTATAAGGAAGGAATTTCCGAAATTATTATAATTCAATCACATAAAGATAAAGTTGGTGCAAAAAAACTTGCAAAAAAAATGCTTGAGCACGGAGGTAAAATTATAGATAATAAATTTATTGGTCAAATAGCATATGCACAAGCAATTAGTGGGGATATTAAAAATTCATTAAAAACTTTAAAAAAAATGGAATTAGGTATTGATTACTCTCAAGCTATGATAAATATAGCAAATCATATCAGTCTTCAACAAGTAGATCGTCTAATTTAGCATTAACAAAATTGTATTTTTTTGAAGATAATTTATAAGACCAATTTTGAATATTATTAACAAAAATTTTATTATTATCTTTAAGTTTAAATGTTGATTGTTCATCTATTTCAAAATTAATCCATGTATCTTTATCTTCATTAAAAATAAATGCAAAAATATTTGTTCCATCAAATAATTCAAAATTTATTTTTGTACGAAGCTCACTATCAATTACATTCTTACGTTTAACAACATCTTCAAAAATTAAATTAGTAAAAAAATAACCTATATGATTTGCAATTAAATCGCTTTTTGGAATTTGTTCTTTAGTTAAGTTATCAATTAAAAAGTTTTCATTTTTATCATCTTTAGTTAAAGAAAAGGATTCTTTTTTATTTAAATGATTTACTGATACTTTTTTTACATCTTGATAATCTATATTTAAAATTTTTGTTTCTAACCAATCCCTTTCAACTGATGACATATCCAATGTTCCTGATGTTAGCCAAGTTTGTTTATCTTTTAATTTTTTTATATAAACACCATTTTTTTTTCTCTTTCCAAGAATAAATTCGATTAAAGCTTCTTTATCACTATTAATTATAGATATAAATTTAGAATTACCATCTTCATCATTTGGATATTCAAGATTTAATCTGGAATATAAATATTCTTCCTTTGTTTTTTTCTCAAAGAATCTTAATTCTGAGATTTGGATCAAATTTTTTCTTACTACTTCATTTTTTACTTTATAATTTGACTTTGATGCCATATACCAATTATCTTGGTCTTTTATTATTGAGATTTTTTTTTCATTATTATCAATATTTATTTCTTTAATATCATTTAATTGATTCTTAATATTTTCAAAAATTGCTCCTCCTCTTTTCAAAGATGTTTCGTATCTTGGTTGAATTAAAAAAGATATTAGTGCTAAAACAAATAATGAAATTGTTATTAAAATTAAATATGTAAAATATTTATTTGACATTCTTTTTTTTAATTTGTTTCTCTTACAATATATTTTTGATGTCTTTTTCTTCTCTCTATAAAACCAAGAACAACCGAAATAATAACTAATAAAATTGGTACAAGAAAAATATTAAAAAATTTTAAAGTGCTATCTAGTTTTTCTATATCTTTTCTCAACGCATTTTGAACTTTTCTAAGTTCAGATCTAACAAAAATCATTTCTTCTCTAAATTTATCAATTTCTAAATTTTCTTCTTTAGTTAAAATAGTGTTTTCCTCATCTTCTCCTGAACCTTTTTGTATATTTTCCAATTTACTTTGATAGTTATTTAATTTTTCAAGAAGTTCTTGTTCTTTTGATCTAAATTTTTGTTCAGCTTCTTTTTGAATTTTCTCAACTTTAATGAATGGCACTGAAGAAACGCCTTTTCCTCTTAAACCTATTAAATCTTCAGTACCATTTAAATATTCAAGTAAATTCACTGTAAAATCAGCATTATTTGCTATAGGAAGAACTTCTCCAGATTGTTCGTATTTAAGCCAGTATTCATCATATAACATGTCAGCATCAGCAAGAACAACTAATGTAGTTGGTTTAATTGATTCATTGATATGTTTATTTTTATCAAAATCATCTTTTCTATTTGTAACAGGTGGACCATCAGGAAAATTAGTTAAAAAACTCCCTTTTATTTCGGCAACTAAAGTAAGTTCTTCATTTGATGGAACAAAATTTCTTAATAAAGTAGTTGGATCTGGTGAAATAACCTCTGATACATCAATTTGCATTGATTGTGTTGTACTCCATACTAATCTTTTAAAATTAATTTTATTATTTTTTTTGTTATTTTTAAGAAATCCAGATGTTGCGAAAGTTAGTCTTTGGACTTTAGAAGTAGCTTGATGTGTATCATCCATATGATCTTTTTTTATATCAAGCCAAGCAAGATAATCTGTAACAGATGGTTGGTCTGACGCGCCTATTTCTACCCTTCTAGCAGAAAGTAAGTCTCCGACTACTTTATTTTTTGCCAACTCCACTCCCCATTTTTCTAATAGTTCGCTTAAATAAGAACTGTTACTTCCATTTATTTGATCTGCATCAGGGGAAAAACTCTCTGTTTCTGAATTAGGATCAATAAAAACAAGAAGTTTTCCTCCTCTCAATACAAATTGATCTATCATATATATTAATCTATCTGGAATTTTTTTTGGATGAACAAGCATTAATAGCTCTAGATCATCAGGTATAGATCTTGTTTTTTCATGAATTCTTTTAATTTCGAAAAATTCTTTCATTTGGGTATATACAGCCCATGGCGGCGCTGTTGCTGCTGTTTCTGACTTAGCTAAAGGATTAAAAGTACCTAGCATAGGCAAGTCAGTATATAAACCAACTATTCTTCTATTCGGATTTGCTAAATTTGTAACAATCTTACTTAAATCATATTCTAAGAATGGACTACGATCTGGTTGAAAAAAAATTATCTTTTCTTCATCATCGGTACTATTTGTTGCAATCAAACCAAAATATCCATAGACACCAGCCATAATTTCAGCACCTTGCAATCCGTACTCCACTGCCTTATCTTCTTCATCTGAAAAAGGTTTTGGATTAAGAATTTTCAATTTAATTTTGTTGTTAGATAATAATACATATTGCTCAAGTATTTCTTTTACTCTATCGTAATAAATTTGATAAACCGGATTAAGATTACCAATTTGTTTTGTATAAAATAGTTTAAAATCAAGAGGTTCTTTAATAGATTTCAAAATTGATTTTGTTCCATCGGATAATGTGTAAACATTATATCTTGTAAGATCGAATCTTAAATTTTTAAAAAAATTTTTATTTAAAACGTTAAATGATAAAAAAGAAATAATTGCCAATAAAAAAATTAAAGGAAGCTTATTTTTATTATTTAATATATTTTTCAACATAAAAATTTAATTAAATTTTTTAAACTCAATTATTACAACATTTAAAAAAAGCCAGAAAACAATAACACTCAAATAAAAAAGGAAGTCTCTTATTTCTATTACTCCTTTTGTTATAGATTCAAAATGAGTAAGAAAACTCATAGAAGAAATTGTACTAACTAAAAATTCAGGGGCCCAAACTTTAAAAAAATTTAATACTATATCTACGCCAGTCATAGTAAAAATAAAACAGACTGTTGCAGCTACAACAAAAGCTATAACTTGATTCTTAGTAATAGATGAAATACAAGATCCTATTGATAAATAAGCTCCTGACATAAATAAGCTACCTACATATCCTGCTAAAATAACTCCGTTATCTGGTTGTCCTAAATAATTAACTGTAATCCAAATTGGAAATGTTAAAATTAATGCAATAAATATAAAAATCCAAGCAGCGAAAAATTTTCCTACAACTGCTTGAGTTGTTGTCAAAGGTAAAGTCATCAATAATTCTATTGTTCCTGATTTTCTTTCTTCTGCCCATAGTCGCATCGTAACTGCTGGTATCAATAAAATATATACCCACGGATGAAAAGCAAAAAATGGGTTTAAATCTGCTTGTCCTCTTACAAAAAAATTACCTAAATAAAAAGTAAAAGAACCAATAAGTGTTAAAAAAATTACGATGAAAACATAAGCTAGAGGTGTAGAAAAATAACTTGCTAATTCCCTTTTTACTATATTTAATAATACATTCATAAATATAATTATTTATTTAAAGTAATTTTTCTAAAAATACTATCTAAGTTTTTGTTTTTAAATTTTTTTTTTAATTCTTTAGGATTGCTATCAATAATTTTTTTTCCTTTAGCAATAATACAAGCGCGCGAACAGACAGCATCGACTTCTTCTAAAATATGCGTCGAAATTATTATTGCTTTTTTTTTACCCATTTCATTTATTAAATTTCTGACATGATGTTTTTGGTTAGGATCTAAACCGTCTGTAGGCTCATCTAAAATTAAAATTTCAGGATCATGTATCAATGCTTGGGCTAAACCAACTCTTCTTTTATAACCTTTAGATAAAGTGTCAATTGGTTGGTTAATAACATCAGTTATTTCAGTTTTTATCACAACAATATCTAAAGCTGTTTTAAATTCTTGTGAGTCCATTCCTCGAATATATGCTACAAATTTTAACATATTTATCGGTGTCATATCTCCATATAAAGGGGCACCTTCGGGAAGATATCCGATTAATTTTTTACATTCAATTGAATTTGTTTCAACATTCATACCTTTAACTTTTATTGTTCCTTCAGTTGGTTTCATAAAACCAGTAATCATTTTCATAGTAGTTGATTTTCCTGCACCATTTGGTCCTAAAAAACCAAGGACCTCTCCGCTTTTTACAGACATACTTAGATTATCTACAGCAGTAAAATCACCAAATTTTTTTGTTATATTTGAAATAGAAATCATTTTTTAATATTCATTTAGTTTAGTAAGCCATAGACGGGACATTTATTTTTTTTATTTTTACAACTCTTTTTTTATAAACTTTTTTTGTTTTCTTTAAATTTAAATGCTTATTGTCCAAAATTAAATTTTCTTTATTTATTTCTTTGCAAATTTTCTTTAATTTAAATGTTCTTGCTAAAGTACAATCTTTGTTAAACATATATGATAAAGCGTGATCAGTTGTTGTTTTGTCTGTAGTTACATATGAGAGCACATCTGCGCTATTTTTTGAATAATTGAAAATATCAAAAATACTTTGTAAAGACATTGAGCAACTGTTAAGCATAAAAAAAATAAATATAAAATATATTTTAAAAATTGATTTCATTATTAATTTGTCTCAAAAAAATATAATTGTTTGCCACTTTTTAAATCATAAATAATTATTTGGTAATTTTTGTTTAATTTAATAGTTAATATTAATTTGTCACCTGAAATATTAGTATTTATTATTTCGCTATTTTCACTAATTTGTAATTGTTTTAACTCATCTTTTTGAGGAAAAATCAATTTTTCTTTTGAAAATAATTTATCAAAAACAATATAAAGAATAGCTGATGTACCAAAAAAAATTAACAATCCCATAAGAATTACTATAAATTTTAAATGTTTCATATAATTTTTTTTAAATGTGCTTTAAAAGTATAAAAATTTTGTACGAAGATAAAGACTTAATTGTGATAGATAAGCCTAGCGGTTTAACTGTTCACCCAGGTGCTGGACAAAAAAATAGAACATTAGTTGATTTTTTAATAAAAAAATATGGGAAAAATTTATCAAATCTATCTGGCATAGATAGGCCAGGTATAGTTCATAGATTGGATAAAGATACAAGCGGACTATTAATAATTGCTAAAAATAATAAAATTCATAAATTACTTCAAGAAAAATTTAAGAAAAGAGAAATAAATCGTTTGTATTTAGCTGTTATCTGGGGATTATTAAAAAAAAATAGCGGAAGTTTTACAATGAATATAGGCAGAAATCCAAAAAATAGAAAAAAATTTTCTATTTTTAAAATAGGTGGAAAAAGTGCAATTACAAAATATAAAGTAAAAAAAAATTTTTCTAATGTGGCATCGCTAATTGAATGTAAATTATTAACAGGTAGAACGCATCAAATAAGAGTACATCTATCTAGTTCAGGAAATTCAATAATAGGGGACAAAAAATATGGGAAAAATAAATCAAAATTATTAAAAAATGTAGATAAATCTTTAATAAATCAAATAATTACATTTAAAAGACAAGCATTACATGCCTATTTTTTAAGCTTTATTCATCCAATAAAAAAAAATAAGATAGAACTAAATTCTAAATTACCTAATGATATCAATGCCTTAATAGAACAATTAAAATTAATTTAATTACTTGACAAGAGTCGTATAATTATGAGAAACTGTGGATAAGTGATAAAGCAAATATTATTTAATAGAATCGTTCAATAACTATCAGATTCTATTAATTTTTTTTAAAAGTAATAATTATGACAGCTATTTTAAAGCACTTGCCAAGAATCACTTCAGCAGACGGTTTAAATAGATATTTACAAGAAATAAGGAAATATCCGCTTTTAGAGTTTAAATATGAAAGAGAATTGGCAATGAAATGGGCAAAAAAAAAAGATATTGAATCTGCTCATATTTTAGTTACAAGCCACTTAAGACTAGTAGCAAAAATTGCAATGGGCTATAAAGGATATGGGTTGCCGATAAATGAGCTAATATCCGAAGGAAATATAGGAATGCTTGAATCAATAAAAAGATTTGATTATAAAAGAGGTTTTAGATTATCTACTTATGCAATGTGGTGGGTAAGAGCGTCTATCCAAGAATATATATTACATAGTTGGTCTTTAGTTAAAATGGGCACAACTGCTGCACAAAAAAAATTATTTTTTAATTTAAGAAAAATTAAATCAAGCTTAAGAGCTTATGAAGAAGGAGACTTGTATCCAGAAAATGTTAATAAAATAGCAAAAAATTTAAATGTCTCAAAAAAAGAAGTAATGGATATGAATAGAAGGTTAGCAGGGCCAGATCATTCATTAAATGCGCCCCTTAAAGAAGATGGTGAGGGAGAATGGCAAGATTGGTTAGTTGATAGCTCTCCAACACAGGAATATATAATATCAAATTCACAAGAACTAGATCAAAGAAAGGACTTGCTTTCAGAGGCTATAAATATTTTAAGCCCTAGAGAAAAATATATAATGATTGAAAGAAGACTGAAAGATAAGCCAAAAACTCTTGAAGATCTAAGTATTCACTACAAAATTTCAAGAGAAAGAGTAAGACAAATCGAAGTTAGAGCAATGGAGAAACTAAAAAAGTCTGTGAAAAATTTATTAATAAAAAAAAATTTAGAAAGAGAAGAAATCTCTGCTTTTTAAATTAAGTTATTTTTTTTAAATTAATAATATCATTTCTATCAGGACCATTAGAAAGGAAATTTATTGGAATATTAAGAATATTTTCAATAACTTTGATAAATTTTTGTGCTTTTTGAGGTAGCATTTTTTTATTTTTTATGCCGATCGTGTTGGCACACCAACCATCCAAAATTAAATATCTAGGTTTTATATTATTCAACATTTTATTTGAATTAGGCATAAACTTAATTATTTTTTTGCCAATTTTGTATTCATAACAAATCTTTATTTTTTTAAATTTATCCAGTACATCGATTTTTGTTAACGCAATTGAATCAATACCAGCAATATTAATAGCTTTCTTGCATTGCACTGCGTCGAACCATCCACACCTTCTTAGGCGACCAGTTACACTTCCAAACTCACGTCCTTTTTTTGCAAGTTCTAATCCTAAATTAGATTTAATTTCAGTTGGAAACGGACCTTCTCCAACCCTAGTTGTATAAGCTTTTACAACACCTAATATATGCCCGATTTTAGATGGTTTGATACCAATACTCACTGCTGCAATGGCAGGAATTGTGTTGCTTGATGTTACAAATGGAAAAGTACCATGATCTATATCTAACATTACGCCTTGAGCACCTTCAAAAAGAAATTTTTTTTTTAAAAAATATTTACTGTTTATAAATTCACTTACATCTACAGAAAAAGGTAAAATTTTTTTTCTTATTGATTTTAATAATTTAAAAGTTTCATCAAATGAAATCCTTTTTTTTGATAAATTTTTTAAAAAAATATTATGAAAATTTACTAAATTTTTTAGTCTAACTCTAAGGATGTCTATATCCTCTAAGTCATAAATTTTCAATCCTCTTCTAGCAACTTTATCTTCATAACAAGGGCCTATTCCTTTTCCTGTTGTTCCAATTTTTTTTTTTGATAATTTTTGTTCTCTTATTTGATCAATTATAGAATGAAAAGGTAATAAAATTGATGCATTATTTGCTATTTTTAAATTTTTTTTTGATATTTTAATTTTTCTTTTTCTTAATAAATCTATTTCTTTCAAAAAATGTATAGGATCTATAACTACATTACTTCCAATTATACATAATTTATTTCTAATTAAACCTGACGGAAGAATACTCAATATAAACTTTTCTTTACCTATAACGATTGTATGGCCGGCATTATGTCCTCCCTGAAATCTTAAAACTACATCGAATTTACTGCATAAGTAATCTACAATTTTCCCTTTACCTTCGTCTCCCCATTGCGCTCCAACTATTGTAAGATTCTTCATTTTAATGACTTTATTTTATTATTTTTCAAAATAAATTTACAGTTGTGCAATTTAGCAAATTTTTTATCATTTTTTCCATCTATATTTTGAATAGTTATCCAACCTTTTTTTCTTAATTCAGGTAAATTTTTATCAAACATGCTATTATAAGAAACCAAAATCCTTTTTTTATTATTTTTTGATATATTTTTAAATTGTAAAAATTGATTTAAAAAGAAGGT
>Ga0066376_10004044_pt1 | contig 12887 bp, 9 predicted proteins | sample Knorr_S15_td_Bot_FD_77009 | JGI IMG/M metagenome (GOLD analysis project Ga0066376, IMG submission 77009) | Marine microbial communities from Southern Atlantic Ocean transect - Knorr_S15_td_Bottom_ad_5009_LV_A | ecosystem: Environmental > Aquatic > Marine > Oceanic | place: Southern Atlantic... | reverse complement strand
ATTCACCATTCACCAAACTATACACCCTGTCATAGTCTTTGTCAAGCAGGAAGGGAATACCGTTGAACACCACAAGAACACCCGAAAAAAGACCTCTACGGGTATTATACATGGGCAGCCACAGTAGGTTTTCTACAACGCCTTTGAATATATTGTTTGATCATGGTGTACAAATATGTGCGTTGATGGTGGCGGCGCCTCTGGCAAGACGACATAGGATAGAAATCAACCCCGTTTTCCCTGAGCCTTTGCCGATGTATACTTTCTCGATGTCGTCAGGAGAAAACCCTGTGGAGGCCGCCCATAGCCGTCGTATACCTGTATATGAAATTGGAAAGATGACGGGCTCGGCTGTAAAGGAAACAATAAGCGCCTGTGCGGCGGACGTGATATTCGCCTCCTGTTTTCCGATGCGGTTTCCTGAAGATATTCTTGAAATGCCCACCTTCGGCTGTTTCAACTTGCATCCTGCCCTGTTACCGAAATTCCGGGGGCCTGATCCTCTGTTCTGGATTTTTTATCACGGCGTCCGGCAAACTGGCGTGACGGTACACCACATGACGAAACGTATAGACGCTGGTGATATGGTAGCCCAATCGGCCTGGACTATTGAAAACGGCGTGTCGGAAAAAACCCTGCTGGCTCATTGTGCCGAAGCCGGCGGCAGGTTGTTTATTGAGGTGATCACTGCTTTGGGGAAAGGCCATCTGGTCTCTCGACCGCAGAACAAAGAACAGAGCAGCTATTTTTCATGGCCGGATCAGCGGGATCGGGTGATCACACCCGAGAGGTCGGCACAATGGGCATATAACTTTATCAAAGGGATCGGAAAACGGATCGAACCCCTGGAATTTCACGGTGATGGGTATCGTTACCGGGTCAAAGAGGCGATAGATTATACAGCATCAGGTACGCTGAATAGTCCAACGTTTACTGAAGAAGATCACCTGTGGATTCAATGCAGCCCGGGCATCCTGCATATCACCGGGTATCGCACTTCAAATCTTGGCCTTTAATCATGGTCCGTACGCCCACGGCGCGTCGTGGACCATAAAAAAGCCGCTCCAAGAAGGAGCGGCCAGATAACCCGGTAATAAGGCGGCAGCCGGACTCGAACCGGCGATCAGGGATTTGCAATCCCGTGCCTTAGCCACTTGGCTATGCCGCCAGATCAATAGGCGGGAGACGGGGATTGAACCCGCGACCCTCACCTTGGCAAGGTGATGCTCTACCGCTGAGCTACTCCCGCAGAGGATTCGATAAGATACTCGCTATCAAATAGAGTAACATATAATATGGATAACCGTTCTAATGTCAAGGATTTTTTCTTTAGATTTTAACCGGTAAACAAATCCTGATCGCCCTGTTTCACTTTCAAAAATTAAGGCGGAATATTCGCTTGACCAGACCCTATCTGCCTTATATGTTTTATTATAATCACCAAAAGAAAAACAGGCGAAGCGCGTTCTTAATGATACCTCGAATGAGCCGCTCCTTATTTTCGATGACGTGCAAGCGGTATCAATCACCCACCCCTCACACCCATGGATAGCGCAACTCTACTACAAGAATTTGAAGATCTGGCCGAACGTATGTCGATCCGTATTAGATACGGTAAGTTGGATGGCGGCGGCGGACTATGCCGCTATCGGGATGAGTATCATATTGTAATAAATAAACGTCTGGATATCGATGGGCGAATTGAGGTTTTGGGCCGTGTTTTTGCTCAGTTTCCACTTGATGATGTGTTTCTTATTCCTGCCATACGTGAGGCGATCGATCAATATAAAGATACCGCGACTGAGAGCTTGTCAGATGATTTAGAGACTTCCGCCGATAGCGGAGAAAACCCTTGACACCGAAGGGTGTGCTAATTTATCGGCGGCTTTAGACCCTGTTTGGAGAAATACGTGCCCTCTCTCTTACCTGATATGTCCGTGCCGCAGTGCCCCGAATGTGATGATATCATCGGCATGGATGATGAATACGCCTGTGCTATTTGCGGGCGTTTGTTTCATCAGGACTGTTTGGACCCGGATACAGATACCTGCCTGGATTGCACCTTCATGGCCGACAATCTTGACAAGAAGACCGATGTGGGCCCGAAAAAGGATGAAGGGACTCGTCTTTCAATCAAACGAGGGCTCGATGTGGTCCTCTCATGCCTTTGTATACCGTTTTTGATTCCTATTTGGACTGTTTTGGCCTTGGTCATTAAGATAGGATCTCGGGGACCGATTGTATTTAAACAGATCCGTATCGGCCAGAGCGGCCGCCCTTTTGTATTGTATAAACTTCGTTCTATGGTCGACGGCGCAGAAGAAAATACCGGACCGATTTGGGCGACCAATCCGGATCCCCGAACAACACCAATTGGGCGTTTCATGCGTCGCTTTGGTTTGGACGAAACGATGCAGGTGATTAATGTCCTTATAGGGGATATGAGTCTGGTAGGTCCCAGACCGGAGCGACCTTACTTTATAGAGCGCCTCAGACATCAGGTGCCGAGCTATGAAAAACGACTCTTAGCCACACCGGGTATTACGGGTTGGGCACAGATTCATACCGATCATAAATACGACGTCTCGCTGGATGATGTGAAAACAAAAGTATGTTACGATATCGAGTACATTCAGCGATGGTCGTTGTGGCTTGATACCAAAATCCTGGCCTGGACGGTCGTCGCCATTCTTCAAATCCGTCGCATACCGAAACGGCGTTAAAAAAGCCTCCACACATCTCAGCATGAAGGCTCCTTAGGAATCGTGATGAAATCTCTCACGCCCTCACTCCCGCCCTTCCGCTTTCTCTTTTGGCGTCGCGCCGCGAATAGCCACGTAAAGCGTAGAGTCCGGATTGCCGGGCGTGCTGCCTGTCCGGATATCGACCAGTTGGCTCTCAATGCCCAGAGGGATCGAAAACCGGATCTTTTTTTGTTCTTCTACCTGCAACACCTGTGGCAGGTCGGATGCTGATTCAGCTTTCTCTTCCGCCCGTCTGGTCAAAAGATCTGTCGCCTGTTTCATGAATTCAACCCATAACGGAATGGCCCCTGAAGCGCCGGTCGTCTCCCGGCCCATAATAGGTTTTAGAGGCCGAGAATCGTCATAACCGATCCATACGGAAGTGGCCAGGTCCTGAGTAAACCCGTTGAACCAGACGTCTTTCGAGTCGCTCGACGTACCGGTTTTCCCACCGGCCGGCACGGTAAAACCGTACCGAATCGGGATACTGGCGCCTGTGCCGGCCAGGATGACGCCTCGTAACATATCCAGCATTAAGTAAGCGGATTGTTCACTGATTACCCGGCGATGTTCCACGTTGACTTCTTCAAGCACACGCCCTTCAGCATCCTCTACACGAGCGATAATGTAGGGCGGATGATAGACGCCTCCCGTAGGGAATACGGAAAAAACCGAAGCCATCTCAAGCGGTGAGACGCCGTTGGTGCCCAGGGCCAGCGACAGGACCGGATCGAGCTTACTTGTGATGCCGAGACGCCGGGCGTAATCCACCACCACCTGAGGACTGACCTCGTTGGTCAACTTGGCTGAAATGACATTGATGGACCGCATGAGCGCCCGCTTGAGAATGATAGGGCCTTCATGAGCCCGGTTGAAATTCTTGGGCTCCCAGACATCCCCGATATCTGTGGTATAAGCTACCGGCTCATCCACCACCACCGTATTGGGCGAGTAGCCGAGACGATCTATGGTTGCCAGATAGATAATCGGTTTGAAACCCGATCCCGGCTGGCGGTTGCTCTGTACTGCCCGGTTATATTCACTGGTCGTATAATCCCGACCCCCTACCAACGCCTTAACCGCCCCTGTGTGGATGTCAATAGAAACCAGGGCGGCTTCCAGCGACTGTATGCGCTCTTCTCTGGAAGCGGTGCTGTAGACAGGATCATTGACAAGAGAATCAAGGGAAGCTAATTTTATTCGTACCGCCTCCTCTGCAACTTGCTGCATCTCAAGATCCATCGTAATATACACTTTCAATCCACCATTATAGACCAGATTGCTCCCGTACTTACCCACTATCACATCCTCAACATAATCAAGGAGGTAAGGGCCATGCGCAGGGCCGATGCTGGTTCCCTTCAAGACGATTTCTTCTGCCCGAGCCTGGGTGGCCTGTTCCACAGTGATATAATGATTTTCCACCATGCGTTGCAGGACTGTCTCCCGCCGTTTTAAAGCACGCTCCATATAGTAATACGGATTATAGGGGCTCGGTCGCTGTACCAGGCCGGCTAACAGCGTTGCTTCTCCAAGAGATAACGCACCGGCACGTTTGCTGAAAAAACGTTGTGACGCTTCTTCAACACCATAGGCGTTAGCGCCGTAATACACATTATTAATATAAGCGGATAGAATCTCCTTTTTATTATACCGTGCCTCAATCTGCACTGATGCCATGGCTTCTCTTATTTTTCGGATCCATTGTTTTTCCTTCGTGAAAAAGAGATGCCGCGCCAGCTGTTGCGTTATCGTGCTGGCGCCCTGCCCGACAATTCGACCGGCACGAAGATTGGTCGTAAATGCACGTATGATCCCGGGTTTGTCCACTCCATGGTGATTGAAAAAATCCGCATCTTCCGTGGCAACAACCGCATGCTGGAAATCTATGGAGATTTGATCAAGGGGGACCCGGCGGTGACCACCGAGCGTATGGACAAGAAACGGATTTCTCTCCTGATCATAGGCATAAACCTTGGTCGTCTGACCGAAAATATCATTCAGATCATCCGGTAATTGGGGAATGGTAGGTATGATCTGATATAGCATGACCACGACAGCAATAACGCCTATAACCATCACCGTAAATCCACTATACACCATCCATTTGAAAATCCGAAACAGCATGCCTTATATCCTCTGCCAAATTTGTTGATGGATTTCGCTGCGCTCAATCACCAAATTACTAAATCACCAATTTCTTTCTAACTGCCTACCGCCTTTCACGCTTCTCCAAGAGCTACGTCTATCTGGTGAAGCAGATCAGCCGACACTGGAATAGGTATGATTCCTACCTGGCCGCTTATGATCCGTTCGATATAGATACGCCGTTTGGTATCAGATATGCCGATCCGGTTTGCCGTGGCTTCCCACTCCAGAAATTGAGATGGATTGATGACTTGATCTCGTATTTCCGCAGGCAGACCGCGTAGCATAGCAAAAAAACGTGGGGGCATATATATACGCTTCACATCAGTCGCAAAAGGCATATCCGTATTCATGGCATACGTGTCGAACCGATCAAACTGACCAGCCGATAAAGGCATGCGGTAAAGAATGTAATTGTCATCATCTACAAAAAACACTTCACCGGTCTGTAACCAGCCCGGCCGTATCAGTATGGTCCGCGTCCAACCGTTCAGAAAGGCGGATTTCGATAGTTGGGTCATGCGGGGAATAGCATGCTCGGTTCGCCTGAATTGCTTCTGTACATCCAGAAAACGGGTGCGGGTCATAATGAGCTTCTGACCATGATCCAGCTTGACCACGTCAGAACGAATCTCCGGCGCCTCTGTTTTCCCTTCCGGATCTTCTTGTCGACGTTGCTCAGCCTGGGTGCGAATTTCGACTAAACGATTCACATCTTCCAGGGCCTGGCTTGTTTGTATTTCCTGTTGTACGAACCGCTCCAGCCGGTCTCGTTCTGCATTGCGAGACTCCAGATATGAACCGATGATTCGTTCGGCATAATGCCATTGTAATTCTACCCCAATGGATAGAAGAGGAAGCACACACATCACAGCGATGAGGATAATCGTTTTTTTTCTATTCATAGAACCAATTTCAATATAGTTATCAAGTCGAGTTGGATCCCTGAAACAGGGTGTCTATGTAGGCGAACGTAACCCGACCTAACATAGTTGCACCCAAGGCCTTTGTCAACGAAAAACACACGGTGGAAATCATAGTAAATCATCCAAAAATTAGTTGACAGCACCATCTGTTCACAGTACACTGAGGCTGTTAATTCTGCGAGTGTCAGGTTGCCATATACCGCTGTGGTAATGTCTATATCACCTGCTACCCGCAACATGCCCTGACACACCACCTTCCAAGAAAGATAATCATGCCAACCAGGGATTATACAACCACTGAAACTATAGGCGACCTTCGTGCATCGGGATATGGAGAGCGTTCCATAAAGGACGAACTGCGGGGCAACCTGATTCGTAAATTGGCCGCAAACGAACCGGTTTTTTCCGGTATCATCGGATATGATCGGACGGTTATTCCAGAACTGATCAATGCCATACTTTCCAGGCACGATTTTATCCTGCTGGGCCTGAGAGGGCAGGCAAAGACACGTATTTTACGCGCGTTACCCAAGCTGCTTGATGAGCGTATCCCTATTATCAAAGGCTGTGAGATAAACAGTCATCCCTATACGCCGATCAGCAAACACGCCCGCGATATGGTGGCCGAGAATGGAGACCATACCCCCATTGAATGGATCGGCAGAGAACAGCGTTATGGCGAAAAGTTGGCCACACCGGACGTGACGATATCTGATTTGATCGGTGATGTTGATCCTATCAAAGCGGCGGCTCAGCGCTTGCATTACGCGCATGAAGGGGTTATACACTTTGGTATTATTCCACGTATGAATCGCGGTATCTTTGCGATTAACGAGGTGCCCGATTTACAACCCCGTATTCAGGTCGGCCTGCTGAATATCATGGAAGAGAAGGATATACAGATACGAGGTTTTCCGATCAGAATCCCCCTGGATGTATTAATTGTCTTCACCGCTAATCCAGAAGATTATACCAACAGGGGCAGTATCATCACCCCCCTGAAAGATCGGATTGCTTCACAGATCCTTACACATTATCCCGTTAATCGAGCGTATGCAACAGCCATCACAGACCAGGAAGCCTGGACCGAACGACCTCATGAGGTGCAGGTCATGATGCCGGTTTATTTTCGTGAGATTGTGGAGGAAATTGCTTTCCAGGCCAGAGATAGTGAATTCATAGATCAGAAATCCGGGGTCAGCACACGTATGACAATAGCCGCCATCGAAAATTTGATCAGTAATGTTGAGAAGCGCGGTATCTTGCAGCATCAGCAAGTCGTGGTCCCCCGGCTTTGCGACCTGGCCGCAGTGGTTCCAGCGATGACCGGTAAGCTCGAACTGGTCTATGAAGGGGAACAGCAGGGTGAAGTAAACGTCGCCGAAGTATTGATCGGTCGGGCAGTAAAAGCGGTCTTCATACAATATTTCCCGGATGCGTTTGAAGCTGATAATACGGCTCTGGGAGAACAATCATATTATCAGCCTGTTTTAGGTTGGTTCGAAAATGGTAATAAGGTTGAACTCTCAGATATCCTGGACGATGACGTTTTTCATCAGAAAATAAGTCAGGTAGATGGTTTGCGGGAAATTGCAGATAAACATATTAAAACGAATAGTCCGGCTGAACAGGCAGTGGCCATGGAATTCGTTCTGGAAGGGCTCCATCAGAACTCCCGTCTCAGTAAAAATATTGCCGACGGATTGAGATCTTATAGCGATATGATGGGTAGTATCTTCGATCAATAACCAGTGGAAAAGTAGCAGATGAATTTTATAAATCTTTTGTTTTTTAGCGGTTGTCTTTTTATAATTTTTTTTTTACATGGCGTGATCTACATCACGGCGTCTGATTACAAATTAGGGTATACTGTTTTAGAAGTAGCCTGAACCTGCCTTAATATTGGCTTTTTGTTTAGTTATTGGAAGTTATTAAATTTTCGGAAATTGTCCACCTTGCCAAAGTGAGGTTCTCTATGTGCCAGCGATTGACTGTTATGTTTTTCGGTGTGCTCGCCATACTCCTGATAGGCACCCCCGTCGGACAAGCCCAGACTGTGGTCGATTTTACCATTCTGGGACCGAGAGTCGTTCTTGACGATGACCAGAATTCGGAGGTGACGTTTACCGTGTATGTGGCCGCAACCGACGCAAATTGGCGGCCTATACTGCCCGTATCCTCGGCGACCATCACTTTGACCGCCTATGAAGCCGGCACGCAGAACCAACTGACGATGACCGCCGGTTCCTCTTTTCAGTCCTCTGCTACGGATATATGGACTGCGGTGCAAGTGACGCTTACCGGTTTGAACCCCAATACAGAAATCGCCTTTCGGGCCGCCGGTCATAACGCCGGACCATCCGGATCGAACGCGCCGTCCACCAGGGTAGCTAATTCTCCTGGCAGTGATACCAACCACTTTCGCGTGAATACGCCTCATTCAGCCAATCCGGATGAGCCCTTTCCCCTCATTATCACACCGGTCAATGCTCAGGAGAACGATCCGAACAGCCAGCCGACTGACTTTACCGGCGATTTGTCGCTGACTGTCGATGAAGGTAACATTACGCCGACTACCGTCTCTTTGAATTTACAGGCCGGCGAGTCGCATCAGGTCATGGTGACGCTGGATGCCGTGAGCCCCAGTAACAACATTCATGTGAGGTCTGAAGTTATTGACAGTCCGACGCCTCAGCACGTGGTCGTCTTCACAAACGAAAACTTGACGACACTCAGCGACGGCAGTGTTCTCAGAATCCATCCCACGGTGATTCAGGATGATACACCTCTGTCCCTTCTGGGCGTGACGGACACCACGAAATGGGAAAGTACGATCTGGCCCATCGAACAGACAGAAAGTGAACAGTTCGGTGGTGGTTGGAATATAATGACATCTATACCAGGGATCGGTCAGAATAATGAAGGCATTCAGTTTCACGATATTTTCATCCCGAGGACTGGTCCCCAGGGAGCCGTGCTAAAAGCCGATCTGCCGGGTGACCAGACGTACTGGAACGAGCAGACGATTACTCTGGGGGCTGATAATTGGAATATTGTGACCGGCACGTTTCCGGGCGGTCTGGCTGGCGATTACTGGCACCGTCGCTTTTTCCTGTCGCACGGCCAGTTTCCCAGGATCGACGCGACGTTTGACTACCATTCGGCTATGTTCGATCAGGTATTGAAACTTGTCGAAGTGGAAGGGTCGCCAGATAGCGATCAGACATCGCTATCGGATTACGGTGTTAAAGGAACGACTTGGACTGCCTACCTCTGGCGTGCGGAAGAAACACCGGGAGTTGATCCCGTATTTCACATGTTTGCTACGTTCAACGTATCAAGCGGTCCGGTAACGCTGTTCCTGTCTTTTACACCGTCCGCTCGTACAGGTGGCCCAGGGCTTCCGCTTCCCGGAATATTTCTCCCGGATAGCTTATGGAATCAAAATTATCTGACGCTCGCATCCGAATTCCAAAATACATCAGGCGGGCCTTTACCGGCCGATTTCACTACAGGCACGTTCTGGAACCGTATAAAAGTGCTTCGTAACCCGGGCGGCGGTGACCACGCCTACGAGGGCTGGTCTCAGTCCATCAACACCACCGGTGAGCCCGTGATTCTTACTACACTGAGAGTTCAAAAAACTCTGGTAGAGCCGGGTGGCCTTGCGGAAGTGCTCGTACAGCTCGATCATCCGGACCAGGATGTCGCCGGAGTGCAGTTCGACATCCCTGAGGCGCAGGGTACGACGTTTCTGGGCGCCATTAACTTTCAGGACGGCGCCGGTTTTAACATCAGCGCCAATACCACGAATGGAACAACTACTTTTCTGATGACGAATCTTAGCGGTGGTAAGCTGAATGCAAATCAGACGGATTTTCTGATGAAGCTTGTTTACCAGGTGGATCCGGGTGTCAACATAGGGGATAGTTTTGAACTTAAGCCGGAAAATTCTGTCCTGTCCGATCCGGAAAGTAACGCGATTGAGCATAACACTAAAAGCGGGTTCATCACCGTCGGCCGGATCGGTGATCTGGTCGGTACGGATGGGGCTATTGATGTGACGGATCTGACCCGCCTCATTAGCTTTATTATCGGTGTCAATCCAAGCCCGGCATCCGAGGACCTTGAATTCTTTAAAGCAGATCTCAATCGTGATAACGCGATCAACATCCTAGATGTCCAGCGTATGATTAATATTATTATCGGTCGGGCGACCGCCAAACAGATTGCCGGCGCAAGCGGTCCCGTCCGTCTGGAGATAGGCGCCGTGCATACCCTTACTCAGGGTCAGATCACGCTGCCTGTACAAATTCAGTCGGGCAGTCCGATTGCCGGCATCCAGTTGACGCTATCCTATGATCCGGGCCTCGTGAGCCTGGGCACGGTTATTCCGGACGCCCGGCTGGATGGCATGCTCATCGAGCAGTACGCGTCGGCAGGCGAGCTGCGGATCCTGATCGTCAGCCCGGATGGCGGTACGTTTACGGCGTCAACGCTCAGTACCATACTGGCATGGCCGGTTACTTTACATGATGAACGGGGCGGCGAGGTGCGCCTGACCGAGGTGATTGTCGCCAATACACAGGCCACTGCATTACAGACCGTGATCACGCGTGATCGGATAAAAGTCGCGTCGGCGCCGGAAGCCTTTGCTCTGCTCGGCAACCAGCCTAACCCGTTCAATCCGAATACGCAGATCACCTATGAAGTGCCGCAACAGAGCCATGTCACGCTGACCGTGTTTAATCTGCTGGGGCAAGAGGTGATCCGACTGGTGGACCAGGTACAGACACCGGGGCGGTATGTGGTGACCTGGAATGCCCGCAATGCAAACGGTCTGAGCGTATCCAGCGGCGTCTATCTGTATCGCCTGACCAGCAGCGCAGGCGCTGTCGATACCAAACGCATGACCTTGTTGAAATAACGTCAGTTAAATGTTATATATGCTACATGCCATCGTTCGTAAATCGGTAAGCCGGGTGATATCGGCCTTCGTGGTCCTCATCGTAGCCGGCCATACAACGGCCGCGCAGACCGATACGCTGACTGTCGGAAGTACAACGGGCGCCGCAGGACAACAGCAATCGGCGACTATCTCGCTGACCAACGCTCAAAAGATTGCCGGCCTGCAATTGGCGCTGAAGATTGGTGCGAACACGGTAATCATCGACACCGTGGGCGCCACCACCAGAACCGAAGGTATGATGGTACAATGGAATGCAAAAAACGGCAAAATACTGATGATTGACTTTGCGCTGAAGCACATGATCGAACCAGGCGAAGGACCGATTTTGAACATACGGTATTACGTCGCTTCGACGGCCGCAGCTAAAGCAGTAAGCCTGACAGCAGAAGGCGTTGTCCTGTCAAACCTTGAAGGTCGTGCCGTACCCGTCGTCGTAAAAAACGGACAGTTTATAATCGAGTCCCCAACTGCATCCGGTCATAAAGCCAACTAATAATAAGGTTATCAATCATAATTCATAATTCATAAATTCAACAATTGGTATTATTTTCATCCAAATGTGACCAGTGTCACTGCACAGATTAAAAATATCAGTTATATTTCGGTAGACTTATAAAAATGGATCTTTTATATATTTAGAGTTTACCGCACGTACGTTTGTATTATGTCCTCTCCGACTATGTTTATTGTTGCACCACATCAAAAGGAGCGACACTCGTGAAACGTATTGCATCAGGTCTGCTGGCGATTCTTACTTTCGCGCTGGTCTTCCCGGCCGGCGCCTTCGCCCAGAATACAATGACTGTACAGAATGCATCCGGCGATCCGGGTGATACCGGCGTGGTGGTACGTATAGAACTTGCTAACGATACCGATGTAGCCGGGCTTCAGTTTATTCTGACCGATGAAACCGGTGATCTGACGCCGCAAAGTGTTCGCGCCGGTCCACGGTTAAGTGGCCTTTTTCCAGTGAGTGACTACTTCCGAATTGTAAATGATGTGGATGGGAATATTGGAAAAGATGAAGTCCATATAATCGGGATCAATCTGGAGCTTGACCCACTGTTGGCGGGTAGCGGCGTCATCGTAGAGATCCTTTACAATGTAGCCAACGGAGCTACAGGCCCATACAATCTCACTTTGAGTGGTGTGGTGCTTGCAGATCCGACGGCATTGGAGATCTCCCCTGTTACTACTACGCCCGGCGTTTTCTCCATCGTACTAACGCCGCCTACGACGTTGAGCTTTGAAAACGCGGAAACGGAGATCAATCTTAATGAAACTGGAACCGTCACCATTAAGATGGACAATTCACAGCTCACCGGGGCGCGTGGCGTGGCGGGTATAGAGTTCACGCTGGTAGACAACAGTCCGTCTTCAACGCCTATCGAATATGTCGATATTTCAGCGTCGGCCGTCGGTCGGGCAGCGAGCGCCGGGTTCTCAGCGTCGGCCAACGAGACGTCTGAAGGGCTTAAGGTGATCATTATCAACATCGGTGGTGGTATTATTCCCGATGGAACGGGAGCGATCGCTACGTTGCAAATTCATAGGGTGAGCCCCGGCACGGTCACAATCGCTTTCAGCAACGTGATTCTCGCAGATAGGGATGCCATTACCTTGCCGCAGGGTACGCACACCGGCACCCAGATCGTGGCCAACGAGGTGCCTACCCTATCAGACATCTTTAATCCTCCTGCCGTCGACGAGGATGCCGCTGAGCAGACGGTGAACCTGTCCGGCATCACCGCCGGTGAAGGCGAAACTCAGCCCCTGAAGGTGACCGCCACTTCTAGTAATCCGGCCCTTATTGCGAACCCCGTGGTGACCTATACCAGTGGGGATCCGACCGGCTCTGTGGCCTACACGCCTCTTTTCAACGCCAGCGGCACGGCCATCGTCACCGTGACGGTGACCGATGACGGCCTGGACGACACGCCCGGCACTGGCGACGATGCCAGCGTGCAGAAGACGTTCACCGTGACCGTCAATGCGGTCAACGATTCGCCTACCATTGCAGATATCCCAAATCCTCCCGCCATCGACGAGGATGCCCTTGAGCAGACGGTGAACCTGCAGGGCATCGCCGCCGGTGGTAAT
>Ga0066376_10004040_pt1 | contig 12895 bp, 8 predicted proteins | sample Knorr_S15_td_Bot_FD_77009 | JGI IMG/M metagenome (GOLD analysis project Ga0066376, IMG submission 77009) | Marine microbial communities from Southern Atlantic Ocean transect - Knorr_S15_td_Bottom_ad_5009_LV_A | ecosystem: Environmental > Aquatic > Marine > Oceanic | place: Southern Atlantic... | reverse complement strand
GCGTGGCCTCAAGCACCTCCAATAGCGCCCACTCATAGCGTCTAAGCGCCAAGCCCCGCTCCGCAGGTACCGGCAGCGCATCTAGCAAAGCACTATAAAAAGCAAAGACATCGGTGGCGACCAGTTCAAGCGGGAGTAAGCGAGTAGCAATTTCATTGGCGTAGAGACCACACAGCAGGCCTTCGCCTGCTAGCAGCGCGGTGTGACCTCGCGATTCCATCAACGTTAACCGTTTTAACTCTCGCTCTCCCCGCCATGACACAAATAGCGGGGTGAACGGCTGCAGCCGCTGGCGAGATTTAGAACCGGGCCGCTGGCCGCCGTGGGCAACCGCCCGAATGCGGCCATGGTTGAGCGTTAATAAGTCGACCAGCGCGCTGGTTTCACGATATGCCCGACGGTGCAGCAGAAACGCAGGCTCGGCGGTCATGGCGGTGCTCAATCGAGATCGTAACCCAGGCTCTTCAGTGCCCGCTCGTCATCCGACCAGCCGCGCTTCACCTTCACCCACATATTCAGCATGACCTTAGTACCCAGCGCACGCTCCATATCCAGGCGCGCTTCACGGCCAATACTCTTGATTCGGTCGCCGTTCTCGCCGATCAAAATCACTTTCTGACCTTGGCGCTCCACCAAAATCAGCGCACTGATGTGCGTGACGCGCTCGGTCTCGCGGAACTCTTCGATCTCGACCGTCATCTGGTAAGGCAGTTCGTCACCTAGCTGGCGCATGACTTTCTCACGCACCAGTTCGGCCGCCATAAAGCGCAGGCTCTTGTCGGTGATTTGATCTTCTGGGAAGAAGTGGATGCTCTCCGGCAAGTGCTTGGCGACTTCCTCCTCCAGGGTCTCTACCTGAGTGCCGTGCTTGGCGGAGATGGGCACAACGGCAGCAAACTCACGGCGTGCGCCTACCTCGGCCAGCCAAGGCAGCAGGTCGGCTTTATCCTGGAGACGATCGACCTTATTGACCGCTAGAATTACCGGCGCTTTCACATGCTCTAAACGCTTTAATACGGACTGGTCTTCGTCGGTCCAGCGAGTGCGGTCGATGATGAACACCACGCAGTCCACATCGCGAAGCGCCTGGGTCGCCGCCTGGTTCATGAAGCGGTTGATGGCCTTGTTGCGATCTTTGGACATGATGTGCATGCCCGGCGTGTCGACGTAGATAAACTGCGTCTCTTCAACGGTTTTAATGCCCATCACTTGGTGGCGGGTGGTTTGTGGCCGCCGCGAGGTAATCGAAATTTTCTGCCCCAGAATCCGATTCATGAGGGTTGATTTGCCTACGTTGGGACGGCCAACGATGGCCACGAATCCGCAGGTTAGGCTCATGATTTGTCTCCAGGGGGTTGTTCGAGATAGGACAGTGCTTCTTCCGCAGCCTGCTGTTCAGCGTGGCGGCGGCTGGGGCCTTTACCAGTGGTATGCTCGCTTAGTAGCTCGATGTAGCACTCCACGGTAAAGGTCTGGGCATGCGCCTCTCCCTTTACAGAGACCACTTCATAGCGCGGCAGCGCCGCTTGGCGCGACTGCAAAAACTCTTGTAAGCGTGTTTTGGGGTCTTTTTGGGTATCTTGCAGCGAAATATTTTCTAGACGCTCGGCATACCACGCCAGCACGCGCTCGCGTACCGCATCCATACCGGCATCCAGGTAAATCGCGCCTATCACGGCTTCCACGGCGTCTGCGAGAATTGACTCACGGCGGTGGCCGCCACTCTTCATCTCACCGGAGCCTAAACGTAAACACTCACCGAACGCCATTTCCCGCGCCAGTTCGGCGAGGGTTTGGCCTTTTACCAAGCGGGCACGCAGGCGGGAAAGCTGCCCTTCCCGCGCCTGGGGAAAGCGCTGAAACAACGCTTCGGCAATCACGAAATTGACGATAGAGTCACCTAGAAATTCCAGGCGCTCATTGTTACGACCACCGTAGCTGCGATGGGTCATGGCCAGTTCCAAAAGCGTTGGGTCGCCAAAGGTATGGCCGATTCGTCGGCAAAAAGCGGTTAAGGAATTACTCACAGTGCTCCTACGTCATTGACGTTAACTAAGATAACCACACTAACGGTTTGTAAATTATGCTGCTTCATTCAATACGCCGTACGCTGGTGAAGCTGGGCAGGCCGCCATCCCAGTGCATCCAAACAGCAAACGCGCGGCCCACAATGTTATCTTCGGGCACAAAGCCCCAGTAGCGGCTGTCATTGGAATGGTCGCGGTTATCCCCCATAGTGAAGTAGTGGCCTTCAGGCACGACGACTTCGCTCATTTGCGGGCCTGGGTCACGGGGGTTGTTATAAATAAAGTGGCTGACTTCGCCTAACTGCTCTTCCAGCAGTAGCTGTTGGGGAGAGAGCTCCGGGCCCTCTTCAATCAGTACTTTGGTAACCGGCTCGCCGTTGATATAGAGCTGCTTGCCCTCATAGCGAATACGGTCGCCGGGCAGGCCCACCACGCGCTTAATAAAGTTCACCGATGGTTCTTCGGGGAAGCGGAACACCATCACATCGCCCCGCTCAGGGTCGTCTACCTCCAAAAAGCGGTTATGGACAACAGGCAGCCGAAGCCCATAGGCAAATTTATTCACTAGAATAAAGTCACCGATTTCCAGGGTAGGCTTCATGGAACCAGAGGGAATCTGAAACGGCTCTACGATAAAGCTACGCACCACCAACACGACGAGTAGCACCGGAAAAAACGAACGCGCGTAATCGACTGGCCACGGTTCTTTTAGGAGCTTTTCCCGAGTTGGCGCATCCAGGCCTTCCATGGTGGCCGTTTCAGCTTTGGCCACACGCTCACGGCGCTTTGGCCGAAGCACCAGCACATCCAGCAGATAAATGGCTCCAGAGAGTGCAACGGCGAGTACCAGTAATAGTGAAAAATCCATGTGGGGTTCGTATCCCTAGTCGTTTACCTTGAGCACAGCAAGGAAGGCATCTTGGGGAATTTCAACACGCCCCACCTGTTTCATCCGTTTCTTACCGGCTTTCTGTTTCTCTAGCAGCTTTTTCTTACGGCTGACGTCGCCGCCGTAACACTTAGCCGTGACGTTTTTACGTAGAGCCTTCACCGTAGAACGAGCAACCACCTGACCACCAATCGCTGCCTGAATCGCTACGTCAAACATCTGACGCGGAATCAGCTCTTTCATCTTTTCCACCAGCAAACGGCCGCGGGAGTGAGCATGGTCGCGGTGGATAATGACCGCCAGGGCGTCGACTTTATCGCCGTTAATCAATACATCGAGACGCACCAGTTTCGCCGCTTCAAAGCGCTCGAAGTTGTACTCCAGCGAGGCATAACCGCGAGAGATGGATTTTAAACGGTCAAAGAAGTCCATGACCACTTCCGACATGGGCAGCTCATAGGTCAGCTGAATCTGGTTACCTAAAAACTGCATGTCCAACTGGGTGCCACGACGCTGCTCGCACTCGGCGATGACGTTACCTACAAACTCCTGAGGTACCAGAATGCTGGCACGCACGATGGGCTCGCGCATCTGCTCTACATCGGCCATATCAGGCAGCTTGGAGGGGTTGGAAACGTACTGGATGTCGCCGTTCTTCATGGCGAGTTCATAGACAACCGTTGGCGCGGTGGTCAGCAGATCCAGATCGTACTCACGCTCCAAGCGCTCTTGGATGATCTCCATGTGTAGCGTGCCGAGGAAGCCTACGCGGAAACCAAAGCCCAGTGCATCGGAGTTTTCCGGCTCGTACTCAAGAGAAGCATCGTTAAGGGCGAGTTTTTCCAGGGCATCGCGGAAATCTTCATAATCGTCCGCACTCACTGGGAACATACCAGCGTAAACCTGCGGCTTCACTTTCTGGAAACCTGGCAGACGCGGCACGTCTGGGGTCTTGGTGTGGGTGATGGTATCGCCCACGGGTGCCCCATGAATCTCTTTGATACCGGCCACGATAAAGCCGACTTCACCGGCACGGAGGATATTGGTCTCTTTGCGCAGCGGGGTAAAAATACCCACTTCCGTGGCGTTCCAGTCGCGGCCAGTCGACTTGATGCGAATTTTGTCGCCCTTACGCAGCGTGCCGTCAAACCGGCGCACCAGCGAGACAACGCCCAGGTAGTTATCGAACCAGGAGTCGACAATCAGCGCTTGGAGAGGTGCATCGGGGTCACCCTTGGGCGGCGGAATATCGCGCACTAGGCGCTCTAGCAGCGCGTCAATGCCGATACCGCTTTTCGCTGATACCTGGCAGGCATCGGTCGCATCTAAGCCGATAATCTCCTCTACTTCCTGGGCGACCCGGTCGGGGTCGGCCTGGGGCAGATCGATTTTGTTGAGTACCGGCAGGACTTCCAGCCCTTGCTCAATAGCGGTATAGCAGTTGGCCACCGATTGCGCTTCGACCCCTTGGGCGGCATCAACCACCAGCAGCGCCCCTTCACAGGCGTACAGCGAGCGCGAGACTTCATAGGAGAAATCAACGTGCCCTGGGGTATCGATAAAGTTGAGCTGGTAGACCTGTCCATCGGCAGCGGTATAGTCCAGCGTTACCGACTGCGCCTTAATAGTAATGCCCCGCTCACGCTCGATATCCATGGAGTCGAGCACTTGCTCCTTCAGCTCACGTTCCGTCAAACCGCCACAGGTTTGAATCAGACGATCAGAGAGCGTCGATTTACCGTGGTCGATATGCGCGATGATGGAGAAATTGCGAATATGCTTGAGCTTTCCGCTGGAAACGTCATGAGACATCGAGTGTGTTCTGCCTTATTGGTACGCAAGCGTGGGGGTGCGGCGCTAGGCCGAAGGGCAAAAAATCGAGGACCGCACCACTGCATTGCCAAAGTTCGTCAAAAGATAAGTGCTATTGTAGCGATATGCGGGGGATAGGAACAGCAGTCCGGCGAGAACCGCCGGACTGGAGTAAAGACAAGGAGGGGTTATTCGAGTCTTAATGCCACAAACAACGAACGACCATCACGGTATAGCCGCACAGGAATAGCACGGTCATTGGGCAGCTCTTCTACAATGCGCATTAGCTCGTCTGCCGACGCCACGCTGCGGTGATCAATACTCACCAGAATATCGCCAGCGCGCAGGCCCGCCTGGGCAGCCACACTATTAGGCTCTACCTGACTGACTACAACGCCGCCATTGATGTTCAGCCGCTCCCGCATTGCTTGATCTACTTCAGCAACTGCGACACCTAGGCGTACTTGGCTATCGCTATTGGCTGCAGATGTTGCTTCGTTCATATCGGGCCAACTGCCCAGCTCTACCGTTTCTGAGACTTGCTCGCCATCACGCATTAGCGTTAGTTCGACATCATTGCCAGGTGCTACGCGACCAATTAAGCGAGGCAGCGTGCTTGAACGGTCAACCTCTTCGCCATTCACTTCGATAATGACATCTCCCGCTTGCAGGCCACCCTGAGCCGCAGGGCCTTCTGGATCAAGGTCGGCAATCAGTGCGCCAATGGCTTTGCTCATGCCAAAAGACTCAGCTAGATCTTGAGATACCGGCTGGATCATGACGCCCAGCCAACCACGATTAACGTGGCCATCTTCACGAAGCTGATCGGCGACATCCATAGCAACGTTAATCGGAATAGCGAACGAAAGCCCCATAAAGCCACCGCTGCGGGTAAAGATCTGCGAGTTAATACCCACGACCTCTCCCTGTAAATTAAACAGCGGTCCACCGGAGTTGCCAGGGTTAATCGCTACATCGGTTTGAATAAACGGTACGTAGGCATCACGGGGTAGCGTGCGGTTAATCGCGCTAACGATGCCTGCCGTCACCGAGTGATCAAACCCAAACGGTGAACCAATGGCAGCGACCCACTCGCCTACTTTCAGTTCGTCAGAGTCGCCAAGATTAAGCACTGGCAGATTGTTAGCATCAATTTTCAGGAGTGCCACATCAGTTTGAGTATCGCTACCGATCAGCTCAGCCGACAATTCGCGCCGGTCGTTCAAGCGCACCAGGATTTCGTCGGCATCCTGCACCACATGGGCGTTTGTCATGACATAGCCATCAGCGCTGATAATAAAGCCAGAGCCTAACGATTGGCGCTCCTCACTGCCTCCCCCGCTACTGCCTGGGGGTGTCGGAAAACTATCGCCAAAGAAGTGACGGAAGATTTCAGGGATTTCCTGGCCGCCAAACCCTTGAATGGCCGGGCTACGCTGAACCGTTCGACTGGTGGAGATATTCACAACGCCCGGTGCAGCATCTTCCACCAATTCAGTGAAATCGGGCAGCGTTTGCGCATAGGCGTTCTGGCCTATAAAAAACATCGCGACTAAGCATAGCCATAGTGTCGAGGGAAGAACCAAGCGCTTCATGCAACAGCTCCTAGTAAAGCAGATACGAAACGAAGGGAGTGCAACTCTTAGCGAGCTACGGAACAACTAACTGACCAAGCGCGGCCGGAAGCGTTCCATCCGCCCACGCATTAGATATTTAAGGACAATAACACCGCATATCAATGCACTAAAGAAAAGCGCTGCGCTTAACCATTCATTAATGCCTAGCAGCGAGGCGCCTCCAGAGACTAACAACGCCGCCAAGAGTGGCAACGCGTAAACCAGAAGCGCTAAATAGCTGATATCGTGTTTAGGTAGTGCAATGGTAACTTGGCTACCAAGAGGGTAAGCAGACGCACCGCTAGCGACGCGCGCCTTAGGATACACAGTGATGTGCTGCTGTTGGCGCCGCGCTAACAGCCCCATACCACAACCACGCCCTTCAGCACACTGCTGGCAGGCAGCGTTAAGCGACACATCAACGGTCAATCCATCACCCGTATAGCCAACGACGATACCCGTTCTTAAAAGCGATGCGCAGGCGGCATAAGGGGTAGACATGGCTATGGCTCAATACGAACAGATTGCACAATACGCTGCAGCATATCCGAAGGAAGCTCCCCAATGGCTATCAATTGCCAGCGTTGATCACCCTCAGACACCAGCGCCACTGCTGCTGTTGAAACACCTAGCGGGTGAACGCCTTCTTTCAACACGCTCTGCTCAATAGGGTTAACGAAAAGGCTGACTGCGGCCAACCCATCGCTATATACCCGCTGGTTGCTGACAGGCTGCCCTGGATCTTGCGGCTGAGCAACAAACCCCTCTGGCAACCACTCTGCGTGCCAAGAGTGATCGACTTGTTCGGCGCCCACGTCATCGGCGACGCCGCCATCATAAAGTTTAGGAGAGTGAAGCTGGGTAATTTGAAAGGTTTCCAGCACACGTTCTTGCCGGTCACTCATAACATGCTTAAGTAACAGCCCGGTCTCTTTATCAACCCACCATGCATGATAGTAGCGCTGCTGATCCCGGGGTGAAAAACGCAGTTGCACTGCATCGCGCCCTGCTACTCGGGCATCTTCTTGAAGGGAAATATCGTAATAGGAAGCCACATGTTGCGCCCAAGCTTCAGAGGCTTTTAAGCCACTGTTCACTTCTGGCGTAAAGCGCGCCATATAGCCAGCAATAGAGCGTCGCTCGATACTTACCGATGGCCCATCAAGATGTTGTACGACCTGCTGGCGAACACCATCACGAATGAGGTGGGAAAGTGCAAGCGTACGTACACCCAAGGCATCGATAGCGACTGCCCGGGCCTGAAAGTCATAACAGTGGCCCGCAACCAGTGCTAACTCAAGCCATGCTTGCGTGGTTGCTGGTGTTTGCTGTTCAGCAACCTCGGCACAGGAGAGCACCGTAGGGGTATCAGCAGTAACAAACGAGGAATGCAGGCTGGCACTCAACAGGCTTAACGTTAATGCAAGCCGGCCTCCCCATAAAGCACATCTGGCAGTCACCATACCAATCTATCAGCCCCTTACTCAGCGATCACGTTGTCCGGCGATCCGCCTTGCTTAACGCTGACCCAGTGGTTCTGTCACTGCTGAGCGCATCAGCGGCATCCAGCTGTCACCACCGCCCGTTGCAGCACCCTGCGCATGTTGCTCTAGGTAGGACTGAAGCATGCGCAATTGATCAACATCAATCGTCGTAGCTTGCTGTGCCATCGTGCCTTGCGGAGCAACGGGGGCAGAAAACCCAGCTTCGCTAATATTCATTAAGCCGCTGTTGCCCGACTGACCATTAATGCGAAATGGTGTAGGTTCAAACATAGGCATGTCGGAAGCCGTCATAGCGGCAGGTTGTGATGCTGCCAAATTTACCGGCTGCACCTGAGCTCCAGCGCTATTCTGCGAAGCCACTGTATTACTCGCGGGCTGAGCACCACCGGTAGAAGCGTTACCATTAAAGAATTGAACGCCCGTAATGACCATCAACGACACCGCAGCAGCGACACCGGCACCACGAGCAAACGATATTCCACCTGCCCGTACAGGTGAGGCTGCGCTATCGCCACCCATAACAGGCGCTGGTTCTTCACGCAGGCGAGCCATAATGCCAGCAGAAAGGTCTACGCTAACGTCCACCCCACGCTCACGCTGCATCATACTGCGCGCTAAGTGATAGCGGCGCCACGTTTCTGCCGCGTCGGCATCATCGGGCAGTGATTTCAACACCCGGCGCAACTCAAGCTCGTCACTCTCACTGTCCATTAATGCTGAAAGTGATTCCCGTGTGCTTTGACTCATACTTCACACCCTCACACTGTGTTAGAAGAAGCTCAGCGGCAACACGGCTAGCGCGTGCTTTAACCGCAAAACCTCGCAGGCCAAGGCCCTATTACAAATTACCGTTTGCATAATGCTAATCACTGACAGACAGGTAGCATTACGGTAGCTGTCGGCGGCTCAACTCGTTAAAGCTAGATAACTTGTATGACGCCTCACTTGCCAGACAGTTCACAAAAAAAGCAAAAACGTAAATGACTGTGACCAAAGCGCTACTTTGATTAGTCAGCGCCTTAGTCATCGCGGCTGTTACGCGCCGTAGTGACTAGCGGACGAATATGCTCATCAACCGCTTCTCGAGCGCGAAAAATTCGTGAGCGAACGGTACCCACCGGACACTGCATCACTTGGGCAATATCTTCGTAGGCTAAGCCGTCCAGCTCACGCAGCGTAATAGCGGTGCGTAAATCATCTGGCAGTTTCTCAATCGCTTCATATACCGCCGCCTCAAGTTGATCCCGAGCAATAGATGCTTCTGGCGACTCTGAGTCCGCCAAGCGACCACTCTGATCAAGAATTTCAGCGTCGACAATATATAAATCGCTACCTGGCGGCCGACGTCCACGAGATACCAAGTGGTTTTTCGCCGTGTTAATCGCAATGCGATACATCCAGGTGTAAAACGCGCTCTCTGCGCGAAATTTACCCAGCGCACGATAAGCCTTGATAAAAGCCTCCTGCGCCACGTCCTGCACTTCTGCATGGTCGTGGACGTAGCGTCCAATCAAGCCAATGATTTTATGCTGATATTTTTTCACCAGTAGATCAAAAGCGCGTGTATCGCCTTTCTGAGCACGTTCAACCAGCTGTTGGTCTGTTTCACGAGTGCCCATTCACACGCTCCTTCTGCTCGAACGTTTTACGTCGAGCTTTGTGTCTTTTTCGTCCTGTAAGCCGGGCCTTCACAGCAAGCAGCATAGCGTCCCTTGGGCATAAGTTAATCATCATGGAGGAAATTAACAGGCAAAGCTCCACCTGCCCCCTTGGTTATGTTGCACGCGTTGAATTGCTAAACACCAATATCGTCTAGTGTTACGCGTTCTTAGCAGCGCATCAAGCGCTTGCCCCCTCTATTAAAACCCTGAGGCTGACATTTTTCCTTAATGCAAAGTTCCGTAACAATTGATTTTTACCACCGTGACGCGCCATAGTAGTGGCCACTTTTAGCCCATCGCGAACGCACAGGTAGCAAGATGTCAGATCAACAGGTTAGTAACCTTAACGTCCTTGCACAGGATGTTCTTACCACCCCAGAAGCACTGAAAAACGCTATCCCCTTAACGGAAAGCGCCGAGCGTTCGGTTATCGAAGGCCGTCAGACCATCCAAAACATTCTAGATGGCAAAGATCCGCGTTTGCTCGTGGTCGTTGGCCCCTGCTCTATTCACGACGTTGAAGCAGCGCTTGATTATGCCCGCCGCCTGCGCACTCTGGCTGATCAAGTGAGCGACAGCCTCTATATCGTGATGCGTGTCTATTTCGAAAAGCCGCGGACGACCGTGGGCTGGAAAGGGTTAATTAACGACCCTCACCTGAACGACTCTTTCGAAATTGACGAAGGCCTGCACATTGCCCGCAAACTGCTGGTCGATTTAGCCGAAATGGGTCTGCCGCTAGCTACTGAAGCGCTTGACCCCATCTCTCCGCAGTACCTGCAGGACTGCATTAGCTGGTCAGCCATTGGCGCCCGCACCACCGAGTCACAGACTCACCGTGAAATGGCCTCCGGCCTCTCCTGCCCGGTTGGCTTTAAAAACGGCACCGATGGTAGTCTGGATGTGGCGATTAACGCACTGCAATCTGTCGCTAACCCGCACAACTTCCTGGGCATCAACCAGGCAGGCCAAGTGGCGATTATCCGCACCCGCGGCAACGCCTATGGCCACGTGGTCCTGCGCGGCGGCAATGGTAAGCCCAACTATGATAGCGTGAGTGTTGCCCTGGCGGAGAAAGAGCTTAAAAAATCTAATCTCTCTGCCAACATCATGATCGACTGCTCACACGCAAACTCGAATAAAGATGCCGCGCTGCAGCCACTGGTACTGGAAAACGTGACCAACCAGATTCTCGAAGGCAATACCTCGATTATCGGCCTGATGGTGGAATCCAACATTGGCTGGGGCAATCAAAAAGTGCCTGCAGACTTAAGCCAGCTGCAGTACGGCGTATCGATCACCGATGCCTGCATCGACTGGGACACCACAGTGGAAACGTTCACCCGTATGAACGAGAAACTAGCATCGGTACTGGCGAAACGCATCGCGTAACGAGCCACCGCTCTCGAAAACGTCCCGCTGAGCGCTGCTTAGCGGGCGTTTTTTATTGCCAGAACCTAACGCCCCTATCACCTATGCCTGTATATCGCGCCTGAAAGGCGGCAGCGCATCTAATAGCGCCTGGCCATAGCGGCGCGTAATCACCCGCCGATCCAGCAGCGTAATGACTCCCCGATCGTTCTCTTTACGGATTAAACGACCACACGCCTGCACCAGTTTAATCGAAGCATCCGGTACGCTAATGCGCATAAACGGGTTACCGCCCTGGCTCTCGATCCATTCGGCAAGCGTTGCCCCAACGGGGTCATCCGGCACCGCAAACGGCAGCCGGGTAATCACCACGTGGGTGAGATAATCCCCCGGTAAATCGATACCCTCGGCAAAGCTCGCCAAGCCAAAAATCACGCTACCCTTACCGCTATCCACCGCCGCTCTGTGTCGCTCGATGAGTTCTCGTTTGGGCAGCGCGTCTTGCGCCAAGATGCGCTCTTTTGCCGCAGCAGGCAGAGCCTTTTCCACCGCACGTAGCTGAGCGCGAGAGGAAAACAGCACCAGTACCGCCTCCTCCTCACCTAGCTGCGACACAAAGCGCACAATGGCGTTCTCATGGGCATCCCGGTCACTGGGGTCCGTTGCCTCTGCGGGCACCCGCAGAACCGCATTGGCGTAATCAAACGGGCTAGGAAGCGCCTGATAACGGTAGCGGTTAGCTAAACCAGCCCGCTCCTGCAGGCGCTCAAAACGGCCAAGCGCCGTGAGCGTTGCCGAAGTGACAACCGCCCCGTGGCAGCGCCCCCATAGGTGCTTGGCAAGCGTGTGCGCTGCAGAAACCGGGCTTGCTGAGAACTCAATCTCTGGTTCGCCCGCCACACGACTGAGCGTTATCCACCGTGCGCTGGGTGGCGCATTGGCGGCATCCTGTTCACTAAACGCTTGCCACAGCGCATGAGCCTCCAGGGCGCGACCATGGAGCAACGCTATTAGAGGCAGCCACGTTTCCGCCTGGTCACGGTCCAGGCCGGTCTGTTTATCCGGGTCCAGGCTTTCGCGCAGAATATCGCTAATGCTTTCTAGACTTCTCGACAGGGTGGCAAACATGACTAGCAGCTGCTGCGCCTGTTCGCGCAGCGCCTCGGGCACTTGGCCTTTTTCAAAGCGCTGCTGATGGGTCGCCTCTTCATCTGCCAGACCATTTTCACGCCCTGCCAGCTGATGCCCCATGCTAAACACGTCACCCAGCGCAGGCTCCAAGCTATGCAGCAGCTCAGGCAGCCCTGCCAGTAAGCGAGCAATGGTGGGCTGTACCGCCAGGCCCTGGTTCAAATCCGTCAAACTACTTTTCAGGGTTTTTAGCCAGCGCAGACAGCCGTGCACCGCAAAGCGGTGGGCGAAATGGGACAGCGCCTTATCCGGCAGGTGGTGACCTTCATCAAAAATAAAGATGCAGTCGGCAGGGTCTGGCAGAATCGCACCACCCCCAAGGGCAAGATCCGCCAGCACAAGGTCGTGGTTAGCAACGATAACATCCGCATTTTCCAACTCTCGACGAGAGCGGAAAAAGGCGCAGGCACCGAAATGGCCACAACGGCGGCCGGTGCACTGGCGATGATCCACCGTCAGCTGCCGCCAGTGTGTATCTTCAATCGATACCGGCCAGGTATCGCGGTCGCCCTCCCAGTCGCCCTTGCCATAGGCTTCGGCCATATCGGTGGCCAGGACGTTGAAGTCGCTGCTATCAGCTTGAAGGGATTGCTCGAACAGCGAAAGCGTTGGGTTGGGCTCACTACCCTCCAGCGCTTGATCCAGCCGCGCCACGCAGACGTAACGGCCGCGACCTTTCGCTAGCGCATAGCGAAAGGCAACACCGCTATGGCTAGCCAGCGACGGCAGGTCTTGATTCAACACTTGCTCTTGAAGGGCAACGGTGGCCGTGGAGACAATGAGCCGTTTGCCTTGCGCCTTGGCTATGGGCAGCCCTGCAATG
>Ga0066376_10004039_pt1 | contig 12897 bp, 12 predicted proteins | sample Knorr_S15_td_Bot_FD_77009 | JGI IMG/M metagenome (GOLD analysis project Ga0066376, IMG submission 77009) | Marine microbial communities from Southern Atlantic Ocean transect - Knorr_S15_td_Bottom_ad_5009_LV_A | ecosystem: Environmental > Aquatic > Marine > Oceanic | place: Southern Atlantic... | reverse complement strand
CGAAAAACGAGATACAATCTCTCCAAAAGCCGTACCACTTTTGCTTAAATTCCAATCATTCAAAATACCTCCGCATATTAGAGCAACTTTTGATTCTACCGAATCTAATGCTCCACAAACTCCTCAATTAACCCCCGAAGATTTTGGAATAGACCCTAGAAAAACTAGTTACAAATATTCTACTAGAAAATAAAAATCTAGACATCTACTAGACATCTATAATCCCTTCAAACACTCTTCTTCAAAACAAGACGTTTACAGAAGCTTTTTGTTTTATCCATGCACATTTCCGTCAATGATCGATGATCTAAACTGGGCCATTGGCGGCGAGGCTGGCCATGGGATCGATTCCACCGGAAAAATTTTTGCACAAGCACTTTCTAGAGCCGGTCGGCATGTTTTCACATCAAAAGTTTTTTCTTCTCTCATACGAGGTGGTTATACTTCTTATAAAATAAGAACCGCTCTCGTCCCTGTCCAGAGCGTTGTCGACCGCATGGACGTTCTCATCGCACTTACCAAACGAACAGTTGAAGAAAATTTGAGCCAACTCCACGATAAATCTTTAATCATTTACGATGGGGAACGAACCATGATGAAAGATTTCGAGCTACCTCGAAATATGACCGGTCTAAATGTACCACTTCAAAGATTGGCAGAAGAAGCAGGAGGTGCAATTATGAGGAACATAGTTGCTCTTGGGGCAACCTGCGCCGCAACCAATTTTCCACTATCTAATCTAAACGGATCCTTAGAAAAACAATTTTCACGAAAAGGATCTGAAATAGTTGAGAATAATAAAAAAGCTGCGTTATTAGGTCACAATTATATTCTTGAAAATTACAATCCTAGCGATTTCGGGTATATACTAGAGTGCACTGATGCCACATACGTTCTACTCAATGGAGATGAAGCGATAGGTATGGGGGCAATAGCTGCAGGTTGCCGTTTGTATGCAGGCTATCCTATTACTCCAGCTACTGCAATAATGAACTATATGCAAGGTAGAATAGAACAATTTGGTGGCCATGTAATTCAGGCAGAAGACGAAATATCTGCAATCAATATAGCTCTGGGTGCCGCTAGAACTGGAGCACGAGCAATGACTGCAACATCCGGCCCCGGAATCGATCTCATGACAGAAACTTTTGGTTTGGTGTCCATGACCGAAACTCCTCTTGTCATTTGCAACGTTATGAGGGCAGGACCATCTACTGGTATGCCCACCAAACAAGAACAAGGGGACTTAAATACTATGTTGTACGGTGGCCACGGTGAATGCGAGCGATTCATCCTCGCCCCTACTACCATTGCAGAATGTTTCCATAAAACAGTCGAAGCATTCAACCTAGCCGAGAAGTACAATGTCCCTGTTTACTTAACCGGGGATCTATCACTCGCAGTCACTGACCAAACTTATCCCCCGGATGAATTTGATATAGAATCTATCCAAATAGAACGTGGTCTATTCCTCACCAAAACTTCTGATTTAGAACCCTGGCTCAATTCCCAGGGACAATTCAAACCTCACGCCGATACAGAAGACGGTGTGAGTCCTCGAACATTACCTGGAATCGAAGGTGGGATCCACATGGTAACCGGACTCGAACACGACGAATTAGGACGTAGAACCGAGCATCCACCCACTCGAGAAAAACAAGTTCAAAAAAGGAAAAGGAAATTAAAAACTGCAATCGAACAAGAGAATTTTGATTACCGCGAGTTTGGTTCTCCAGACTCTGACATTCTAGTCATTTCCTGGGGTTCAAACGAAGGCGCGATAATAGAGGCAATAGGTCAGCTAGAACAAAAAGTGAGATTCCTTTCTTTTCCTTATGTATCCCCCCGACCTGACATATCTGAAACGATTCAAAATGCTTCTATGGTATTCGTTATAGAATGCAACGCTAGTGGTCAATTTGCCACGCTTTTAGAACACGATTCTCTCACACGCGTCACGAGGATATTGAAATATGATGGTGTGAGATTCTCTGCAGATGAAATTGCAAAAGAACTTAATTCTTATTTACTCCCTGAGGAGGTTATGTTAAAATGAGTACTGGTGCAAACTTCGCAGATTTCAAATCCGATAAAAAACCAACTTGGTGCCCTGGGTGTGGGGATTTCGGTACTATGAACGGGATATTGAAAGCACTCTCGAATACAGGCGCTACTCCTGAAAATACATTTTTTGTCGCAGGAATAGGATGCTCTGGAAAAATTGGAACATACATCCGAACTTATTCTATTCATGGTGTCCATGGTAGGGCCCTTCCAGTTGGTTGCGGGGCAAAAATAGCCAACCCAAATCTAGAAGTTATGGTGGCAGGAGGCGATGGAGATGGATTTTCGATTGGTGCTGCCCATTTTATTCATGCGGTACGAAGAAATGTAAATATGACTTATATTGTGATGGATAATCGTATTTATGGATTAACCAAGGGTCAATATTCTCCTACAAGTGGAACTGACCTTAAAACAAATACAAGCCCAAGTGGGACTCATATGCCCCCATTAGATCCTCTTGCGTTGGCTTTATCCTCTCAAGGCACTTTCATAGCACAGGCATTTTCTTCTGATCTCAAGCGGCTCATTGAAATCCTCGAAGCAGCGATAAACCACAATGGATTTGCGTTTGTTAATGTTTTCAGTCCTTGTGTCACTTATAATAAAGTAGACACCTATCAATATTTCCGAGAAACTCTCGTTGATGTTAACGATATTGGGCATGACCCCGCCGATTACGAGGCCGCAAAAAAACTAATTTTTGATCACGAAACAGAATACCAAGGAATACTATACCAGAATCCAAATTCAATTTCTTATGAAGACTCTCACGGTCTAGATTCTCCAATGTGGAAGTTACCTGAAACCCCTCCCGAAGGCATCATGAATTTACTCCGCGAATTCTACTGATTATGGTCTTCTCATTCTGCCATTTTTTAACCCAATTTCTCTTTGTGATGCCTGCAACCTTTGTCCTCGCGCAGATCCCATGCATTTTTAACTTCTCCTAACAACACTTTTTCATGGGTGTTCAATCGTATGATATTATTATTGTTGGAGGGGGTACTGCTGGTTCCTTTGCAGCCGCCACAGCTGCTCGCGAAGAATACTCAGTTGTCGTGTTGGAACGAAAAACAGCCAAAGAAGCTGGAAATATAGCCTGTGGAGATGCGGTCAAGGGCAAAAGTACTTTCCCCGATGTAATTGATCTAGAAAGACTCGCAAAGGAATCCTTCACCAATAGGGACATACGACGGGCAATTTTTGAGAATCCTGTGACTGGACAAACAATCGATATACCTTTCGGTGAAGCAAAAGGCACGATACTCGATAGATATGCATATGGGCAAGTATTGCTAGATGAAGTAAAATTATCGGGGGCGGAAGTCCATTATGATACTGTAATCCAAGATGTTATCCAAAATGGACAAGTCACTGGGGTTACTGGCATACAAAAAGGAAAACCTGTTTCTTACCAAGCCCCTATAACTATCGACACTGGCGGCTCTATGTCTCTGCTCCAAGACAAAGTCGATTTTTCTGGTACCACTTTCGATACAAATGTTTCCTATACGCAATTCTGTTCTGCCTATCGTGAGATTATTAAATTATCCAAACCCGTAGATTGGCACGACGCTATCATCTTCAAACCTACCGCTGAGTTAGGGTATCTTTGGTATTTCCCTCGAACGCCAACTTTAATCAATGTAGGTGTAGGATTCCAAATGAACAAACCTCCTATGGAACTTGTTAAAGCGGTTCAGGATGACATTCGATCCCATCCCGATTTCAAAGATTGTACTGTAATTGATAAATTAGGGGCTGCACTCCCCACTCGAAGACCATTCGACTCTGCAGTCGCACCCGGTTTCCTGGCCGCAGGAGATTCTGCTGGTCATGTGAATCCAACTACTGGCGGCGGTATTGGTGCGGCAGCCAATTCTGGACACTTCGCAGCTCAAACGGCAATGAGTGCCATTGATTCCAACGATGTAAGCGAATCTTCTCTTTGGGACTATAATGCTAAGGTAATGGAATCCTTTGGCAAGCGATATGCGGCAATGGATTTGTACAATATCTGGGGCGGTGCACACGACGTTTCTGAACTAACAGATATCATTTCTTGTATACCTGCGCAACAACTCGTTGATATCATGAGTAAACATGGAAACACAACTATGGGACTCTGGGTCAAGTTTAAAACATTAACAAAATCATTCCGCCATTGGGGTCTCTTGTTCGAACTCTACCGGATAAACAAAGAAGCAGGACGACTCAAACATCACTACGATCGTTACCCTTCATCCCCCGATGGATTTGATTTATGGAAACGCGAAAGGGACCTAATTATGGATTCTGTTTATTCTATTTGCAACGCCAAACCAAAGTATTAAGAGTCCTTTCCCCTGTCTTAGCATCACATATATGGACACATCTGATCCAACAATCGTCATTCCTATAAAAAAAGGCGTGCCTCTATTGGGCATAGGCACTTGGGAGATGTCCGGTCCATCTTGCTCGACCACTATTAGATTTGCCCTTGAATTGGGATATCGCCATATCGATACTGCTCAATCTTATGGTAATGAAACAGATGTTGGCAATGGTATTTCAGAGGCCGAAATAATAAGAGAAGAATTATTCATCGCAACAAAACTAAACATCGATGATCTCTCCTATAATGACGTTATCAATGCGGCAGAATCTAGTGTAGATCGATTACAAACAGAGTATTTGGATCTTCTTTATATCCATTGGCCCTCTGGCACTTATGATCCTGAGGATACTCTCGCTGGATTCTCAGATCTTCGAGACGATGGTGTAATCTCTCACGTTGGAGTCAGTAATTTCGAACCACAACAGTTAGAAGTAGCTTTGAAAGAGTGCGACGCACCAATCTTCGCAAACCAAATTGAAATGCATCCTTTTCTACATCAGGAACCCCTGCGTACCTTTTGCGAATCGAATGATGTACTCGTAGTGGCATACTCTCCAATCGCCCGAGGGGCCATTTTCGACTCTCCCAAATTAGCTATGATATCTAAAAAATATGGGGTAACTGAGGCCGAAGTAAGTTTATCTTGGATTCAAGAAAAAGGTGCGATTCCTATACCAAAAGCCTCCTCTGAAGCTCATATTAAAAACAACATAGAATCATTCCCCCTGAAACTATCCGTCGAAGATATTTCTATAATTGATTCTATCACTCATGAAGAGCGCCAGGTGGATCCTGAGTTCGCTCCCTGGAATCTTTAATTTTCTACACTTTAAAACTTCGCTACATATACCCCAAATCCCTTAGACGTCGCATAATGCCTTCTTTATCTTGAGCCCGACCTTGCCTCTCCGGCGTTCCTTCTAGATCTTGCAACCATGCAGGTTTATTTTCTGTTTTCGTAGATCCTTTTTCTGTACCCAAAGATCTAAATCCTTCAAAATATTTCGGACTAACTGGTATGTCCTTTGGAGAAATCCCACTTGGAAAATCACTATAATTTGCTGGAACATGACCTGTGGGATATTTTTCTACTAAGTCTGGGACAACATATCCCCAAATGGCATCCCATAGACTCCTTTCATCAAATTGTAGAATTGGATGAATTCTATCATGAGGTGGGTATTTCTCAAAATCATGACGGGGACTGAAAAAAGTCTCACTCGATCTAGCCTCTTGCTCATCCCATCTTACTCCCGAGAAAATCCCATCAAACCCATTTTGTATAATCGTTTCGTTGAGAACTGCAGTTTTTAATAAGTGATTTCCTACAAATGAATCTGGATCTATAATTATACTTTCTTCTTCATATTCCAACTTTTGTAATTCTTGCCTATTTGCTTCATTGAGATCTTCAACTTTTATTTCTTGACTGTTCTTTTCCCTAAGCTCAGCAATATCTTCATTTTGAGCTTTAATTAAATTTAGATCCCATATATTTGCCCATCTATCTACAAATTCTATAATCTCTGGAAAGTGTGCAAAATGGTCAAGGAATATTGCTGGAGGGATCTCTTCTCCACGCTCCCGAGCAACTTCTCTTATCACATAAAGTAGTAGGGTGGAATCTTTCCCACCAGTCCACATAATTGCTGGATATTCATATTGCTCTAGGCCTTTGCTTACCACTTGGATGGACTTTTCTAGTTTATCTTCAAGGCTATGGTAACTCTTTGCAGATTGCCCTCTCCCGTCTTCATAATCGACCGTAATGTAATTTGGAAATTCAACAACCATTCTCTAACGCGCATATTTGTCTCAACGAAAACAAATCACTTTTGTATCTCATTTTAATTTATGAACTTATTATCTCTCCAATTCACCGCACTTTCTGTACTCACATCCTTTCTCACTTCGGCAATCTTTATCACAGCCGGTTTTATTTCACCTTCTGTAATTTTCACCACCTCTAATTGATCTTCTTCAATAAATATGGCTTCAAGCGATCCTTTACTCCCCTTTTTTGCAATCTCACACAAGACTTGAAACATTTGGTATTGAAAAGCAGTATTTTGCAATATCGCATCCAATTCTCCTTTGAATGTAGCTATTTCCACGATATCCACAGGTCGCTCTTGATCAGGTTCAAGAGCTTCTATCTCTTCCTCTGTTAATTCTATCATTATTTTCAATTCCGTCACTGTCCCTTTTATCACCGCCGTAGGTGTGTACTTCCCAAGATTTGAATCCTCAACTACTGCAGATATGATCAACGTGTTACTTCTCCTTTTTAGGTCTGCACTATCCAGTCCCTCTGGAGGATTTAAATTTTTTATACAATCTTCCACTTCCGGCAAAGGAATTTCCAGAGTAGAATGTAGATAATATACCTTATTCTCCACAATTTCTCCCACGCCATCCACGATAATTCATGCCCTTTATAGGACTCCCTTAGATATAGTATTGCCCTTATCTATTTTTTCAACTTTAATACTATTTCTGTCCAATTTTTTTCAATATGTTTACAACCTCTTCAAGCGGGGCCACGTCTGCATATTTCATGTCCATATCGAATAAAGACGCCTCATTAGAAAATATGGATCTATCCGCTACACATTCAATTGGAATTATAATTCTAAAATTACTCGAGTGACCATCTACTACTGTGGCCCTCACACACCCCGACGTTGTCATCCCAGTTACCACTACTGTGTCAATTCCTCTGTTGTGTAAAAGCATCGCTAAATGTGTATCAAAGAATGCACTTGCTCTTGGTTTGTCCAGTACAATTTCTCCTGATAATGGGGTCAATTTTTCATTAATATTCTGCCCTTTCGATTCTCTTTTCTCAACTGAACTTCTGGCACCAGGGCGTTTTGTGGCACCAGGATAATCTTCGGGGAAATTCCTAGATGGTTTTACATAATATACTGGGACATTCGAGCCCCTGGCAGCTTCAATTAATTTCTTGTTGGCATCAACAGCCGCCGAACCTGTGTCTTCTCTACCAACTCCATAATCTCCGGTAGTGAATTCATCTGTCATATCCACGATTAATATCGCAGCTGATTTTCCCCACCCAATTCTATTCCCATATCCTGCTTTTTTAAAATATTCTAAATCATCTTCTGGAATGATGTCCGGAATGTATGAATTCTCAAGTGACATACTTCATTTTCACATGGTCACAGTTAAAGTCTGTCGAACAACTCCATTTCTCAAATGGCAATCGTGATACACTCTGTCTCCATAGGTCTGACATGAGTAACAAACCTAGAATACACATACTTGGAACTGGAGGAACTATCGCCAATATCACTGGAAACTACATATCAGCAGCAGATTTTGTTCCCATAGATGCCCTCCTAGATTTAGCACCAGAAGAGGTAACTTCCCACGCAGAATTGTCTCTGACAGAAGTAACCCATCTCAACAGCGGAGCACTCACCCCCGAAGTTTGGTTTGATCTCCAAAATGAAATCATGCAGAGATCTTCTTCAAGCAATCCTCCAGATGGTTTTGTCATCACACATGGTTCTAATACTTCCGAAGAAACAGCTTATTTTTTAAACCTAGTTTTGAAAACCGAAATCCCCGTTGTCGTCACCGCCGCACAACGCAATATCGGGAAGCTAGGATCTGAAGGATTCAAAAATTTATATGATGCTATCCGTGTAGCCTCTTCTCCAAATTCGGTAGGTAAAGGGGTCCTATTCGTCGCGAATGAAGAAATTCACCATGCTCGCGACGTGACTAAAGTTGCAGCTAGTCGACCAGATGCATGGCGGTCTCCCAATTTCGGTCGCATAGGTGATGTTTATGATGAAGTCCGTTTCTATCGTACCTCTACCCGGGCATCTACAATCAAAACCGAATTCGATATATCCAATTCTACTATATCAGATTTCCCCTTGTTAAATGTACAAATAGTTTATTCCTCATTTTCCGACGATGGAACGATGGTCCGAGCGGCAGTAGATTCGGGAGCAAAGGGTATTGTTTGCGCCGCATTTCCCACTTGTAGTCCTGCCTGGCCCGACAACTATCCCACTCAAGGGGATGCCCTCATCGACGCCACTAAAAAAGACATACCTGTTGTTCTATGCAACCGTGGAACTTCTGGATTCAAACCAGTAAAAGAACCCTTCTTAAGCGGTGGAACCCTCCGTCCTCAAAAAGCACGTATACTATTAGCATTGGCATTGATGGAAACCAATGATTACGGAGAACTACAACGAATTTTCAATTCATATTGAACCTATTTATAATTTTTTATTTTGACTATTTATACATTTGATCTCCGGAAGCCTAAAGATCCAAACCTCCCATCGTACTTTACATATGACCAACGAATCTATTGATCTCGGGGGAGCCCCATGAGTGTTAAGTCCGAACAAATAGAGGTTTCTTCATCCGATTTCAAAAAAATGAAGGATTTCGTTTACGAACAGCTAATTTTTAGTACCCAAAACGACGCTGATGGCAATAGAATGAGATGGTATCCTTGGCATTCTGCAGATTATCGTTTTATTCATACTCTCAATGTAGTTTCAATCTCTACAAAAATAGCACAAAAAGAAGGTGCAAACATAGATAGTGTTCGCATATCTGCCCTATTCCATGACATTGCAAAATTCTCCTCATCCCAAAAAGATCATGCCCAAAATGGGGCAGATCTCGCCAGAGATTATTTACAAAACAATTTTGATTTCCCAGATTCTTTCCCCGATGCCATTCATAAAATAATCTCTAATCACGTCTATGAAGGCCCTCTGTCCAATTTATCCCTCGAAGAAAGGTGTCTAATCGAAGCGGATATGATTGATAAAATTGGAGCCAATGGATCTGCACTTCTGATTTTGAGAATGGGATATGATTCACGTCCTTCTTCCCACATTTCCGACACACTACAAAAAGTCATCTCCCGTGGAAAAGAAACTCTACACAGGGTCGCAAGCGACACTGCATATTCTATCGCATACCAGCGAGTTCAACGGGCGACATGGCTAAAAGAATGGATAGACGAAGAAACCCCCGGAGCATTTGAATTATCCAATAAATAACATCGAAACCGATTTCATTAAAAATATGTCCCCAAACACTGCTAGTATCATAGAACTCACTAAAGAAATCAACCGGAAAATTTGTTCGTTCTTCTCCCCCGCCATTATCAACACTGTTGGAAAAATCAAGATCCATATGAGTATGCCAAAAAATATCCCTACAATCACCTCTACATTCTGTAATTGAATCTCCCACCCTGTAATTCTCTCCCCTATCTCTGCTATAGTTTCCATTCCTTTATTCTGAAATAATGCTGCAGATATTCCTGCCCAAAAAGCCAATTGCCATGGATTTGTCATTCCTAATCATAGTGCCTTTAAAAATCCATTTTTATTGTTTGTTTTCACTTCCCATTTGATTTTATTTCTACCACTTCGAAATAATCTATATGCAAAAATTAGCATAACCATTCCCCCAATTCCTATCAGTATCCCCTGTAACCAACCCCTCGAAGTTATGACTGTAATCACACCCATATAGGCCAACAAAAGTAGGACCATATCCGATGTCATTGCCCCAAAACCAGTTTGAACTCCTGCATTCCACCCCTTGTTTATACTTTCATCCGCAATTATTGCATTCATTGGACCCGGGGGTGCAGCCAATACCAACCCAAATAACGTCCCCACTATTATTCCTTCTATCATCCTTCTGCCCCTCCTCCGATTTTTTTAACATGTATGGACATTGCTATTTCTTTTGGTAAACTATGCGTTCCATTCTCATTAATAAGGGTAACCATTCCGAATGGTGCCACAGATTCGACCTCAACTTGCTTCCCTGGTACTATCCCTATTTTTGCTAAATATTGTAACTCTTCCTTCTCTCTTTCTCTTACTCTTTCTATTACAACAATATCTCCTGAAATATGCTCTCCCAATCTAGTAGTCTCATCTTTTGCAATTGAGGATAAATCCGCACTTGGTATGGGGGCACCATGAGGGTCGAATTTTGGATTTCCAAGAGCATTTGCAATTCTGAGCTCCATTTTTTCTGAAATATGATGTTCCAATATATCTGCCTCTTCGTGTACTTCCGACCAGTCATAATCCAAATGCTCTACAAGATATGTCTCTATCAATCTGTGATGGCGTAACACCTCTAATGCAATTATCTCTCCTTTTTTAGCAAGCTTTACCCCTTTATATTTTTCATATTTTACAAATTTCTTTTCCCCTAGTTTAACTAACATACTTGTCACAGTAGGTGGACTAACTCTCATTTTTTTAGCAAGCTCCGAAGTCGACACAGATCCTCCTTTTTCTCGAATGATTAGATAAATATTTTTTAAATAGTCTTGCATCGATTCGCTAGCTTCTTCACGCATCACGTAACTTTATTAGGCCTGTCTAAATATATATTTTCCCCTTGCTTTTACCCAACTGTTATTGATGCTATTTGGGTAGGATGGATGCAGAAAGCATATATTTTCGGGTACTTCTAAACTCAGTTGTCCAACTCCTCGCAAATACTGAATTTCTTTACTCTTAATTAAATCAAGGGAGTTGGATCTTGATCTCCTTGGTACGGCTCTTCTGTGTAATATTTCAACCAAGCTTCTCCACTAAGGAAATTCTCTGGAATATCATCTTCTATGGCGTCTGCACTTATTTTTACCCAACCTTCGCCTTCATCAGATCTCCAGGAATACGACGTCTTTCCAAGGGCTATGTACACTTCACTTTTTTCTGGTTTGGACTCTCTAAGCTGGAATATTGCTGCAGATAATGTAGTTTCATCATTATAGTCATTTTCTTGGTATCTACAAATTGAACTCAATCCAGGACCATTTTTATGATCTATTGATAAATCCCTCATAGTTTCTACAGTGACATTGCCTTCATTTTTCTCCAATACCTCCATGACCCTTTCATATCTGCAATAACTAGAAGGTATTTCTGATCTAGGGCGTGCCAAGTGGCTCAAAATTTCAAATTTATTTGCTCGCCCAGTCACTCCATTTTCAATCCATTCAGAAGCGAGATGTGTAAACTCACCTTCGAGTATAATTGCACTTTTTGCGTCAGCAATATCTATACTGCCCGGAGACGACATAGGATCTGAAAATAGCAATGGTGTAATGACCTGTGCTGCTTCTACTGCCGTGCCACCTTGGATTAATCCTTGTCGCATAAATTCGCCTCTAGATGCAGCTGCCCATTCCTTCGCACTTTTTCCCTCTTCATCAAATGTAATGGTACGTGATATATTCGATCCTATTGCTACACCCTTGTCATTTATCCCCATCTTCACAGCAGTGGAACCTGCAGCAGCAACCATCAAAACATTATTCCCATCTTCATGTTCTTCCACTCTGATCACATTCACTTGTTGATTCTCATAGCAGTTTTCACCAGTAAATTCACTGGAACCTTTTTTATCCGATTGTTTAAATAAAATAGTTTCTCCAGTTGCAGCCGCATCCCCTGCAGCAATAGCGACAGTACATCCGTCTGGAGTAATATTTTCCTCAAATAAATTGAATGCCAACAGATCCATATATAAAACTGAAGCTGATCTCGCCATGCTTTTAATTTCCATTTTGGTTAATTCTGGCAACCGATGAGAATTTTCCTGAACGGCAGCGTAGATCTCTTCTTTGTAAATATCTTTATCTCTTGCAGCAACCCAAAAGTTCTTCAGATTCTGTCCAATAGCCCACTTAAGTATCTCTCCTCCTTTTTCACCTTTCTTTACAGCCTCTCTCCGATTCATACCATCTGACATTTTAAAATATTACTCCGTTTATGTATATTGTTTGTATTCTTTACGTGCTTCTGTTAATTTTCTAGGAGAATTCCAAGGCATACTATCCACATCTACTAACGTTCCGTAACCTCTCTCTCCAACTACCTTACCATCTTCATACACCACTTGACCTCGGACAACTGTTGCCGTCGCTTTGCCTGTAAATGTTTCACCATGGAATGGAGTCACTGTATTTTTGGAGTGGAGATTCTTTCTATCCAAAGTCCAAGTCTCATTTAGATCAAAGATTGTGAAATCAGCATCAGTCCCAATCTGAAGAGATCCTTTCTCTGGATACATTCCCCACACTTCAGCAGGTCTTTTACTATGCATGGTAACCCATTTCTCTAACGTTAGTTTTCCATCATTTACAAAAGTGAGCATCGCTGCGACTTCCGATTCCAACCCAACAAATCCTGAGATGACATTCCATGTATTTTGGAATGGATCTTCCATCCCCTTTTCTTCATTCGTATGTGGGGAATGGTCAGTCGCTATACAATCAATTCCGCCACCGTGAATTCCAATATCCCAAAGCATATCTTGTTCAATTTGATCTCTAATCGGTGGTTGAATTCTAGCAACATTGCCCTTTTCTCGCATCACTTCTTCATTGAACCAGAGGTAGTGAGGCATAGTTTCTG
>Ga0066376_10004035_pt1 | contig 12901 bp, 15 predicted proteins | sample Knorr_S15_td_Bot_FD_77009 | JGI IMG/M metagenome (GOLD analysis project Ga0066376, IMG submission 77009) | Marine microbial communities from Southern Atlantic Ocean transect - Knorr_S15_td_Bottom_ad_5009_LV_A | ecosystem: Environmental > Aquatic > Marine > Oceanic | place: Southern Atlantic... | reverse complement strand
TGTTAAAGTAAAAAAATAATTAAAAAAGACTTTAAAATTTTTAAAAAAATTTCAAATAAAAATAAATTAAATCCAAAAAAAAAAAAAAAAAAAAAAAAAATCAAATCAAATAGCAATAAATAGAAGAGCGAGTTATGATTATACTATTGGGAATAAATTTGAGGCTGGAATAGTTTTAAAAGGAACAGAGGTTAAGTCTTTAAGAAATAATAGAGCTGATATTTCACATGCTTTTATTAATCAGGAAAGAGGTGAATTTTTTTTAAAAAATTCAAATATACCTAAATATCAAGCATCAGGATTATTAAACCATGATCCAAGTAGAACAAGAAAACTTTTGTTAAAAAAAAAAGAAATAAAAAAAATAATTGGAAGTTTAAATAGAAGAGGCATGACAATAGTTCCATTAAAACTTTATTTTTCTTCAAAAGGGTTTGCTAAATTATTATTGGCTATAGCTGAAGGAAAAAGAAAGTATGATAAAAGACAATTAAAAAAAGAAAAAGAGTGGAAGAAAGAAAAAATAATATATTAATTTTTTCAGAATAAAAAGTATTGATTTATATTGGTATAGGTTCAAATTTGGCTGGCTTAAAGCAAGAAAAGCCATTGCATAATTGTCGAAAGGCAATTGAATACATACAAAAAGAAGTTGAAATAAAACAAGTATCATCATGGTATAAAAGTCAGCCTATACCCATTTCTAAACAACCATGGTATATTAATGGAGTTGCTGAAATTAAAACTAAAAAAACTCCGCTTCAGTTGCTTAACTTTCTTGTTAAAATTGAAAAAATTTTTGGAAGAATAAGAAAAAAAAAAAAAAAACCTAGGATTATAGATTTAGATATAGTAGATTATAAAAATCAAATTGTTTCTTTTAATAAAAAATTAAAAATTCCACACTTTAGAATGCACCAAAGAGCATTTGTTCTTTTGCCTCTTCGAGAATTAAACCCATTCTGGGTACATCCTGAAAGCAAAATAAAAATTTCTACATTAATAAAAGAATTGGATAAAAATCAAGAAATACAAATAATTAAATAAATATTAGTTGATCAATAGATTTTTTTAATTATATTTAAGTTTTTTAAATTTATATAATATTATATGGCTAGAGTAACTATAGAAGATTGCATTAAAAGAGTTCCAAATCCATTTGATTTAGTTCTATTTGCATCCCAAAGAGCCAAAGAACTTAAAAAAGGAGAAGATTCAGAATTAAACAAAGAAAATGATAAAAATTCCGTTATATCTTTAAGGGAAATTGCTAAAAATAAAGTAATTTTAAATGATTTGAAAAATGAAATAATTAAATCTTTCCAAAACAACTTGAATTTGTTAGATGAACATGAAGATGATTTAAAGAAAAAATAATAAATCTTAAAAAACCTCCATATATTGAAGTCATAAAAAGCTCTTTAAAGATTAACTTCTTGATTTTTTGAAATAAAATAAAAATTAATTATTTATAATAATAATTATTAAAAAATGGATAAACAAAAAGAACTTTTTAGTAAAGTAAAAACATATTTTCCAGACTTAAATATAACAAATTTAAATAAAGCCTATAATTTTGGTGTAAAAGCACATGCTGATCAAGTTAGAGATTCCGGCGGTCCGTTTTTTTCCCATCCATTTGAAGTAGCTACAATACTTGCAAAAATGAAACTTGACGAAAAATCAATAATTACAGGTTTATTACATGATGTGATTGAAGATACATTAGCAACAAAAAGTGATATTGAAAAAAAATTTGGTTCAGAAGTAGCAAGCCTTGTTGATGGGGTTACAAAACTATCAAAAATTAGTTTACAAAAATCTAATAAATCAGAACAGGTTGAAAATTTTAGGAAGTTTATATTGGCAATATCAGAAGATATTAGAGTTTTGTTTGTTAAGCTCGCTGATAGACTTCATAATATGAGGACATTGGAATTTTTGAAGGACTCAAAAAGAAAAAATAAAATTGCAAATGAGACATTGGAAATATATGTTCCTCTTGCTGAAAGAATAGGGGTGAATAAAATCAAAGAAGAATTAGAAGACCTTGTCTTTTTAGAATTAAATCCGAATGTTAGGTCAACAATAAAAAGAAGAATAAGTTTTTTAAAAACTCAAGGAAAGAATAATATTAAATTAATAAATCAAGAATTAAATAAAGCTTTAAATAGATTTAACATAAAAGCTGAAATTGTTGGTAGAGAAAAAAATCCATTTTCAATATGGAAAAAAATGCAAAAGAAAAATATAAGTTTTGAGCAATTATCAGATGTTATGGCTTTTAAATTTATTGTTAATAATGTCGATGAATGTTATGTGGTTCTTAAGGCAATTCATTTAACCTATCCTACTGTTCCTGGCACATTTAAAGATTATATCAGCTTGCCAAAACAAAATGGCTATAAGTCAATTCATACTTCCATTTTTGGTCCAGCTAAACAAAAGATTGAAGTTCAAATTAGAACAAAAGAAATGAATGAAATAGCAGAACTCGGAGCAGCAGCGCATTGGCAATATAAAAGTAATTTAAATGTACAAGAGGGAAGAAAGTATAAATGGATTAGAGAATTGGTTGAAATTGTAGAAACATCTTCGGAACCAGAAGAATTTTTGGAAAACACCAAATTGGAAATGTTTAAAGATCAAGTTTTTTGTTTTACCCCAAAAGGAGATTTAATTTCTTTACCTGAAAAATCAACTCCAGTTGATTTTGCTTATGCAGTACATTCAGAATTAGGAGATTTTTGCACTGGTGCAAAAATTAATGGTAAAATTTTGCCATTAAAAATAGATTTAAAAAATGGTGATCAAGTAGAAATCATAATATCAAAATTTCAAAAGCCATCCCCAGATTGGATGGATTCGGTTAGAACACCAAAGGCAAAAAGTAGAATAAGAAAATTTATTAAAACAAAAGAACATACAGAATATTCAAATCTTGGCCAAAAAATTTTAAAACATTTTTTTTCAAAAAATAATAAGAAATTTAACGAGCATTATATTACAGATATTTTATCTTTGTTTAATTTTTCTAGAATTGAGGATATATATTTTAATGTTGGGAAAGGAAATGTTGATCCGATGAATATATTTTATGCTATTTATCCAAGTTTAAAAAAACAAAAAAAAACATTAAACAAAAAAATTATAGAGAATCAAAATAAACAAAAAGATAATAAAGATCGCATACCTTTAAAAGGCCTTTTACCAGGATTAGCTTTTACTTATAGTAAGTGTTGTTATCCTTTGCCTGGAGAGAGGATTGTTGGTCTTTTAATTAAGGGTCATGGCGTTGTGGTTCATACATCAGATTGCAATGAATTAGGTAAAAAAAAATATAAAGATAATAAAATATTGGATTTATCTTGGGATAATAAAAATGTAGGATTGGAAGATTATGTTAGTAGAATTCGGATTGTTATTTTAAACGAACCTGGTAATTTAGGTGAAATAGCTTCAGCTATTGGGAATAACAAAGGTAATATAATAAATTTAAAACTAACTTCTAGACAAAAAACTTTTTTTGAAATGTTGGTTGATGTTAAAGTCAAAAATTTAAGACACATTTCACACATTATAGCTGCAATTAGATCATTAGAATCTGTTTCAATAGTAGATAGAGATAAAGGATAGAACTCAAATGATTTCTAAAATAAAGTTAGGTGTTAATATAGATCACGTTGCAACAATTCGAAATGCAAGAGGTGGGATGCATCCAGATCCAGTTAAGGCAGCATTAATTGCTCAAAATACTGGAGCCGACAATATAACTGCGCATTTGAGAGAAGATAGAAGACATATTTCTGATATTGACATTAAAAAACTTATGCAAAAATTAAGAATACCATTAAATTTAGAAATGGCTCCAACAAAAGAAATGGTTAATATAGCATTAAACCTAAATTTAAAAAGAATTTGTCTTGTGCCAGAAAAAAGAAAAGAAATTACTACTGAAGGAGGTTTAGATGTAAAAAAAAATAAAAAAAAATTAGGAATTTTTTTAAAAAAATTATTTAAAAAAAATATACAAGTCTCACTTTTTATAAATCCCAATGTTAACCAAATTAACGCAGCAAAGGATTTAAAAGTTTCTGCTATAGAATTAAATACAGGATTATTTTGTGAAAAAAATGAAAACAGAACACTGGAATATGAAAAATTAAAATCAGCTGCATTGTTTGCAAAAAATAATAATCTGGAATGTCATGCAGGACATGGAATAACTTATAAAACTGTTAGTCTTATATCTAAAATACATGAAATTTCAGAATTAAATATTGGACATTTTATAATTGGAGAATCTATTTTTCTTGGTTTAAAAGAGTCAATCTTTCGTATGAGAAAATTAATAAATAATTCAAGAAAAAAAATAATTTTAGATAAATTATCTTAACAAAATGATTTTAGGTATAGGCATAGATTTATTGAAAGTTTCTAGAATTAAAAAAATTTTAGATAAATATGGTTATACTTTTTTAAGTAAAGTTTTTACTGAAAATGAAATAAAAAGAAATAGTAAGCTTATTAGCAAAGTAAATAAATTTGCAAAATGTTATGCATCAAAGGAGGCGTTTGTTAAAGCTCTAGGAACCGGGTTCAAAAAAGGTGTTTCATATAAAGATATTTCACTTAATAATTTAAATACAGGTCAACCTTTTTTATCTTTATCTCGAAGTATAAAAGAAGAATTAAAAAAAAAAACACCAACCGGGTATAAACCAGTAGTTAATGTTTCTATAACAGATGAAATGGAATATGTTATAGCAAATGTTATTATTAGTCTTGAAAAGAAGTAAAATTTACAAATATGCAAATTTCAATTATATTATTAGTACTTTTAGTTTTATATATAATATTCACCAGTGAAAATACATTAGAAGCTGTAAAAATAATTATATCAGCAGCTGCTATAGCGATATTTATTAGAACTTTTTTTATACAACCATTCACTATTCCTTCTGGGTCGATGATACCAACTCTTTTAGTTGGAGATTTTATATTTGTTTCACAATATAAATATGGTTATAGCAGATATTCACTACCATTATCATTACCTTTAATAAAAAATAGAATTTTTTCAAAACTACCTGAAAGAGGAGATGTAGTAGTATTTAAAACTCCAAGAGATAATAAAACTGATTATGTAAAAACTCTAATAGGACTGCCTGGAGATAAAATTAAAATTAAAAAAGGTTTTCTTTATATAAATAATCAAAAAATTGAAAGAGAAAGTATGGATAGTACATATCATAGATACACTGCTTCATGTTTTGAATTAGGAAAACTTTTAACAACTTGTTCTACTAAATTTAGAGATGAAATAATGAAATATACAAATGAATTTGATTATGTTGAAATTTTACCAAATGGAAAAAAACATGTAATTAGAGAAACACAAGGCGATGATGGTCCAAATGATAACACAATTGAGTTTAAAGTTCCAAACAATCATTTTTTTATGATGGGAGATAATAGAGATAATTCAATTGATAGTAGGGCTCTGTCGTATGTAGGTTTTATTCCATTCAACAATTTGGTTGGCAAAGCTGAGATAATATTTTTTTCAATTGATAAAAATAATTATGGATTAACAAAATTTTGGAAATGGTCTATACGATTTGATCGAATTGGGAAAATATTAAATAAAAAAATAAATGATTTATCGTGGTACGAAACACCTGTAAAAGCACCTGTAATAGAAACTGATAAAAAAAATACCGAATATGAATTTGTTCCGGGTGGAGGATACTAATATGAAAACTGATGAATTTGAAAAAAAAATTGATTATAAATTTAAAAATAAAAAGCTTATTGAATTAGCCTTTACACATTCAAGTTTTAAAAAAAAAAATAATAATTTATCCTACGAGCGATTAGAATTTTTAGGTGACAGAGTATTGTCATTAGTAATAGCTCATGACTTATTCCTTACATTTTCTGATGAAGATGAAGGAGCTTTATCAAAAAGGCATTCTTATTTAGTAGCCAAAGAAGAATTGTTAGAGGTAGCAAATGAATTAAATATTAAATCATTTTTAAAAATAGACACTCCAGAAAAAAAATATATTAAAATACAAAAAAATAATTCAATATTAAGTGATGCATGCGAAGCTTTAATAGGTGCAATATTTTTAGATAGTGATATTAACCAGGCTAAAAAGTTTGTTCAAAAATATTGGAAGAAGAAAATTTGCAAAAATATTTTACCTCCTAAGGATGCTAAATCTATGTTACAAGAAATAGCCCAAAAAAAATGTCTTGATCTTCCAAAATATAAATTGAAATCAAGAAAAGGACCTTCTCATAATCCAAAATTTGAAATAGAAGTAACACTTGAGGGTTTTAAAAGTTTTGTTGCGACTGGTAGAACAATTAAAATAGCTCAAATAAATGCTGCAATTAATTTATTAAATTTTATAAAAAAATAAGAATTTATATTGATTAAAATGCAAATTGATGATGAAGCAATTATTTTAAAAAAAAAGAAGTACGGGGAAAGTTCATTATTAATCACATTCTTTTCTTACCATCATGGTATTAATATAGGATTAGTTAAAGGTGTATTAAAAAAAGATTTTGGAATATATGAAGTTGGCAACAATGTTTATATTAAATGTAATTCTAGATTAGAAATTCAGCTTTTGAATTGCAAGTTTGAATTAATAAAAAATTACAGCATTATTTTTTTTGATAACGACATTAAATTAAATACCTTATTAAGTATTTGTTCATTAATTGATTTATGTTTTCCTCATAAATTACCACAGTTAAATTTGTATCGAAAGACAATACTATTGCTGGAGGACTTAAAATTAAAAGATTGGTTGAATAAGTATATTTTATGGGAATTATTTCTTTTATCAGAAATGGGATATGGACTTGATTTAAAAAAATGTACAGTAAGTGGAAGTACTAAAGATTTGTTTTACGTTTCTCCAAGGTCTGGTAAAGCAGTTTCCAAATTAGTTGGAAATAAATACCATCAAAAATTATTTAAATTACCTAATTTTTTTATAAATACATCAAAAAAAGTAGATAAAAAAATAATTAAAAATGGATTTGAAATTACAGGTTTCTTTCTTAATAAATATTTAAAAAAAAATCATAATAAAGATTTGCCTTTTTATAGAAAAAAAATTTTAATTTAAGAACAATTTTGAAAAAAATTAAAAAAGTAATTTTTAATATTGAGAAATTAAATAAAAAAACCGGAGAGGCGGTCTCCTGGCTTGTTTTGTCTATGGCATTAACAGCCTTTTTTGTAGTTCTTCTAAGGTATTTTTACAACATTGGTTTTGTTTGGATGCAAGAATCATATATTTGGATGCATGGCTTAATATTTCTTTTTGGAGCATCATATGCTTTAATGAATGACAAACATGTAAGAGTTGATATTTTTTATAGATTAACAAGTGAAAAAATAAAAGCTTTAATAAATATAATTTTTTCAATTTTGTTTTTAATACCATTTATCATTGTAATTAGTAAATATTCTATTCCATATATATTAAAATCTTGGGATGGGTTAGAGAAATCTAGAGAAGCTGGAGGAATTCCTTTTTTGTACCTTTATAAGTCATGTTTGTTATTATTTTGTATAAATTTATTTTTTCAAACTATTTCATTAATTTTGAGATGTTTACTAGTCCTTTCTAATAAAGAAAAAAAAATTTTTTTTAAATTAATTAATTAAAATATGACAACTGAAATATTAAGCATATTAATGTTTATTATTACTTTTTGCTTTTTGTTATTTGGTTTTCCAGTAGCCTTCACTTTGGCTGGTGTCTCAATCTTATTTGCATTCATTGCTTCATCATTTGATTTATTAAGTATAAATTTTCTTGCACTTATACCATCAAAAATTTTTGGAACAATGACAAACGAATTACTAGTTGCTGTTCCTTTATTTGTTTTTATGGGTTTGATATTAGAAAAATCGAAGATTGCTGAAGAATTACTAGAGACATTAGGAAGCTTATTTGGAAGATTAAAAGGCGGGTTGGGTTTTTCAGTCATAATTGTTGGTACTCTGTTTGCAGCTACAACAGGAATTGTTGGAGCAACTGTAGTTACGATGGGTCTGTTAGCATTGCCAACGATGTTGAAATGGGGATATGATAAAAAATTAGCTTCAGGTATTATTTGCGCATCTGGAACATTAGGACAAATAATTCCACCATCAATAGTATTAATTTTATTAAGTGATGTTTTGCAGGGGGCATATAGTCAGTCACAATTGTTGCAAGGAAAGATCCCATCTCATCCTATTTCTACTGTAGATTTATTTGCTGGTGCATTAATTCCAGGAATGGTACTCGTTTTATTTTATTGTTTATGGCAGTTAATTTTGACTTTTGTTAAACCAGAGGCATGTCCAGCCGTTTTAAAATTAAATAGAAAAAAGAATATGATTGAAAATTTTAAAATAATTTTACTTCCAATAATTTTAATTGTTACTGTATTGGGTTCTATATTGGCTGGGATTGCAACGCCAACTGAAGCAGCATCTGTTGGGGCCTGCGGTTCAATGATATTAAGTTGTATAAAAAAGAGTTTTTCAATTAATGTATTAAAAAAATCTATGATAGAAACTATGAGTATTAGTTCTATGATTTTTTTAATACTTATTGGAGCTAAATTATTTTCACTTGTATTTATTGGTCTCGATGGGAGAGAAATGATTAGCGCTTTTATGGAAAAAATACCAGGTGGTGTTTTCGGATCAATGTTTTTTATAATGGTTCTAATTTTTTTATTAGGTTTTTTTTTAGATTTTATTCAAATAATATATTTAATAATTCCAATCATTGGACCAATAATTTTACAAATGAATATTGATCCTTTATGGTTTGGAATAATGATTGCGATCAATCTTCAAACAAGCTTTTTAACACCTCCATTTGGTTTTGCTCTTTTTTATTTTAGAGGAGTTGCTACATACAAAATAAAGACTTTAGATATTTATAAAGGAGTTATTCCATTTATAATAATTCAGATAATTGTCCTATTGCTAATAGCTAAATTTCCACAACTTGCTACTTGGTTGCCTAATAAAATTTATTAATTTGTTAAATTATTATCTTTTAAAATATTTATAGTTTGTTTTATACCAATTAATAAATCCATACTTATAAATATTCTTGCTACGTAACCCCAATTTTTATTTTGAGTATTAAAAGCACATCTCCAAATTGAAACGAATGACCAAATAATATAAATTGCAATAAAAAGAAAACTTAAAATAGCTATTGACCATGTTAAACCAATACTTTTTCCTATTAGCGCAAATATTATAACGAAAGCAGCCACAAGTATTCTTCCTAGAATACCTATCAACCAAAAAGCTTTCCAAAGCTTTTCTTTACCATACCAGTAATTAAGGAAAAAAAATTCTAATTCATTTATTAATTTATTTTTTTTCATTATATTACAAATTTTGATCTGGCTTCTAAAAACTTTAGTTCTGAAACTTCGGATCTTTTAATTGAAAGATTTCTAAAATTAATAATACTATTATATACTTCTTTACTTAATGGATCAGATGAAATTAATTTTTTCATAACTTTGTCTGATAAAACAAATAGTTCTTTTAAAACATTATCTGGAAAAGGCTTTAATTTAACCTTATGTTCTTTTATTAAAATCTCTAAAGCCTGATTGTTTCCTGCGATCATTTCATTAGTTATTCTTTGTGTGGTTGCTATTGCTGATGTTTCTACTATTTTTTGTAAATCTTTTGGTAAAGAATTCCATTTTTCAAGATTTATAAAACAATCTAAAACGCCTCCTGGTTCATGCCATCCAGGATAATAATAATATTTTCCGGCTTTATGCATTCCAAACGCAAGATCATTATATGGACCTACCCATTCGAGTGCATCTATAGCGCCAGTTTGAATTGATGTAAGTAGTTCTCCACCATGTAAATTAACAACCGTGCCTCCAGCTGACTTAATGACTTCTCCCCCTAATCCAGGTATTCTCATTTTTAATCCTTTAAAATCTTTTAATGATTTAATTTCTTTATTAAACCATCCTCCCATTTGCGGGCCCGTATTACCACAGACAAAAAATTTACAACCCATTTTATTATATATTTTGTCTGCAATTTCTTGTCCTCCACCTTTTTCAAACCATGAATTTTGTTCTTGAGGAGTTAATCCAAAAGGGATAGCTGATAAATATTGGGTTGCAGAAACTTTACCTTTCCAATAGTAAGGGCCTCCATGACCCATTTCTATTGCGCCACTTGTAACAGCATCCATTGCTTCAAATGCTGGAACAATTTCACCAGCTCCAAAGACTGTAACATTTAATCTTCCCCCTGATGATTCTGTTATTGTTTTTGCAAAAGTTTCTGCTCCTGTACCTAATCCTGGAAAATTTTTAGGCCACGTTGTGACCATTTTCCAATTAAATATTTCTTTTGCACTTGTTGGTTTTGATTTATGTGCAGCTAAAGCAACAATAGACGTAGTTATTCCAACATTTCTTAAAAATTTTCTTCTATTAATTTTTTTTTTCAAAAATCTTCCACTTATTATTTATAAGTATTTCCAAAGGTTCAAATTTACTTTTGTAAGACATTTTTTTACATTTTTCTATGTAATAACCAAGATATAAATAATCTTTATTTTGTTTTTTTGCTAATTTAATTAAATTTAGAATTAAAAAGGTTCCCAAGCTTTTTTTTTTATACTCAGGGTCATAATAACTATATATTGCAGATAATGAATTTTTGTATAAATCAAATAAAATTGCACCTATAAGTTGATTATCATTATACAATTCTAATATTTTTGTTTTTGTTGGCGTGACTTCTATCATCGTTCTATAATCTAAATAGCTCATTTTTTTCATTTCTCCATTTGAATGCTTAGATTTTAAGTATTTTTGAAATAATTTGTAATGATTCCGGTTAGATTTTGGATTTAAAATTTTTTTTTTTAAGTTTTGGTTTTTATTTAAAATTCTATTAAAAGATGATGAATAAATAAATTTTTTTACTTTTATTCTTGTTGATAAACAAGCATTGCATTTTTTACAGTTTGGTTTGTAAAAAATATTTTCACTTCTTCTAAATCCTTTTTTAGTTAGATTTTCTATAACATTTATATTTATAAATTTTGTTAAATCAGTAAAAAGCAAGTGCTCTTTTTTTCCTGGAATATAAGGACAAGGGCGAGACGATGACTCTTGAAAAATTAAGTTGTTAATTATATTTAATGGTTTGTTCATTTTTTTATATATTTAGCAATATCAAGCGCCCCATAACAAAAAATTCCACATGCTCCAGATCTTTTTATTGAAATTAAACTTTCATAAAGACATTTTTCATAATTAATAATTTTTTCTTTTTCAGCTAATTTTAACATGGAAAATTCTCCACTAACTTGATAAGCAAAAATTGGTATATTAAAATTATTTTTAACTTCACTAATTATATCTAAATAGGGCAATGCAGGTTTTATCATTATCACGTCTGCACCTTCATCGATGTCCATACCAACTTCCCTTAAAGCTTCATTTGAGTTTCTAAAATCCATTTGATATGTTTTTTTATCAGCCTTGCCAATGGCTTTTGATGAACCAACAGCATCTCTAAAAGGACCGTAAAAATTAGAAGCAAATTTTGCAGCATATGATAGAATGCTTATATTATTAAAGCCTTCATTATCTAATCTATCCCTTATAATGCCAATCCTGCCATCCATCATATCTGAGGGAGCTATGATATCTGCTCCTGCTTCTGCTTGAATTAATGCTTGATGTGATAAAATTTCGATAGTCTCATCATTTAATATATGATTATTTTTTATAATCCCGTCATGTCCATGTGTTGTATATGGGTCTAGTGCCACATCACAAATAATACCAATAGATGGAATTTTTTTTTTAATTTCTTTAACTGTCCTGCAAATTAAATTATTTTTATTAAGCGCTTCTTTAGCATCAAAAGTTTTAAGTTTTTTTTCAACATAAGGAAAAAGAGCAATGGCAGGTATGCGAAACTTTTTTACCTCTTCTATTTTTTTAAGAACAGTGTCTATACTGTATCTTTTAATAGACGGCATCGTTTTTATATGTTCTTCAATCTTTTTTCCTTCGGTTATGAATAAAGGTAAAATGAGATCTTCAGTATTTAATTTTGTTTCTGAAATTAAATTTCTATACCACGGATATTGCCTGTTCCTTCTTAATCTAGTACGAGGAAATGTACCAATTCTTAAACGTTTATTCATTTATTCCCTATTTAGATCCCTATTAAATTTTTTTTTTATAACTAAAATAAAGTATAAAAAAAATTACACACTTTTATAGAATATATATTGTAAGAAATCATATAAATTAAATGAAAAAAATCATATTTGATCAATTATTTTTTAATGCTTATAAAAAATTAAAAATAAAAAGACTTGATCGAAATTTAAAAACTTTAAGAAAGATAAATCAAATTAAAATTAAATATAAAAATAAGATATTATTAAATTTTTCTTCAAATGATTATCTAGGATTATCTCAAAATAAATATCTTAAAAGTGAAACAGTAAAATTAATTAAAAAATATGGAATTGGAAGCGGTTCGTCAAGATTAGTATCAGGAAATTATGATTTACATGAGGAAACAGAGTCGATTTTAGCTAAGAAAAAGAATTCTGAAGATTCTTTAATCTTTAGCACTGGATATTTAGCCAACTATTCTGTATTATCTACAATTTTTAATTCAGATATTTTTAAAAAAAGTCCAATAGTATTTTCCGATAAACTAAATCATCAATGCATATACGAAGCATGTAAATCAAAAAAAATTCATTTTTTTCGTTTTCAGCATAATAATCTGAACCATTTAGAAGATCTATTAAAACAAAACAAAAATAAATCAAATCCCAAATTT
>Ga0066376_10004034_pt1 | contig 12903 bp, 12 predicted proteins | sample Knorr_S15_td_Bot_FD_77009 | JGI IMG/M metagenome (GOLD analysis project Ga0066376, IMG submission 77009) | Marine microbial communities from Southern Atlantic Ocean transect - Knorr_S15_td_Bottom_ad_5009_LV_A | ecosystem: Environmental > Aquatic > Marine > Oceanic | place: Southern Atlantic... | reverse complement strand
CTCGGCCTGGTACCACGCCGCCGGCTTGGGCATCCGCAACACCCCCGGCACCAGCGTCATGTCGATCGAGAGTTTCCCATACGAGTTGTCGCCGAGAAACTCGTTGGTGCGTTTCATCGAGAAGTTTGTCGCCTCGTCATTCAGCGGGTTGCCCTCGCGGTCGGAGAAATCAACGCGAATGAACAGGACGCGCTTTTTGCCGGTCGTCCACGCCAGGGACGGCTTCCGCTTGGCCACCGGCCGCAGATGCACCTCCGGGCCAAGCGCCTGCTCAGCGGCGATGAGTTTTTGCTGCCAAGCGGCCGCCGCTGCCGGGGAGCCGAACACGCGCCGCGCGCCGGCCAGCGACAGCACGGTTTGATTCGCCGGAAGGCCAAGCGCGGTTTTCTCGGCGGCGGCGAGTTCGCGGGCCGGCTCGTCGGCAATGGCCATTTGCCCGCCGAGCACAATGCCGTGCACCGGCAAGCCGCTCTTCGAGCCAAGATGCGCGCGCCGCGTCAGCCAACGGGGCGTCAGCCGCTGTCCGTTCAACTCAAGCACACGCTCCACTTTACAGAAGCGATGCCCCGAGCCGCCGCAGGCTACCGTCACGGTGTACTCGGCCAGCCCCTCGGCGTGTTGCTCGAGGTGGCGGGCGACCGGTTCCGGCAGCTTGGCTAGGCGCGGCACGGCGCGTTGCAGCGCCAAGCGCGGCTGCGTGGCGATGAGCCGCCGCATCGCCGGTTCGCGCCGCTTGGCCAAGCGCACCCCCTCGGCCACGAGGCTTGGCCGGTCGCCCGCCGGGGCCGCCTCGTACCGGGCGAGCCATTGGCCAAAGTCCGCGATCGAGTCGGCGGCCAGCGCCGGCCCTGCAACGGCGAGGCCAAGCGCCAAGCTGCCCCAACGAAATTTTTTGAAAATGGAAATCATGCTCATCGACAAACGCCGCAACGTACCAAACCGGCGACAAGACTTCTGCAAAAAAGGTTCGGGGTCGCAAGCGCCCCGAATCCTCTGTCAGGCTGCAAGCCTGATTTTACGTAGCCGAGGGCAACGCCCTCGGAGTTTACGCACGTTGCAACGTGCCCTGAAGGGGCACTTCAACCGCTATAATTGAATCATGTTTGAACACCCCTTTCAGGGCTGTTTCTATTCTACGCGGTGTTCCGGGGGCGTTGCCCCCGGCTACGCAGAAGTCGCCTTTCAGGCGACGACGCTACCGCGACAATCTTACGCGCTTGGGCAGGCGGAAGGTGGGGCGTGCTGTCCCCAGCGCGCCGGGCAGTCGCGGACGGCTGGGACAGCCATCCCTACCCTCACTCGATGAACTCCGCTTGCTCGATGCGGAGGAGGCGCTGCTTCCAGCCGGGGCCGCCAGAGAAGCCACCGATGCGCCGGTGCGCCGCCAGCACCCGGTGGCACGGGACGATGACCGGAACCGGGTTGGCCCCGCAAGCCGAGCCGACGGCTCGCGACGCGCCCGGCTCGGCCAAGCGCCGGGCGATTTCGCCGTACGAGCAGGTTTGGCCAAGTGGGATGTTCAGCAGCTCCGCCCAGACGGTTCGCTGGAAATCGGTGCCGGCGGAGAGGTCAAGCGGCGGCAGGCGGCGCGGCGCTTGGCCAAGCAGCATCGACTCGAGCGCGGCGGCGGTGGCCGCCAGCCAGCGCTTGGCCAAGCCGGTCGGGGGTGGCGCGGCCTTGGGCGCTCGGTCATTTTCGGGGAAGTCGAGTTGGCACAGCCCGACGTCGTTGAACTGCGCGACGAAGGTGCCGTGCCGCGTCGGGATGGCGGTGGCGCTAATCATCGCGGTCGTCCTCGCGGCCGAAGATCAACGCGACGGCGATGGCGATGACCGCCGCGATGACGGTGATGGCAACCCTGATGGTGATTTCGTCGCTCACTGTTGAAGGAGTGTCCAGAACAGGCCGACCAGCACTAGCACCAGCAGCACGGTGAAGGCGAGAAACCGGTTGCGCGCCACGCGCCGCTCGTAACGCAGCGGCCGCAGTCCCTGGATGCTTCCGGCGGCGAGGAAGTTGACCATGCGCGGGTTGGACGAGATTGGCGGTTTGCGGAACCGGCGGCTGAACCATTGCCACAAGGTTTCGTTTTCCGGTTCGCTCGTGCCCAGCGGCTGCTCGGAGAGCGGATGGCTGGGGCGCGGCGGCAGCGGCGTGTCGCTGGGCTTGAGTTCGCGGACGTCGGGGGGCGTGGGCGGCGGCTCGTCGCCGGCTTGGTTGAGTTGCTGGATTTGCGACTTCAGATCCGCCAAGCGGGCCTTGAGCGCTCTGGCTCGGCTCTCGAGTGGATCTTTTCGTCGGAACAAGCCCATGGCGGCTCAACTGCGCAGCTGAAGGATCAGCAGGATGACGATGGCAACGCCGACCACGACCAGCGGCCAGGTGAAGGCGAGCCCCATCCGGCTGAGCTGCCGGAAGCTGTGTTGCTCAAGGCCGGGCCGCTCTTGAGTTTGCGGCTGCCCGGCGGCGGCGGACGCGAGGCCAGTTTCGCCGTCGAGCACCGGCCACTTGAGCCGGGCGGAGTTCCATTCCAACCGGGCATTCTCGATGGTGGTCAACGCCCGGGTCAGCTCGACGCTCCCGTTTTCCTCCGTCCATTCCTCCTCCGCGATGCTGTTGATTTTATTGAGCGAACCCCGCAGGTCGCTGACGGTCATGGCGAGTTGCTCGGCAGTGCGGCCGCTGGACATCTCGGCCTCCCCGAGCAGGCCGATGCCGCGCGTGAGGTGCTGCACCATTTCCTCGCGGCCGGTGGCCAGCTCAATGCGCCGCTTGCGCGCCTCTTGCAGCTCGTGGCTCTCACGCTCAACCTCCTCTTGAATGCGCTTTAGCTCGGCAAGCTTTTGCTGGGTCTCGGTGACGCGCGAGGTCAACTCCTCGCGGCTGGGCGGGGCGGTGGAGGTGGCGTCATCCACTCCGGGGGAAGGTGCGCCGGACTCCTTCGTGGCCTCGAGGTCGCGATCCACGAAATCAGACTCGTCGAGTTTTGACGACATGCAGGGAAGCTATCCCTCGGCTGTGAAGCTGTAAAGCGCTGATGTTTTAGCTTGAAACACCAGCCGGTTTGTCGCTGATGGGGCGGCATCGATGTTGCCCGAAACTGTCACCGTCACGATCGATCTCGATTGGCTTACCGCGCTCACGTGGGTGTGGCTACTGCTGGCGTTGCCGATCGCGGCCTGCCTCTGTTTTATCAACGCCCCGTACGGGCGGCACAACCCCGGCACGTGGGGCGCGCTGATCCAAGCACCGCTCGGCTGGCTGCTGATGGAGTCGCCGGCGGTGCTGATCCCCACCGGTTTCTTCGTGTGGATGCGCGGCTGGGAGTCGCCGGTGCTGCTGGCGTTTTTCCTGATCTGGCAATCGCATTACGTGTACCGGGCATGGATTTATCCGCTCCGCTTGGCCAAGGCCAGCAGCCCGATGCCGGTGCTGCTGATGCTGATGGGGCTGGCGTTCAACCTTGTCAACGGCTCGCTGCACGGCGCTTGGTTGTTTGTCCACCCGCTCATCAGCGACTCACAATGGCTGGGCGGCTGGCAATTCATCGCGGGCGCGGTGATGTTCGCCGTCGGCATGGCGCTCAACATCGACTCAAGCCAGCGGTTGCTGCGGCTCAAGAAGGCGAATCCCGATGACTACTCCATCCCGCGCGGCGGCCTGTTCCGCTGGGTTTCCTGCCCAAACTATCTCGGCGAAATCGTCGAGTGGCTCGGCTGGGCGTTGCTGACGTGGAGTCCGGCCGGGCTGGCATTCGCGGCATGGACGATGGCCAACCTCGTGCCGCGCGCCCGGGCGCACCACCGCTGGTACCGCGAACGTTTCCCCGACTACCCTGCCAAGCGCAAGGCTCTCGTGCCGGGCCTCTTTTGAACGCTTGGCCAAGCGCGGAAGGTAGGGCGTGCTGTCCCCAGCGCGCCGCATGCACGCTTGGCCCCACGGCGGACGGCTGGGGACAGCCGTCCCTACCATCGCTTGGCCAAGCGCGTCGCTTGCCTTGGGCATGGGCCGTGGATAGGCTGCGCCGCTCATGCGTCTGCTTGATCGCTACCTGATTCGCGAATGGTTCATCCCGTTTGGCGTCTGCCTGTCCGGGTTCATGGTGCTGTGGATAGCGTTCAAACTGATCAACGATCTGGATGAGTTCGCCGGGGTGGGCGCGGCCGAGATCGCGCGGTACTACTGGGTGACACTGCCGGGGAATTTCTTCGTCGTCGTGCCGGTGGCGCTGTTGCTCTCGCTCATGTACGCCATCAACCAGCACTCGCGGCATCACGAGTTCATCGCCATCCGCAACGCCGGCGTCGGCATGTTCCGCATGAGTGCGCCGTATCTGCTCGTCGGCGTGCTGCTCTCGGCGGGGCTGTATTGGTCGAACGAAAAATGGCTGCCAAGCGGCCTGCGCGAGGGCGAAATCATCAAAACTGTCCGAGCGGAAGCCGAAGAAAACCGGCTTGGCCCGGAGTGGATTACCGACGTGAAATTCCGAAACGACGAAGCCAGCCGCAGTTGGCAGATACCGGCATTCAACCGGGCAACCGGCGAGATGCGCGGCGTGGAAAAAAATCCCATCATCATCTCGTGGAAATGGGACGACGAGCAGCCGGAGCGCGAAATCATGGCCGTGAGGGGTACATGGGAAAACGGCGGCTGGACGTTTCAGCGAGTCCGCGACTACAGGCCGACGGAAGGCTTCCCCGAGGCGCACCCCATCACCTTTCACCAGACGCTGCGGCTGGAGGAGTTCGACGAGACACCGGCGCAGATCGAGGGCGAACTAAAAATCGCGCCGCTCTTCGACAGGCGAGCGCACAAACGCTGGAGCGTGTCGCTGGCCGAGATCGACAGCTACCGTCGCATCCACCCAAACATCGCGCCGGAGAAAATGGCAATTCTCAACGCCCAATACCAAGCCCGCTTGGCCGAGCCGCTGACGTGTTTCATCGTCGTGCTGATCGCGATCCCGTTCGCCGCGCCGTCCGGCCGCCGCAACGCCGCCGTCGGAGTCGCCGCCGGCATCATCGCCTGCCTCGCGTTCTTCATGGTGCAACAATTTTCGATGGCCGTTGGCGGCCAACTCTCCCCGCACCTCGCAGCATGGACACCGCACGCGCTGTTCGGCGGCCTCAGCGCTTGGCAAATCAGCCGAGTGCGTTAGGCTGTTGGCCAAGCGCGCATGAAAAAAACACGCACACTCGGGTTGGTCTTGGGGCTGATGCTTTCAGCCGGCATTTCGGCGGCGGCAGCCGATGGCAAATTCAAGCCGCTCTTCAACGGCAAAAACCTCGACGGCTGGGAGCCCACACCCAGCGGCAAATGGGAGGTGAAGGACGGCGCCATCATCGGCACCAGCCCGAAGAGCGAACGCCGCCACGGCATCTTGCTGACCAAGAAACGGTTCAAGAATTTCGTGGTGAAGGCCAAGTTCCGCGTGCTGCACGGCGACAGCGGGTTTTACTTCCGGGTCGACCGCGTCAAGGGCGGCGTCAGCGTCCATGGCTTTCAGGTTGAGATTGATGAAACCGACGAGACCGGCGGCCTGTACGAAACCGGCGGCCGGGGCTGGGTGCATCAACCGACCGCCGAGGTGATCAAAAAACGCGCCTACAAAAAAGGCGAGTGGACCGACTTGGAACTAACGGCCAAGGGCGGCGACATCACGGTGAAAATCAACGGCGTCGTCTCGACGAAACTGACCAACGACAAAGGCCGCACGGAAGGCCACATCGGCCTCCAGCTCCACGGCGGCCAAGCCATGCACGTCGAGTACAAAGACATCCAACTGCGCCCCCTCAAATAATCCGCTTGGCCAAGCGGGTTCGCAGGTCGCGGCAGCGTCATGGAGTGCTGCACTGTGTGCAGCTTTGAAGCGCGTCAGGCTCTGAACGGCGAAAAAAGCGGTGCACAGCACCGCACTCCACGACGCTGCCGCGTAAGATTTTACGCCGTTGATGTCATTCAAGCCAGCCACAGCCAAGCCGACTGCGCCACACCATTATTCCCCCAAGCTTGCCCGGTGGCTGCGACGCCGGTAACGTGCGCGCCGGTTTTTTATGACTGTTCGAGTTCGATTTGCTCCCAGCCCGACGGGCTATCTTCACATTGGCGGCGCTCGCACGGCGTTGTTCAACTGGCTTTATGCCCGGCACACCGGCGGCACGTTTGTGCTGCGCGTGGAGGACACCGACGACGCCCGCAACAGCCGCGAGGCGGTCGATGTGATCCTCGACGGCCTGCGCTGGCTCGGCCTTGACTGGGACGAAGGGCCGGTGTCGGGCGGCGCCATGCAGGAGAGCAAGGGCGATCGCGGCCCGTATTTTCAATCGCAACGCAGCGAGATTTACCAACGCCGAATTCAGGAACTGCTCGACAAGGATTTGGCGTACGAGCACGAGGGCGCGGTCAAGTTCCGCATGACCCGCGAGCCGGTGACGATCCCCGACGTGGTCGCCGGCGACGTCGTCCGCAAACTCACCGATCGCGAGGAGGCCGATCCGGATTTCGTCATCGTGCGTTCCGACGGCAAGCCGGTGTTCCATCTCGTCAACGTCGTGGACGACATCGAGATGGGCATCACGCACGTCATTCGCGGCGAAGATCACCTCTCGAACACGTCGAAGCACGTCGAGTTGTTCAAGGCATTCGGCGCGGCGCTGCCGAAGTTCGCGCACATCCCGCTCATTTTGAACAACGACGGCTCGAAGATGAGCAAGCGCGACTCGGGCGCGTCGATGGCGGCCTACACAGAGGGCGGCTACCTGCCGTCGGCCGTGGTGAATTATCTCAGCCTGCTCGGCTGGTCGCCGAAGGACAACACCGAGATGTTGCCAATGGCCGAGTTGGTCGAGCGCTTCGACCTTCCCGGCGTGCAGCGGGCCAACGCGCGGTTCGACTTGGCCAAGCTCGACTGGCTGAACTTCGAGCACATCCGCGCTTTGTCGCCGGACGATTTCAAGAGCCAAGCGCTTGGCCAACTGCAGGCCGCCGGTCTCGACCCCGCGAGCCGCGACGCCGATTTCACCGACGCCGCGCTGGCTCTTTGCACGGACAAAATCAAGAACCTCAACGACGTCGCCGGCTACATCGGTTTTTTCTTTCGCGACGACGTGGCGCTCGACGCCGAGGCGGCGGCGCAGGCGTTGACGCCGGAGAACAAGCCACACTTGGCTGCGCTCCGCGAGGCGTACGCCGGCTTGGCCAAGTTCGACGCCGACACGCTGATGGAGTCGCTCAAGGCCGCTGCAGCAGCGCGCGAGGTGAAAAACAAGGTGCTCGTCATGCCGGCCCGCGTGGCCTGCACCGGCAGCAAAGTCGGTCCGAGTTTGTATCACTTGATGGAGGTGCTTGGCCAAGCGGAGGTGTTGAAGCGGTTTGACGCCGCGCTCGCTGGAATGTAACACTCGCTGGCCAAGGCAAATCCGCGCTTGGCCAAGCGAGACTGATTTCATGATTATTTTAACGACAATTTACGTGATCGCCGCCGTGCTGCTGCTGTTCGGCGCGGCAATTTTTGTGCACGAGTGGGGCCACTATTTCGTCGCGCGCATGTGCGGCATGAAGGTGGAGGAGTTCGCCATCGGCTTCGGCAAGATTCTCTGGAAACGCGAAAAGGACGGCATCCTTTACACCGTCCGCATGATCCCGGCCGGCGGCTTCGTGAAGCTGCCGCAGATGCTCACCAGCGAGGCGCTCGAGGGCGAAAACGAGGAGAACGCCGAGCCGCTCCCGGAGATTTCACCGTGGGCCAAGATCGCCGTCGCCGTCGCCGGGCCGATCATGAACATCGTTTTCGCCGTCGTGCTCGCAACGGTCATTTATTTCGTCGGCCTGCCGGAAATGATCACGCCGCCCGTGGTTGGCAACTTGAGCAAGGAATCGACCGAGTACGCGCTTGGCATCCGCGAGGGAGACGTCGTCACCAGAATCGACGGCCAAGCGATCCCATCGTGGGAGGAAGCCTACAAGCTGACCGCCCTGTCGCTGACGAACCGTTTCGCGGTGACGTTCCTGCGGGACAACGACGAGTTCACCCACATGCTGACGGCCACTCCGGTCAGCGACGATATCCCGATCAAGACGCTCGATCTTCCGTCGAAATTCCCGCCAATCGTCGGGCGCGTACTCGAGGGCCAAGCGGCCGACGAGGCCGGCCTAAAACAGGACGACAAAATCATTTCGCTCGGCGGCATCCCGCTCGGCGGCCAGGGCCAGTTGATCGATGAGTTGCAAAAGAACGGCGGCAAGGCGACGGAGATCGTCGTCCGCCGGGACGGCGAAAATGTCGCGCTGCCGATCACGCCGCGGATGATCGAGGGCAAGGTGATGATCGGTGTGCAGTTCGGGCGCGGGCCGAGGGTTTACATCGAGCGCCACCCCGGCCCGACACCGTGGGAGAACATCTCGGCAGTCGGCACGCTCATGTGGCGGACGCTCTACGCGCTGTTTCACCCGAAGCAAACCGGCATCGGCGTGAGCGACTTGAGCGGCCCGGTCGGCATTCTCGCAATGCTCGGCGCGATGGTGAAAACCGACTACCGCCTTGCGTTGAATTTCCTCGTGCTACTCAACGTGAACCTTGCCATCCTCAACATGCTGCCGATCCCGGTACTCGACGGCGGCCACACGATCATGGGCCTAATCGAGGGCATTTTTCGCCGCAAAATCCCCGCCAAACTGCAGGAATGGGCCACAACCGGCTTCGCCGTAGCGCTCATCTCGCTCATGCTCTACGTGACGTTCCACGACGTTTTCATGCGGCGCGAAATTTTCGTCGACATGTTCAACAGCGACACTGAGGTTCAAGCGCCGGCCGACCCCTCTCCCACCGCCAGCGAATAATTTCCCGCCATGAATTACTGCGCCTCACCGTATCGCCTCGCGCGCCGGGACACGCGCCCGGTGATCATCGGCGACCCCGAAAACGGAGGCGTCATCGTCGGCGGCGGCGAGCCGATTGTCCGGCAATCGATGATCACTTGCAGCACGCTCGACACCGACGCGTGCGTCGAGCAGTCGATGGCCCTCGTCGAGGCCGGCTGCCAGATTGTCCGCATCACCGCGCAAACCAAGCGGTACGCCGCCAACCTCGAGCCGATCGTCGCCGGCATCCGCGCGCGCGGCTCGAACGTGCCGGTCGTGGCCGACATTCATTTCAAGCCGGACGCCGCACTCGAGGCGGTGAAGTGGTGCGAGATGGTTCGCGTGAATCCCGGCAACTACGCCGACTCCAAAAAATTCGACGTCCGCGAATACACGGACGAGCAGTACGCCGACGAGTTGGAGCGCATCGAGGCCAAGTTCGCGCCTCTCGTCGATGAGTGCAAACGGCTTGGCCGCGCACTGCGCATCGGCACCAACCACGGCTCGCTCAGCGACCGCATCATGAACCGCTACGGCGACACACCGCTCGGCATGGTCGAGAGCGCGCTGGAGTTCGCCCGCATCTCGCGCGATCGCGACTTTCACAATTTCAAGTTCTCGATGAAGTCCAGCAACCCGAAGGTGATGATCGAGTGCTACCGCCTCTTGGCCGCGCGCTTGGCCAAGCTGGGGCCGGACTGGAATTACCCGCTGCACCTCGGCGTCACCGAGGCCGGCGACGGCGAGGACGGCCGCATCAAGAGTGCCATCGGCATCGGCTCGCTGCTGTGCGACGGCCTCGGCGACACGATCCGCGTTTCGCTCACCGAAGATTCGCCAAACGAGATCGCGGTTTGCAACGATCTGCTCGCGCAAATTCCCGAGTTGACCGACCCGACCGCCGACACGCCAGACGTGGCTTTGGCCTACGACCCGTTCGACTACACACGCCGCGCAACACCGGAGATCGAGCTGGCCGACGGCGTCCAGTGTGGCGGCGAACAAACCATCCGCGTGGTCGTGACAGAGTCCGCTTGGGCCAAACTCTCCCCGCGCATCAAGCCGGGCGACGACGTGAAACCGGAGGCGGTTTACGACGACCTCAACGTGATGGAAGTCGATCCCCGCGAAGGGTTTACGGTCAATTGCGACACGCAACTCGTCACGGTGTCGGACGACATCGACCTGCCCGCGATCACCGCGTTTCGTCTGCTCGCTGGCCGGCTCAAGGCGCTTGGCCGCACGAATCCCATTTTGCTGAAGGACTGCCTCCGCTTCGGCGACACGCCGCTCGAGCCGAACATCGCCCTGCTCCGCGCCGCCGTCGTGATCGGCTCGCTGCTGTGCGACGGCATCGGCGACGCGGTCTTGATTCGCGGCGAGACCGGCGCCGGCCAGTCGCTGCGCTTGGCCTATAATATTTTGCAGGCCGCCGGTTGTCGCTCGTTCAAGACCGACTACGTCGCCTGCCCAAGCTGCGGCCGCACACTGTTTGACTTGCAGGAAGTCACCGCCCGCATCAAGGCGCGCACCGAGCATCTCAAGGGCGTGAAAATCGCCATCATGGGTTGCATCGTCAACGGCCCCGGCGAGATGGCCGACGCCGATTTCGGCTACGTCGGCGGCGCGCCAAACAAGATCAACCTTTACGTCGGCCGCGCGCCGGTGCGCTTCAACATCCCGGAGGCCGAGGCGGTCGAGAGCCTCGTTGAGCTCATCCGCGAACACGACAAATGGGTCGAGCCGGCCGGCGAACCCGTGTCCGCCTGATGACCAGCCACACCGCCAAGCTGTCTCCCGGGCAGGCTGAGACGTTGCGCGGGATCCTGGCCAAACGCGACTTTGACACCGCCGCCGTGCCGCACGCCGTTTACAGCTTCAAACGTCCCGGCTTGTCCGTCACATTTTACAAAAGCGGCAAGCTGCTCGCGCAGGGAAAAGGCACGCGCGAATTCGTCGAGTTCACCCTCGAGCCGGAGGTGCTTGGCCAAGCGACGCTCGGCTACGAGCTCGAGACGCAACCGGAACAACTCGAGCCGCGGCTCGGCGTGGACGAAAGCGGCAAGGGCGATTTTTTTGGGCCGCTGGTAGTCGCCGGTGTTTACGTGAACGAGCCGGTGGCGCGCGCGCTGCACGAGATGGGCGTCAAGGATTCCAAGGCCATCTCGAGCGACAAAAAAATCGCCGCCTTGGCCAAGGGCATCCGAGAGACGCCCGGCTGCGTCCACACCGTCGTGCCGATCGGCAACGCCACGTACAATCGGATGCATCAATCCATGCGCAACGTGAACAAGATTCTCGCCTGGGGCCATGCGCGCGTCATCGAGAATCTGCTGGGCCAACGGCATCGCATGGAGCCGCCGCCGCTGCGCGCGATCAGCGACCAGTTCGCCCGCAACAAGGCCACGGTGAAAAACGCGCTGATGGAGGAAGGCCGCCAACTCGAGCTGGTGCAGATGCACAAGGCCGAGTCGGACATCGCGGTGGCCGCCGCGTCGATTTTGGCGCGGGCCGAGTTCGTCGATCGCCTCGCCGCGCTTGGCCGGGAGTTCGACCTCGAGCTGCCCAAGGGCGCCTCGTCAAGAGTGGACGACGCCGGTGCGGCGTTCCTCAAAAAACACGGAATAACCAAGCTGGGTCAAGCCGCCAAAATCCACTTCCGCACCACCCAAAAAATCCAAGCCAAGCTCGGCTTGGAGAGGGGGTAGGGGATAGATTTTTACCGCTTGGCCCAGCGCATGCGGCTTGCGAGTCCACCGCTGTTCACTACGAATGGTTTTAACCACGAAGAACACGAAGGGCACGAAGAGGGAAACCAAAAAAAAATCTTCGTGCTCTTCGTGGTGAATTCAAAAATCACACTGCCTCTTGCCGCTGCTCAAGCGGAGTGATCAGCTTCGGCCTTCGTCAGCGTCGATGTAGTCGAACATGTTGCGGATGTCGTCGCGATCCGCAAGGCCGGACTCGGCCTTTCGCCGGATGAGCAACTTGAGCAGCGCGCCCTCGGTGCCGTAGCTCAACAGGCTGTCCCTCAACGCCGTCTTGGCCTCGTTGGGGATGCGCACGTTGGCCTTGACCCAGTCGCTGACTTGGCCGTCAGTGATCGAGTTTTTGACGACGCCGACGAGCGTGTCCGGCTCGACGCCGCTGGCCTTGAACCAAGCGAGGTCGAATCCCCTCTGCAGGTAGTTCGGCTGATAATCGGCGGGCAGTTGGCCGGCCTCGTGCAGGCGGATTTTGTCAACCAAGCGCGGCAGGTGCACCCAGCCGTCCATGGCCTCGTACGGGCTTCGTGGATAAATCGTGTCGCTCATTTTCAGGGAGGCGAACCGTACCGCTTGGCCAAGCGCAGTCAAGCCAAGGGCGCCGGAGAAATGAACATGGATGGACAGGATGCACACAATAATTTTGAAACACGATTTTGGTTTTTTTGTCTGGTGGCTATTCAAGAGTTTGTTTGTGCCGCCCTTTTCAGGGCTTGTGTTTTTTTTGGGTTCCTCCCCGGGGCTGACGCCCCGGGCTATTTCATGCCGCCCCTGCGGGGCTTGAACTTGGCCAAGCGATCGCCGTTCCCTCATCCTGTCCATCCTGTTCATTTCCCGGTTTTTGGTGTTCATTCGCGGTTAAGAGAAAAACTTGGGGCGAGGTGGAACTCGCCCCTCCCTCCGCTTGGCCAAGCTTGCCTTTGCTTGAAACTTCTTCCCCCGTTTCTGCTTTTGCCTTTGGCCAAGCGGGCTGGTAGGTTCCCGCGCCTGCCCGCCCGGGCGGGTTCCCAAGATGGAGTATAAAAAAACGCTAAACCTTCCGCAGACCGATTTCCCGATGCGCGCCGGGCTCGTCCAGCGCGAGCCGGAGCGCTTGGCCAAGTGGTACGCGGACGGCCTTTACGAGCAGATCCAAAAACGCCGCGAAGGCGCCGAGCGGTTTTTGCTGCACGACGGCCCGCCGTTCGCCAATGGCGACGTGCACATCGGCACGGCGCTGAACAAGATTCTCAAGGACTTCATTCTCAAGTACCAGACGCTGCGCGGCAAACACGTGCCG